>Ga0265342_10000321_pt1 | contig 54074 bp, 54 predicted proteins | sample 4CB327metaG_FD_203125 | JGI IMG/M metagenome (GOLD analysis project Ga0265342, IMG submission 203125) | Rhizosphere microbial communities from Carex aquatilis grown in University of Washington, Seatle, WA, United States - 4-CB3-27 metaG | ecosystem: Host-associated > Plants > Roots >... | reverse complement strand
AGCCTCTGAAGGCGCTGATCGAGCGCTCGGTGTCGCTGCAGAGCCAGGTGCGGCGGCTCGATGCGACCATCCACAATCGTGTCGTCGACACGGACTCGCCGTCGATCAATCCGGTCGAGCACCAGCTCGGGCTTTTGAAGGCCGCATTCGAGGCTGAGCAGGCCTGACTTCGCGCTTGCGCTGAAAAGCAAAAAGCCCCGGACGAGACCGGGGCTTTTTCATTTCCGAGGACTGGCGGCTTACTTCTTACCGGCCTTGTCGAGGAAGCCCGAGAACTTCTTCTGGAAGCGCGACACGCGGCCGCCGCGGTCCATGATCTGCTGCTGGCCGCCGGTCCAGGCCGGGTGCGACTTCGGGTCGATGTCCAGGTTGAGGACGTCGCCTTCCTTGCCCCAGGTGGTGCGGGTGGTGAACTCGGAGCCATCGGTCATGACGACCTTGATGGTGTGATAGTCGGGATGGATGTCGGTTTTCATGGGCTTAGCGTCCAGTCGCTGGCAAGTTCCGGCGCCTCGAGACGCCTCATTTGGGCTGAATTTGCGCGGTCTATACAGGAGGCCGCCGCCCCGGGCAAGGTGCCGCAATTGACCGGGCACAAAGCCCCGGGGCATTGTCCGCTCTAAGGGGTGACGCCGCGGGGGCGCGTTTCCAGAAAGGCGTCAAACCCCGGCCGGGAACTCTCCGGTCTGGGAAATTGCCATGCATCGTCAGGAATTTAGGGCAGCCGCCTCGCTCGCGGCGGTGTTCTCCGTCAGGCTGCTCGGCCTGTTCATGATCTATCCGGTATTTGCGGCCTACGCCGACGGTCTCTCGGGCGCGACGCCCTATCTGGTCGGTGAGGCGCTCGGCATTTACGGGCTCACGCAAGGCCTCCTCCAGATCCCGTTCGGCCTTTTGTCCGACCGCGTCGGCCGCAAGGTGATGATCGTCGCCGGCCTCGTCCTGTTCGCCGTCGGGAGTGCGGTGGCCGCCATGTCGACCTCGATCGGCGGCGTCATCGTCGGCCGCGCGCTCCAAGGCGCCGGCGCCGTTGGCTCGGTCATCCTGGCGCTGGTCGCCGACCTCACCACTGAGGAGAACCGCACCAAGGCGCTTGCCACCGTCGGCATCACCATCGGCGCCTCGTTCATGATCGCGCTTGTCGCCGGCCCGCTCGTCGCGGCGGTCGTCGGCGTGCGCGGCATCTTCTGGCTGATGGTGGCGCTCGCGATTGCCGGCATCGCCATCACTGAATTCGTCGTACCGCGGCCGCGCACCGTGCGCGTGCATCGTGACGCCGAGACGGTACCCGGCATGATCGGCTCCGTGCTGCGCAACGGCGAGCTCTTGCGGCTCAACCTCGGCATCTTCGCGCTGCATGCCATGCTGACCGCGAGCTTCCTCGTCGTGCCGGGCTTGTTGCGCGCAACGCTCGGCCTCTCGAGCACGAGCGACTGGATGGTCTATCTGCCGGTGCTGGTGATCTCGGTCGTGGTGATGGTGCCGGCGATCGTCGTCGCCGAGAAGCATCGCCGCATGAAAGGCGTGTTCATCGCCTGCGTCGCCGCGCTCGTCGTGAGTCAGGCGATGCTCTATGCCGGCTCCGGGAACCTCACGGTGCTCCTGCTGGCGCTGGTGGTGTTCTTCTCCGCCTTCAACGTGATGGAGGCGAGCCTGCCGTCGCTGATCACCAAGACGGCGCCGCCCGACGCCAAAGGTACGGCGATGGGCCTCTACTCGAGCCTGCAATTCCTCGGCATTTTCGCCGGCGGCGTCATCGGCGGCTGGGCCAATCAGCATGGCGGCACGTCGGCGGTGTTCGCGCTGACGGCGGCGATCGCGCTCGCCTGGCTGCTCGCGGCCGCGACCATGAGGCAGCCCAGTTACCTCACGACGCGGCTCGTCGCCATTGGCGAGGGCGCCGATGCCGCAACCTTGGCCGCACGGCTGCGCCAGGTGCCCGGCGTCGCCGAGGCGGTGGTCATCGCCGAAGAAAAGCTCGCTTACCTGAAGGTCGATTCCAAATCCTTCGACGCCAAGCTCGCCGAGAGCCTCGCCGCCGCGCGGTGAGGCGGGTGGGCGAGCGGTCAGGAAGCGGCTAACATCGGGCAGCATCCTGGAAGGCCACCCTTATGAGCCTCGATTTCCTGCTGACCTCGCTGATCGTCATCGTCTCGCCCGGCACAGGCGTTCTCTTCACGCTCGCCGCCGGCCTGTCGCGCGGCCGCCGCGCCAGCATCGTCGCCGCCTTCGGCTGCACGCTCGGCATCGTGCCGCACATCGCCGCCGCCGTGCTCGGGCTCGCCGCCGTGCTGCATACGAGCGCGCTCGCTTTCCAGACGCTGAAGGTGCTCGGCGTCGCCTACCTGATCTACATGGCGTGGATGACGCTGAAGGAGCACGGTACGCTGAAGGTCGAGACCGATACGCGGGCGAAATCGTCGCGTGACGTCATCGTCTCGGCTATCCTCGTCAACATCCTCAATCCGAAGCTGTCCATCTTCTTCCTCGCCTTCCTGCCGCAGTTCATCAACACAAGCGAGGCGCATCCGTTGCCGCGCATGCTCGAATTGAGCGGCGTGTTTATGGCCCTGACCTTCATCGTCTTCGTCGGCTACGGGATGTTTGCCGCGGCGGTGCGAGCGCATGTCATCTCGCGGCCGCGCGTGATGGCCTGGATGCGCCGCGCCTTTGCCGGCGCCTTCGTGCTGCTTGGGGTGAAACTGGCGCTGGCGGAACGCTAAGGCCGCCACGCCATCCGGTTCACCGCAATGCCCGACACCGGGTTCTTGTCCTCGCCGGCATAAGCGAAGCCGTGCTTCTCGTAGAAGCGGATGGCGCGGGCATTGTCCTTGTTGACGAGGAGATCGAGTCCGCCCGGCGACAGGCGCTTGGCCTCGTCGACCAGCGCGCGCGCGACGTCCGAGCCCCAGAACTCCGGCGCCACGACGATCTGGTCGAGATACATCGTCTTGTCGTCGACGGTGACGAAGCCGGCGAGCGTGCCGTCCACCTCTGCCAGCGTCACATGCGCGACCGGGATCAGTTCCTGCCGCCAGCGCTCGCGCCACCAGGCGACCCGCGCATTGAAGTCGATGTGCGGATAATGCTGCGCCCAGGTGCGTCGCCAGAGCTCGATCGCGGCATCCTCATCGGCCGGTGTGTAGGGGCGCAGTGTCAGCTTCATACGAGTGCGACCTGCGCTGCCTGCCGACGTAATTTGCGCACGATCATGACCACAGCCGTGCGGTCGCAGGCAGTGGCGCCAAAGGCGATAGCCCGCTGCCGCTCATACGAGGTCAGATCATAATGCGGCGAGGCCGTTTTCGGCGGGCCCTGATAGGACGAGCGATGCAGGCCGAGCATACTTGCGAAGCGGTGCAGCTCGTCGATCTCGTCGGCGACGAGGTGGCACCACTTGCGCCCGTGCCGCGCCCAGATCGCCTGATCGACATAGACGGCCATAAGCCGGTCACCGCTCCGTCAGCTTGAACTCGATGCGGCGGTTCTTGCGATACGCGTCCTCGGTGGTGCCGGGATCGATCGGCTGATATTCGCCGAACCCGGCGGCGACCAGCCGCTGCGGGCTGACGCCCTTGGCTACGAGATACTGCACGACGGCAATGGCGCGGGCCGAGGACAGGCCCCAATTCGACTTGAACTGGCCGCCGGTGACGGGGCGCACGTCGGTGTGGCCGTCGACGCGCAGCACCCACGGAATGTCCTTCGGGATCTGCTGCTCGAGACCGACCAGTGCGGTCGCCATCTTGTCGAGTTCGGCGGTCGCCGCGGGCAGGAGGTCGGCTTTGCCGGTGTCGAAGAACAATTCCGACTGCAGCACGAAGCGGTCGCCGACGATGCGCACGTCCGGACGGTTGCCGAGGATTTCCCGCAGCTTGCCGAAGAAGTCGGAGCGGTAGCGCGACAATTCCTGCACTTTCTGCGCCAGCGCAACGTTCAGGCGCTGACCGAGCTCGGTGATGCGGCTCTGCGATTCCTTGTTCTTCTGCTCGGATGCATCGAGGGCCTGCTCGATCGCGGCGAGCTGGCGGCGCAGCGCGGCGATCTGCTGGTTGAGCGCCTCGACCTGCGCCAGCGCGCCAGCGGAGATCTTCTTCTCGCCCTCGAGCGCGGTGCCGAGCTGGATCACCTGGCCCTGCGCGGCCGCGGCATTGGACCCGGAGGAGTCGGCCGCGGACTTGAGCTTGTCGCGCTCGCTTTCGGTCGAGGCGAGGGTGGCGCGCAGCGCGGCGAGCTGACTTTCGAGATCGGACTTGCCGGCTTTCTCCAGCGACAGGAGACTCGTGAGTTCGGCGATCTGCGCGTTGAGGCGGGTCAGCGCGGTGTCCTTGCCGGCGACTTCCTGTTGCAGATAGAACTGCACCACGACGAACACGGTGAGCAGGAATATGATGCCGAGGATCAACGTCGACAGCGCGTCGACGAAGCCCGGCCAGTAATTCATGCCGCTTTCACCGCGGCGTCGTGCGAGCGGCATGTGGTGTTACTCTCTCGTACTCAGGTCCGCGCAAGCGGGCGGCGAGACGATCACCGGTTCACGCTCTCGCGCACCATGATCTCCAGGAGCCGCTTGATCTCCCGCTGCTGCTCGGCCTGGCCGTCGACCCAATCGCGGATCATCTGCTGCTCGTTGCGCATGTGGTGCACGAGGCCCTGGATCGCTTCGGCGAGATTGACCATCGCGGTCGAGGCGGCCTTGCCGCTGCCGGTCTGGTCGATCGCCGCGCGCAGGCGCTCGATCGCCGAGTTCATTTCGCCGGTCACGGCGACGCCGGCGCCGGCCTCGGGGGCGTGGTCGTAGACGGTGGTCGACAGCCAGTCTTCCAGTTCCGTGTAGAAGCGGTTTTGCGCTTGACTCGATTGCAGATCGAGGAAGCCGAGCACGAGCGAGCCGGCGAGGCCGAACAGCGAGGACGAGAACGAGATGCCCATGCCGGAGAGCGGCGCGGCGAGACCCTCGCGCAGCGAATCGAACATGGTGCCGGCGTCGCCGCCGGTCTTCAGGTTCTGGATGACGCCACCGACCGAGCCGACGGTCTCGATTAGGCCCCAGAAGGTGCCGAGCAGGCCGAGGAAGACCAGGAGGCCGGTCATGTAGCGGCCGATGTCGCGCGCCTCGTCGAGGCGGGTGGCGATCGAGTCGAGGATGCCGCGCATCATCTGCGCCGAGATGGCCATGCGGCCGACGCGGGAGCCGAGGATCGCCGCCATCGGCGCCAGCAGCACCGGCGGGCGCTCGACCGCCAGACCGGGGTCGGCGAGGCGGAAATTGTTGACCCAGGAGATTTCGGGGTAGAGGCGGATCACCTGGCGGAAGGCCAGCACGATACCGATGGCCAGCACGCCCAGGATCAACGTGTTGAGCCCCGGATTGGCCATGTAGGCGACCTGGATCTGCTTATGCAGCAGGAAGGCGACCAGCCCACCCAAAACGATGAAGACCATCATCCGGAACAGGAAGATGCGGGGGGAGGATAGCTTGAGCGGGTCGATGTCTTTTTTGGCCATGGACGAAAAATGCTCGCTCGGATCGGCGAATCGATAATGGCACAGACGCGCGACAAGGCCATAGCGTCCGGCACCAGACCCAGAGTGTAAAACCGCCGATTGAGTTGAAAATGCGTCGGTAAGGGATGCGGGGGCGGCGCGAGCACCTCCCACGAAAGGCGAGGGGCGGCAGGCTCAGGCCTCCTTGAGAACCCGCAGCAGTTCCTTCTGCATGGTCTCATTGCCGGCGAGAACGTTGCGCTTGGCCATCATCTCGTCGGCGCCGTCGCAGTCGGAGACGTATCCGCCGGCCTCGCGCACCATCAGCAGCCCGGCCGCCATGTCCCACGGCTGGATGTCGCGTTCCCAGTAGCCGTCGAGCCGCCCGGCGGCGACCCAGGCGAGGTCGAGCGCGGCGGCGCCAAAGCGCCTTAGGCCTGCGACCTTCTCCTGCACGGCCGCCGTCTCGCGCTGGCCCAGCGCGATGTTGGGACGTCCGAGGTGGGGCAATCCGCATGCAACCACGGCATCGGCGAGGCGCTTGCGCGCGGCGACGCGGATGCGCTGGTCGTTGAGGAAGGCGCCCTTGCCGCGCTCGGCGACGAATAGCTCCTCGTTGGCCGGATTGTAGATGACCCCGGCGACCACCGTGCCCTCGCGTTCGAGCCCGATGGAGATGCAGAACTGCGGGATGCCGTGCAGGAAGTTCGTGGTGCCGTCGAGCGGATCGACGATCCAGGTATGGGTCTTATCGGCGCCCTCGCGCACGCCGCCTTCCTCGCCGAGGAAGCCGTAGCCCGGCCGCGACCTGGAAAGTTCGGCGTAGAGCGTCTCCTCGGCGCGCCGGTCAGCGGCGGAGACGAAATTCGCCGGCCCCTTCATCGAGACTTGGAGCTTCTCGACCTCGCCGAAATCGCGTTTGAGGGCGCGCCCCGCCTTGCGGGCGGCGGCGATCATCACGTTGAGCAGTGCGGAATAGGCGGGCATGGCGGCTGCGGTCTGCCTGTGGCGGGCGCTGCCGTCAAGGGCGCGGTGCCTTGAGCGTCGACATCCACTTGTCGGCCGCCTTCTGCGCGGCGTCGCGGACCGCTTGCGGCTGCTTGGTGGCGAAGACATCGAGGTCCGGATCGCTGGCGCCTCCTGCCTTGGCGACGATGTGCCATTTGAGTGCCGCTGTCGGGTCGGCGGGCATGCCGCGACCGGCCATCAGGATGCGGGCCAGGCGGTCCTGCGCGATCGGGCTGCCGCGCTCCGCCGCCTTCTTGAAGATCTGCGCGGCAGCCGCCTCGTTCTTGGTCGTGCCGGTGCCGTTGAACTGGGCGATGGCGAACTCGACCATGGCATCGACATTGCCGCCGACCGACGCGCTGGCCAGCAGGCTGGCCGCCTTCCTCAGGTCCTTGGGGACGCCGCGGCCTTCCTTATACAGGGTGGCAAGCGCGTACTGGGCCTCTGGGCTGCCGGTCTGCGCGGCATTCTCGAATAGCGCGGCGGCGCGTCCGAAATCCTGCGGCACGTCACGCCCGTCGAGGCAGAGCAGTCCGAGGTCGTAAGCGGCCAGGACGTGGCCGAGCTTCGCCGCTTGCTCGAGCAGCTTGACCGCCTGCGCATGGTCGGAGAGGCCGCCGCGGCCGGCGATGTTGAACATCGCCAGGCTGAACATGGCGTTGGGATCGCCATGCTCAGCGCCGAGCTTGTACCATTGCGCGGCCTTCACATCGTCCAGGGGTACGCCGAGCCCCTGCGAATAGAGCTCGCCGAGCAGCGTCATCGCCGCCGCATCGTTCTGCGCGGCGAGCTTGGTCGCCTCGTTGAAGGCGGTGAGAAAGAAGCCGCGCTCGTAGGCGCCATAGGCCAGGTCCACTGCCGGCTGCGGCTGCGGCTGCGCGCCAGGCGAGGGTGCTGGCGGGGGCGCCTTCGCCGGCTGCGCCAGCGCAGGCTGTGCGAGCGCGATCATGAGACCGGCGAGGGCGGCCGCGCGCTTCATGACGCGCCCTCGGGCAGGCGCAGGTCGCGCATGGCGGCGGCGACATTCGCGGTTGGATCGCGCCACAGCCAATCGCCGAGCGCGATGAAGTCGGCGCCGGCGGCAACGAGTGGCGCCACGTCCTCGAGGCCTGCGGCGTAGGCGACGCAGGGCGCCTCGAACACCTCCGCCCACCAGGCGACGCGCTCCTCGATCAGATCGAACGCCGAGCGGTGGCCGTGCGCGTCCGGCTCGCCGAACATGATGTAGTCCGCGCCCTGTTCGGCGGCGCGCATGGCGTCATGACGGGTGTCGAGGCCGCCGCAGCCGGCGATGCGCTCGGGCCGGAGCGTTGGCAGCGCCTCGACGAATGCATCGACGCCGGTCAGGTGGGCGCCGTCGGCGCCGCTGCGCGCCACGAGGTCGACGCGGCTGTCGAGGATGAGGGCTGCGTCGCGGCGCTGCACCACGGTCGCGAGCTCCTTGATGCGATTGATCAGGCTCCGCTCTTCGGCGGGCGCGAGCCGCAACATGACCGCGGCGACGTCGCCGGCATCGAGCGCCGCGTCGAGCGGCGCAACAAAGCCCGCCGCATCCTCGATTGCGGGCGTCACAAGGTAAAGGCGCGGCTGCGGCCGCGGATCGGCATGCTTTGGACGGGAGGCCATGGTCCCCGGATGGTAGCGCAATCGGGCGGAAAATTGACCGGCAGGATCAGCCGGCACCCGCCACCTAGCGGGCGGCGGGCAAGCCCGCAAGCGCCGCGGCGACGCGTCCGATGACCGGGTCCCAGTCGCCATCCGGTCCTTGCCGGAACAGGCGCGCGGTCGGGTACCAGGGATTGTCCTCGCGCGCGATGAGCCAGCGCCAGTCCTGCACGTGAGAGAGCAGCACCCAGAGCGGCTTGCCGAGGCTGCCGGCGAGATGGGCGACGGCGGTGTCAACGGCGATAACGAGGTCAAGCGCGGTAATCGCGGCGGCGGTGTCGGCGAAGTCCGTGATGGCGGCGTCGAGCCGCAGGATCGGGAGCGCGACGAGCGCGTCGCGATCGGCGTCGCGGTATTCGCGCTGCAGGCTGACGAACGACGTGCCCGGCACGTCGAGCAGCGGCTTCAGCCGCGACAGGGTGATCGAGCGGTTGTGGTCGTTCTTGTGGCTCGGCTTGCCCGACCAGACGAGGCCGACGCGGCGAGCACGCGTCTGCGGCAGGCGCAGAGCCATCCGCGCGACGCGCTCGGCCGGCGCGAACAGGTACGGCACCTCCGCGGGAACCGTATCGATGCGCGTACCGAAGGCGAGCGGCAGGCTCATCAGCGGGCAGTGCAGGTCGAAGGCCGGCAGGGCGGTGCCCTTGTTGAACACGACGACACCTTCAGCATGGCGTCCGAGCAGGGGCATGAGGCTGTCAGGCAGTTCGAGCAGGAGCCGGGCGCCGCGCGCCTTGATGAGCGGCAGGTAGCGAAGCATCTGGATCGAGTCGCCGTAGCCCTGTTCGGCATGGAGCAGGATCGTCTTGCCGGCGATGTCCTCGCCCTGCCATTGCGGCTGCGCGAAGCCGCGGGGGCTGAGCTCGGTCGCGCCGCGCCAACGCCACTCATAGCCGGCGAAGCCGGACTCGTAATCGCCGAGCGCGAGTGCCAGCAGCGCCTTGTTCCAGTGCGCCTCCGGCATCTTCGGATCGAGCGCGATCGCCTGATCGAAGCATGCCATCGCCTCGGCGGTGCGGCCGAGATAGCGCAGCGCGCTGCCGCGATTGATCAGCGCGAAGGCGAAAGGCTTCGCGGCGATCGCGGCGTCGTAGTCGGCGAGGGCCTCTTCGTGGCGATTAAGCTCGATCAGCGCATTGCCGCGATTATTGTGCGCCTCGACGTAACCGGGCTTGAGCGCCAGCGCGCGCTCGAAGCTCGCGAGCGCCTCGTCATGGCGGCCGAGCGCCTGCAAGGCGTTGCCGCGGTTGTTGAAGCCGTAGGCGAAGTCCGGCTCCATCGCGAGCGCGCGATCGTACTCGGCAAGCGCCTCGGCGTGACGGCCCATCTGGTAGAACACGTTGCCGCGGGCGACGATGGCGTCGGTGAAGTCCGGCTTCAGCGCCAGCGCACGGTCATAGGCGGCGAAGGCCTCGCCATAGCGATTGAGGTCGCGCAGCACGACGCCGCGATTGGCATGCGTCTCGTGGTCGTCGGGCGTCACCCCCAGCGCGGCGTCGTAGGCCGCGAGCGCTTCGGCGAGACGCTCGCGTAGGCGGAGACGGTGGCCGCGCTCCTTCAGCGCCACCGGATGGCGCGGCACGATTCTGAGCGCCGCGTCGAAGGCGGCGAGCGCATCGTCGTCGCGCTTCATTGCCACGAGGCATTGGCCGCGATTGACGTGCGCGTCGGCGTAGAGCGGATTGAGCGCCAGCGCCTGGTCGTAAGCGGCCAGCGCCTCGTCGAGACGTCCGAGCTCGGTCAGCGCATTGCCGCGGTTGTTGAGCGCCTCGGGGTAGGCAGGACGCAGGTTCAGCGCTCTGTCGTAATCGGCGAGCGCCTGCTCGACGCGCTTAAGCGCACGCAGTGCATTGCCGCGGCCATTATAGGCTTCGGCATAGTCGGGCTTGAGCGCGATGGCGCGCTCGCAGGCTTCCATCGCCTCGTCGTGCCGCGCCAGCACCGACAGCACGATGCTGTAGTTGGAATAGGCTGCCGGCACGCTGGCATTGGCGCGCAGCGCCGCGGCGATCAGCCGCAAGGCCTCGACCGATTGACCCCGCTGGTGCTTGAGCACGCCATAGAGATGCAGGGCATCGAAGTGGTCCGGCGCGTGACGCAGCGCTTCGGCGTACAGCTCTTCGGCGGCGGCAAGCTCACCGCGCTGGTGATGCCCGGCGGCGCGGCGCACCAGGTCGCTGACGTCGGTCGGGGAGAGGGCGCGCGGTTCGGCCATGTCGGGGTCGTGGTTGCGCTGCGGTTGGACAACACGGGACGCAACGCGTCGGACGGCACGGATAGGCCGCGAATCGTTAGTGCGAGGTTAGTCCGGCGCCGCGGGCCGGTGCAAAAGCGAAATCGCCGGGTGAGGGCCCGGCGATTTGTGTCTTGGTCAAGCTTGCCCCTTCGCCTCACGGCATCGGGATCGGACCCATATCCTTCGGCACCTTGTAGCCGCGCTGCACCGCCGGGCGCGCCGCGATGGTCTCGTACCAGCGCTTCACGTTCGGGTACTGCTTCATGTCGATGGTCTGCCACTCGAAGCGGGAGATCCACGGCCAGATCGAGATGTCGGCAATCGAGTACTCGTCGGCGACGAAATCACGGCCTTCGAGGCGTGTGTTGAGCACCTTGTAGAGGCGGTGCGCTTCCTTGAGATAGCGCTCTTCGGCGTAGGGCGCCTTGCCCGCGTTGTATTTCACGAAATGATGCACCTGGCCGAGCATCGGGCCGACGCCGCCCATCTGCCACATCAGCCACTCGATCACCTTGTAACGGCCCTCGCCGGACTTCGGCATCAGCTTGCCGGTCTTGTCGGCGAGATAGATGAGGATCGCGCCCGACTCCATCAGCGACAGCCCGGTCTCGGTGTCGACGATCGCCGGGATGCGGTTGTTCGGTGCGATCTTGAGGAAGCTCGGCGCGAACTGCTCGTCCTTGGAGATGTCGATGGCGTGCACGTTGTAGGGCAGGCCGAGCTCTTCCAGCGCGATGGAGGCCTTGCGGCCGTTGGGCGTGGTCCAGGTGTAGAGGTCGATCACGGGCGGGTGTCCTCGAAGGGGTGGGAACCATGGAACGGGAGGCGAGGGACAAGTGTTTTCCCCTCCGAGTTCCAATAGAGGAGGCGACCATGAAACTCAATGTCCTCGGCCTTGTTCTCGCCGCGACGGCGTTCACTTCGCTGGCGGCGAACGCTCAAACCACCGTGATCGAGCAGCGCGACCCGGCGGTCGTTGTCGAGCATGATCAGCCGGCGGCGTCGGTGACGGTGAAGGAGCGTGGCGGTCTGCTCGGCACCGAGAAGACCACCAAGAAGATCGAAACGACCGGCGACGGTTGCACCACCAAGACGGTCAAGCACGACGATCTCGTCGGCTCGCGTACGACGAAGAAGACCGACTGCGATTGATCGTTCGCGATGTGAAAAAGGCCGCGCCTTCGGGCGCGGCCTTTGCATTGAAGCGAGACGAAGAGGCGAAGGGTTACGCCGCCTTCTTCTCCAGATCGGCCTGCCACTTTCCGAGCGCGGCGAGTCCATTCATCTTGGCGCGGTGCGCGAACGCGCGCTGGCCGGCGGCGACGTTCTCAGCCTTGCCGGACCACGCCTTCTGCGGCGCAGCCTGCAGCGCGCGGCCGTAGGAGAAGGTCAGGCCCCACGGCAGGCCGCCGATCTTGTTCATGGCGTCGAGATGCGCGGTCGCCTCTTCGTCCGACTGGCCGCCGGAGAGGAAGGCGATGCCGGGTACAGCGCCTGGTACGCAGTTCTTCAGCAGTTTGATGGTCTTCTCGGCGACTTCCTGAACGCCCGCCTTCTTCGCGCTCTTCTTGCCGGCGATCGCCATGTTCGGCTTGAGCACCATGCCCTCGAGCGCCACCTTGGCGTAATAGAGCTCCTGGAACGTTTCCTTGAGCACGAGCTCCGTGACCGCATAGCAGCGGTCGATGTCGTGGTCGCCGTCCATCAGCACTTCGGGCTCGACGATCGGCACGATCTGCGCCGCCTGGCACAGTGCCGCGTAGCGGGCGAGTGCGTGCGCGTTGGCGTGGATCGCGCTGTAGGTCGGGATGCCGTTTCCGATATCGATGACGGCGCGCCACTTGGCGAAGCGCGCGCCCTGCTCGTAGTACTTGACCAGCCGGTCGGCGAGCTTGTCGAGGCCGATGGTGATCAACTCTCCCGGGCAGTTCGGCAGCGGCTTGGTGCCTTCGTCGACCTTGATGCCGGGGATCGATCCCATCTGCTCGATGATCTTGACGAGCGGCGTGCCGTCCTTGGCCTTCTGCCAGATGGTCTCGTCATAGAGGATGACGCCGGAGATGTGGTTCTTCATCGCCTCGGCGGTGCGGAACATCATCTCGCGGTAGTCGCGGCGGCTATCCTCCGTCGACTCCACGCCGATGGCGTCGAAGCGCTTCTTGATGGTGCCCGAGGATTCGTCGGCGGCGAGGATTCCCTTGCCCGGCGCGACCATGGCGCGCGCCACTTTGTTCAGATCGTCGAGATTCATGCTTCCCTCCAATGACACCCCTCGATCGCCCCTCGGGATGCTGTCGTGACTATTTTACCCTGAGCACTTCCACGCCGGGCAAGGCCTTGCCTTCGAGCCATTCGAGGAAGGCGCCGCCGGCAGTCGAGACGTAGGTGAAACGGTCGGCGGCCCCCGCCGCATTGAGCGCCGCGACGGTGTCGCCGCCGCCCGCCACCGTGACAAGCTTGCCGGCCTTGGTCAGTTCCGCCGCCGCTTCCGCAACCTCGACGGTGCCGTTGTCGAACGGCTCCATCTCGAAGGCGCCGAACGGGCCGTTCCACAGCAGCGTTTTCGCCCGCGCCAGCACCGAGACGACCTGCTCGATCGACTTCGGGCCGATGTCGAGGATCATCTCGTTTGCCCCGACCGCGTCGACCGACACCGCGCGCGACGGCGCATTGGCCTCGAACTTCTCGGCGACCACGGCGTCGACCGGCAGCACGATCTCTTTCTTCGCGGCTTTCGCCTTGGCGAGGATGTCGAGTGCGGTTTTCGTCAGATCACGCTCGGCAAGGCTTTTCCCAACCGGCTTGCCGAGCGCAAGGAGAAACGTGTTGGCCATGGCGCCGCCAATGATCAGCACGTCGACCTTGGCCAGCAGGTTGCCGAGCAGGTCGAGCTTGGTCGAGATCTTGGCGCCGCCGACGATCGCCGCGACCGGACGCTGCGGATGCTCGAGCGCCTTGCCGAGCGCGTCGAGCTCGGCCTGCATCGAACGGCCGGCATAGGCGGGCAGCTTGTGGCCGAGGCCTTCGGTCGAGGCGTGCGCGCGGTGCGCCGCCGAGAAGGCGTCGTTCACCCACATGTCGCCGAGCCTGGCCAGCGCGTCGACGAAGGCGGGATCGTTCTTCTCCTCGCCGGCGTGGAAGCGCGTGTTCTCCAGGCAGAGGATGTCGCCCTGCTTCATCGCGGCGACCGCGGCTTCCGCGCTTTCGCCGATGCAGTCGTCGGCGAACTTCACCGGCCGCTTGATCACCCGCGCGACTTCCGCGGCGACGGGCTTGAGCGAGTTCTTCGCGTCTCGGCCTTTCGGGCGGCCGAAATGCGAGAGCAGGATGACCTTGGCGCCCTTGTCGGCGAGCTCGGTCAGGGCCGGCGCGACGCGCTCGATGCGGGTCGCGTCGGTGACGATGCCGTTGTCGACGGGGACATTGAGATCGACGCGGACGAGAACGCGTTTGCCCTTCACGTCGACGTGGTCGAGGGTACGGAAATTGGCCATGCGGGAGGTCTCGTGTCCCGGACGCGGCGCGGCGCGTTAGCGGCGCGCCGCTGATCCGGGACCGTTCCGGGTTATGGCGGTCCCGGGTCTGCAGCGCATCACTTCGTGCTGCGCTGCGCCCGGGACAAGCCGGCTCAGATCAGCTTGCCCATCGCCACGGCCGTGTCGGCCATGCGGTTGGAGAAGCCCCATTCGTTGTCGTACCAGCTCATCACGCGCACGAACGTTCCGTCCATGACCTTGGTCTGGTCCATATGGAAGATCGAGGAGTGCGGGTCGTGGTTGAAGTCGAGCGACACGTTCGGGTCGTTGGTGTAGGCGAGGATGCCCTTGAGCTGCTGCTCGGCCGCACGCTTCACCGCGCCGTTGATCTCGTCCTTGGTCGTGCCCTTCTTGGCGACGAACTTGAAGTCGATGACCGAGACGTTCGGCGTCGGCACGCGGATCGACACGCCGTCGAGCCTGCCGTTGAGCTCCGGCAGCACGAGGCCGACGGCCTTTGCGGCGCCGGTCGAGGTCGGGATCATGTTCAGCGCCGCGGCGCGGGCGCGGTAGAGATCCTTGTGATAGGTGTCGAGCGTCGGCTGGTCGCCGGTGTAGGAATGGATCGTCGTCATGAAGCCCTTGTCGATGCCGACGGCATCGTTGAGCACCTTGGCGACCGGCGCGAGGCAGTTGGTCGTGCACGAGGCGTTCGAAACGACCTTGTGATCCTTGGTCAGCTTGTCATGGTTGACGCCGAACACGACCGTCATGTCGGCGCCTTCGGCCGGGGCCGAGACCAGGACGCGCTTGGCGCCGGCGGTCAGGTGCATCGACGCCTTGTCCTTGGCGGTGAAGATGCCGGTGCACTCCATCGCAATGTCGACGCCGAGGTCCTTCCACGGCAGCTTGGTCGGGTCCTTCTCGGCCGTCACCTTGATGGCGCCGTTGCCGACGGAGATCGTGTCGCCCTTGACCGTGACCGTGCCGGGGAAGCGGCCGTGCACGCTGTCATAGCGCAGCAGGTGCGCATTGGTCTCGACCGGGCCGAGATCGTTGATGCCGACGACTTCGATGTCGTTACGGCCGCTCTCGGCGATGGCGCGCAGGATATTGCGGCCGATTCGGCCGAAACCGTTAATGGCAACGCGTACAGTCATGTGGGTCGCTCCCGGGTCTTACGATCTGCTTCCCCGTCTCCTTAGCTAAAGACGGGAATGCCCGGCACAAGGCCGGGCATGATGGTTGTCAAAGCTTCTTCAGCGCAGCGTCGGCAATCGCCTCCGCCGTAATGCCAAAGTGTTTGTAGAGTTCCTTGTAGGGCGCGCTGGCGCCGAATGAGTGCATGCCGACGAAGATGCCGTCGGCGCCGATGATCGCGTCCCAGCCCATGCGCACGGCGGCCTCGACGCCGATCTTGACGCGCGCGTTGCCGATGATGGCCGCGCGGACGTCGTCCGGCTGCTCGAAGAACAATTCGAAGCACGGCACTGAGACGACGCGGGCGGCGACGCCCTTCTCGGCGAGCTTCTTCGCGGCGTCGACCGCGATCGACACTTCCGAGCCGGTGGCGAAGATCGAGACGGAGGCAGGGCCGTCGGGCCCCGCGATCTCGTAGGCGCCCTGGGCGCAGATGTTGTCCTCGTCGAGCCGGTTGCGCAGCTGCGGCAGGTTCTGGCGGGTCAGCGCCATCGCGCTCGGCCGGTCCTTGGCGCGCAGCGCCAGCTCCCAGCATTCCGCGGTCTCGACCGCGTCGCAGGGGCGGAAGACCATGAGGTTCGGGATCGCGCGCAGCGCGGCGAGATGCTCGACCGGCTGGTGCGTCGGACCGTCCTCGCCGAGACCGATCGAGTCGTGCGTGAGGATGTGGATGGCGCGCACGCCCATCAGCGCGGCGAGGCGGATCGCCGGACGCGAATAGTCGGAGAAGACCAGGAACGTGCCGGAGTAGGGGACGATGCCGCCGTGCAGCGCCATGCCGTTCATGGCCGCGGCCATGCCGAACTCGCGGATGCCGTAATGGATGAAGCGGCCGGAGAAGTCGGCCGGCGTGATCGCCTGCATCGACTTGGTGCGCGTGTTGTTCGAGCCCGTGAGGTCGGCGGAGCCGCCGATCATCTCCGGCAGCGCCGGGATCAGGCTCTCGAGCGCGAACTCGCAGGCGGTGCGTGTCGCGATCTCCTTCGGCGAAGCGGCGAGCTTCTCCTTGATCTCGCGCACCGCTTTCGTGAGCGCGGCGTCCGATATCTCGCCGCGCATGCGGCGCTCGAACTCGGCGCGCTTGTCGCCCAGCGCAGCGAGGCGCTTGGTCCAGGCGGCATGCACAGGCTTGCCGCGCGCGCCCGCCTCGCGCCAGGCGGAGAGGATATCTGGCGGCACCTCGAACGGCGTATGGGTCCAGCCCAGCTTCTCGCGCGCGCCCTTGATTTCGTCGGCGCCGAGCGGCGAGCCGTGCGACGACGATTTGCCGGCCTTGGTCGGCGCGCCGTAGCCGATGGTGGTCCTGCAGGCGATCATCACCGGCTTGTCGGACTTCTGCGCCTTCGCAAGCGCCGCGGCGATCGCCTGCGGGTCGTGCCCGTCGATGCGCCACGACGCCCAGCCGCAGGCTTCGAAGCGCTTCACCTGGTCGGTCGAGTCGGAGAGCGATAGCGCGCCGTCGATCGAGATGCCGTTGTCGTCGAACAGCACGATCAGCTTGTTCAATTTCAGGTGGCCGGCGAGCGCGATGGCCTCATGGCTGATGCCTTCCATCAGGTCGCCGTCGGAAGCAAGCACGTAGGTCTTGTGATCGACGACCGTGTCGCCGAACACGGCCGCCATGTGCTTCTCGGCGATCGCCATGCCGACCGCGGTGGCGAGCCCCTGGCCGAGCGGGCCGGTCGTGGTCTCGATGCCGGGCGTGTGGCCGTATTCCGGATGACCGGCGGTGATCGAGCCGAGCTGGCGGAAGCGCTTGATCTGCTCCAGCGTCATCGCCTCGTAGCCGGTCAGGTAGAGCAGCGCATAGATCAGCATCGAGCCGTGGCCGGCGGACAGCACGAAACGGTCACGGTCGGCCCAGTGCGGGTCGCTCGGATCGAATTTGAGAAACTGCGTGAACAGGACGGTCGCCACGTCGGCCGCGCCCATCGGCAGTCCGGGATGGCCCGATTTGGCCTGTTCGACCGCGTCCATCGCCAAGGCGCGGACCAGATTGGCCATCCGCTCGTGCGACATGGCGGAGGCTCCTTCGCGGCGGTCTGCGGACGCCACGGCGGCCGACGACGAGGCTTGTGCGTTCATGGAAAAAGGCCTGTTTCGTGGGGTGGATTAGCATGTGACGCCCCCGAGTCAATGTGACCGGAGCCGCGCAAACGAGCCATGCACAGTGCGACGAATTCATCGGGGCATATCCTTCCGGCGGCGTTGACGAGGGCATTTCGTGACACGTAAGGTTCCGGGTCTAACCATCTGCCGCTGCAACGCTTTTCTGGAACTCGCGCCGCGCGATGAACGAGCAGAGCACCATCGACGCTGCGGTGAAGCGCCTCGCTCTGGCGCTGGACGCGCTCGACGCCGCGGTTGAGCGGCGGCGCGACAGCGACCGGGACGAGGAGACGCTTTCACAGCAGCTGCACGATCTCGGCACGGACCGCAGTCGGCTGGCCGCCGCGCTCGACGGTGAGACCTCGCGCGCGCGCCGGCTCGAGGCGACGAACCGCGAGATCGCCGAACGACTCGACGGGGCTATCGCCTCGATCCAGGCGGTGCTGACCGCGCACGAGGGAGGCGGCTAGGGGATGGGCCAGGTCAACGCCACCATTGCCGGGCGCCAGTACCGCCTCGCCTGCGAGGACGGGCAGGAAGACCATCTCCTGGCGCTGGCCAAGGACATCGACACGCGCATCATCGACCTGCGCCGCAAATTCGGCGAGATCGGCGACACGCGCTTGACCGTGATGGCCGCGCTGATGCTGGCCGACGAGATGACCGAGACGCGGCAGAAGTTCCGCGTGCTCGCGGACGAGATCGCGGCCCTGAAGGAGGCGCGCGAGGTCTCGGCGGAGCGGGCGCAGGCCGCTTCCGACGCGGTGGTCGGCGCCTTCCATTCGGCGGCCGAGCGCATCGAGGGCATCACCCGCAAGCTCAACGAGACGATCGGCGCGGGCACGGCGCCGGTCGGCTAGGGCCGCTCATGTCCGACGACATCGAAGCGCGCGTCCGCGGCAGCTTCGCGCAGCAGACCTTGATGCGCACGCTCGGCGCCGAGGTGCTCGCCGTGCGCCCCGGCGAGGTCGAGATCGTGCTGCCGTTTTCCGACCGCATCCTTCAGCAGCACGGTTTCGTCCATGCCGGCGCGGTGTCCGCCATCGCCGACAATGCCTGCGGCTATGCGGCGCTGACGACCATGCCGGGCGACGCGGCGGTGCTCACCGTCGAGTTCAAGGTCAACCTCCTCTCGCCGGCCAAGGGCGAGCGGATGCGCGCCGTCGGCCGCGTCGTGCGCGCCGGCCGCAACCTGGTGATCACCGCGGCGGACGTGTTCGCCGAGAGCGCGGGCACGTCGAAGCAGGTGGCGCTCATGACCGCGACGATGATGGTGGTGAAGTCGGACACGGGCCTGAAGGATTAAGGCAGCAGGGCGGGCTGGCCTGTGGCGCTTCCACGCCGGAGCGCCTACATTGTCCGGGCGGGGCTGCGAGGTGCGACAGAGACACATTCCCCGGGGCCTTACGATCCCAACGGGAGCTGTCCCTGGCCGAGCTCGTGGGTTCGGTCATATGGCGCCCACCTACTTATGTAGGTTCCCGGGATCACGCTCTGACGGCCATCGCGGCTCCGCACTCTGCTTTCTTAAGGCCCGGGCCGACCATCCTTCGAGGCTCGCTGCGCTTGCACCTCAGGATGACGGATTGAACCAGAGCCTCGCTAGACCCACCAAAGAAGCGCTGCGCAATGCCACACTGGCCAAGCGCGACGCCATGCCGGCCGAGGCGCGCCAGCGCGGCGGCGAGATTATCGCCACGCGGCCGTTCCCGGTGACAATCGCGCCGGGCATGATCGTCTCCGGCTTCATGCCGCTCAAATCCGAGATCAATCCGCTGCCGCTGATGAAGACGCTCGCCGCGGCCGGCGCGCAGCTCGCGCTTCCCGCCATTGCGGGGCGCGGTAAGCCGCTGACGATGCGCGCCTACGCCTTCGGCGACGAGTTCGCGCGCGGCCAATGGGGCATCCGCGAGCCGAAGCCCGAGCGGCCCGAGGTCTTCCCCGATGTGCTGATCGTGCCGCTCGCCTGCTTCGATCGCGCCGGCCACCGCATCGGCTACGGCGCCGGCTATTACGACATGACCATCCGCCGCTTGCGCGACATGAAAAAAGTGGTCGCGATCGGCATCGCCTTCGCGGCTCAGGAGATTGCAAAAGTTCCGGCCACGGAGCGCGACGAGCGGCTCGATCTCGTGCTAACGGAGACGGACGTGATCGATTTCCGCGGAAGCTGAATGCGTATTCTCTTTGTCGGCGACATTGTCGGGCGTAGCGGCCGCAACGTGCTGCTCAACAGGCTGCCCGGCCTGATCAAGGACTGGGCGCTCGATCTCGTCATCGTCAATGGCGAGAACGCCGCCGGCGGCTTCGGCATCACCGAGACGATCTACAACGAGTTCATCGAGGCCGGCGCCGACGCGGTGACGCTCGGAAACCATGCGTGGGACCAGCGCGAGGCGCTTGTCTTCATCGAGCGGGCGCCGCGGCTCGTCCGTCCGCTCAACTATCCCGCCGGGACGCCTGGGCGCGGCGCGGCGATGATCGAGGCCAAGAACGGCGCGCGCGCTCTCGTCATCAACGCCATGGCGCGCATTTTCATGGATCCGATGGACGATCCATTTCAGGCGATCGAACGCGAGCTTTCCGCCTGTCCGTTGGGGCAGGGCGCGGACGCGATCGTTCTCGATTTCCATGGTGAGGCGACCAGTGAGAAGCAGGCGATGGGCTATTTTTGCGACGGCCGCGTGAGCCTGGTCGTCGGCACGCATACGCACGTCCCGACCGCCGACTACCGCATCATGCCCGGCCGCACCGCCTTCATTTCCGACGTCGGCATGACCGGCGACTTCGATTCGGTGATTGGCATGAACAAGGACGAACCGCTCAATCGATTCCTGCGCAAGATCCCGTCGTCGAAGTTCGAGCCGGCCTCCGGCCACGCGACCCTGTGCGGCCTGGCGGTGGAAACCGACGCCAAGGGTCTCGCCGTCAAGGTTGGCCCGGTTCGGCTCGGCGGCGCCCTCGAAGAGGCGAAGCCGGGGTTCTGGCCGTAAACGCCGAGCATTTATTTTTTGCCGCAGGCGGCTTATAAGCCGCCTCGAACCGCCAATCCGATCAACCCGTTAGCTTTTCGTAGAGCTGCCATGGCCGGCCACTCACAATTCAAGAACATCATGCACAAGAAGGGGCGCGCGGATAAGGCGCGCTCCAAGCTGTTCTCCAAGCTCGCCCGCGAAATCACCGTGTCCGCGAAGCTCGGCATGCCGGACCCGGACTTCAACCCGCGCCTGCGCGCGGCGATCCTTGCGGCCAAGGCCGAGAACATGCCCAAGGACAACATCGAGCGCGCCGTCAAAAAAAGTCAGGGCGGCGACACCGAGACCTACGACGAGATCCGCTATGAGGGCTATGCGCCGGGCGGCGTCGCCGTCATCGTCGAGGCGCTGACCGACAACAACAACCGCACGGCCGGTGAAGTGCGCGCAATCTTCACCAAGGCCGGCGGCAATCTGGCGACGACCGGCGCGGTGTCGTTCATGTTCGACCATCTCGGGGTCGTCGAGTATGACGCCAAGGTCGCGACCGCAGACCAGATGCTGGAGGCGGCGATCGAGGCCGGCGCCGAGGACGTCATCTCCGACGAGAACGGCCATCAGATCGTCACCAAGACCGACACGCTGCACGAGGTGGCCAAGGCGCTGGAGGCGAAGTTCGGCGAGCCGCGCAAGTCAGGCATGATGTGGAAGCCGCAGAACACCGTCGCCGTCGACGACGAGGCCGGCGAGAAGATCATCAAGCTGATGGACGCGCTCGACGACAATGACGACGTGCAGAACGTCTATGCCAATTTCGAGATGTCCGACGCGCTCGTGCAGAAGATGAGCGCGTAAGGGCTGAAGCGAACGCGGCACCAGTAATTGTGCCCTCTCCCCTCGGTGGAAAAGGGCACTGTGAGACTCTCAACGTGTAATGATGGGTGAGGGGTATCCCCCCTCACCCGATCTTTTTCACTGATGTGCTAGGTATGCCCTCTCCCACCGAGGGGAGAGCGCACATCGATTGACCGCGTATTTGCGGCTGCTCGGCTCAAAATCCCTTCACCACCTCGGCCACGTGCTCGACGTAAGGCGGCTCGGCGAAGCAGTCGCCGACGAGCTTGCGCCATTCCGAAAAGTCGGCAGATTGGCGGAAGTCGACCGTGTGGTTCTCCAGCGTCTCCCATTCGACCAGCAGCCGGTAGCGCTGCGGCTTTTCGTGCGAGCGTGCAAGGCGCATGCCCTTGCAGCCCTTGGCGCGCTTGAAGATTGGCGCGGCTTTCGCGACGCCGTCTTCGAACTGCTTCTCCATGCCAGGCTTGACGTCGATCTGCGCGATTTCGGTGATCATGGCCTTCGTCCATTGGTCGCGGGATACGCAGTATGTGCGAGCAATTTGGACCTGAAAAGCTCCCCTGCCATAAGCCGGCAAGGGACCCTTCGTTCGGCCTCACTGCGCCGGCTGCGCCACCTCGGTGAAGAAGCCGGTCACTGTCTGCAAACGCCCGTCCGTCGACAGCGTCGCGAAGTCGAGTCCCTTCACCAGAGCGGGTCCGCTTTCCGGCGCGAGCTCCCAGGCGAACTGCGCGCGATCGTGATGTGCGTTGACGTCGCTCGTGCGCGCGAACCGGTAGCCCGGATATTTCTCGTGCACCGCCTTGACCATCGCGTCGATGCCGTCGCGACCGTCGCCTGACAGCACCGGGTCGAGATAACGCGCGCCGTCGGCGAAGACGCCGCCGATGAGCGTCCGCCGGCGCGCGGCGTCTGTCTCGTTCCACATCGCAATATAGCGGTCGACCAGCGCGATGACCTGTCCGTTCTCAATCGTGTTCATGGATTTGCTCCGAAGTTCTCGTGGCATCCGGACCGTCCGGGCCTGTCGCCGTTTTGGGCCACGGCGCGCCGCGGGTCGATTACCTCGGAGGTCATGGAGCAACCGCATTCGGCAGACTAGAGTCGCAGTATGTCCAACATGATGTCACACAGCGAGGTCGGCCGGCACTTGCGCGAATGGCGCCAGCGTCGCCGCATGAGCCAGCTCGATCTCGCGCTCGAGGCCGAGATTTCGACACGGCATCTCAGCTTCCTCGAGACCGGAAAGTCGCAGCCCTCCCGCGACATGTTGCTCAACCTCTGCGACCGGCTGAACGTGCCGCTGCGTGAGCGCAACACGCTGTTCATCGCCGCCGGTTACGCGCCCGTCTTCGCGCAACGGCCGCTCGCCGATCCGGCGCTGCGGCAGGCGCGTGCCGCGGTGGACTTGGTGCTAAAAGGGCACGAGCCGTATCCGGCCCTCGCGGTCGATCGGCATTGGACGCTGGTGAGCGCCAATCGGGCAGTCGCACCTCTGCTCGCCGGCGCGGCCGAAACGCTACTGAAGCCGCCAGTCAACGTGCTGCGGCTTTCGCTGCATCCTGATGGGCTGGCGCCCCGCATCGCCAATTTGCCCGAGTGGCGCGCGCATCTTCTCGATCGGCTGCGGCAGCAAGTCGAAGTCACGGCAGACCCGGTGCTCGCAGCGCTGCTCGAAGAGTTGCGCGCGCTGCCGGCACCGATCAGCCGCTCGCCGCCCGCGCCAGACCGCAATGGCGGCGTCGTTGTGCCGCTGCAGCTCGCGACGGAGGCGGGGGTGCTGTCGCTGTTCAGCACGACAACCGTGTTCGGCACGCCCGTCGACGTGACCGTCTCGGAGTTGGCGATCGAATCGTTCTTTCCGGCGGATGAAGCGACCGAACGCATGCTGCGTGGCGGCAAGGTGCGCTGACTACTCCGCGGCCTGCCGGTCGACCGCGTCGATGAAGCCGCCGGACTGGTGCCGCCACAGCGCGGCGTAATGGCCGTCGGCGCGCAGGAGCTCGGCGTGCGTGCCCTGTTCGACGACGCGGCCGGCGTCGAGCACGATGAGGCGGTCCATCTGCGCGATGGTCGAGAGCCGGTGCGCTATGGCGATCACCGTCTTGCCGCGCATCAACGTGCCGAGGCTCTGCTGGATCGCGGCCTCGACCTCGCTGTCGAGCGCCGAGGTCGCCTCGTCGAGCACGAGGATCGGCGCATCCTTCAGGATCACGCGGGCAACCGCGATGCGTTGCCGCTGGCCGCCGGACAGCTTGACGCCACGCTCGCCGACATGAGCGTCGTAGCCGCGGCGGCCGAGCTGGTCCTCGAGCTCGAGGATGAAGTCGTGCGCATGCGCCAAGCGCGCCGCCTCGACGATCTGCGCGTCGGTCGCGCCGGGGCGGCCGTAGCGGATATTGTCGCGGATCGAACGGTGCAAAAGCGAGGTGTCCTGCGTCACCACCGAGATCTGCGCGCGCAGCGAATCCTGCGTGACACCGGCAATGTCCTGGCCGTCGACGAGGATGCGGCCGCTCTCGAGATCGAAGAAGCGCAAGAGCAGGTTGACCAGGGTCGACTTGCCGGCGCCGGATCGTCCGACGAGGCCGATCTTCTCGCCGGGCCGCACCGCAAGGCTCAGGTCGTCAATCAGCCCGTTCTCGCGCCCATAGCCGAAGCGCACATTCTCGAAGCGCACCTCGCCGCGCGTCACCGCCACGGGCTTGGCATGCGGAGGGTCGGTCAGGCTGAGCGGCCGGGCGATGGTCAGCATGCCCTCCTGCACGACGCCGATGTTCTCGTAGATGCCGGTGATCTGCCAGGCGACCGAGCCCGACGCGCTGACGATCTGCATGGCCATCGGCAGCGCCATGGCGACCGCACCGACGGCGACGTGGCCCGTCACCCAGAGGCCGATCGCGGCCGCGCCGGTGCCGAGGATCAGCACGGCGTCGAGCATGGACAGCGCAATCGCAAACAGGGTGTTGAGTCGCACCTGGTGCTGGAAGCTTCGCGTATGCACGTCGACCGCCTCGCGCACATAGGCGTCCTCGTCGCGGGGCCGTGCGAAGAGCTTCACCGTGAGGATGTTGGTATAGGTGTCGACGATGCGGCCGGTCAGCATCGAGCGAGCCTGCGACGTGACCATCGAGCGATCGCGCATGCGTGGCACGAACAGCGCCAGCGTCGCGACGTAGCCGACCAGCCAGATCGCCGCCGGCACGGCCAGCCAGCGGTCGGCGGCCGCGAGCACGACGAGCGCGCTGGTGCCGTAAATCGCGATGGACCACACCGAGGTGAGGAGCTGCACCAGGGTTTCGCGGATCGACGGCCCGGTCTGCATCACCCGGTTGGCGATGCGGCCGGCGAAATCGTTCTGGAAGAAGCCCCAGGACTGCCGCACCACGTGCCAATGGTTTTGCCACCGGATGCGGTTCGACACGTTCACCGCGATCGCCTGGTTGATCATGAGCTGCTGCACGACGAAGGCGATGGGCTTCACCACCAGGAACAGCGCCAGCATGGCGGCGAACATCGGCCAGCCTTTGGCGATGAACTGCTCGCGGGGCGTGTTGGTGATCAGCGTCACCAATTCGCCGATGAAGACAGGCACTGTGACGTTGAGCAGTGCGACCACGAAGCCCGCCGCGAACAGCGCCACGAACACGCCCTTGGTCTGGCGGACAAAGTGCCAATAGAAGGCGACGAGGCCGGGCGGCGGTTCGGCCGCGGTCGGCACGGCGGTGGTCTTCACCCATCCTTCGAACAGCCGGAACATGCTCTGTATCCAACGCGCCCGCGCGCGAAACCCGGCGGGTCCCGCGCGCGCGAAGTCTAGTGGAAATCGTCGAGTTGGGGACTGGCTAACCCGCCTTCATGTCGCAACCGTGGCGCGCCAAGGCCGAGACCCGTCAGGCGATGGCGTACTTGCCGCGCGCCAGGAAGCGGTCCTTCTGGTCCTCGGTTGCGGTGTCGCGCACCGACTTGATGGTGGCGATGGTGGCGTAGGCGCGCTTGACCGCGTCGCGGGCGTCCAACGTGTCGATCCAGGCCTTCAGGTGCGGGCGCTTGGCAAGATCGACGGCCAACAGGCCGATATTGCGCAGCCACGGGAAGGCAGCGATGTCCGCGATCGTGTACTCGTCGCCGGCGACGTAGGGACGCGAGGCGAGCTGCCGCTCATAAAGATCGTAGAGGATATTCACCTGCGTGCGGTACCGCGCGTGGCCGTAATCCTGCCCCGCGGGCGCGAACTTGGAGAAATGCACGAGCTGGCCGGACATCGGCCCGACATTGGCCATCTGCACCATCAGCCACTGGATCGTGTCGTAGCGCTTCACCGGGTCCTTCGGCATGAACTTGCCGGTCTTTTCGGCGAGATAGATGAGGATCGCGCCGGACTCGATCACCGTGTAGGGTTTGCCGCCGGGGCCTTCGGAATCGACGATTGCCGGGACCTTCTTGAGCGGGTTGATCTTCTCGAATTCGGGCGTGAACTGCTCGCCCTTCCAGACATCGACCGTCTTTAAATTGTATGGCAGCCCGCACTCCTCGAGCATGATGAAGATCTTCTGCACGTTCGGGCTGGTCAGCGCATAAAAGTCGATCATGGATATGTCTCTCTCCCCCTGCGCCCGCGACAGCGGGCGTGGATTTATAGCACCGGCCTCTGCGCGTGAAATGCCGCGCCGCCGATCACCTTGGCGTGTTTTGAGGTTCTGAAAGCCCGGCCGCCTTGTTCAGGCACGTTGGGCAGAGGCAGTCCTCGGCTTTGTCTCCCGGCATGGGCAGCCGTGCGGGCACGGCTGCGCACCAGCATTCGGCAGACAGGCCGCAATCGAACGCCGCGCCACAGCGAACGCAGGTGAGACGGCGCGGTTGTGTCGTGGAGCTCGTCACGGTCATGCGCTATTGCGGCTCGCCGCCGCCTATGTAGCCGATGATCTTCCAGGCGCCACCGGCTTTGCTGTAGCAGAGCTGGTCGTTGCCGAGCGGCGCGACCGAATCGACAGAGACGTAGCCCGGCTTTCCGGCCGGCGTGATGATGCGCAGGTAGTTCGGCGCATTGTCCGAGGCTTCGGGCGCGACCCGCACCAGCGCGAGCGCCAGCTTGCCCATGACCGGCGCGTCGGCGCGCGGAGCGCTGTGCACGTCGATGCCGTCGGACACCGGATAGCCCCATTCGCCTTCGTCGGTCTTCGTCGCCGCGACCACCGCCTCGAAGGCCTTGGGGTCGAAGGCGGGATCGGCCGGCGCGCACATCGCGCCGGCGCGCTGCGGCAGCGGCGCGCCGGTCGGATCCTCCGCGTAGCTTGCCAGAAGATCCCAGCCGGCGGTGTCGGGGCGGCCGAGCCCGAGCGCGGCCGCGAGATTGTCGATGCCGGATTTCTTCTTGTCGGCGCCGTCGCCGTTCTCGCGCTCCCAGAAGAAGCCCTGCGTGGCGGTGAGTTGGGCGAGCGCGGCGCGATCCTTCTTTTCGGTAGCCGCGCCTAGCTGCTTGCGGAAGGCGGCGAAGGACGGATCGTCGACCGGTTTCGGCAGCGTGATGGCGACCGGCTTGTACGGGGCCGGCGGAGATGGCGCGGGCGGTTTGGTCTGCGCCGATGCGGCGCCGGCCGCCAGCACGGCGCACAGAAGGGCGATGAGCCAATGGCTGCGCATGGGTGTCGCTCCCTCGCGATGAAGCTCGTTGCGGGAGAGTCTAGCACAAGCGTCGGCGTGTGGCCGCCGCGCCAGCCGCGTCAATGAAATTGAAGGTCGGCGGTTTGGCCGGGTCTCAGTGCCGCTGACGGCGCGGCTTTTCGCCCGGCAGGCTCAGGACCGTCAAGCCACCCATGCCGATGAACAGGAGGCCGAGGATGAGCGCGACGGCGAAGAGGCTGCCCTCGTGCCCAACCACGTCACCGATGACGTCGGCGCGGGCGATGCCGGCGGTGACGACGGTGGCGGCAACAATGGTGCAGAGCGCGAGCGCGATGCTCGTAACGAGCGCGGCCACGGCGGTGATACGGCGCTGGCGCCCGAGCTTGCGGCCCGCGGGCGGTAAGAAACCGGTCATTTGAATGGGCTTGCGCATGGCGAACCCTCTGGGTCTGGTCCCTTGCTAATGAACTTGAAGGTAAATGGTTGCAGAACCCGGCATCGGTTCGGCCCGATTGCGGCGGCCCCGGCATGGAACCGGGGCATTTTCGTGAAAGAGGTTAAGGAAAGGTTAATGCCGCTTCATTGCGCCGCGACGAGGTCCTGCGGCTGCCAGTCCATCGGCACGTAGCCGGGCTCGGCCTCGACCCGGGCAAGCCAGCGACGCACCGCGGGATAGCCGGCAAGATCGTAGTCGCACTGCTCCGCGACATGCGTATAGGCGTAGAGCGCGATGTCGGCGATGGTGAAATGCCCGGCGACGAAGAAGTCGTGCTTGGCCAGATGCGCCTCCATCACCCGCAGCGCGCGATAGCCGTTTTCCATCCAGTCCTCGAGCGCGTGGCTCTGCAATTCGCGGCCGCCCTTGATCAGGCACAGCCAGAAATACGCCGCGCCGATGTTCGGCTCGAGGCTGTGCTGCTCGAAGAACATCCACTGCAGCGCCTCGGCGCGCTCGATGCGGTCTTCGGGGGCGAGCCGCGAGCCGATTGCGACATACCAGAGGATCGCGTTCGACTCGGCGATGTGCCGGCCGGGCGCGACCTCGAGCAGCGGCACCTGGCCGCTCGGATTCATGGCGAGGAATTCCGGCGTACGGCTTTCGCCCTTGAGGATGTCCACCTCGAGAAGTCGATACGGCACGCCGAGACGCGCCAGACCCAGGCGCACCTTGTAGCTATTGCCCGACCGCTGCATCGAGTAGAGCGTGTACATTGTGCCGGCATGTCCCCCGCGGAACGACATGGTGATGGAGCGCGCCAAGTCCGGCAATAGCAAGGCTTCGGGCATGACAATTCGGTGACGGTGGCGGCAATCCGCGTTGCGCGCGTTCTTTGTGCGGCGCGATGACGCGCGTTTTATTCTGCGGTGCTGCGGTGCCTGCTCGCGAAGGCGACGACAGCCATTCGTCTCCCTCGAAGAGGGAGGGGGGCATCGCGTTGGATGGGACCCTCCGGCCGCGTCAGCGGCCGTCCCGCGTTCGGCCGCCTTCTTAGGGAAGAGCAGGGGCCGCCGCCGCTCGAATGGTCTGCAACTTCAGTTTGAAAGTGCCCCCCTGCCGCATCCCGGCGCCGGGCTCCGGCGTCGCCCGGCCGGTCCATCAACAGGGTTGATCAATCGATCAGTTCTTGCGACTTGCCGCCGCTCCATTAATGGGCCAAACCGACGCCCGAAAACACGCGTTTCGACCGGGACTTCGGAGCTTCCAATGGCCTTCCTCGCCGACCACCTCAAGCGCATCAAGCCCTCGCCGACCATCGCGGTGACGGACAAAGCGCGCGCGCTCAAGGCGGCCGGCCGCAACGTCATCGGCCTCGGCGCCGGCGAGCCGGACTTCGACACGCCCGAGCACATCAAGGAAGCGGCGATCCGCGCCATCAGGGATGGCCGCGCTTCCAAATACACCGCCGTCGATGGCATTCCGGAACTGAAGGCCGCCGTCGCGCAGAAGTTCAAGCGCGAGAACGGCCTCGAGTACAAGCCGTCGCAGATCACCGTCTCGGTCGGCGGCAAGCAGGTGCTCTACAACGCCTTCATGGCGACGCTGAACCCCGGCGACGAGGTCATCATCCCGGCGCCGTATTGGGTCAGCTATCCCGACATGGTGCTGCTTGCCGGCGGCAAGCCGGTCGAGGTCGTCTGCGGCATGGACAAGGGCTTCAAGATCACGCCCGACGCGCTCGAACGCGCCATCACGCCGAAGACCAAGTGGTTCCTGATGAACTCGCCGTCGAACCCGACGGGCGCCGCCTATACGCGCGCCGAGCTCAAGGCGCTTATGGCGGTGCTGCTGAAGCATCCGCACGTGCACGTCATGACCGACGACATGTACGAGCACCTTGTCTACGACGCCTTCGAGTTCACGACGCCGGCGCAGGTCGAGCCCGAACTCTATTCGCGCACGCTGACCATCAACGGCGTGTCGAAGGCCTATTGCATGACCGGCTGGCGCATCGGCTATGCCGGCGGCCCGGAGCCGCTGATCAAGGCGATGGCCATGATCCAGTCCCAGTCGACCACCAACCCGGCCGCGGTGTCGCAGTGGGCGGCGGTCGAGGCGCTCAACGGGCCGCAGGACTTCATCGCCAAGCACAACAAGATCTTCCAGGAGCGGCGCGACCTCGTCGTCTCGATGCTCAACCAGGCGAAGGGCATCAAGTGCCCGATGCCGGAGGGCGCCTTCTACGTCTATCCGTCCTGCGCCGGCACGATGGGCAAGACGACGCCCGGGGGCAAGACCCTGGCCACCGACGAAGACTTCGTCGGCGAGCTTCTCGAGGCAGAGGGCGTTGCCGTCGTGCACGGTTCGGCTTTCGGCCTCGGTCCCGCGTTCCGCATCTCCTACGCGACGAAGACCGAGGACCTGGAAGACGCCTGCCGGCGCATCCAGCGCTTCTGCGGGAACCTCAAGTAAACATCGTCGCGCGGGCCGGCGACGGCCCGGCCTCGGCCGAATCACGTAATCTCGCGCGCATGGTCGTCCGTGCGCTCGTCATTCTCACGCTCCTTGCCGGCCTGGTCGCGCCTGCTGCGGCCCAGGAACGCGTCACCGTCGGAACGCAGCGCCTCGCCGACAACGGCGCGCTGTTCCTTGCAGTCGCGCGCGGCTACTTCAAGGCCGAGGGCCTCGACGTCGAGATGACCGCCTACAAATCCGACAAGGAGGTAGCGCAAGCGGTCGCCGCCGGCGCCGTCGACTTCGGGCTTGCCGCCTACACGACCGATGCCTTCAATTATGCAGGGCAAGGGTTTTTCAAATTCGTCGCGGCGCAGGTGCAGGAGCGCAAGGGTGTCGAGGGCAACGAGGTTGTCGCATCGAACGCCGCCTGGGCCAACGGCCTGCGCAAGATGGAGAACCTGAAAGGCAAGTCGGTCGCCATCACCTATCTCGGCTCGCCATATCATTATCAATTGGCGCAGATCGCCAAGGCCAAGGGCTTTGAATTCAACGACATCATCATCAAGCCGATGCAGACGGTCGGCGCCGCCGCGCTGGCGGTCGCCGACGGCAAGACGGAAGCGGCGATTCTGCCGGCGAACTATGCGCGCGAGTTGATGGTCGCGAGCCAGGCGCGTCTCGTCGGCTGGTATTCGGAGGTCGGCGACGCACAGCAGCTCGGCGCGCTGTTCGTGGCCAGCAAGACGCTCAGCGCGCGCCGGCCGGTGGTCGACAAGTTCGTGCGCGCCTACCGGCACGGCGCCGTCGATTATACGGGCATGGTCCAGCTCGACCGTTACGGCAAGCGCATCTCGAATGTCGCGACGCGCGAGGTCGCGACGATAATCGCTCGCTACGTCTATCCCGGGCGCCAGCTCGGCCGCGCCGCCGCGACCGTCGAGGCGAGTGCCTATCCGATGGACCCGCACGCCAAGCTCGACGTCGCCGATCTCGAGCGTCAGGTGGCGTGGTTCAAGGCGCAGAAGCTGATCGAGGACGGCGTCAATCCGCGCGACATCGTTGATACGGGCCTCGGCAACGGCCCGTGACCGTGCGCCAAAGCGTTCGTCCGGCTTGAGAAATGTCACGGCCGCCGCGTACCCCGTACCGCGTACCGCCACAAAAGCGCCCCTTGCCAGTCCCGCACGGTCCTGAGACGATGACGTGACAGGGCCGGGAAACTTGGTCCGACCTCCCGGCCGGCAGGGAGGACGACATGGGACAAAACGGCACGACTCCCAAGGGCCCGCGGTGCATTGCACTGGTGGGCCCCTTCCAGAGCGGTAAAACCACACTTCTCGAAGCGATCCTCGCGCGCACCGGCACCGTCGCGCGCCAGGGCTCGGTCGACGCAGGCACCGCGATCGGCGACGCCAGCAAGGAAGCGCGCCATCACAAGATGAGCGTCGAGGCGACCTTCGCCACCGTCAACTTCATGGGCGACAGCTACACTTTCGTCGATTGCCCCGGATCGATCGAATTCATCAACGACATGCGAACCGTGCTGCCAGCGGTCGACGCCGCGGTCGTCGTCTGCGAAGCCGACGAGAAGAAGGTGCCGCAACTGCAATTGATCCTGCGTGAGCTCGAAGACCAGAACATTCCGCGGTTCCTGTTCCTGAACAAGATCGACAAAGCCGACAAGCGCGTGCGCGAGACGATCAAGCTTCTGCAGCCGGCCTCGCGCGTGCCGCTCCTGTTGCGCCAGATCCCGATCTGGAAGGGTGACCTGATCGCCGGCTTCGTCGATCTCGCTCTCGAACGGGCCTTCGTCTACAAGGAATACGCGGCTTCCGAAGTGATCGATCTGGCCGGCGAGGATTTGAGCCGCGAGAAAGAAGCGCGCTTCACCATGCTGGAGACGCTCGCCGATCACGACGACGCATTGATGGAGCAGTTGCTCGAGGACATCCAGCCGCCCCGCGACAAGGTGTTCGACGATCTCGCCAAGGAGCTGCGCGACCGCATCGTCTGTCCGGTTCTGCTCGGCTGCGCGACGCGTTCGAACGGCGTGCTGCGTCTGCTGAAGGCGTTGCGCCACGAGGCGCCGGGCGTGGCCGAAACCACGCAGCGGCTCGGGCTCAAGGCCGCCGCCGATGCGGCGGCGATCGTGCTCAAGACATTCCACACGACGCATGGCGGCAAGATGTCGGTATCGCGGGTGCTCGCCGGGCAGATCGGCGACGGCACGGTCCTGTCGACGCCGGACGGCGAAGCGGGCCGCGTCTCGGGCGTGTTCAAGACGATGGGCCAGCAGTTCGAGAAGCGCGGCGCGGCGGGCGCGGGCGACACCGTCGCGCTCGGCAAGCTCGACGGCGCGAGAACCGGCGCTACGCTCTCGGCCGGCAAGCAGCCGCTGCCCGCGCTCGTCAATCTGCATCCGTCACCTCCGGTGCTGGCGATCGCCGTGCAGGCGCGCGAACGTAAGGACGACGTCAAGCTCGGCGTCGCCTTCACCAAGCTCACTGAGGAGGACCCCTCGCTCGTCGTGGTGCACAATCCCGAGAGCCACGATGTGGTGATCTGGGGCCAGGGCGAGATGCATCTGCGCGTCGCCACCGAGCGGCTGGCCGATCGCTTCGCCGTGCCGGTGACCTCGCGCCCGCCGACGGTCGGGTACCGCGAGACCATCCGCAAGCCGGTGTCGATCCGCGGCCGGCACAAGAAGCAGTCGGGCGGCCACGGCCAGTTCGGCGACGTCGTGGTCGAGATCAAGCCGCTGCCGCGCAGCGAGGGCTTCCGGTTCGAGGACCGCATCACCGGCGGCGTCGTGCCGCGCAACTACATTCCGGCGGTCGAGGAGGGGGTCGTCGACGGCCTCGCGCATGGGCCGCTCGGCTTCCCGGTGGTCGACCTGGAGGTCGCGCTGGTCGACGGCTCCTATCACACGGTGGATTCCTCCGATCAGGCCTTCCGCACCGCCGGCCGCATCGCCATGAGCGAGGGTCTGCCGCAGTGTCAGCCGGTGCTGCTCGAGCCGATCCACGAGGTCGAGATCGTCTGTCCGAACGACTGCACCGCCAAGATCAACGCGATCCTGTCGGGCCGCCGCGGCCAGATTCTCGGCTTCGACACGCGCGAGGGCTGGGATGGCTGGGACACGGTGCGTGCGCAGATGCCCGAGGCCGAGATCGGCGACCTTATCATCGAGGTGCGCTCGGCGACCGCGGGCGTCGGCTCGTTCCGGTTCAAGTTCGATCACATGGCGGAGCTGACCGGCCGCACCGCTGACCAGATCGTCGCGGCGCGCCGGGCGGCAGAATAGTCCGGATCGATCGGCGCCGCTGTAGCCGCCTAGGGCGGCGGCGCCCCGCCGACTGGATATTTCCGGCTGGCGGCTTTGCCCATCGGAGCATGTCCTTCAGGCCGGCAACGCCCGTCCGAAATCGCAGGTTCCTCTCGCGTAACCGTGACTTGCCAGTGAGTTACCGTCGCCGTAGGTGTCCCAAACCCGCGAGAGAGGACATCCGAGATGCCGAACAGCCGCCGCCCATGGGATCTGCCGCAGCGCCTGGCGACGCCGGAGCACCTGGTGTTCGACCGCCGCGCGGTCTTGGTCGGTGGCGCCAGTGCGCTGGCGGCGCTTCCCGGCGCGGCGCTGGCACAGCGCGTCAGCGATCTCGACAAGATCCCCGATCCGAGCGCGGGCCTCTATCCCGCCAAGCGCAACGAGACCTACAAGCTCGATCGGCCGATCACCGACGAGAAGATCAACGAGCACTACAACAATTTCTACGAATACGGCACTGACAAGGAGGTGTCTGCTGCCGCGCAGCAGCTTCAGATCAGGCCCTGGACGATCAAGATCGACGGCTTGGTTGAGAAGCCGATCGAGATCGGCATCGACGATCTGATGAAGAAGATGACGCTCGAGGAGCGCACCTACCGCCACCGCTGCGTCGAGGCCTGGAGCATGGCGATCGCCTGGTCGGGCTTCCCGTTCAAGAAGCTCGTCGACTTTGCGCGGCCGCTCGGCTCGGCCAAATACGTCGAGATGCAGACCTTCCTCGATCCGAAGATGGCGCCCGGCCAGCGCGCGCGCTGGTATCCCTGGCCCTACATCGAGGGCCTGACGATGGCCGAGGCGACCAACGATCTCGCGTTCCTCGCGACCGGCGCCTATGGCCATCCGCTGGCGAAAGTGCAGGGCGCGCCGCTGCGGCTCGCCGTGCCGTGGAAGTACGGCTTCAAGTCGATCAAGTCCGTCGTTCGCTTCTCCTTCGTCGAGAAGCGGCCGGTCGGCATGTGGGAGAAGCTGCAGGCGTCCGAATACGGCTTCTGGGCCAATGTGAACCCGGAGGTACCGCATCCCCGCTGGAGCCAGGCGAGCGAGGAGATCATCGGCACCGGCGAGCGCCGGCCGACGCTGCTGTACAATGGCTACGGCGAGTACGTCGCCGATTTGTACAAGGGTCTGGAGAAAGAGCGCCTCTGGGCGTGATTGTGCGTTGCGGCGCGGGTTCCGCTCGCGGGCGCGCGTAATCGTGAACGGCGCTTCCCCGGTGCGCGTGCTACGCTTCTTCATTCGTGGCTCGTGGGCGTGATTCCGGAGCCGGCGAAGCTACCCACGACTCCGATTTTCATCAGCCGCGGCCACCTGGGCGTAAACCTCAGGGAGAGATCGCCATGGCCACTTCGAACGTGCTCCTCGGTGCGGGCGCCGCTTCGCAACGCGTTACCATCCGACGCATCGGCGTCGGCGACCTGAAGGACGCGCTGCGCCTCGGCCTCGACGACTTCCTGGCAATGCCGACGCACGCGATTTTCCTGTGCCTTGTCTATCCGGTCATCGGCATCGTCCTGGCGCGGCTCGCCTTCGGCTATTCGGTGCTGCCGCTGATCTACCCGCTCGCCAGCGGCTTCGCGCTGGTCGGGCCGTTCGCCGCGCTCGGCCTCTACGAGATGAGCCGGCGCCGCGAAGAGGGTCTCGACGTCTCGGCAACGCACGCCTTCGACATCGTGCAGTCGTCGTCGATCGGCGCCATCAGCGCGCTCGGCCTGTTGTTCCTGGTGATCTTTGGCGTGTGGCTGGCGGTCGCGAACGCGATCTATGTCGCCGACTTCGGCTACGCGCCGCCGGCCTCGTTCCGTGCCTTCCTACACGATGTCCTCACCACATCGGCCGGCTGGAATCTGATCATCGTCGGCAATCTCGTCGGGCTCTGCTTTGCCGCCGTGGTGCTGACCATCGGCGTGATGTCGTTCCCGATGCTGGTCGATCGCGATGTCGGCGCGGCGGTGGCGTTGAAGACGTCGATCGAGGCGGTCGTCGAGAACCCGGTGACGATGACGCTGTGGGGCCTGATCGTCGCGGCGCTTCTGGTGATCGGCTCGATCCCGGCTTTTCTCGGGCTCACCGTCGTGCTGCCGGTGCTCGGTCATGCGACCTGGCATCTCTATCGTCGCACGATCGACGCAGAAGGCAATCCGCGCCCGGAGGTGACGCCGCGGCCCCACCGCGACCGCTCCGGCGCCGACTTCCCGATCAACCTCCTGCCCTGGCGGCGTTGAGCGGGCGAGGCCGGCTTCAGCTCTCGATCTCGCCGGCCTCCACCTCGGCCAATGTCGCGCGCCAGTCGCGGCGCTTGAGCACGAACGAGATCGCGGCGAGCGTCAGCAGCGTGGCGCTCACCAGGAAGAGGCCGAGCGATATCGGCCGCGACAGGAAGATCAAGTAGTCGCCGTTCGACATGATCAGCGACTGACGCAGGCTCTGCTCCAGGATCGGCGCGATCACCAGGCCCAGCACCAGCGGCGCCGGATCGAATTCGAACTTGCGCAGCGCGTAGCCGAGCACGCCCATGATCAGCATGATCCAGACGTCGACGATCGAGTTGTTCGTCTCGTAGACGCCGATGATGCAGAACATGATGATCATCGGGTAGAGATAGGCGTAGGGGATGCGCAGCACGGTCACAAACAGGCTGACCAGCGGCAGGTTCAGCGCCAGCAGCATGAGGTTGCCGACATACATCGAGGCGACGAAGCCCCAGAACACGTCCGGGTGCTCGTTGACGAGCATGGGCCCGACCGAGACGCCGTGGATCATCAGCGCACCGATCAGCACCGCGGTGATCGGGCTCGTCGGGATGCCGAGCGCGAGCAGGGGCACGAAGGCGCCGGTCGAGGCGGCGTTGTTTGCCGTCTCCGGGCCGGCGACGCCGGCGACAGCGCCCTTGCCGAACTGCTCGGGGTGCTTCGAGAGCCGCTTCTCCAGCGCATAGGAGAGGAAGCTCGAGATGATGTGCGCCGAGCCCGGAATAATGCCGATGATGAAGCCGAGCAGCGTCCCGCGCGCGATCGGCATAGCCGCCTCGCGCCATTCCTGGCGCGTCGGCAGTAGTTCGCGCAGCTTCGGCGCCATGACGTTCTTGACCGCGTCGGCGCTCGGCGTCGACAGGATCTCGCCGAGGCCGAACAGGCCGACCGCGACCGGCACGATGCCGATGCCGTCGCCGAGCTCGGCGAGGTTGAAGCTGTAACGGAAATCGCCGGTCATGTTGTCGATGCCGATCATGCCGAGCATCAGGCCGAGCGAGGCCATCAAGAGGGTGCGCACGAGCGACGTCGAGGACATGTAAGCGAGGAAGATGAGGCCCAGCACGAGAAGCGCGGTGTATTCGGGCGGACCGAACTTGATGGCAAGGGTGGCGAGCGGCGGCGCCACCAACGTCAGGACCAGGACGCCGAACGTACCGCCGATCCACGAGCCGACCGCGGCGATGCACAGCGCTGCGCCGGCGCGGCCCTTCTGCGCCATGGCGTAGCCGTCGATGCAGGTCATCACCGAGGAGGCCTCGCCCGGAATGCGCATCAGGATCGACGTGGTCGAGCCGCCGTACTGCGAACCGTAATAGATGCCGGCGAGCATGATGATCGCCTGCGTCGCGTTCAGCCCAAACGTGACGGGCAACAGGATCGAGATGCCCGCGAGCGGGCCGATGCCGGGCAGCACGCCGACCAGCGTGCCGACGAGGCAGCCGAGGAACGCGTACCAGGCATTGTGCGGCTCGAACGCGACCGAGAAGCCGAGCAGGAGGCTGTGCAGCGTCGTTTCCACGAAATGTTCCTAGAAGCCGAGAGGGCCGGTTTCGAGCGGCGTCTTGAGCACGTAGACGAACAGCACGAATGTGGTGACGACGACCGCGACGCTATAGACCGCGGCGGGCAAGAGGCCGCGCCGCTCGATCGCGACGAGCAGCGCGAACATCATCAGCACGTTGGTGGTGACGAAGCCGAGCCATTCGAATGCGGCAACCGCCAGCGCGGTGATCAGCACGACCATGGCTGCATGCTTGGCATCGGTCCAGGTGAGCGTCGCGAAGGCGCGGCTCTCGCCGGCCCGGACCATCAGTGTGGCGCCGAACAGCATCATCAGCACCGAGAGGATCATCGGCAGGAAGCCCGACCCCGGCGATGACAGATTGCCGAAGGGCAGGCTGCCGCTGATGGCGATCACCAGGAGCCCGAACGCGATGAACGCGGCGCCCGCAACGTGATCGGCACGCAAGATCATGCTGTCCACTCCTCAAACCTTGCCGGAGGCCTTGATTGCATCATCAGACGCGGCCGATCGCCTTCACCGCCTCGTCGACGCGCAGGCCGTCGACGTCCCAGAACTTCTGGAAATCGGCGCGATTGAGATAGGCGGGCTCGAGGCCGAGATTGCCGAGACCCGCGACGAAGGCCGGCGCATGCGCGGCTTTGCCGATCGTCGTGTCCAACGCAGCGACCGTGTCGGCCGGCGTCGCCTTCGGCGCGAAGATGCCGACCCAGAGATAGTATTCGACGTCGTAGCCGAGCTCCTTCAGCGTCGGCACGTCGGGCAGCGCCTTCGAGCGCGTGCCGCCGAACGAGGCGAGCGCGCGCAGCTTGCCGGCCTTGATGTGGCTGAGCGTCGCCGAGACCGCCTGCGCCGACGCCTGCGCATTGTTGCCGAGCACCGCGGTGATCGCGGGACCGCCGCCATTGGTCGGCAGATGCCGCAGCTTCAGCCCGCCCACCGCCTTCTCCAGCATCGCCATGGGCAGGTGCGTCGCGCCGTAGAGCCCGCCCGAGCTGTAGATGATCGGCGTCGCGGCGCCCTTCGCCGCGTCGATGAAGTCCTTGGCGGTCTTGTACGGCTGTTGATCGTTCACGAGCAGCAGGCAGGGGTCGGCGATGATCCGCGCCAGTGGGATGAAATCGGCACGCGTCACCTTAATCGGCCGGCCGAACAGCTTGTCCACCTCGGCGTACCCGGAGATGCCGGTGTTGTGCGAGAGCAGGATGTAACCGTCAGGCTTGGCGTTGGCGACGAACTGCGCGCCGACAGCGCCGGCCGCGCCCGCTTTGGTCTCGACCACGACCGGCTGGTTGAAGATCGGCTCCATCGCCGCGGCGAGCGGCCGCGTCACGATGTCGTTGGCACCGCCCGGCGGGAAGGCGTTGATGATCGTGATCGCATGCGATGGGAAGCCTTCAGCCAGCGCCGGACGCGTGGCCAGCGCGGACGCGGAAGCAATCGCTCCCGCGACGAACGTGCGTCGATCCATCTCTGCCTCCCTTGATCGCCGCCTGCGCGGCGGCGGCCGTCAGACCTTGCCGATCGCGTGCACCGCCGACTCGACCCGCTTGGCGTCGGTGTCCCAGAACTTGGCGAAGTCGGGCTGGTCGAGATAGGCGACCTCGTCGCCGATATTGGCGATCGCTGTCTTGAATTGGTCGCTGTTCGCCGCCTTGCGCACGGCCTCGCGGATCACATTGACATTCGCGGCCGGCGTCTTCGCCGGAGCGAACATGCCGACCCACAGCGAGAACTCGACGTCGTAGCCGAGTTCCTTGAACGTCGGCACATCGGGCAGAGAGGCCGCCCGCTTGTCGGAGAAGCAGGCGAGCGCGCGCAGCTTGCCCGCCTTGATCTGGCCGCTCGCGGCCGCGATCGAGGTCGCGAGCACCTGCGAGTTGTTGCCGAGGATCGCGGTGAGTGCCGGGCCGCCGCCATTGGTCGGCAGATGCTTCATCTTGAGGCCGGCCGCCTTCAGGAACAGCGCCATCGGCAGATGCAGCGCGCCGTAGAGGCCCGACGACGAGAAGATCAGCTTGTCCGGGTTTTTCTTGGCGTCCTCCACCAGCTCCTTGAGCGTTTTGTACGGCTGCTGGTCGTTGACCACGAGCACCATCGGACCGGCGGTGAGCCGCGCGATCGGCGTGAAGTCGGCGCGCGTAAACTTCGGTTGCCGGCCGAACAGCTTGTCGACTTCGGCGAAACCGGAGATCGACACGATGTGGATCAGCAGCGTGTAGCCGTCCGGCTTGGCGGTCGCCGCGAACTGCGCGCCGACCTGGCCGGCGGCGCCCGCCTTGGTCTCGATGACGCAGGGCTGCTTCAGGATCGGCTCGAGCACCGCGGCGATCGGCCGGCCGACGACGTCGGCTGCGCCGCCGGGCGGAAACGGATTGATGAAGGTGATCGCGTGCGACGGATAGGCGTCGTCCGCAAAGCCGGGCCCGGTGACGAGTGCAGCGGCGGCAGCGGCGCTGCCCGCGATGAAGCGGCGGCGATCCATGGCGTCTCCCCCTTGATGCGCAAGGCCTTGGCCGGCGTCGCCAGCCTTGTGGCCTTATCGTTGAGGGCGATGCTAACCCGCCGTGGTGCGTAATCAAGCGCCGTCGATGATCGCGACCGCGCGTGTCCAGCCGGCGGAACCGCCTTTCACCTTCACCGGAAAGCAGCTCACCGTGAAACCCGTCGACGGCAGAGCTTCGAGATTGTGAAGTTTCTCGATGTGGCAATAGCCGATGTCGCGCCCCGCACGGTGACCTTCCCAGATGATCTTCGGGTCGTGATCCTTCATGTAGCGCTGCATCGTGAAGATAAACGGCGCATCCCAGCTCCAGCCGTCGGTCCCGGTGACGCGCACGCCCCGCTCGAGCAAATACATCGTTGCCTCGCGGCCCATGCCGCAGCCTTTGGCGACGTAATCGGGCTGGCCGTAGGCCGCGCCCGCGCTGGTGTTCACGACCACGATTTCAAGCGGCGAAAGCGTATGGCCGATGCGTTTGAGCTCGGTCTCCACATCGGCCGCCGTGGCGACATAGCCATCGGGGAAATGGCGGAAATCAAGCTTCACGCCCGGCTGGTAGCACCAGTCGAGCGGCACCTCGTCGATGGTGGCGGCCCGCTTTCCGTGGTCCATCGTCGAAGCGAAATGATACGGCGCGTCGAGATGCGTCGTGCAGTGCGTCGACAGCCGCACCCATTCGAATCCCCAGCCCTCGCCATCGGGCAGGTCTTCCTTTTTCAGGCCCGGAAAGAATTTGAGGATGTCCGCAGCGGTCTGCTGGTGATCCAGATACTCGATCTTCGGTCCGTAACCCGGCGGGTCGGCCGCCACATCGTTCTCAAGCGGCACCGAGATGTCGACGATCCTGCGCGGCATTGTGCGTCCTTTGTCAGTCCTTCACGTTCGCGCATCATCGAAGAGGCGGACGCATGGGACAAGCCCGCCGCCTCCGCGACGGGCCGCGGCGAGGGGATTTAGCCCAACTTTTTCGTGGACTTAACCCCTAGCGCGCGGAACCTAAACTCGCTTAAGATGCCGCAAAACGAAATTCAAACGGGAGGAATGAGATGAATCTCAGAACCATACTGCGGTCTTGCGCGTGGGCGGCCGGGGTCGCGCTCGCCACCACGGCTGTGCTGGGCATGAGCCCGGCCAGCGCCCAGGACAAGCCGCCGCTCAAGATCGGCTTCTCCATGTCGCTCACCGGCTTCCTGTCGGCGGTCGGCAAGCAGGGCCTGCTCGGCATCGAGATCTGGCGCGATCACATCAACAAGGAAGGCGGCCTGCTCGGCCGCAAGGTCGAGCTCGTCTATTACGACGACAAGAGCTCGCCGCAGGAAGTGCCCGGCATCTACACCAAGCTGCTCGACGTCGACAAAGTCGACCTCGTGGTCGGCGGCTACGCGACGAACCAGGTCGCGCCTGCGATGCCGGTCGTCATGCGCAAAGGCAAGACCTTCATCAGCCTGTTCGCGCTCGACGTGAACGACAAGTTCAAATACCCGAAGTACTTCTCCGTTCTGCCGACCGGCCCGAACACGAAGACCTCGTTCACCGAGGGCTTCTTCGAGGCTGCGAAGGCGCAGGGCGGCATGAAGACCCTGGCGCTGGCCGCGGCTGACGCCGAGTTTTCGCAGAACGCCTGCGAAGGCGCGCGCGAGAACGCCAAGAAGTACGGCTTCCAGATCGTCTACGACAAGAGCTACCCGCCGCCGCCGAAGACCACCGACTTCACGCCGGTCGTCCGCGCGCTGCAGGCAGCCAACGCCGATATGGTCGTTGTGTGCTCGTATCCGGCCGACTCGGTCGGCATCGTCGAGGCGGCGAACGAGATCGGCCTGAAGCCGAAGATGTTCGGCGGCGCGATGGTCGGCCTCCAGGTCACGGCCTTCAAGGAGAAGCTGAAGGGCAAGCTCAACGGCCTCGTCAATTACGAGACGTGGGTGCCGGACAAGAAGCAGATGTACAAAGGCACCGAGGCGTTCTTCAAGGAGTACCAGGAGCGCGCCAAGGGCGCCGGCGTCGATCCGCTCGGCTACTATCTCGGCGGCTGGGGCTACGCCTACGTGCAGATCCTCGGCGATGCGATCAAGGGCGCCAAGAGCGTCGACGACGACAAGCTCGCGGCGTACCTGAAGGCGAACAAGTTCGAGACCATCATGGGTCCGGTCAAGTTCGGCGCCAAGGGTGAGTGGGCCGAGGGCCGCATGCTCACGGTGCAGTATCACGACATCAAGCCGGACGCGGACATGAAGACCTGGGCCGGCATGAGCTACCAGACCGTGCTGCACCCGAGCAATCTCGCAACCGGCAAGATGATCTTCCCGTACGAGAAGGCGCACCAGTAAGCGGCTTCGCTGAAATGACGAACGGCGCCGTGTGACGAACACGGCGCCGTTTTCTTTTCGACCGTCCCCTGGAAGGGGCGGGTGAAGGACGGGCTTACGCCTCCAGCCCGAGATAAAACTGGCGGATCAGGTCGTTGTTGTTGAGTTCTTCGGCCGAGCCGCCCTCGAAGGCGATCTTGCCGTGCACGATGACGTAGCCACGGTCGGCGATACGCACCGCCTGCACGAAATTCTGCTCCGCCATCAGCACGGTCAGCCGGTAATGGTCCTTCAGCCGCTTGATCGCGTCGATGGTGCGGCTGACAAGCAAGGGCGACAGGCCGACCGACGGCTCGTCGATCAACAGGATGCGCGGCGCGAGCATCAAGGCGCGCGCGAGCGCCAGCATCTGCTGCTCGCCGCCGCTCATCGAACCGGCGAGCTGGCTCTTGCGCTCGGCCAGCCGGGGGAAAATCTCGAAGCAGAATTCCAGGTTTGGCTTGATCTGCGCGCGCGCCTTCTGCCGGCTGGCGCCGAGCAGCAGGTTCTCCTCCACGGTCTGCCGCGGGAACAGGCGGCGGCCCTCTGGCACCAGGGCGATGCCGAGGTCGACGATCTGCTCGGTGCTCATGCCGACGAGATCGTGGCTCTCGCCGTCGATTTCGGCGACGATGCGGCCCTTCTGCGGGCGCACCATGCCCATCATGCACTTCATCAGCGTCGACTTGCCGTTGCCGTTGGTGCCGAGCAGCACAACGGTCTCGCCGTCGCCGACGCGAATCGACACGTCCTCGATCACCCGCACCGCGCCGTAGGCGGCATCGATGCCTTCGACCCTGATGCTGTTGCCGCTATGTGCCAAGGTAGGCTCCCACGACGTCCTTGTCCTTGATCACGTCCTCCGGCTTGCCGTCGGCGATCTTCTTGCCTGAGACGAGAACGGCGAGCCGCTGCGAGAACGCCATCACCGCACGCATGATGTGCTCGATCATGATGATGGTGATGCCGCGCTCGTTCAGCCGGATCAGCAGCTTAACGATGTCCTCGACCTCCGAGTGCGACAGTCCGGCCATCGCCTCGTCGGCGATCAGCAGTTTCGGCTCGGCCGCGACCGCGCGGGCGAGCTCGAGCTTGCGCATCTCGACCTGGGTGAGATCGCGCGGCATCTGCCGCGCCTTGCCGTCGAGGGCGACGAGGGCGAGCAACTCCATGCAGCGGGCGTCGAGGTCGGCGGCGGAGAGATGATGGCCGGAGCGCGCGCCGACCGTGTAGATCAGCGGCACGTGCAGGTTCTCCGCGACCGTCATGGTGGCGAAGGGACGCGGCAGCTGGAAGCTGCGGGCAAGGCCGAGCCGGGTGCGCTCGTGCGCGATCAGCCCGTCGATCCGCGCGCCGCCGAATGACACCGTGCCATCCTCGTTGCGCAGCGTGCCGCAGATGCAGTTGACGAGCGTCGACTTGCCGGAGCCGTTCGGGCCGATCAGGCCGAGCCGCTCGCCGGGCGCCACATTGAGGTCCACCGAATCGAGCGCGACGAAGCCGCCGAAGCGCTTGCCCAGACCTTCGATCTTGAGGAGCGGTTCGCTCATCGCTTCGCTCCCTTGCCGAACCAGCTCTGCCACAGGCCGACGACGCCGGTCGGCGCCACGATGACGAAGCCGATCAGGAGGAGGCCGACCAGCAGCAGGTTCGCCGCCGACGAGATCGTCACGGTTGCGATCTGCTGCAGCGTGCCGAGCAGGATGGCGCCGATCAGTGGCCCGGCCCAGGAGGTCGTGCCGCCGATCATCGGCATGGCGATGGCGTTGACGGCGTAGCCGAGATCGAACACCGATCCCGGCTCGGTGTAGCCGATGTAGAACGGGAAGGGCGCCCCGGCCATGCCCATCAGCGCGCCGGACAGGACGGTGGCGATCAATTTGAGCTTCAGCGTCGGCACGCCGCACGCTTCCGCGGCAAGCTCGTCGTCGCGGATGGTGGCGAACCCCACGCCAAGGCTCGAGCGCTCGATCAGGCGCGCGCTGGTCAGCGCCACGATCGTCAGGAGCAGCATGAGCGCGAACAGATACTGGATGTAGGGCCCGAACACGGGCACCGTGTTGGCCGGTATGACGTAGGCGCCGCGCGAGCCGCCGACGAAGGACCAGTTGACGACCAACGTCTGCAGCACGACCGCCAACGCCAGCGTCGCGATGGCGAAGAACACGCCGCGCAGGCGCAAAGTCAGATAACCGGTGCCGAGGCCGACGAGGCCCGCCATGATGCCGGAGCAGACGATGATCACCGGCACGGGCAGCGGAAAGATCCATTGCATCGCTGGCAGGATCGCCGCCGGGAACACGTCTTCGGGCGCTTGGCCGATCGTGAACAGGCAGACGCTGGTATAAGCGCCGATGGCGAAGAAGCCGGCCGAGCCGAAGTTCACGTAGCCGCAATAGCCGCCGAGGATGTTCCAGGCGGTGGCGAGCACGATGAATTGCAGCACCGTGTAGCCGGCGAAGAACAGGTAGTCGTTGCCGAAAAAGCGCAGCACAAGGTAGAGCGCCAATGCGACCGCGAACTGGATGAGGATGAAGAGGGGGGTGCGCACGGGTCAGCGTCCGAACAGGCCGGAGGGACGAATGGCAAGCGTGAGCAGCAGGATGCCGAACGACACCGCAGGCGCCCATGACGGCCCGTAGAAAGTCGAGGTGATGCTCTCGATGACGCCAAGCAGCAGCGCGGCGATCAGCGTGCCGGGCAGACTGCCGAGGCCTCCGAGCACGCAGATCGCGAAGATTCGGCCGATGTAGTCGCGGCCGACCGACGGAATGACCGGCTGGATGATGATGAGGAAGGCGCCGGCCAGCGAGGCGGTGGCGATCGAGATGGCAAAGGCGATGCGCTTGATGCGCGTCGGATCGACCGCCATCAGCCGCAGCGCCAAGGGATCCTGCGACACAGCCATCACCGCGCGGCCGATGAAGGTGCGGCCGAGGAAAATCTGCAAGCCGGCGAACATCGCCAAGGACACCACGGCGGGCACGAGCAGGCGGTAAGGAAGTTCGATGATGCCGAAACGGAGGCTCGCGCCAATGTAGGCGGCGTCGACGGAGCGGTAGTCGACGCCGAAGGTGAGCACCAGGAACACCTCGGTGACGAACAGCAGCCCGAAGAAGAAGGCGAGCCCGCGCAGCGAGTCCTGGCCGCGCTTCTCGAACGAGATATAGAAGATCTGATAGACGGCGGCGCCGAGCGCGTAGAAGGCGGGCAGCGCGATGATGGACACGACGATCGGATCGAGCCCGAAATGCGTGTTGACAATGTAGGCGATGTAGGAGCCGAGGATGATGAAGGCCGGATGCGCGATGTTGACGACATCGAGCATGCCGAACGAGATCGAGATGCCGGCGGTCACGGCGGCGTAGAAGGCGCCGAGCAGGAGCCCGGCGATCACCGCATTCATCAGAAGCGTGAAGTCCATGCCGTCCTCAGCCGCCGCACGCTTGCAAAAATGCGCGCGAAGAATCGCTGCGTGACGTCCTCGATCGTGTCGCAGGCGGCATGGCCGGTTTTGTCCCCTCGTGGCGTCCCATTACGTTTCTTCTTCTCGGCGCTTTCCGCGCTCGTTGTACCGATTTCCGGCGTTTCGCGCTGGAAAATCGCCCGTATCGCCCCCGGCGGGCGGGCAGGCTGGCGCAGTTTGCACCGAAGCCCGCTGCCTTGGCTAGCCGGATTGATCGGGTATCAAACCATTCCGTCGCGCCGCGAGATCACGCCGGCTTCAGCCGGCGCTGCACCTGCACCGCATTCGGGTTCAGGCGGCGGCCGCCTGCGGCTTCACACCGGCCGGCAGCGGCATCGGCTTGTTGGCGCTGTCCTTGAACTCGACGGTCATGAAAATCATCTCGCGGTCGCCGAGGTTTTCCAGATCGTGCACCTTGAACTCGCCCGCGCCGTAGGTCTCGTGGCGCGTCTCACCGATCTGGTACGTGTATTCGACGGTGGTGCCGTCGTGCACGTGCTGGCGGCCGCGTCCGCCGCTCACCGCGGTCCAGAAATAATCCAGCACATGGCGGTGGAAACCGATGCGCTCGCCGGGCGCGAGTCGGATCATCCACACGCGCGTGCGCTCGTTCTCGGACAGCAGCATCGAGCCGACGCAAGGATTAGGGCTCTTGGCCTCGCGTTCGAACTCGGCCGCTATTTCGGCGGGCCACTGTGATTTTTCTTTCTTCTCGGCTGCCTTGTCGAGCATCGTCAGTGCCATGGCATTCCTCCAGTGCTTTTGCCCATCATATATAGGATAATCGCACGGTGGAAAAGCTTGAGGGAAGTCGCGTGCCGGGACCTTCGCGGAGACGCGCCGTCGTGATCGGCGGCTCGATGAGCGGCCTGCTCAGTGGGCTTCTCTTGCGGAGGGCCGGGTGGGCCGTCGATATTTACGAGCGGGTCGAAAGCGAACTGTCCGGCCGCGGCGCCGGCATCGTGGCGCAGCAGGAACTCATCGGTCGGCTGCGCGGGCTCGGCCTGAAAACCGACGGCCTCGGCGTGCAAATCGCCACGCGCAAGATCCTCGACGCGCGCGGCCATACGACGCACCAGTATGACTGCCCGCAGGTGGCGACCGCCTGGGAGCGCGTCTATCGGCTGCTGCGCGACGCGTTCCCGCCTGAGCGCTATCACCGTGGCCGCACGCTGACCGGCTTCAGCCAGGACGCAGCGCGCGTCGTCGCCCATTTTTCAGATGGCGAGAATGTTGCGGCCAATCTCCTGGTGGGCGCCGACGGCATCCGCTCGACCGTGCGCCAGCTCTGCCTGCCGGACGTCCTGCCGCAATATGCGGGTTACAGCGCCTGGCGCGCACTGCTGTCGGAGAGCGACTTCCCGCCGGCGGTGCATGCCGAGCTGTTTGCCTTCATGTCGTTCGGCCTGCCGCCGGGCGAGCAGTTCCTCGGCTATCCCGTGGCGGGACCGGACAATGACCTACGTAATGGTCATTGTCGCTACAACGTCATCTGGTATCGCCCGGCCGACGAGGCGACCAAGCTCAAATGGCTGCTCACCGACGAGAGCGGGCACACGCATTCGATTTCCATTCCGCCGGCGTTGATTCGCCGCGAGGCTGTCGCCGAAATGCGCGCGGCCGCCGAGCGGCTGCTCGCGCCGCAGTTCCGTGAGATCGTGCGGCTGATCGCCGAGCCGCTGCTGCAGCCGATCTACGATCTCACCTCTCCGCGCATGGCCTTCGGCCGCGTCGCCGTCGTCGGCGATGCCGCCTTCGTGGCGCGGCCGCATGTCGGCGCCGGCGTCGCCAAGGCGGCGGACGACGCGGCGGCGCTTGCCGATGCGCTCGACAAGGAGGCCGACGTCGCCGCCGGGCTGAAGCGGTTCGAAGCGGCGCGCCTCGACGAGAACCACCGCATCATCGAGCGCGCGCGCCATCTCGGCGCCTACCTTCAGGCGACGCGTACGCGCGAGGAAGAGGAACGCGCCGGCCGCCACGAGACCGACAGCGCGGTCATCCGCGAAACCGCGACGCTGGATTTTCTGTATGGCTAGGGCCTCTGTCATTCCGGGTTCGCGGTCTTCGACCGCGCCCCGGAATGACCGGAGCCCTCACATCCCCAGCATCTTCTTCGCGTTGCCGCCGGCGATCGCCGCGCGCATCGTGTCGTCGAAGCTTCCGACGGAATTGATGTGGCCGATTGGGTCGTTCTCCAGCATGTCGAACGGATAATCGGTGCCCATGATCACGTGGTCGCCGAACGTCTTCACCAGCGCCTCGAGCTGATCCGGCGTGAAAACCACGCCGTCGACATAGACCTTCTTCAGGTAATGCGTCGGCGGCTTCGGCAGGTTGCCGTGGCTGTCCGACCGCGCGCCCCAGGCGTGGTCGATGCGGCCGGAATAGCCGCCGAGATAGCCGCCGCCGTGCATGGCGAAGATCTTCAGGTTCGGATGCCGCTCCAGCACGCCGTCGAAGATCAGGTAATGCAGCGCCAGGGTCGTCTCGAGCGGATTGCCGATGACGTTGTTGAAATAGAAGCGCGAGAAGCGCTTGCCCTCGGTGAAGCCGTTCGGATGGATGATGACGAGCGCGCCGAGCTCCTCGGCCTTCTTCCAGAACGGCGCGAAGGCGGGGTCGGACAGCTCGCGGCCGGCGACATTGGTCAGGATCTCGACGCCCTTGAACTTGAGCTGCTTGACGCAGCGCTCGAGCTCCTTCGCCGCCTCGTTGCCGTCCTGCATCGGCACGGTGCCGGTCGGGATGAAACGGTCCGGATGCTTCGAGGCCCATTCGGCGATGCCGTCATTGACCATCCGCGCCGCCGGCACGGCGTATTCGAGCGCGACCGTGTGATAGCACTGCGGCGGCGGCGGCATTACGAGCTGCATGTCGACGCCCATCGCGTCCATGATGGCGAAGCGCTCGTCGTAGCTCGGGCCGATGCGCGAGCGGATATCGGCTTCCTGCTTGGCGTTGAGCGCCTTGGTCTCGTCGCTCGCATAGTGGGCGAGCGGAATGGTCGAGATGTCGAGATGCGGCTTGATGAACTCGGCCGCGCGCGGCACCGAGACGTGCGCGTGCGCGTCGATGGTCGTGCTCTTCGGCCGCGCCTCGCGTCCCGGCCTGCCGTGCTTGCGCGCTGCGGTGTCGGCGTATTTGTTCCAGAGTTCGGTCATCGTCGTACCTTTCAATTTCGTCATGGCCGGGCTTGTCCCGGCCATCCACGTCTCGATGCTTTCGCAGGAAGGCGTGGATGCCCGGCATAAAGCCGGGCATGACGTCGTGGGATAACTAGAAAACCCCCAGATGCTGCCTGAGCACCGCGGTGTCTTCCTTCAGCGCCGCGGGCGTCGAGACGACGGCCACCTGTCCGGTGTTGAGCAAGACGATGTCGTCGGCGACGTCGAATACGAGGGTCGGGTTCTGCTCGACCAGAACGATCGACAGGCCGCTCTGCTTGAGCTTGCGGATCGTCTCCATCACTTCGTGCACGATCTGCGGCGCCAGGCCCTCGGACGGCTCGTCCATCAGCAGCACGCGCGGATTGCCCATCAGCGCGCGGCCAATCGCCAGCATCTGCTGCTCGCCGCCGGAGAGGTGCGCCGCCATCTGGCTGGTGCGCTCCTTGAGCCGCGGGAACATGGCGAAGACGGTGTCGAGCGCCCACGGCGCATGCTTGCCGTAGTTGCGTTCGCGCGCCGCCACGACGAGGTTCTCGCGCACGCTGAGGCTCTTGAAGATGCGGCGGCCCTGCGGCACCAGCGCGACGCCGGCAGCGGCGATGGTTTCGGGCGAGCGGCCGGACACGTCCTCGCCGAACACGGTGACGCTGCCGCGGCGCGGCGAGAGCAGCCCCATGGCGACGCTCATGCAGGTCGACTTGCCGGCGCCATTGCGCCCGAGCAGGCCGAGCATGCGCGCCTCGCCGAGCTCCAGCGAGACGTCCTGCAGCACGTGGCTGTCGCCGTAATAGGCGTCGATGTGTTCCAGACGCAGCGCGCTAGTGGCCAAGATAGACCTCCCGCGTGCGCGGATCGTTGACGACGTCGCTGCGCGTGCCCTCGACGATTATTTCGCCGAAATGCAGGAGCGTAATGCGCTCGGCGAACTCCAGAGCCACGTCCATGTTGTGCTCGATCATCACCATGGTGACGTCGCGCGGAATGCCCATCAGGCACTTGTGCACGTCGCGGCGCTCGTCGATCGACAGGCCGGCGAAAGGCTCGTCGAGCAGCAGCACCTTAGGCTTCTGTGCCAGCGCCATGGCGATTTCGACGCGCCGCCGCTCGCCGTAGGAGGTCTGCGCCAGCGGTCGCTCGGCTATTCGCTCAAGGCCGACCTGTTTCAAGGCGGCGCGCGCGTCCTCGACGATGTGGCCCTGCCGCTTCATGTCGATCAACGGGTTCCAGCGCAGCGGCGACAGGCCGAGCAGCGCAAGGCTGACATTGTGCAGGATCGTGTTGCGCGCGAAGAGGGTGATGATCTGGTAGGTGCGGGCCATGCCGAGATGCGCGCGGCGGCGGCTGGGCACTGCGGTGATGTCCCGGCCGAGCAGGTGGATCGAGCCGGCGTCGGGGGACAGGTCGCCGGTGATCAGGTTGAACAATGTCGTCTTGCCGGCGCCGTTCGGGCCGATGATCAGCCGCCGCTCGCCCGGCTCGACGTTGAGGTTGACGTCGCGGGTGACGTTGAGGCCGCCGAACGACTTGCGCAGGCCGGCGATGGTGAGGGCGCTCATGGTGTCGTCTCCTTCACCGAAGCCGCCTTCTGCCCGCGCCGGCGCGTGGCGAGGCGCCACAGCCGCGCCGATCCGGGCACCAGTCCTTCGGGCATCAGGATGACGATCGCGACGAAGATCGCGCCGAGCAGGAAGTTCCAGCGCTCGATGAAGCCGGACACCACGGTCTTGACGATCACCACCAGCGCCGCGCCGACCACCGGCCCGAGCAGCGTGCCGGCGCCGCCGGAAATGACCATGAGCAGGACCTCCGCCGAAGAGGTGAGCGACAAGGTCTGCGGGCTGATGAACTGCGTGTAGTAGACGAACAGGATGCCCGACAGCGCGGTCAGCAGGCCTGAGAACAGGCACGCCCAGAAGCGGATCGCCAGCACGTGATAGCCGAGCGCGTTCATGCGCCGGGGCTGGTCGCGCGTACCCATCAGGGCGGCGCCAAGCGGCGAGCGGGCGAAGATCGCGACCGCGGCAATGGCGACGAGGAAGACGACCAATGTGGCGTAGTAAAAGTGATTGGCTTCAACCAGCGAGTAGCCGAACGGCGCCGGCCGGCCTTTCACGTTGATGCCGTTGTCGCCGCCGGTGAGGCTGATCCACCGGTAGGCGAGGCCCCAGAGGATCTGCCCGAGCGCCAGCGTGATCATGATGAAGCCGATGCCGGTCGAACGCAGTGACAGAACCGCGAACACGGCCATCGCCGCGACGCCGATCAGGAGCGCTGCCACGATCGAGAAAGTATGGCCAAAGCCGAGTTGCAACAGATAGCCGGTGGCATAACAGGCAACCCCGAACAGGCCGGCATGGCCGAGCGAAACGAGGCCGCCATAGCCGGCGAGGATGTTGAGGCCGAGCGCGAACACCGCGTAGATCAGCACCTGGCTCGCGACGTTGACGTAGTAGATGCCGGGGATCCACAGCGGCACTGTGACCAGCAGCAGGAACGCGATGACGAGTGTGATGATGCGCGCGTTCACGGGACGTGCCTGCCGAACAAGCCCTGCGGCCGCATGAGCAGCACCAGCAGCATGGGCAGGAAGAGGACGAAATAGGCGAGTTCGGGCAGGAGCGCCTGACCGAAATTATAAATGAAGCCGACGATCAGGCTGCCGACGAAGGAGCCGAGCAGCGAGCCCGAGCCGCCAAGGATGACGACGACCAGCGCCAGCGGCAGCATGTCCTGGTCGAGCCCCGGATAGACCGAGAGGATCGGCCCGCCGATGATTCCGGCAAATCCGGCCAGCCCGGCCCCGAGCGCAAAGACCAGCGTGAAGAGCTGCGACACGCGGATGCCGACGACGCGCGCCATGTCCGGATCGTCGACGCCGGCGCGGATCATGGCGCCGATCCGCGTGCGGTCGAGCAGGAGCCACAGCGCGACCGCGATCACCACGGCGATCACGATGATCGCCAGGCGGTAGAGGGGGAACACCATCACGCCGAGGCGGGCGAATCCGCCGAGCCCGTCCGGCGTCGGCACCGACAGGGGGTCGCCGCCCCAGACCATCAGGCAGAAATCGGCGGCCATGAAGGAGAGTCCGAGCGTGACCAGCACCTGCGCCATCTCGTTGCCCGGCAGCCGGCGCAGCAGCAGCCGCTCGGTCAGCGCGCCGACGAAGGCGACGGCCAGCGTCGCGAGCAGCGCCGCCACCCAGAAATTCATCTTGTAGCCGACGAGGCCGATGACGAGCGTCGCGCCGACATAGGCGCCGATCATGAACAGCGAGCCGTGCGTCAGGTTCGGGATACGCATCAGCCCGAAGATGAGGGAAAAGCCGGCCGACAGCAGGAACAGCAGCCCACCGAAGGTGATGCTGTTCACCGTCAGCACGAGATAGAAGCTCATCCGCGGTGTTCTCGTGTTCGCGATTCAAGAGGCCGCGAGCGCGTCCATGCCGGAAGCGCCCGCGGGATCCGTGCCGCCGCCCCTTAGGACTTCAGCGGCGGATAGTCGCGCGAATAGACCGGCTGCGACAAGAACTTCTTCTCGTCGTAGGTCCAGAACTGGCTGACGTTTTCATACGTCTTCACGGTCTTGTTGATGAACTTGCCGTTGGCCTTCTCGACGCGACGGACGAAGAAGCTGCCGACGACGTTGCCGAAGTGGTCGAACTTGATCGGGCCACGCGGCGTGTCCTTGAGCTCGACCGCGCGCATCGCCTTGATCATCGCGTCCTTGTCGTCGGACTTGCCGCCGAGCTTCTCCAGCGCGGCGTTGATGACCATGCCGTTGATGTAGAGGCCGGCGCAGTAGAAGCCGGGGTCGACGTTGTAGTCCTTGTTCATCGCGGCAATGAAGCGCTTGTTGCTCTCGGTCGCGAGGTCGAGCGTGTACGGGCAGCAGCTGTACATGCCGACCGCCTCGTCGCCGAAGGCACGGAGCAGCGCGTCGTCGCCGCCGGTCTCGCCGGACACGACGGGGAATTTCAGGCCGGCCGCGGCGTATTGCTTCATGAAGCGCAGCGGGTTCGAGCCGGCGAAGCCCTGGCAGACGCCGTCGCAATCGCCAATCTGCGCCAGATAGGGCGTGTAGTCAGGCGTGACGATCGGCGGCCACAGCTTCTTGACGATGCGGCCGCCCGCATCCTCGAAGGTCTGCTGGAAGCCGCCCATCTGCTCGTAGCCGAAGGCGAAGTCTTCCGAGATGGTGACGACGCGCTTGAGCTTGAGCTCCTTGGCGGCGAAGTCGGCCATCGGATGCATGGCCTGCGACGAGGTCGCCGACGCGCGCACGAAGTAGGGGTTGGGCTTGCGCTGCGTCATGTCCTCGGCGGCGGCGAGGCTCATCATCGGCGTCTTGTGCTGCGCGACGTAGTCGGTGATCGCCAGCAGTTCGAACGCGGCGAGGGGGCCGACGATGGCGTCGACCTTGTCACGCTCGATGAGCTCCTGCGCCTTGGTCTTGGCGCCGGCCGGGTTGCCGCCGGTGTCGGCGGAGATGAATTCCACCTTGCGTCCGGCGAAGGTGTTGTTCTTCTCCTTCAGATAGGTGACGATGCCTTGTTCCATCTGAATGCCGCCCTGCGCGAGCGGGCCGGTCTTCACCGTCAGCAGGCCGAGCTTGAACGGCGCCGCCTGCGCGATCGCCGGCGTCGGGAATTTGAAGGCTGCGGCGGCGACGCCCGCCGCCGTTCCGGCCATCATCGTGCGACGTGAAATCTTGCGAGCCATTGCAGTCCTCCCTGAGTGCCCACGCGGGGTTTTGCGAATGGCCTTGATCGGCCATTTCATCTAAAGAAAGCGAAGCCCGGCGCCTGTTTCGCGATGCGCACCGTCGGCTTTCTCATCATCGGTCAAGCGCTTGCCGGATGTAAAGCCCGGATTGCGCGTCGTTGCATCGCACACCGGCCTAATGTCCGATCATGCGCCCCATTTTCACGGTGTGCCTGCGGTGACGAACACCTCAACGGCGCTTGGTCGTCCGCCGTGCTGCCGCTTTTTTCGGCGGGATGACCGGCAGCAGCAGGTAAGGCGCTTTCGACGCGCTGAAATGCAGCGTCGTGGCGCCTTCGAACAAGGCCGGCGGCCTGTTGCGCGGATCGTCGTGCAGGAATGGGCCGCAGCCCGTCAGCTCGTTCTTGAAATTCGACAACTTGCCGCCCGAGCCGCCGCCATAGACGTAGTCCTTGCCGCGCACCGACAGGGCGATGCGGTAGCCGGCTGGCGCGACGATCGAGGTCGGCCACAGCTCGATGTCGAGCTCGACGGTTTGCCCCTTCTTCAGCATCTGCCGCTCGTCATGGGTGTGATAGGGGCGGTACGGCTTCGACAGCTTCTTGTCGAGCTTGCGATGCGAGGCGCGCAGCCAGCCTTGCGCGACCGGCGTGTGCGGATCGATCGCGCCCTGGAACACGATCTCCTTCAGGTCGGCGGTGAAGATGCGCAGCACGATGAAGAAGTCGGCGTCGGCGGTCGACGACGAGGCGAACAGCTTCAGCGCCGAAGGCCCGGTGATCTCGGTGTCCTCGGCAAGCGGCGGGGTGATGAAGGTGAGCCCATCGCTCATGGCGGGGAAGGAGAGCTTTGCGTTCCCCGACGGCTTCTTGGTCGTCAATGACTTCGTTTTGGGATCGAGATAAAACTTGGTCCACTTCGTCCGCGCGATCGGCCATTCGCTTTCGGCGCGGCCGACGAACTGCTCGCCGGGATGGCGCACCTGCAAGTAGACCTTCGGCTGCTTGCCCCAGCCCGTGTCCTTGCCGTGCAGGAAGAAGTCGAAGAACTTGAGCTGCTGCTCGCGGCCGTAGTCGGTATAGAAATGCGTCCAGTGCTCGATGCCGTGCGCCTCGAGCCATTTCCGCTTCGAAGCGGCGCGCGTGAAGCCTTCGAAGTTGCCGCGCGGATGCAGGCCCTGGCCGCCCCAATTGGCGGCGGAGAACACCGGCACGGTGATCTTGTCCCACTGCGGC
>Ga0265342_10000320_pt1 | contig 54525 bp, 44 predicted proteins | sample 4CB327metaG_FD_203125 | JGI IMG/M metagenome (GOLD analysis project Ga0265342, IMG submission 203125) | Rhizosphere microbial communities from Carex aquatilis grown in University of Washington, Seatle, WA, United States - 4-CB3-27 metaG | ecosystem: Host-associated > Plants > Roots >... | reverse complement strand
TCATCCTCATCGCCATTCTTGGCGCGGTCGCCATCGCCCATGTCGAGGGCTCCAAGATCGCCGGCTCTGAAAGGACGGCGGAAAAGTGAGCTTCCTTCAGCACGACGTCCCCATCTCCTGGTATTTGCTCCTCAGCGCCATTCTCTTTTCGTTGGGCGTCGTCGGGTTTCTTATCAAGCGCAACCTCATCACCGTTTTCATGTCCATTGAGCTCATGCTCAACGCCGTCAATCTCTCTTTCGTCGCCTTTGCCTACCAGTGGCACGAGGTACGAGGCCAGATCTTCGTCTTTTTCGTCATGATGGTCGCCGCGGCTGAAGCCGCTGTCGGCCTCGCCATCATCATCGCCGTATTCCGCGCGCGCTCCACCTTGGCTGTTGACCGAATCGATTTGATGAAGCTATGAACGAGTCCGCACATCTTTGGCTGATCCCGCTGTTTCCGTTCCTGGGCTTCCTGCTCAACGGGATCCTCGGCTCGAGGCTGCCGCGGCGCCTTGTGTCAGCCATCGGCGTCCTCGCGCCTTTGGTATCCCTCGTCGTGGTTCTTGGCGACTTCGGAGCGACGGTCATCTCCGCGGCTTCGAGTTGTCCAACCTGCGGCCAGGTCACCGCGCTTGCATTACCCGCTTCCGAATCTCTTTCTTATCCATGGCTCGCCATCGGCGCGCTCCATGTCGATTTCACTTTTGTTCTTGACCAGCTTTCTGCGGTGATGCTGCTGGTCGTAACCGGTGTCGGTTTTCTTATTCACGTCTATTCAGTCGGCTACATGAAGGACGAGCCCGGCTACGCGCGCTACTTCAGCTTCCTCAATCTGTTCCTCTTCTTCATGTCGGTCCTCGTACTCGCCGGCAATTTTCTTCTCATGTTTGTTGGCTGGGAAGGCGTTGGCCTGGCTTCGTATCTGCTCATCGGCTTCTACTTCTCGCGCACCTCCGCCGCGGACGCTGGCAAGAAAGCCTTCATCGTCAACCGCATCGGAGACTTTGGATTCCTCATCGGAATCTTCCTGGTTCTGACCACCTTCAGCACGCTTAGCTTCAGCAAGATTGCGGCCTTGCTCGCGGTCTCTCCTGATTGGCACGGTCCTGTTCTCACCGTGATCTGTCTTTGCCTGCTCGTCGGAGCGGCGGGGAAAAGCGCCCAGCTCCCGCTCTACGTCTGGCTACCCGACGCCATGGAAGGCCCGACGCCGGTCTCCGCCCTCATCCACGCCGCCACAATGGTCACCGCCGGCGTTTACATGATCGCCCGCACGCATCTTCTCTTTGACCGCTCACCCGTCGCGCTCTGGACCGTTGCCATCGTTGGCGCCGCTACGGCTCTCTTCGCCGCCACCATTGGCCTCGTCCAGAACGACATCAAGCGCGTGCTCGCCTACTCCACCATCTCGCAGCTCGGCTACATGTTCATGGCCTGCGGCGTCGCGGCCTATTCGGCAGCCATCTTCCATCTCGTCATGCATGCGTTCTTCAAGGCGCTGCTCTTCCTCGCCGCCGGCTCCGTCATTCACGCTATGGGCGGCGAACAGGACCTGCGCAGGATGGGCGGCCTGCGCACCAAAATGCCCGTCACTTTCTGGACCATGACGGCCGCCGTTGTCGCCATCGCAGGGTTTCCGCCGTTCGCAGGCTTCTTCTCCAAAGATCCGATCCTTTACGCTGCATTCCTTCAGGGAACCGGTGGCAAGCTCCTCTGGCTTGTAGGCCTGATCACGGCGCTGCTCACGTCGTTCTACATGTTTCGCCTCTGGTACCTCGCATTTTTTGGCGAGCCGCGCAGCGAGGTCAAGCACCATCACTCCACGCAGTTATCCATGCTCGTTCCGCTCGTGATTCTCGGCATCCTTTCCGTCTGCGGAGGCTGGATCGGCATTGAGCGCTTCAGCGCATACCTCGCTCCCGTCGCTGCCGCGCATCGCCCCTTGCCCACAGGCAATCCGTTCCTCGAGGCCATCCTCAGCATCGTTGCTGTTCTCGTCGCCCTTGAAGGCTGGCTGATCGCCGACAAATACTACCGGCGCAAGCCTGAACGCCCTGCCGCAATCGCCGCCGCGCTCCCCACCGGTTACAAAGTGCTTCTGAACAAGTACTACGTCGACGAAATCTACGGCGCGCTGATCGTCAAGCCATTGCTGGCTTTTTCGAAATTTGGTTTGGGCGGAGTGGACATTCTGCTGGCAGGCGTCGCCTGGCTCTTCGCCGGCATCGCCAGCATCACAGGGATGATTCTGCAACGCTGGCAATCAGGCAACCTGCGCTCTTACGCGGCGTGGCTGGCTGCCGGAGCCGCCGCTGTTCTTATTTTTGTGCTGCTATCAAACGGTTGGCTGCATTTGGGCTTCGCTGTTGGGTGGAAAGGTTGGCCGCTCAGATGATGGCCGGAATCGACCAGTCCATTCTCACCCTCATCCTGCTGGTTCCACTTGCGGGCGCCGTCCTCGTTGCAATTCTTCCAGATCGCGCCAAGCTGCCCAATTGGATCGCTCTTCTCACCACGCTCTTCACCTTCCTGCTCACGCTTCATCTGCCCGTACATTTCGTCTCCGGCCAAGCCGGCTTCCAGTTTGAGATCAGCCCCATCACTCCCTGGATCGAAAACCCGGCCATCTTCTACCACGTCGGTGTCGACGGCCTCAGCCTCTGGCTCGTCGTACTCGTTGGCCTGCTCGCTCCGATCGGTGTCGTCGCCAGTTGGAACACAATCCAGACCCGCCGCAAAGTCTTCTACTCGCTCTTCCTCGTCCAGCAGACTGCCATGGTCGGCGTCTTCGTCTCGCTCGACCTCATGCTTTACTACGGCTTCTGGGAGCTATCGCTCGTCCCCATGGCCATCCTCATCGCCATGTACGGCCGCAAAGACGGCCCTCGCGCCGCGCTCAGATTCTTTCTCTTCACCTTCATTCCCTCCGCGCCGCTTCTCGTCGCCATCCTCTGGCTCTATGCAAAGACGCACACCTTCAACTTCGTCGATCTCCAGTACCAAACTGCCAGCGGCGCCCTACCGGCCAGCGCGCTCTTCTGGGTCGCGCTCGCGTTTCTCTTCGCGTTCGCGGTAAAGGTTCCCATCTTCCCGCTCCACGGTTGGCTCGCCGACACCTACAACGAGGCTCCCGTCGCGCTCGCCATGGTCGTCGCAGGCAAGCTTGGCCTTTACTCCATGTTTCGCTTCCATGTGGGCCTCTTCCCCGTTCAGGCTCGCGCCATTGCTCCCCTTCTCATCGCGCTCGCCATCATCGGCATTCTCTATGGCGCCTGTCTCGCTCTCGTGCAGCGCAACTTCTGGCGCCTGATGGCCTTCGCCGCCCTCAGCCACCTTAGCCTCATCGTCCTCGCCATCTACGGCTTCACCTTCCTCGGCTGGGCCGGCGGCGTCTACCAGATACTCTCCCACGGCGTGGTCGACGGCGCACTCTTCCTGTTGCTCGGCGCGCTTGAGCTGCGCTACGCGACAAGCGTCATCGATTCTTACGGCGGCTTGGCCGCAAAATTGCCCCGCACGGCCACTTATTTCGTCATCGCCACTCTCGCGATGATCGGCCTGCCCATGCTCTCGGGCTTCGTTGGCGAGTTCATCATTCTCTCCAGCACTTTTGCCGGAGTCAGCCGTCCCTGGGCCGTTGCCGCCGCTGTCGCAGTAGTTCTCGGCGCCGCCTACATGCTCTGGCTTGTGCAGCGGCTCTTCTACGGACCTGAAAGCGCGCTCGCCACGTCCAAACCCTCCACCGATCTCCGCTTCGGCGAGCTCGCCATTCTCACTCCGCTCGTCATCCTCATGCTCGTCATGGGCCTGGCACCGTCTATCTGGCTCAACACCATCCGCACCGGCGTGCATCCTCCGCCCGAACCAACGCCCGTCGCACAAACTTCTGTCATCCTGAGCGGAGGCCGACCGCTGCAGCGGACGGCCGGAGTCGAAGGACCTGCGGTTGCTTTTAAGACAGCCGAGACTACTACGCAGCCGTCTCCGGAGGTCCAGCGGTGACTCCAGTGCACGACATCTACCGCATCCTCCCCGAGGTCATCCTCACGCTGACCGGCGTTGTCGTTATGCTCATCGACGCCACGCTCCCGCCGGCCTGGCCGCGCCGCCCGCTCGGCTGGGTCGCTGCCATCGGAACCACCGTCGCTCTCTGGGCCAGCGTCTGGCAGCTCTCCCTGCCCGAAGGGACCGGCTTTTTCTCGACCGTCGAAACCAGCGTCTTCACTGTTTTTTTCCACGTCCTCATCTGCGGCATCGTTCTCGTGGCGCTCTTGCTCTCGCTCGACACGCTCCCTGAAAACACCCACCATCAAGGCGAGTTCTACGCCCTCGTCGTCTTCGGCGCCGTCGGCATGTGCCTGCTCACCTCTGCGGTCGAGCTCCTCGTCGTCTTTATTGCCCTCGAAATCTCCTCCATCTCCACCTACATCCTTGCCGGCTGGCGCAAGCACACCGGCCGCGGCCCTGAAGCCGCCATCAAATATTTTCTCCTCGGCTCCTTCGCTACCGCATTTTTGCTCTACGGCATCGCGCTCATCTTCGGCGCTACCGGAACTACGCAGATCTACCAGGTCGCCGCACTCGCTCCCATCGCGCAGAATCAAACCATCGTTCTGGCTGGGCTGGCCCTCATGCTGGTCGGCATCCTTTTCAAAGTTTCCGCCGCGCCTTTCCACGTCTGGACACCCGATGTTTACGAAGGCGCACCTTCGCCCGTCGTCGCGCTGCTCTCTACCGCGCCCAAAGCCGCGGCCTTCGCGCTGCTGCTGCGCGTGGTTTACGAGATGCTGCCGAATCTCCGTTCAATTTGGGCTCCGCTCCTCTGGATCGTCGCCGTTCTCTCGATGACCGTCGGCAATCTGGCCGCCCTCCGCCAGCAAAATGTGAAAAGAATGCTGGCCTACTCCGCCATTGCCCACGCCGGTTACCTGCTCGCCGCCTTCGCCGGCTTCGGCGAGATCGGCATCGCCGCCGCCAGCTTTTACATCGCCGCCTACGCCGCCATGAACGTCGGAATCTTCGCCGTCGTCACCCTCGTCGCCGGATACGACGAGCAGCTTTCCCTCATCGACGACTATCGCGGCCTCGTCTACCGCTCGCCGATCCTCGGCAGCCTGCTCATCTTCTTCCTCATCTCGCTCATCGGAATTCCCTTCACCGGCGGCTTCTTCGGTAAGTTCTACTCCTTCACCGCTGCGGTTGGCGGCGGCGCCATCTGGCTCGCCATCATCGGCCTGCTCAATTCAGGATTAGCCGCCGCCTATTACCTCCGTCTCGCTGTCGTCGCCGCACAAAAACCAGACCCTGACAAAGAAGCGGAAATCGCGCGCGCCGCAGCTTCCAAGCCTCAGGTCGGCGCAGCCGTCATCGCCGCCCTGTTCCTGGCGGTCGCCGCCACGCTGGTTCTCGGCATCATTCCCGGCGCAACACTCGACGCCGCGCAATCCGCCGCGCACACTCTGCAGGCCCCGCCACAAACAGCCGTCCCCGCCAGTCCGTTACAATTTCCTCAATGAAGCTAGGCGAATTGGCAGCGAAGCTGGGCGCGGAACTCCGCGGCGACCCGGACCTTGAGATTACCGGCGTCAAGGGCATTGAAGAAGCCGGCCCCACTGAAATCACCTTCGTTGCCAACGTGCGCTACACCGCGCTCGCCCGCACCACGCACGCGGCAGCCGTCCTCGTCGAGCCTGAGTTCCAGGAGATCTCCGCCGCAACGCTGCGCATCAAGAATCCCTATCACGCCTTCTCTCGTGCGCTCGGCCTCTTCTACCAGCCGCCTTCTTATCCGCCCGGAATTCATCCCACCGCGGTCGTCGATCCCACCGCGATTATTGGCGATAACGCCCACATCGGCGCATACGCCGTCATCGGTCCGCGAGTCCACATCGGCCCGCACGCCACCGTCCTGCCGCACGTTGTGCTCTATCCCGGCGTGCAGGTCGGCAGCCACTTCTTCGCCCACGCCCACTCCGTCATTCGCGAAAACTGCATCCTCGGCGATCATGTGACGCTCGAGAATGGCGTCATCATCGGCGCGGACGGCTTCGGCTTCTCCAAGAACGCCGAAGGCCATTGGGAGAAGATTCCGCAGTCCGGCCCCGTCCGCATCGGCAGCCGCGTCGACGTGCAAGCCAACGCCACCATCGACCGCGCGACTGTCGGCGCCACCGAAATCGGTGACGGCACCAAGGTCGACAATCTCGTCCAGGTTGGCCACGGCTCCCGCGTCGGCAACGACACGCTCATCTGCGCGCAAACCGGCCTCGCCGGCTCCTCCATCATTGGCAACAACGTGATTCTCGCCGGTCAGGTTGGCATCGCGGGCCACTGCACGGTCGGCGACGGCGTCATCCTCACCGCGCAATCCGCCGTGTCGCATGACGTCCCGCCCGGCAAAATGATCTCCGGTTCGCCCGGCTTCGACAATCGCATCTGGCTGCGGGCCGTTACCATCTTTCAGCGCCTCCCCGAGCTGCTCAAGCGCCTCGATCGCGTGGAAAAGGATCTCGCAAAGCACGCCGCGCACAATTCTCCCGCCGCTGAATCGGCTCCGCCGCAAGAGGATCCGGGCAAGTGACCCGCACCGCCGCAGCGCGCCACGCTATCTTCGTCGCTTTCCTTTCCGCCACTCTTCTCGCAGCCACAGCCTGCCACTCTTACCACGTCGACACCACCATCGAGAACCGCACCGGCGCCGACATCCAGCTCCTTGAAGTCGACTACCCCAGCGCCAGCTTCGGCGTCGACCGCATCGCCTCTGGAGGGGTTTACGACTATCGCTTCCAGATCCGCGGCAGCGGCCCGCTCAAAATCGCTTACACAGGCGCAGACGACAAGCAGGTCCAGATCGACGGCCCCACACTCGTCGAGCGCCAGCAGGGGCAGCTTAAGATCGTCCTTCTGCCCACCGGCAAAGCACAATTCGTGCCACAGCTCACGCCGGCATCCTGACCGGAACGCTTCCTCGCATAAGAGCCCGCCAGCTGAAGAATCCAATAAACGCAAAAATGGCGGAGCCCGTTTCCGGCTGCTCCGCCTCATTGATTCGCTTAGTATTTTTGTATCGCGGGTCCCATCCTTAGCTGTATCCCGCCGCATTTCACTCAGCACGATGAGCTAACAGCTAAAGGCTAAGAGCCAGTAGCTGCCTTTAACGCACCATCGACTGGAACAATGGTGACTGCAACAGCGCGCTGAACTCAGTATCCGAGGCTGCAAAATGCACCTCCAGCTTTCCTGAATTCGAATCGATCGAAGTCTCATTCAGCGCCTGCTTCTCCGTGTCCGATCCCGTCATCTTCCTCAGCATCACTGCCGCCGACAACAACGAAGAAATCGTGGCGGCCGCGAATGAATCACCCGTCTGAATTGCCAGATCGAACCGCACACCATGGCTAAAGTCCATTGCGTACCAGGAGGCCTCCAGCCGCTGCTTCACGGTGTCGAAATCTGTTACCGACCCCGCCTCGCCGAGCAATTGCTTCATCATGGTCTGCGTTCCCTGATTGTCCAGAATGCTCCACAGGGAGCTCGAGTCAACGCTCTGCATCGCCTCCATCATAGAATTGTTGGTGAGCATGCTCGCGGCCATTCCGTCGCGAACATCGAGCGCCTTGGTCACGGACTCCTTGCTGCCGAAGACCATCGTCGAAGGATCGACGAAGCAAAGCACCATCCCCGTCTTGCTCATGGGGTACAAGCTGTTGGTCCGCACGATCGTCGGCTTCATCTTTTGCGCCTTAAAGCTGGCCAGAATGTCATCAGTTGGAAACTGGCCCTGCGCGATCCCCACTGACTGCAGCGCATCGCTCCCCGGCGTCGGCCGGAACAGCGCAAATGCCAACTCGTCCACATACTGGTCGATTGGCTGTCCCTGGCTCGGACTCGGCTTGCCGTTCGGCAGAACTGGTTTCAGCGTGAACTTGCTCAACGCCTCGTCGAACTGCTTCAGTTCAGGCGGCTCCACACGGTTGCGCAGGTTCATCGCCGCTGTCGAATTCTGCATCGCGCGGTAGTCGATCACCACCAATTGCTGCACGTCATGCGGAATGGCTCCGCGTGCGTCCGTTGATAACTGTGCTGCAGGGGCCGGCACAACCGCCGCCAGCATCATCGCTGCAATCGAAATTCCTGCGAACTTCTTCAACGTAACCCTCCGAAACTCGATCCCCGCCTGGCTCCAAAACCACTCACCGCGGGGCCAAATTCACATTTCTACGCGCCTTCTGTTGCCTGGCGCCTGCTGTTATTGTACCGATTTGCCGCTCGCTCAGTCTGCATCCTTGGTCCGCTGGACGTTACTTCTGTGGCCACTCCAGCGGGTGGTCAAGCCGCCGCTCCAGGACCTTGGTTTGCTCATCGAACTCACCTAATTGACGCATCCAGTCGCTATCCCGCTCACAAGCCGCCTCGGGGATCAGCCCGATCACCTCTCCCTCGGCCAACCCGGTCTTGTGGCGCGCCGCCAGGCTCACAACCTTCCTGTGGACCACCGACAGCGGCGTTGCCTCGAAATCAGTAATGTTCATCGAGAGTTGCGCACGCCCGTGAGCCAGAACCCCCATCGCCTTCACGCCCCTTAGGCCGCCTGATGCGGCGCGAATCTCCTTGGCGATGGCCCGTGCCATGGCCACATCGGACGAATCGAAGTAGATGTTGTAGGCAACAAGGAACTTGCGCGCTCCAACCACGCTGGCGCCGCCTGTCGGATGAAGCCCTGGCCCGCCGAGGTCCGGCCGGCGCGATGGGTCTTTCTGCGCTGCATCCCGCAGCTCTTCAAACTGCCCGCGGCGTATGTCTTCCAGGTTCTTCCTGTCCGGCCTGGCCGCAGCCGCCTCGTAGAAGTAGACCGGAATTCCAAATCGCCGCCAGATCTCCAGGCCGGCTTGCCGCGCCAGCATCACGCACTGCTCCAGCTTGATCCCGCTGACCGGCACAAACGGAATCACGTCCGCCGCCCCGATGCGCGGGTGAACCCCTTGCTGGCGCGTCAAGTTGATCAGTTCCGCGGCCTTTCCCGCGCCACGCACCGCCGCTTCCACTACGCCGGCAGGCTCTCCGGCAATCGTCACTACCGAGCGGTTATGGTCTTCGTCCATCGACCAATCGAGAAGGTAGACCCCGTCCATGCGCATGGCAGCGACGATCGCCTCCACTACCCGCGCGTCCCCACCCTCTGAAAAGTTGGGAACGCACTCTACGATCGCTCCGCTCATGGCCGCCTTACTCCCTTAGCGTTCCCGCAGATCCTGAAACTCGCAATTCTAAGTCCGCCGCACCCGGTTCGCCGTCCCCGAACCCTTCGAGGAAATTGCCGCCACCGTCAACCCGGCAGGGCGAGCTAAAAGCTAGTGGCTAGCGGCTGATAGCTGCTTCCGTCATTTCCAGAACGTATATCCAGCCTGGATCTGAATGCTGGCATTGACTCCCGGGTTGCGGTCGCCTAGCGAGGCGGATGAAATGTGTACCGCGTTCACACCCAGGTCAATTGAGCGCTTCGACTTCAGGAAGTAGTGCACTCCGATGCCGCCCTGCGGTGAGAAGTTCCATACACTCGTCGAGCCGTCGATGTGCTCCGCTGGGTTGCTCATGATGTTCGGTGGGAATTCATGAGTCGTATAGATCAACCCACCCGCACCCTGAAACCAGGGCTGGATGCGCCGCGATTTGCTGAGAAAGTTCCAGCGAAAAATCACCGGCATTAAGCTGACGCCTCGAAATGTTCCCCCTCCGAACGGCAGTTCGCAGGTGATGAACTGCCCGCCTGGCGTTTCACAGGTGTATGCCTGCAAATGCGGCGGCGGCGTGTATGCCTGCCACAGCGGCATGATCTCGCCAGCAAACTCAAACTGCCCGCTGAAGATTCCGGCATGAACCACCGGCGTCAGGACCTTACCCAACTCAAATCCGCCCCAGAGAAACTTGTAATTCGAACGGTCGCCGACGCCAGTGCCCCAATTCAGAAACGGGCCAAGCTCCCAGCTGCGGTTGTCCCTAACCTCGGCAACAGGACTCTCATCTCCCGAGTTCTTGAGAACATCGAACTGTGAAACAGTGTCTGTCCGCTCGCCCGTGCCAACAGCCGCCATAGTCTGCTGGTACGGCCCTCGCAAAACGACCCCGCCTTGCGGCGCTTGTGCGGCAACCGTCGTTCCCGCCAGCAACAGAAGCAAAACAATTCCTTCAGCTCGCCTCAAAATCTTCCCCCGCCCGGCCCCGTTGGCCTTAGTCCCTCTGTCCCGAGTCCCTTAGTCCCTGGCTCCTACGTTCCTGCTTCTACCAAAAAAAAGACCGCCACAACCGGGCGGCCTTCTCTTTGCCTGCCCTGGACTTGCTTATCCGGCCGTGTGCTCCATCTGCTCCGCATCCATGTCAAAGTTCGAATGGACATTCTGCACATCGTCCAGCTCTTCCAGTGCTTCCAGCAGGCGCACCATCTGGGCCGCGGCAGTGCCTTCCAGCTTGTTGTAGGTAGAGGCCACCATCGTCACTTCACTCATAACCGTCGGAATCCCCGCAGCCTTCACCGCGCTCGACACGGCTTCATACGATCCTGGATCGGTAAGGATCTCCCAGGTGTCGCCTTCGTCCTTCAGGTCGTCGCCACCTTGCTCCAGAACAATGTCCATGAGCTTTTCTTCGCTGGCCGCCGATTTCTCCACTGCGATCAGGCCCTTTTTGGCGAACATGAACTTCACCGAGCCTGTCTCGCCGAGGTTCCCGCCATTTTTCGCCAGCGCGTGCCGGATCTCGCTCACGGCGCGGTTGCGGTTATCGGTCATTACTTCGATAATGATCGCGACGCCGCCCGGTCCGTATCCCTCAAAGGTGACTTCTTCGTAGGTCAGGCCCTCAAGCTCTCCTGTTCCGCGTTGGATCGCCCGCTTGATGTTGTCCGCGGGCATGTTTTCCGCTTTGGCCGCCAGCACAGCAGTTCGAAGCCGTGCGTTGGTGTCAGGGTTTCCGCCGCCCTTGGCCGCGACGGCAATTTCCTTGAGCAGCCGGGTGAAAATCTTGCCGCGCTTGGCATCCAGCGCGCCCTTCTTGTGCTTGATTGTGGCCCATTTTGAGTGGCCTGACATAAACAACCTCAAACGGCTTGAAAGATGGCGGATATCCGCAACGTGACCCTGCAAGTATAACCCAGCCAGACAAGGCCTGGCGGCCCGCAGAAAGGCTGAATACCAGCCTGTTTCTGAGGTGAAAAAGCAACTTCCACCGAGGCGGTCAAGCAGCCGCAATCCAATGAGCGAATGCACGGCGGCGCGGCACCCCATCTATCGCAAACTGAATTTGTCAATGAACCTGCCGAGCGTGCGGTTCCAGGTCGCGAACCGATCGCTCAGCGCTTCATAGGTTCCCCCGGGCCAGAGATCGATATTCATCTTGAGCCACGGATCATTGACGTCGTCGTAATAAGCCCGGCACCAGCGGTTGTCGTAGTTCCAGCCGTTGATCTGCGAAACATCAAATTTGCCGCCAGTGGAAAATCCGGCCGCTAATTCGAGGGAAGTACAGCGCTCGCTCTTGCAGTCGCCCAGGAAGATGTTGAGCGGGAAGCCCTGGGTGTTGGTTTCAATGTGGCGTCTCCCGCTTTCGCCGGTTACGAACTTTACACCGTAGCCTTCGCTCTCGAGCCACGTAGACATCTCTTCAATCGTTAATCCACCGTCAGGAATTGGGTGTATCAGAGTTGGTGAACGCGGCGGCGGCTCTGGTGCAGCAGACCCGGTCGGTCCAGCAACCGCGGTGGAGGTACTCTGAGTGTCTTCCGCGGTTCCTAAGGCAGCTCCGCACTTCGTACAAAATCCTTGACTCGGTAAAGTCTCTGCACCACAACGAGGACAAGACATCACAACTCTCCAGTCTTAAAGCTGAAATGCGGAGCAGAGCTTGGCAAGTATCCCATCACTCTTGAGTCCGGCGAGGCATCTATCGCAGATCGTACTTGGCAATGAACGTGCCCAGGACTCGGTTCCATGTCAAAAACTGATCGTTCAGCGATTCGTACGTGCCTCCCGGCGAGAGCGCGATATCCATGTCAAGAGACGGATCGTTGACTTCGTCGTAATAAGCCTTGCACCACGGGATCTCGCTGTTCCACTCGTTCAGCTTCGAGACATCGAACTTCCCTTTGCAAGCAAATGCGACCACGAATTCAAGGGAGGCGCAGCGCCCGCCCTCGCAGCCGGGCGTAAAGATGTCGAAGGGAGTGCCGTGACTATTCGTTACGATGTGGCGCTTGCCGCTTTCGGCGGTGACCACCTTCGCGGCGTAGCCCCCACTCTGGAGCCATCCAACGACCTCTTCCATCGTCAATCCGCCGTCAGGGATAGGATGCAGCAAAGTAGCCCCCGACTGCGGTGCGGCCTGCGCCGTTGTGGCAGAAGCGACGGCCGCAACACTCTGCGGGTTCTCCGCAACACCCAAAGCGGCCCCGCACTTTGTGCAAAATTCCTGATTCGGCAGGCTCGCAGCGCCACAACGTGGACAAGACATGCCATACTCCAGTTCTGAAGAGGGAATTCCTGAGGGGGGTCTCTGCAAAGTACCACTTTCAGACCAGCCCAGTAAAGCCAATCGCCGGGGCTCTTGAAGTTCGACCGTTCCTTCTCGACTACTTCCCTGGCTTGGCACCCGGATGCTGCCCCGCGCGCTGCGGAAATAGCAGAATGCAGATCACCATGAAGCCTGCAATCGCGGCCGATGAGGTGTACCGGCTCAGATTCAGTCCGCCACTTGCAACAGGCTTGGTCAGCAGGTCGCCAAGAGTTGCGCCCAGCGGCCGTGTCAGCACAAATGCCGCCCAGAACAAAACCGCGCGCGACGCTTTGGTAAACAAATAAATCAGCGCGACCACAGCGATGCATCCGGCGAAGATCAACGCGCCGCCTTCGTAGCCCGGGCCCGAATCCGCTACCCAATCGCCCAGCGCCGTGCCCAGCGTGTTGGAGAAAAGAATCGTTGTCCAGTAAAACATTTCCACCTTCGGCGACGTGATGCACTCCACCGAAATCGACCCCATCTTCAGCCGCCACGTTGTCAGCACGGCGATCACAAGCGTGAACAGAATGATCGACCCGCCAATATACCCGATGCCCAGCGAACGATCGGCAAAATCCGCCATCGTGGTTCCCGTCAATGTCGTGGCCACAATAACAGCCCAATACAGAAACGCATGAAATTTCTTCGCCCGAATCTGTGTCCCCACTGCGACGGCAAAAAGCACGAAGAAAATGATCGTGCTGGTCGCGTAGCCCAGCTTCAGCGACATGGAGAGTGCGTCGCCGCCGGTTTCGCCCAGCGTGGTCGCCGCAATCTTGATAATCCAGAAGCCGATCACGACCTCGGGCACCTTGCCCAGCACTTCGTCGACAGGCCGAGGCGCGGACACTTCTCTTGGCGTCTCATCGCCAGAGCGTCTGGTCAGTTTCCTCATCCAGCCCGGCAACGCCGCGGCAGACGCATCCGCGCATAGATTCTCGCTCACGCAGTCTCTCCTGTCTTTAAGATTGATCTTGGCTTACGACCCTGCTCAGCCTACGCAAACACTTCAGCGTCGCGCAGCAGCTTCCCTTTCGCGTCTTTCTCTGACACAATCGCGTCGCCCGCGGCAATCGGCCACTTGATCCCCAACTCCGGATCGCTCCAAAGGATCGTCCGCTCGCCCTGCGGCGAATAGTAATCCGTTACCTTGTAAGCGAAGCCGGCGATCTCGCTTAGAACCAGAAATGCGTGTCCGAACCCCGCCGGAATCCAAAACATCCTGCCATTTTCTCCGCTCAGCTCCACGGCCGAATGCTTGCCAAATGAAGACGAGTTCTTGCGAAGATCCACGGCCACATCGAGCACTGCTCCGTGCGTCACCCGCACCAGCTTCCCCTGCGGCTGCGTCACCTGATAATGAATCCCGCGCAGCACATTCTTCTGCGAAACCGAGAAATTGTCTTGAACCCACTGTGTGGGCAGCCCCGCCTCCGCCATACGGCGCAAATTAAAAGTCTCGGAGAACGCGCCCCGGTCGTCACGGTAAATCTTCGGCGTCAGCACCAGCACGCCCGGCAACGAAGTCTCGTCGATGTCCATAGTTACTCGGTCCTGGCGGCAAAGTACGGCTCGCGCAAGAGCGCCTGCAGGTACTGTCCGTAGCCGCTCTTGGCGATCGGCGCGGCCAGCTTCTCCAGTTGCGCGGCGTCGATGAATCCCTGCCGGTAAGCTATCTCTTCGGGGCACGCGATGTTCAATCCCTGCCGACGCTCGATGGTGTGGACAAACAGTGCAGCTTCGAGCAGCGAATCGTGCGTCCCCGTATCGAGCCACGCCATGCCTCGGCTCATGATCTCCACCTTCAGCTTCCCCGCTTCAAGGTATCGACGGTTCAGGTCCGTGATTTCCAGCTCCCCACGCGCCGAGGGTTTCAGCGCCGCAGCAATCTTCACCACGTCGCTGTCATAGAAGTACAGTCCCGTCACTGCATAGCGCGACTTCGGATTCACCGGCTTCTCTTCCAGGCTCATCGCTCGCCCTTCTTGATCGAACTCAACCACGCCGTAGCGCTCGGGGTCATCCACCGGATACGCAAAGATAGTTGCGCCCTCTTCGAGATGTGCTGCCGACTGCACCTGCTTCGAGAACCCTTGCCCGTAAAAGATGTTGTCGCCCAAAACCAGCGCGCTTGGCTGGCTGCCGATAAAATCCCGCCCAATCAGGAACGCCTGCGCCAACCCATCGGGGCTAGGCTGCACGGCGTAGCCAATCTCCAGCCCCCATTGCCTTCCGTCCCCCAGCAAATCCTTGAAGCGGCCCGTATCCTGAGGAGTTGAGATGATCAAAATCTCGCGCAACCCCGCAAGCATCAGCGTGCTCAGCGGGTAATAAATCATCGGCTTGTTGTAGACAGGCAGCAGTTGCTTTGAAACCACGTGGGTCACGGGATAGAGCCGCGTCCCCGATCCGCCCGCCAGAATCATTCCCTTCATCTTGCGATCCTCATGATGGCCCTATATCTGGACCCGCGTCGAATAGTTCTTCGTAATCCAGTCCCGATAGGCTCCGGTCCGCACGCTCTTCACCCAATCACCATGCTCAAGGTACCAACGCACCGTCTTCCCCAGTCCATGTTCAAACCCCTCTGCCGGTTTCCATCCCAATTCGCGCTGAATCTTCTTGGCGTTGATCGCATACCGGCGATCGTGCCCCGGTCGATCTTGTACGAAAGTGATAAGCCTTCGACGCGGTGCGGCGCCATCCTGCGGCCGCATCTCGTCCACCAGATCGCAGATTGCCGTCACCACGTCAATGTTCGCCCGCTCGCTGTTCCCGCCAATGTTATACGTCTGTCCCGGTCGCCCGTTCGCGAGCACCGCTCGGATCGCCTCGCAATGATCCTCCACATACAGCCAATCGCGCACGTTCTTTCCGTCGCCGTACACCGGCAGCTGCTTGCCCTCGAGAGCATTCAGAATCGTCAGTGGAATCAATTTCTCCGGAAACTGGTACGGCCCGTAATTATTCGAGCAATTCGTCGTCACTACCGGCAGCTTGAAGGTGTGAAAGTACGCCCGCGCCAGGTGATCCGATCCCGCCTTCGATGCTGCATACGGGCTGTTCGGCGCATACGCGGTCTCTTCGCTGAATGCGGGATCGTGCGGACGCAGCGATCCATACACTTCGTCTGTCGAGACGTGCAAAAAACGGAAGTCCGCGCGATCGGCCTCATCGAGCCCTGTCCAATAAGCCCGCGCCTGTTCCAGCAGCATATACGTGCCGACCAGATTGGTGCGGATGAACTCCTCAGGAGAGGCGATCGAGCGGTCCACATGGCTTTCCGCGGCGAAATTGACGATTGCCCGCGGCTGATATTTCCTCAGCAGCGATCTCACCAGCTCCGCATCGCAAATATCGCCACGCACAAACGTATAGCGCTCATCGCCCTCGAGCGGCGCCAGGTTCGCTGCATTGCCGGCGTAGGTCAGCAGGTCAAGATTCACTACCTGCCCCGCCTTCGCTTGAGAGCTGGCCTTCATCCAGCTCAAAACGAAGTTCGAGCCGATGAATCCCGCGCCACCTGTCACCAGAATCGTCTGGCTCATGCGTTTCATTGACCACGAGTATACGGCACAAAACAAGATACATGCGAGGTCCCGGCAGAGTCATCGCGAAGGGTGCTCGTCTCAGATCCTCTTGATAGAGCGGCCTTTTCAGCCCTGCCGTCCCCCATCCTGAAAGGAACTGCTGCATTGTCCGGGGATTTTCGTTATATTAAAAGCAGCGCAGCTCCGCGATGCGGCCGGCTCTGCTCAACTAAACCCATTTGTTCCATTTGCAAGGCGATTTTTTGCCCTCGGGAATCGCACAGCGGTTGTGTACTTCGAAATATCCACCTTGTCGCAATCAGATTTCTTCTCGATAGGACACCATGGGATCTTCGATTCGCCGTCTCCGCCCACCGCAAGCGCAAGGCCTCTATCATCCTCGCGATGAGCACGATGCCTGCGGCATGGGGTTGGTCGCAAACATCAAGGGCGAGAAGAGCCACGAGATCATTCGCAAAGGCCTTGAGGTCCTCATCAACCTCACCCACCGCGGCGCTGCCGGCTGCGACCCCGAGACAGGCGACGGGGCAGGCATCCTCATCCAGATTCCCCACACTTTCTTCTTAAAGGAGTGTGCTGAGCTGGGCATCAAGCTGCCCGAGCCTGGCGCTTACGGCGTGGCCATGTGTTTCCTCCCTGTCGAGCGGCAAAATCGTCTGCAATGCGAAGGCGTCTTCGAACGCATCGCGCAGGAAGAGGGCTGCGCCGTCCTCGGCTGGCGTGATACGCCGGTTAACGGCGACGCCATCGGTCGCGAAGCCCGCAACTCTCAGCCCTACATTGAGCAGCTTTTCATCGGCCGTCCCAAAGACCTCGACGAAGACGCCTTCGAGCGCCTGCTTTATCGCGTTCGCCGCCGCACCGAAAACGAGATCTTCGCCTCCGAAATCGAGGACAAGGAAACCTTTTACGTCCCTTCGTGTTCCTGTCGCACCATCATCTACAAGGGCCTCATGCTGGCCCCGCAGATTGAGAAGTTCTACTTTGAGCTCGCCAATCCCCTCGTCACCAGCGCCCTCGCGCTCATTCACCAGCGCTTTTCCACCAACACATTCCCAAGCTGGCCGCTGGCTCACCCCTACCGCTACGTCGCGCACAACGGCGAGATCAACACCATTCGCGGCAACGTCAGCTGGATGAACGCACGCCAGTCGGTGCTCGAGAGCTCACTGCATGGCGACAAAATCAAGGAGCTTTATCCCGTCGTCGTTCCCGGCGGAAGTGATTCCGGCTCCCTCGACAACGCCGTTGAGTTCCTCTTCCAATCAGGTCGTTCCCTGCCCCATGTCATGGCCATGCTCATTCCTGAGGCCTGGGCCGGCAACCCCGACATGGACGAAGACAAGCGCGCGTTCTACGAGTACCACGCCTCGCTGATGGAACCGTGGGACGGACCCGCCGCCATCGCATTCACCGACGGCCGCATCATCGGCGCCACGCTCGATCGCAACGGCCTGCGCCCCGGCCGCTATATCGTCACCAAGGACGATCTCGTGGTTCTGGCCTCTGAAGCCGGCGTCATCGAAGTTCCGCCCGAGGACATTCTCAAGAAAGGCCGCCTGCAACCCGGCCGCATGTTCCTGGTTGACACCGTGCAGCAGCGCATCATCTCGGACGCTGAGATTAAGAAATCTCTCGCCGCGCGTCAGCCTTATGGTGACTGGCTCAAGCAGCAGCAGGTCACCATCGACTCTCTTCCCGAACCCGCGCGCGTCATCGGGTTCAACGCGGAGACCCTGCTTCGCCGCCAGCGCGCCTGCGGCTACAGCGAAGAAGATCTCCGCATCCTGCTCGCGCCCATGGCCGCCGAGGGTCAAGAACCGGTCGGCTCGATGGGCACCGATGTGCCGCTTGCCTGCCTCTCTGACCGCCCGCAACCGCTTTTCAACTACTTCAAGCAGCTCTTCGCGCAGGTCACCAATCCGCCCATCGATCCCATCCGCGAAGAACTAGTGATGTCGCTCATCAGCTACATCGGCACCGAGCGCAACATTCTCGATGAGGCGCCCGAAAACTGCCACACCCTCAAGTTGCCCCATCCCATCCTCACCAACCGGGATCTCGAAAAATTGCGCCGCGTCTCTTCAGGCGACTTACTCGCCACCACGCTGCCCGCGCTCTTCCGCGCCGAGGATGGCGAAAAGGGCCTGCGCCATGCGCTCGAAGACCTGAGCAACCGCGCCTCGCATGCCGTCGACTCCGGTTACTCCCTGCTCATCCTCTCCGATCGCGGCGTTGATCCTACCTACGCACCGGTTCCAAGCCTGCTGGCGATGGCTGCCGTTCACAACCGCCTGGTTCGCGAAGAAAAGCGCACCCAGGTCGCGCTCATTATTGAAAGTGGCGAGCCACGCGAGGTCATGCACTTCGCCCTGCTCATCGGCTATGGCGCCAGCGCCATCAATCCGTATCTCGCCATCGAGACCATCCACGATCTCAAGCGCCGCAGCTTGTTACCCGACAAAATCTCCGCCGAGTACGCCGAGAAGAACTTCATCAAGGCCATCAACAAGGGCCTGCTTAAAACTTTCTCCAAGATGGGCATCAGCACGCTGCAAAGCTATCGCGGCGCGCAGGTCTTTGAGGCCGTGGGCCTCAATCGCTCCCTCATTGGGGATTACTTCCCCGGCACCGCCTCGCGCATTGAAGGTGTCGGCCTTGGCGTTCTCGCCCGCGAAGCGCAAATGAAGCACGAGTACGCCTTCCAGCCCCTCACCGACTCCGAGACCGACCTCGCCGTCGGCGGCCAGTATCAGTATCGCGAGGGCGGCGAGTTTCATCTGCTCAATCCGCTCACCATCAGCAAGGTGCAGCACGCGGTCCGCAACAACAATCCGGCCACGTTCCAGGAGTTCACCGATCTCATTGACGGCCAGAACCGAACCCTCTGCACGCTGCGCGGTCTGCTCAAGCTCAAGTACCTCGACGAGCCGATTCCGCTTGAAGAAGTCGAGCCCGCGAAGGAGATCGTAAAGCGCTTCACGACCGGCGCCATGAGCTTCGGATCGATTAGCAAAGAGGCGCACGAAACTCTCGCCATCGCCATGAACCGCCTCGGCGGCATGTCCAACACCGGCGAGGGCGGCGAGGACGAAGCCCGCTTCAAGCCCGACGCCAACGGCGATTCACGCCGCTCCGCCGTCAAGCAGGTCGCCAGCGGCCGCTTCGGCGTGACCACCAACTACCTCGTCAACGCCACCGAACTCCAGATCAAAATGGCTCAGGGCGCAAAGCCCGGCGAAGGCGGACAGCTTCCCGGCCATAAAGTCGACGCCGAAATCGCCCGCATTCGCCACTCCATCGCTGGCGTCGGCCTCATCTCGCCTCCGCCGCACCACGACATTTATTCGATCGAAGATCTCGCGCAGCTCATCTACGACCTCAAGAACGTCAATCCGGAAGCGCGCATCGCCGTCAAGCTCGTCTCCGAGGTCGGCGTCGGCACCGTTGCCGCAGGCGTCTCCAAAGCCCACGCCGACGTTGTCCTCATCTCCGGAGACACTGGCGGTACTGGCGCCTCGCCGCTCAGTTCTATCAAGCACGCCGGCCTGCCCTGGGAGCTCGGTCTCGCAGAGACGCAACAAGTCCTTCTGCTCAACGACCTGCGCAGCCGCATTCGGGTGCAGACCGACGGCAAGCTCCAGACCGGCCGCGATGTTGTCATCGCTGCCCTCCTCGGCGCGGAAGAATTCGGCTTCGCCACAATGCCCTTGATCACAATGGGTTGCATCATGATGCGCAAGTGCCACTTGAATACTTGCGCGGTCGGCATCGCCACTCAGGACCCCGTCCTTCGTGAGCGCTTTACCGGCACCCCCGAGCACGTCATCAACTTCTTTTTCTTCATCGCGGAGCAGATGCGCCAGCACATGGCCAAGCTCGGCTTCCGCACGGTCGACGAAATGGTCGGTCGCGTTGAAAAAATCGAGACGCATATCGACGACGCCCACTGGAAAGCGAAAGGCATCGACCTCTCGTCGATTCTTCACGCGCCGCCGCTTCCCTCCCGGGTCGCTCGCCGCCGCACCACATGCCAGGACCACGGTCTCGGCCCCGCCCTTGATCATGCCCTCATCGCCAAGGCCAAGCCGGCGCTCGAATCGCAAACGCCCGTCACCGCCAGCTTCGCCATTCGCAACGTGCACCGCACCGTCGGCGCAATGTTGGGCGGAACAATCGCGCGCCGCTTCGGTTCTGCAGGATTGCCGGACAGCACACTTCACTTCAAGTTCCGCGGCTCTGCTGGCCAGAGCTTCGGCGCATTCGTTCCGCAGGGCGTCACGCTCGAGCTTGAAGGCGACTCCAACGACTATCTCGGCAAAGGCCTTTCCGGCGGACGCATCATCGCCTATCCGCCCAAGACCTCCAGCTTCCTTCCCGAGGAAAGCATCCTCGTAGGAAACGTCGTCCTCTACGGCGCCACCAGCGGCGAAGTCTTCCTCAACGGAATCGCCGGCGAGCGCTTCGCCGTCCGCAACTCCGGCGCAACAGCTGTCGTTGAGGGAGTCGGCGACCACGGTTGCGAATACATGACCAATGGCCTCGCCATTATTCTCGGTTCCACCGGCCGCAACTTCGCTGCCGGCATGAGCGGCGGCATCGCTTACGTTTACGACGACAAGGGTGACTTCTCTACTCGCCGCTGCAACAAGGCCAGCGTCGATCTCGAGCCACTCGTCGACACGGCAGACATTGAAAGGATTCAGGCCCTGCTTGCGCGCCATCGCGACCTCACCGGCAGCCCGCGCGCCGCATGGGTCCTTGAGCACTGGGCCGATGCGCAGCCGCTCTTCATCAAAGTCTTCCCGCACGAGTACAAGCGCGTTCTCGGTGTCGAGCGAGCGCAAGCTGTTTACACTTCACCCCTGGCCACGCCGTCACTGGTCGCCGCGTCCGCCGAGGTGCAGCATGGGTAAGGTTACGGGCTTCCTGGAACTCAATCGTGAGCAACCCACGCGCCGCAAGGCCGACGAGCGCATTCGCGACTGGTTTGAAATCTACGAGCCGTTCCCCGAGGAAAAGCAGCGCGAGCAGGGCGCTCGCTGCATGGATTGCGGCGTGCCTTTCTGTCACACCGGCTGTCCGGTCAACAACCTCATCCCTGACTGGAACGATCTCGTTTACAACAATCGATGGCAGGCCGCCGTCCGCCGCCTCCACTCCACCAACAATTTTCCTGAATTTACTGGCCGCATCTGCCCCGCTCCCTGCGAAGCTGCATGTGTACTCGGCATCAATCAGCCGCCGGTTTCGATCAAGTTAATCGAGCGCTCCATCGTCGAACGAGGCTTCGACGAGGGCTGGATCCATCCCGAGCCCCCCGAGCAGGCCACCGGCAAGCGCGTCGCTGTTGTTGGCAGCGGACCCGCTGGCCTTGCAGCCGCTCAGCAACTTCGCCGCGCCGGCCACTCCGTCACCGTCTACGAGAAGAACGACCGCATCGGCGGACTGCTTCGCTACGGCATTCCCAACTTCAAGCTTGAGAAGCACGTTGTCGATCGCCGCGTCGCGCAAATGAAGGCCGAGGGCGTCATCTTCCAGACCAACGCCCACGTCGGCGTCAACATTCCCGTTGACTCTCTTAGAGACCAATTCGACGCCATCATTCTCTGTGGCGGCGCGGAGCATCCTCGCGACCTGCCCGCTCCCGGCCGCGAGCTCAAGGGCATTCACTACGCCATGGAGTTCCTGCCCCAGCAGAATCGCCGCAACGAAGGCGACAAGGAAGAAGCTCTTCTTGCGTCGATGAAAGCTTCCGGCTCCATTCTCGCCACCGGCAAGCACGTCGTCATCATCGGCGGCGGCGACACCGGCGCGGATTGCCTCGGCACCAGCCATCGTCAGGGCGCCAAGAGCGTCCACCAATTTGAAATCATGCCGCGCCCGCCCGCCGACCGCGCCGCCTCGACGCCCTGGCCTCTCTGGCCGCTGCAACTCCGCACCGAAAGCTCACACGAAGAGGGTGGCAATCGCGACTGGAGTATCAATACTGTGAAGTTCACCGGTGACGATGCCGGCAACGTCAGGCAGATTCACTGCGTTCGCGTCGGCCCGCCGCCCAAGTTCGAGGCTCAGGCCGGAACCGAGTTCACGATCGATGCCGATCTCGTCCTGCTGGCCATGGGCTTCCTCGGCCCCGTTCGCAACGGCATGATCGAGCAACTCGGTCTCGCCCTGGACAATCGCGGCAACATCGCCACCACGGATTACATGTCCTCGGTCGACGGCATCTTTGCCGCCGGCGACATGCGACGCGGTCAGTCGCTCGTCGTGTGGGCGATCTCGGAAGGCCGCAAAGCCGCCGCCGCCGTCAACGAGTACCTCGCCGCAAAAGAAGAGAAGGCGCCAGCCCGCTCCCGCCAAGCCGCCGTATCCGCACGCTAGCTCTCCGCTTAAGCACATACGCTTGGATGCCCCATCCTGGCCGTGTTTTTGTTTTTGCGGCCAGGGTGGGAGACCACGAACCCAACGGTCGCCACGTCGCGCTAACTTGCTAGGTGCCCCATCCTAAACGCGCACTTTGCATTTAGGGTGGGATACCACGAATCCAACCCCGCATGCCGACACGCTGCATTACTTCCCGCACACGCACTCCCTGAACGCATCCGCTCCGTCATTCCTGAGCGCGCACGTGTACGGTTGCCAGAAAGTTCCAAGCGCTCTCGCCCCGCTGCCCGAGCCATAGTTCTGAATGTAGCTCTTGCTCGCTGCGGTCTGCGCCGTGGGATCGGCCTTAAATCCCGCAATCAGATCTCCTGCACTCGCCGCTGTGAACGCGCCCACCTTGTAGGTCTGTGCGAAATCGTATTCCTCGGCCCACGTCGTTCCAACACCAGTCGTGTTCGACGCCACGATCACGCGATAGTCTTTGAGTTGGGCCGTCGCCGCATCGATCTGCGCCACTGTAAACGACGGGTTGTTCCCGTCGATCGGCGAAATCGACCCAACCATCTTCACCGCAACGCCTGGCTCCGGAGCTGCCGCCGCCGGTTCCAGGATCCGCATCTCGTCCATATGCGTGTGCGCAAAAATCGCCAGTTCAATGACGTCCCCGTAATTCGACATCGCATCCGGAAGCGCCTCCGACTTCAGAAACATCTGCGGCTTGCCCCCGCTGCACAGGTCGAGCACCTTGACCGCCGTGGCGTAGGGATTCACGCCCGGCGGAATGTGCGACATCACCCACACCTTCTCATGGCTGCGCCGCGCCGCATTCAGTTGCTGCTCCAGCCATACAATCTGCGCCGCCGCAGGAGCGGGATTCGCAGTCCCGCCGCACGTCGCATATCGTTGCGACATGAACAGATCGTCCAGCACCAGCATCCTCGCGTGCGCCATCGGGGCCGGAAGCTTCACGTTGTAGTACCCACCCTCAGCAAACGTCCGCAGCGCCTCGGCCCGCTCCTTCGCAGGAAAATCGGCCGTCAGGGTCTTCCCAATTTCTGCGAGAAACGCACTGTCCGGATCCAGCTGATAGTCGCCGCAATCCGAGTCGTTGTTCCCCAGCGCGGCATACACCGGCACGCCCGGGAGCGCGCCACGCAACATGCGCATAACATAGTCAATCGTCTTCTCCGCAAATACCCGGTACTCGCCCGGCTTCGCCTCAGGAAAAGTCGTCGCAAACTTGCACGACAAATCGTGAGCGATCAAATCTCCGCTCAACACGACAAACTTCGCGCCTTTCGCATCTTCGTGAAGCGCTCGCAGACTCGACTCATACAGCGCTTCCGGCGTGTCGGATCCGTGCACCTTGCAGGTCTGCAGCAACTCGGCGAACCTCGCCGCCTGGTCTGCCGATGCAGGTCCCGCCAAAATCGCGTTCCACTCGCTCACCGGTGCAGCTTTCAACCGCTCCGCCTTCGCCGGGTCCCAGAATGGTTCGAAATGAATGTCGCTTACAAAGAGTGCTTCAACCGTCGGCCCCGCTGCGCTCGTCGTCGCCGGCTTCTGCGCCGGCGCGGCGGCCTGCGCGATCGTCCGCGGCGCCCCTGCAATCACCGCCGCAAAGCACAGTGTAAAAGCTCCGTTCCACACACCGGCCCCGTGAGTTTTGATCATGAATTCTCCTTATTGACTGGTCCGGCCGTCTCTAGTCTCTGTGCGGGCTTGGCTTAGGATAACCCTCTTCTCCCTGCAACTCTCTCGCCCGCCGCCCCTGCGGACGCTAACTTGTTAACTCCGCTGGGTGCCCCATCCTTGGCGCGTATTTGTTTTTGCGGCAAGGGTGGGATACCACGAACTCCTCCTTGGCGAAATCCCGCGAACCTGAACCCAATTCCCGCCCCACTGCACTATCCTTTCCTCATGAGCAGATCAGCCATCATGGCCGTTGCATTCCTGGCCGCCACATGTATTGTTCCTTCTCTTCTTCCTGCGCAAACCCTCGCCCCAACTCCGCCCATGGGCTGGAATAGCTGGGACTCTTACGGCTTCACGATCGACGAGGATCAATTCAAAGCCAATGCCACGGTGCTTGCCTCGCTCCAGCAATACGGCTGGAAGTATGCCGTCATTGACGAAGGCTGGTACATGACGAATCCCGCCGGCAAGAATGTAGAGGAGCAGAAATTCATTTGGAACTCCGATGGCCTGCTCATCCCCGATCCCGCGCGTTTCGCTGACGCGGCTAACAACGCCGGATTCAAGCCGCTCGCCGACTGGCTGCACAAGCAAGGCCTGAAATTCGGCATTCACATCGTGCGCGGCATTCCGCGGCAGGTGGTCGCCGCAAATCTGCCCATCGCTGGCACAGCTTTTCACGCTGCCGATGCCGCAGACCTTACCGCTCCATGCCCTTGGGACCAGGGCAACTGGGGCATCAAAGACAACGCCGCCGGTCAGGCCTATTACGACTCCATGCTTCGCCTCTATGCCTCTTGGGGCCTCGACTTCATCAAGGTCGATTGCATCTCTGACCATCCCTACCGCGTCACGGAAATCCGCCAGATCGCCGCAGCCATCCGCAAATCCGGCCGGCCCATCGTACTCTCGCTTTCGCCCGGCCCCACCCAGCTCGAACATGCCTCCGAGATCGCCCAATACGCGCAGATGTGGCGCATTACCAACGATCATTGGGACGCTTGGGAATTCTCGCACCACACTCCTGACGGCTATCCCTTCGGCCTCAAGGGCGATTTCGACGTGCTCGCCAAGTGGTACGTGTACACCAATCCCGGGAACTGGCCAGACGCGGATATGCTTCCCGAGGGATGGATCGGACCTAAGCCGGGCCTGGCTCCTGAACGGCAATCCCGCTTTACTCCCGACGAGCAACGAACGGAGTTCACGCTGTGGGCCGTCACGCGCTCGCCCCTTATTCTGGGCACAAACCTCACGCGCCTCGACGACTTCACACGCTCCCTCATCACCAATCAGACCGTCATTTTCATCGATCAGTACGCCACCTACAGTCACCCTGTCGACACGGCTACGCTGGGCCCTGGCTTTCAGGATGCCCGCGTCTGGCGTTCGTCCATTGGTCAGCCAGGCGATCGCGGCCACGCCGAGTACGTCGCCTTCTTCAATCTCGCTGACACCCCTGTAACTCTGCGCACAACATGGAGTCAACTCGGCGTCGACGGCCAAAAGCACGCCGCGCGCAACGTGTGGGAAGACTCAACTCTCAAGGAGTCAAAGGAGATCGGTGTCACGCTTCCGCCTCACGGCTGCGCGCTGTTTGAAGTCCGCTAAATTGCCTGCGCTGCCGCGGAATTCATGCGCTCCAAAACCATCAGCTCGCCTGACCCGAACGTGTTAGCCGCCACACTTTTCAACGTCCTCTTGTGCGAAACTAACTTGTCTGCTTGGTGCGCTCTTTCCAGCGCACTCTTAAGCAGAGGCGAGTCATGGCACTTCTTCGTTCTGCTTTTATCGCGCTCTCGCATAATCGTCCGCTTCGTCGCTTCTTTGAGCAGTCCGCGCTGGGCACTCGCCTCAATGCGCGATTCATCGCTGGCATGCAGCCGGAAGACGCGCTTCGTGTCGCGGAAGCCGTCAACCGCCAGGGCATCTCCGTCACTCTCGACTCCCTCGGCGAAAGCGTCACTTCGTCCACCGAGGCGCATCGCGCAGCAGACGTCTACCATCGCCTGCTAGACTCCATCGCCGAACGGGGCCTCGACGCCAACATCAGTGTCAAGCTCACGCAGATGGGATTGGAGCAGTCGCCTGAATTAGCAGAGTCTATAGCCGAAAACCTGGTTCAGCACGCCCGCTCGACACAGAGTTTTGTGCGCATCGATATGGAAGACTCCCGCCTCACGCAGGACACTCTGGACATCGTGCGCCGCGTTCACTCCCATGCTGGCCTGCGCGGCGCAGTCGGCGTCGTCATCCAGGCTTATCTCTATCGTTCGCAGGCTGACGTCGAACAGCTCCTCGCCGACGGCATTCGCGTCCGCCTCTGCAAAGGCGCCTACAAAGAACCGCCTGAAGTCGCATTCCCGCAAAAGACTGACGTAGACGCCAATTTTTTCAAGCTCGCGAAAATGCTCGTCGAAAGCCCCATCTACCACGCCGTGGCCACGCACGACGAGGCCCTCATCGACAAAGTCAAGGCCTACGCCACCGAGGCGGCGATCGATCCCAGCCACTTCGAATTTCAAATGTTATATGGTGTGCGCCGTGATCTGCAGCGAAAGCTGGTCGGCCAGGGTTACAAAGTCCGTGTCTATGTGCCCTTCGGCAGCGAGTGGTACCCCTACTTCATGCGCCGCCTGGCCGAGCGGCCGGCCAATGTAATCTTCCTGGCGCGAAACTTTTTCCGCTCTTGATCCATGTTCCGGCCAGCGAGTCGATCTTCATCCGCGCGGGCAGATTAACTCTTCGCGTCCTGCAGCCGCCGCAATCCATCCCTGGCCAGATCCGAAACGGCCCTTGCGAGGGTTTCAGATGTGTTCAGAGATTCCGGGCGCTCCAACCTGATCTGCTTCCTGGCCGCGTATTCCTTGAAACAGATGTCCACGTCGTACAAAATCTCCACGTGATCGCAAAGAAATCCGATCGGCTGCAGAATGAGCGCCTTCACTCCCTCGCCGGCGAGCCGGTCCAGAGTCTCTTCTACGCTCGGGCCAATCCAAGGTCCGCCGCTTGCGCCCTGGCTTTGGAATGCAAACCACCATCGCGGAATCTCCGGCACGCGCACCGCAACTAATTCAGCCGTCCGTCGCGCATCTTCTACATAGGGATCAGCTCCCTCGCCCGGCCACAACCTCGGTTCTGGGTGCCCCACCCTCGCGACGTCTTTGTTTTTGTCGCTAGGGCGGGAGGTAGAATCCGCGCCTGCCGCCGAAGCCTCCACCGTTCGTGTCGGCACGCTATGCGCAGTGAACAGCACCGGCACGGGGCCACCCACGTCCGCGCTCAGCTTCGCCAACGTCGGCCTCAGACGCTCGGCGAACGCATCCGCCAGCAGCGGATGATCGGCCCACCCCGCCGTAAAGTCGATGCGAAGCCCGCCTGCTTCCGCTTCAGCAGCGCGACGGTATAGCCCCACGCTGGTGCGCGAATTCTGCGGCGCCATGCAGATCACCGCCGCCTCTTCCACTCCATCCGCGCGCATCTGCTTGACGACTTCTGGAATATAGGGTCGCCAATTCCTCATCCCAACATAAACCGGAACCGCCGGGTGCTCCACCCTGGATTCGTTAGGTTGGGAAATGGGGTGCCCCGTCCAAGCTTTGCTTGGGCGGGAGGCCGGGTGCCCCACCCTCGCGACGTCTTTGTTTTTGTCGCTAGGGTGGAAAGCAGAGCTCGCCTCACCAATGCCATTAAGCTCCGCCTCCACCAGCCGCGCCTGCGCCAACGTAATTTCCGTCAGCGGGCTTTTTCCAATCAGCGAATACCGATGCTGAATCTCCTCCACAACCGCCTGTGGCACCGGACGTCCGCTCACCACATTGCGCAGGTACTCGGGAATCTGCTCCACCGTCTCCGGCGTTCCGTGCGCCAGCAGCAACACTGCTTGTTTAGGCATGCGCGCCCTCCAGCCGGAACTCGCGCACGATCTTCACCACCGCCTGCACATTCTCCACCGGTGTCCCCGGCACGATCCCGTGCCCCAAATTAAAAATGTGCCCCGGCCGGCCGCCCGCCGCGCGCAACACTTCCTTCACGCGCATCTCCAGCACCTCGAGAGGCGCAAACAGCGTAATCGGATCCAGATTTCCCTGCACCGCGTGCGCATGCCCCACTGCGCGCCAGCCCTCGTCCAGCGGTTCACGCCAATCGAGCCCAATCACGTCCGCTCCCGTCGCCGCCATCTGTTCCAGCAGCCCTGCCGTCTCCACGCCAAAGTAGATCACCGGCACACCCATCGCCTGCACCGCGCGCACCAGCCGCTTCGATGCCTCAAAGGCATAATCGCGATAGTCACTCAACGCGAGCGATCCCACCCAGCTGTCAAAAATCTGGATCACGTCTGCGCCCGCCTGCACCTGCAACCGGCAGTATTCCGTTAACACCGTGACAATCTTGTCCAAAAGTCCGCTCCATGCAATGGGGTCGCGGTACATCAGTTGCTTGGTGTGGATGTAATTCCGCGAACCGCCTCCCTCGATCATGTAGCTCGCCAATGTGTACGGCGCGCCGCAAAATCCAATCACCCCCAGCCGATCACGGAAATGCGCGGCCACCTTCTCAATCGCCAGCGCCACATAAACCAGATCCCCCGCGCGATCTGTTCGCAACGCACGAACATCCTCGGCGGTCCGCACCGGCTTGTGCACCACCGGGCCCTCGCCTGCCTGAAACTCGAAGTCCAGCCCCATCGGCTCCAGTGGCAGCAGCAGATCGGCAAAGATGATCGCCGCATCCACGCCCAACTTCTCCGCCGCGGTAATCGTCACCTCCGCCGCCAGCTCCGGCTTCTTGCAAATTTCCACCAGCGTGTGGTGCTTGCGCACGTCACGATACTCCTGCATGTACCGTCCTGCCTGCCGCAGGAACCACACCGGCGTGCGGTCAACCGGCTTGCGCAGGCACGCGCGAACAAACCGACTCCCGGCGAGAATCGTCTCCGCCGCATCGGGGCGTTGGCTAACCAAATCCATATCGATCATTCTACCGGCCCCATCGCCCTTCATCTTGCGGAACTGCTGAATCACCTGCGAGTGCTGTATGATGAACCTCTGCACCGGCCGCGGCGCTTGGTCACTCTCGCAAGCAGCCATTCGGAGCCTCCCCATGACCGTTATGAAGTTTGCTTGCGCCGTCTTCGCCGCATCTCTTGCGGGCTCGCTACCGGCTGCCGCTCAACAAGCGCCGACCTCCGCCGTGCAGCCTGGCCCTGAGCCTTCTTCGCAACGCATCCGACTGGATGTTGTTGTCGACACAAAATCCGATCAGCCTGTTATCGATCTCCATCGGCAGGACTTCACCATTCTCGACAACAAATCTCCGCGGCCTGTCACTTCCTTCAAGGTCGCTACCGCGAAGCAGGAGCCCGTCGAAGTCATCCTCCTCATCGATGCCGTCAACACGCCCTTCAACCTGGTCGCCTACATGCGCGATCAAACTGAAAAGTTTCTCAAGACGAACGATGGAAAGCTTGCCCATCCAACCACCATCGCCGTCCTCAAGGACCAGGGAATTCAGCTCACCGACGGCTTCTCCACCGACGGCAACGCTCTCGGCAGCGCACTGCAGGGTTACAACATCGGTTTGCGCTCCATTACTCGGGATTCGCAATGGAGCGAAAACGACCGCCTCGCTATCTCAGTGAAGGCCCTTCATCAGATCACGACGTACGCCTCGTCGCTCCCTGGGCGAAAATTCATCATTTGGATCTCGCCCGGCTACCCACTTCTTTCCGGGCCTGGCTACGTGCTCACTACAAAACAGGAACAGCAGGTATTCGCGGATATTGTTAGTTTCTCTTCACAGTTACGGCAGGCAAAAATCACGCTCTACGATGTCAATCCCATCGGCGTCTCTCAGCCGGTCTACGGCGCCAATTATTACCAGACCTTTCTCAAGGGAGTTGTCAGGCCTGAAGATGCGCAGTTCGCCGGAGTCGGAATTCAGGTCCTCTCCGTTCAGACCGGCGGCCTCACGATCGAATCCAATAGCGACGTGAACGGAATGATCCAGCGTTGCCTTGCCGACGCGGATTCCTGGTACGAAATCACTTTCGATCCCCCGCCTGCCGACAGGCCCAACGAGTATCACCACATCGAAGTCAGGCTCGACCAGCCCGGCCTCATTGCCCGCACGCGAACCGGCTACTACGCCAGCCCCTCCGCCGCCGATTTTCCGCGCTGATCTGAACTCGATGCCGTCTTGCCGCGCCGACTTCTATTCACCTAGTTTGCTTTCGCGTCTTCCGTGATCAGCGGCCACGTATCCGTTCTGAACGGCCCGGCCGGCAAACCCGCGCCGTTGAAAAGAGTCGCATCGGGGTTCGACTGCCAGGCATAGCGAACCTCCATCGGGTGCGGCACATCGGGCGACGAGACAATCACCGCGTTACCCGAAATCCGCGCGTCCGCCCAATGAAACTTGCGGTCCTCGCCGGCAATTGAGAACTCCGCCAGTTTCGCGCCCTTCACGACGAGCCCGCCTTCGGCGTGCGCAAACCGCAGCCGGATCTCCCCGGGCCGCCTGTCAACCGACTTGAGAGTCGGCCCCATATACGCAACATGCTTGTGGTAGTTCTTCGCCAGAGCGCAGAATGCCAGCCGATCACCCACCGGCTCCTTCAATTTGGGATGAATGTTATCCGCTTCGCCCGTATCAATCGCTACCACCAGGCATGAGTCCGGAACCGTTGCCGCCGCAATCGCCTGCGATTCGCGGATGTCCGCCCAGCCGTCATCCACCGGAACCGCGCTCCGCGGCGCGAATTTAGGCAGGCTCACGACGAAGAACGGAAATTCGCCCTGGCCGAAAACGCTTCGCCAATCCCCGATCATTGCTGGAAGAATCCTGCGGTACTGGTATCCTCGCGGCGCATTTTGCTCGCCCTGGTACCAGATCGCTCCCCTGATCTCGAGCAGCGCAATCGGCGCCAGCATGCCGTTGTACAAAACCGCTGGCATGATGGGCCAGTTCTCCCACGCCTCCGGCAGCGCATGCGGAGGCCGCGCATCCTCGCTCAGCTTCGCCTTCCACTCTCCGGCCAGCGCAATGCTCGTCTTGTCACCCAGCACCAGATGCAGTTCATCCGGCTTACCCATGAATCCGCCGTCAGGCTTGGTTTTGAACACGCGAATGGCGATCAGGTTCTTGCCCGGCTTCAGCACACCCGGGCGAACAAAATATGCCCGTGGATTCTCGACCCACGAGCTTCCGCCAACCTCCGTACCGTTCACGTACACCGTATCCATCCGCTCAATAGAGCCAAGCAGAACCGTCGCCCGCCCCTCTGGAATCGGATCCGGCACATCGATCTCTCTGCGAAACCAAACCACGGCCGGGGTGTCGGGCACGCCCAACTCTGCGAATCCACCCGGAACATCCACCGTCTTCCAGTCCGCATCATTCAGTTCCGGTGCAAACCATTTCTGTTTCAGCCCCGCATCGTACTCGTCGTACCAGTGCATGATGTAGTTGCCGTATTCGGGCGCGCCTTCCGCTGCCAGTCTGTCCACTTCACCAAGCGGCTCGTCGAAGTCGTGCAGCGGCTTCAGCGCGTTCGCGCTTGTCCACGCTTCGGCAGGCGTACCGCCCACGGCATCGACCACCAGGCCGATCGGAACATGAATCTCAGGCTGCAACTTGCGCGCAAAGTAATACGCCACCGCCGACATAAAACTTGCCGTGTCCGGCGAGACCGCCTTCCACGTTCCTTCGACAACATCGGAATGGCGGTAGGCCACATGTTGGGCCACGGTAAAGTAGCGAATCTCGGGAAAATTCGCCGCCTTCACTTCATCGTCGCCGTTGAGCGTGAATCGGAGCGGCAATTGCATATTCGATTGACCGCCGCAGAGCCACACGTCGCCCACCATGATGTTCTTGAGCTCCACCGACTGCCGGCCTGCGATCGTCATCGTGTACGGCCCGCCCGCTTTAGGCGGATTGATCTTCACCTGCCAGCGCCCGTCGCTCCCCGCAGCGCCATCGGCCTTGCGTCCCCCGATCTCCACACGAACGGTGTCGCCGGGCTGCGACCAGCCCCAGATTGTGTCCGGTTTGCCACGCTGCAAAACCATGTTGTCCCCAAAGATCGCGCTCACAAACGGCAACGGTTTGGACTGCGAAACAGGCGCGGACTGCGCTTCAGCGCCATTCGGCGCAAGAGACAACAGCGCCCCTGCAGCCGCAAGTACAACGCCACGAAAGTGCATTTCTCTAAACCTCACGCCTGTTCTCCGTCCCAGCCCGTCTTCTGCAGTCACTCTTCCACTGATTCACTGCAGGCCTTGTTCTGTCCACTGTTCGCTGTTCCCTGCCGTCTTTACCGCCACCTGAAGATCTTGAGCGACACCGCAAATGGCACCGCAAACCACGCCAACAGTATCCCCACCTGCGCCGTCAGATGCCCCAATTGCACACCCTGCAACATGTTCCCGCGAATAGCATCGATCGCCGCCGTCAGGGGGAGCGCGCGAACCAGCGGCTGAACGACAGCCGGAAATCTCGACGCTGAGAAAAACACTCCCGACAGTATCCACATGGGAAACATCACCAGGTTCATCAATCCGCTTACTGCCTCCATCGTCTTCGCCCGCGATGCCACCAGCAAACCGAGGGCGGAGAAAACAAGCGAAACCAGGACACAAAGGAGCGCGAGTTCCCACAGTGGCCCGCGAAACGGCACTCCAAACACGAGCTTTGCGAATCCGAGGAAGAAGATCACCTCAATCGCCAGCATCACCAGGCGCGACAGCAAATATCCCGCCAGGTATTGCCACCTCGGCATCGGCGACGCCACCATCCGCTTCAACAATTTCTTTTGCCGCCCATCCACAATCGAAAACCCCAACCCCCACATCGCCGAGCCCATCAAATTCATGCCCAGCAGTCCGGGAACCACAAAGTCGATGTACCGAGACCCCGTCTCGTGGACGAACTCGCTCGCGACCATTACTTCATCCTTCCGCCCCGCCGCCTTCTGGATCGCGTCGTCCGCAATCATGCGCGCTGTCCGCGCATCAGGATTCGTATTGTCGTACCGGTACACGACTCCATCGCCCCCCTGTTCGGCCAGCAGCACAATCGTCCCCAGGGCCAGCGCGTGCACACCCGCGCTCTCGTCCATCTCCGTCGCCTTCAGTCCCTTGTCGGCTGCGAGTGCGTGCGTCAGTTGCTCCGTCGTGGCGCCCACTGGCAGCACATCCGCGGGTCGATTGCGAAACGCAATCCCCAACCCTATCGCCAGCAGAATCGGAAAGATGAAAATCCAGAAAATCGCCTCCGGCTCCCGCAGCGTCAATTTCAGCCGCGTGGATGTCAACTGGTACAAGCTGCTGGTCTCGAGCTTACTCATCGCGCAGATTCCTTCCCGTCAGCCTCACAAACACATCCTCCAGAGTCGCCGAGTGCGTTCTGAACTCGCTCAAATGCAGCCCCTGATCTTCAAGCGCAGCAAAAATCCGCGGCACTGTCGTGTGCAGCTCGCTCACTGAAAGTTGGTGCACGCTCTCATCCACTCGATGCGACTGCACGCCCGGAATCTTCTTCAGCATCTCTACATCCACCAAAACTTCGGGTGCCCCATCCAAGCTTTGCTTGGGTGGGAGGGGTGCCCCCGGTTCCTTGCCCTTGGGGACCGGAGTTCCCACCGCAAACTCCACAATGTCCTCGCTGCATACCGTCGCAATCAGTTCCTTCGGCGTCCCGATCGCAATCACTTTGCCGTGGTCCATAATCGCCACGCGATCGCACAGCCGCTCCGCTTCTTCCATATAGTGCGTGGTCAAAATGATCGTCCGCCCCGCCAGCTTCAACTCCTCCACCAAATCCCAAAGGTGCCGTCGCGCCTGCGGATCGAGTCCCGTCGTTGGCTCATCCAGAAACAACAACTCCGGATCGCCCACCAGCGCCGTGGCCATCGCCAGCCGCTGCTTTTGCCCGCCGCTGAGCCCGCCTGCGCGCGACCGCCGCTTCTCTTCAAGCTGCGCGATCTTGATCGACTCATCCACCGTGATTCCACGCCGGTAGAAACTCCGAAAGAGCCGCAGCGCCTCCTCCACCGTCAACTTGTCAGGAAACTGCGTCTCCTGCAGTTGAATCCCGATCCTCTGCCGCAGCTCGTCGGCGCCGCTGATCCAATTCAGGCCGAGCAGCTCAACCGTCCCCTCGTCTGCCGGCGTAAGCCCTTCGCAAATTTCAATCGTCGTCGTCTTCCCCGCGCCGTTCGGACCCAGCAAGCCAAAGCACTCGCCCCGGGCAACCTCCAGGTCGATCCCGTCCACCGCTTGCACATCCGTGAACGCCTTCTTCAGGCCGCGAATCCGCAACGCCGCGCCGGCGCCGGCCGGTGCGTTCGAATTCTCCGCTTGCAAAGGATTTGCCGGCAGTGGGTCAGTTTGAGATTTCACACAATGGCCCCGAGTTTTTGATTTGCTTGTACTTCGCGTCGGTTAAGCCGATTTTCACGCGAATTTCCCGTTGCACAGCACGAACCCTCCTCGAATCTATTTTGTCGCATGAAACTACGGCGCTCCATAAGTCGCCAGTTGTCTTATCGACTGCGAAGTTCCCCCAGACGACGCTGCCAATTGGGTTATCCCATGTGACCTCGATGAAGTAAAACCTTCCGGGATCGTAACCGGCGGAATCGTCCAATCCGTAGCCAGGAAGCTTCTTTGTCTTGTCGGGGAGATAGGCTTCCAAAATCGAATGCGCCTCTTGAACAGTGAGCTGTCTCGGCTGGGATGATTGGGCATCGGCAATCACACATGCGAGAACAAGCGCTGTCACCAACGAGAATTTCATTTCCCAAATGGCTCTCTTCTTGTACGGGCCGCTTCAACTTCAAACTGACCCACTCCCGATTTGCCGCGTCGGTCCACGATCCAGATTAGCGCATTTCTCACTACAGTTTGTTCAGAGAGAGGCCGCGCCTCAATCTGAATGTGCTTTGAAAGCGCGCCCGGAGGACTCGTCGCACTCGCGCGCGCAGTCCTCGCTTTGCTTTTGCTCTTGCCTTTGCTTTTCCCTGTTCCCTATTCCCTGGTCCCTGTTCCCAGCCTCACTTAATCCCCACCACCATCGAGTCCGGGCCCACCAAATGCTCCACCCGTGTCTGGCTGAACCCCGCTTCCTTCATCCATCCCTGGCAATCTGCGCCCGTGTAGTCGAACCCACCGTAAGTCTCGATCAGCATGTTCAGGCTCATCATCAGCCCAAACGCATTCTTGCTTCGATCATCGTCAATGATTGCCTCATACACAATGAACGCCCCGCCCTTCGGCAGCGCCTCATACACTTTTCCGATCAGCATCTTCTTCGTCGGCAAATCCCAATCGTGCAGAATATGCCCCATCACAATCACATCCACCTTTGGCAGCGCCTGCTCAAAGAAATTTCCCGGCGCGAACTTCAGTCTCCCATTCACCCCGAGCTCGCCAACATACTCTTCGAAGATCGGTCCCACCTCCGCCAGGTCGAACCCCAACCCGTTTAGGTGCGGATGAGCCAACGCAATCTGCGTCGCCGTATCGCCTTGCGCCGTACCCACATCGCAAAACGTCTTGTACTCCTTCCACGGAAACTTCGCCGCAATGGCCAGTGCCGACCCGTGGCTAATCCCGCTCATAGCCTTCAAAAATACCTTCAACCGCGCTGGATCGGCATAGAGCGTCTCGAACAGCGGAGCCCCCCCGCCGCGCACCTCATTCTGCGGCAGCCCCGTCCGCAACCCTTCCGTCAAATGCGCCCAGTGCCCATACAACCTGTAGTTCGCCATCTCCAACATCCCGCCTATATAGGACGGCTTCTTTTTATCTAGAAACAAATCCGTCTCCGGCGTATTCGCATACTTTCTGTCGTGCCGTTGCAGAAATCCCAGCGCCACCAGCGCGTCCAGAAAATCCCTCGCCGACCGTGCATGCAGCCCCAGCCGCCCCGTCAACTCCTCCAAGCCTTCAGGGCGTTTTGCCAGCTCAGTAAACACCCCCATCTCCACCGCGCTCAGCAGCGTCTTCGAGGCCCAGAATCCCAGGCCAATCTGCATAATCTTTTCCGGTGTCGGATGCTCGCCCACAATGACCTCCTCAGTCATCTCTCAATTTGAATTTTGTTTCGGGGAAACTGCGTTGTCTTGGGGAACTGCTTCAGCAGAGGGAACCCGTCCAATATAACCGATCTGCCGTCACATCAATCAAGCTAAAAGCTAAGGGCTAACGGCTGCCGTCATGCGATACTCGCTCCATGCTTCTCCGCCCCGCCCAACCCTCTGACGCTCTCGCCGTCGCGCGCGTTCACGTCCGCGCCTGGCAGCAGGGCTACACCGGAATCCTCCCCGCCAGCTATCTCAACAATCTCCGCCCCGAAGACCGCGCCGACAAATACGATCTCTCGAACTCCGATCCCCTCAAGCCCCACACCATCGTCGCCGCCACCGGCAACATCGTCCACGGCTTCGCCACCACTGCTCCCTCGCACGAACCCGACCTTCCCAGCCACGGCGAGCTCACCGCCCTCTATGTCGATCCCCATTCATGGGGCCTCGGCGTCGGCGTCGCACTCGTCTCGGCTGCCCGCGCACACATGGCTTCGCTCCGCCTGCGCCAGGCCTACCTCTTCACACTCGTCGACAACCTCCGCGCCCAGCACTTTTACAAAACCGATCAGTGGACCCCCGACGGGCTTCAGCGCACCGACACCGTCTGGGGCATCGCCGTCCACGTCCTCCGGTTTCAGCGCACCCTGTAGGCCCGGATCCGGTCCGGGCTGAAAGCGGAGGTCTGGCATCGCGCTCTTTTGAGCCGCCAGACCGGCGATCTGCTGTCGAATCTTGAAGATAGGCTCGTAACCCGCGCAGTGTCATCTGCACCAAAAGAGTTATCCAAGGTGAGCAAAACAGAACTGCGGTGTTGTGCGAGCTTTTGAGATTCTTTAATGGATCTCGTCTGGGAAGGTTTTGCGGACTCATGAATTCTAGGCAAGCGGCCCGAGATTGTTCGTACCGAGGTGAAGCCCATGGCAAGAAGCCCGGACAAGACCGTTCTACTGATCGAGAATGACGCCGAACAAGCCCGCATCATCCGTGCGATGTTCGAGGGTGAGGACTCACACCCCTTCAAAATGACCCACCTCGAATCTCTTGGTGACGCCGAGACCTTTCTTGCGGGGGAACCCGTTCATGTTGTCGTGCTTGACCTGGGATTAACCAGCCCCGGCGGACTGGAAGCGGTCAGACGCACGCGCGCAATCGCGCCCCACGCCTCCATTGTGTTGTTGTCCAGCCCGGAAGATGAGCCAAAAGCAATTCAGGCGATTCATGAGGGCGCGCAAGACTATCTCATCAAGGGCCAGTTCGAGCCGCGCAGGCTCATGCAGGCGTTGGGCAACGCCGTTGAGCGCACCACGAACGAAAAGATCCTGACCCATGAAAAGGATCGGGTCCAGGCCACGCTCAATTCCATCGCGGATGCCGTGATTTGCACCGACATGTCGGGAAACATCACGTTCTTCAATCCCGTTGCCGGCAACATGGTGGGCTGGCCACTCGACGAGGCTGCCGGTCGGCACCTCACCGACGTCTTCCGGATGGTGGACGCCACGACTCGCAAGCCAATCCTGGATCCGATGGCGAAGGCGGCCTCGGAAAATCAGACAGGAAAACTACCGGCGAATTCCGTGTTGATCCACCGCGACGGTCATGAACTCTTCATCGAAGACTCCGTCGCCCCCATCCACGACCGTGACGAGAAGGTCACCGGTGCTGTCATCGTTTTTCGCGACGTAAGCGCGGCGCGGGCACAGTCCGAGCAGATCACGCATCTGGCCGAACACGATTCTCTCACCGGCTTGCCCAATCGCCTGCTGTTTAGCGACCGGGTTGGTCAGGCAATCTCCCTCGCTCGCAGACATGGAGCCCAGGCCGCTGTTCTGTTCCTCGATTTGGATGGTTTCAAAAACGTCAACGACTCCCTCGGACACACGGCCGGCGACAAGCTTCTTCAATCGATTGCGAATCGCCTGCTGGCCTGCGTTCGAGACCCAGATACAGTCAGCCGGCACGGAGGCGATGAGTTCACCCTGCTGCTGCAAGATATACATCGGCCTGAAAATGCCGCTGCCACAGCGAGAAGAATCCTGAGGGCGCTGGGCGAGGCTCATTCGGTCGAGGGTCACCAGCTTCGCGTCACCGCTAGTATCGGCGTGAGCATTTACCCCGACGATGGCTTCGATGCGGAAACACTTGTCAGAAATGCCGACACCGCAATGTATTGGGCTAAGAAGAACGGGAGCCAGTGTTTCCAGTTCTACACTCCGGAGTTGAACGTCTGCACACTCGAGAGCCAGTTCACCCAGGATGATCTGCGGCTTGCGCTGGAAAGAAACGAGCTGATGTTGCACTATCAGCCCAAAGTGAATCTGAAGACGGGAACCGTCATTGGAACCGAAGCGCTGTCGCGCTGGAACCACCCCACCCAGGGAGTGATTCCTCCGGGGCAGTTCATTCCCATCGCAGAGGAGTCCGGCCTCATCTTGCCCATCGGCGCCTGGGTCTTTCAGGAAGCATGCTCGCAAGCCCGAGCCTGGGCCCTTGCGGGTTTGCCCGCAAAGTCCATGGCCATCAACGTCTCGGGAGTGCAGTTTGAGAGCGAGAATTTCATCCATGGGCTGTTCGCCACCCTCGACAAAACAGGCATGGATCCGGCGCTTCTGGAACTGGACCTGACCGAAAGGGTTCTCATGCGCCAACCCGAACGCACGGCTTCCATCCTCAAGTCTCTCCGGGCTAAGGGCGTGCAAGTCTCGGTCGATAATTTCGGCACGGGCAACTCCAGCTTGATCAGCATGCAGAAACTGCACCTCAACGCTGTCAAGATCGACCGGTCGTTTGTCCGCCAGATCACTACCCTTCCCGGTGGTACGGCCGCCGTGGAGTCATTCATTGACATGGCTCGGAGCCTTGATCTCCGCGTGATTGCTCAGGGAGTTGAAACGGCTGAGGATCTCGAGTTTCTGTGGGAACACGATTGCGACGAGGCTCAGGGAAACTTCTTCAGCCGGCCCGTTCCGCCCGATCAGTTGAAGCGGCTGTTCCACATCAACTGAACCTGCCGGGTGCCCCACTCTCGCCACGCTTCTGTTTTTGTGGCCAGGGGTGGGATACCACAAACCTAATTACCTGCCGTGTCATCCCCCGAGCGGAACGGCCGCCCGCGCCGTAGGCGCAGCGCACACTAGCCCCGCGCTTCACCGGGGTCCCCAAGAAACGGTCCTTGTTTCTGGGGGTAGTTGAGCGTGGGGAACGCGGAACCCCACCCATCTTTCTTGGAAACTAAATGCGCGGCGACGCCGCGATCAAACCCCGGCGCACGCGCTAGCGTTGCTTTTCGCGAACCCCCCACCCACCACAAAGGATGGGTGCCCCATCTCCCGACCTTGGGACATGGGATAGCACGAACCCAATCGGCGAGCCTTGTATCAGGGCACGGCTGTTAGGTCGGGGATTCATCCCCGACTGCCGCAAACCCACCCAAAAACGTATGTGGGCGATAGCCCCTGAGGGAAGCAATCGGAAGGAGCAGGAGCCTTCAGGCTCCTGAATCGCAACCCCAAATCAACGCGGGCTTCAGCCCCGGAGCCGAATCCCTCACGTTGTCAACTCAGATACGGTCGGCCTACCCGATGAAAGACCGCATTGCCCACCCGGCGCTATACTGGCGCCGCTGATAAATCAATCCGGCTTCATGGCTTCCCCCGGCTTCACGGCTTCTCATCGACCCGAATCTCAAGGAGGTTTCCCGATGCGTATCGTTCCCGCACGACAGTTGTTTGCGCTCTCTACCGCGGCTGCTGTGCTGCTGTCCGCAGTACCGGCCTATGCCGCGATGAATGTGTACATGACGATCAAGGGCTCCAAACAAGGGCAGATCAAAGGCGACACGACGTCCGACCAGATCCGGGTCGTCAGCGTCACCCGCGATACCCCGAGAGAAACTGCGATGCCCACTGGCCGACGCACCCACGCCACCATCACCATCGTCAGAGAGATCGATCGGGCATCGCCCAAGCTGTTCCAGGCGCTCAGCACCAACGAGGTGTTGAGCGAAGTGGTGATCACTTTCAACGGAGCCACCGGGAGCGCCAAGACCGCTCAAAAGATCGTGCTCACCAACGCGGTCATCCTCAGCGTTCGCAAGGCGGGCGGCAACAACGAGATGATCACGCTCGACTACCAGACCATCGAAGTCACCTACGCCAAGGGCGGCAAAACTGCGATGGACGATTGGGAAGCTCCGATGTAGAGCCGCGCGGCACTGACCAGGAACATTGGGTGCCCCATCCTAGCTTCGCTAGGGTGGGGTGTCATCCCGAGCGAGTCGCGACCTCGACGAGTCGAGAGCCTGCCCTGAGCGAGTTCGCCCTCGGCGAGCGAGTCGAATGGGGATCTGCGGTTGCTTTTTCGCCTCCCTCACCTACCACAAGGGACGGGTGCCCCATGTCCCGATTTTGGGACATGGGATACCGCGACCCCAAACCGACCGGCCTTGTATCAGGACTTGGCTTCAGCCATGCCGCAAATCGCGCCCCAAAAACGAGCGTGGGCTTTAGCCCCTGAGCGAAACCAACCGGAAGGAGCAGGAGCCTTCAGGCCCCTGAATCACAACCCAAAATCAATGCCGGCTTCAGTCCAGCCCGCGTTCGCTGGCGGGTGGCCCACCCAAAGGTTTATGGGCTCTCAGTCCAGCACCGCATGGGGTGCCCCGTCCTAACTTTGTTAGGGCGGGAACCGAGAGTCTCAACCATCACAGACAACGGGCATTTCCCTCGCACAGACTACGGCAATGCCGCCCAGTCTCCGCAGGTATCAGCAAGGCGGACACCTGCACTTTATCACTTTCAGTTGTTACCGGCGCCAGCCGAAACTCGGCACATCGACGGCGCGCGCCCGGTTTGAAGAATCCCTGGAGCAGGCCTGCCGCTTTTACGGCCTGGGTGTTCTGGGATATGTCGTGATGCCTGAGCACGTGCATCTGCTGGTGAGCGAGCCGGAAAAAGAACAGCTTTCCATGGCGATTCAGGCACTGAAACAGTCGGTGGCTCGCCGGCTTGCGCTGCGGAGCCCGGAGCCCTTCTGGCAGGCGAGGTACTATGACCTCAACGTGTGGAGCAACAGGAAGCGCGTTGAGAAGCTGAAGTACATTCACCGGGATCCGGTGGCTCGTGGCTTGGTGGCGCGGCCTGAAGACTGGGAGTGGTCCAGCTACCGTCACTACCTGACCGGCGTGGAGGGCGGGGTCGAAATCGAATCGGAATGGACTGCGCGAAGGCGAGAGCAGATGGGAATAAGACCCAGAATCAAGGCTGGCCCAGTTCAGTGTTTCCCGCCCTAACAAAATTAGGACGGGGCACCCCATCTCTCGGGAGAACGCATGTCTTCCGAAGATGGGGTGGGCCACCCGCCCACCTAATCCCTGCATTCCCGATCCCTGTCTTTCTGCTCCCTAATCCCTAGTCCCTGTCTTGTCCACCCCGCGAATTCGAAAAGCAAAGTACGCGGCGAAGCCGCGATAAATCCTCCGGCGCGCGTTCCTTGCGCATCGCGCGCCAAAGCCCGTCGTAAGAGCCCCAGCGGCAATCCCACCAAAGAGGAGGGCAGATATCTCCCTTGTATCCTTGCGTTCCCTTATGGCGGCGTTAAAATCGGGGACACCGATTATCTTCGCATCAATGGAGGCGATTGGTATGCGAGCCGTCACGACCGCAGCCCTGTTGCTCGCTGCTTCAAGTGCATTGAGCCAAACCGCCGAGACTGCTAAGGACGTTTACAACTCGTCTCAGGATTCCGTCTTCCTCATCTACCTAAACGACAGCAGCGGCAGCCCGAATGCCCTCGGCAGCGGGTTCCTTGTCGCACCACATACTCTAATAACAAACGCTCACGTCGCCGACGCAGGATCCCCCGTCCTCGCCGTCGGCCCAGTTCGAATACCCCTCAAGGTCCTACGCACTGACGAATTGAACGATCTGGCGATTCTCACGGTCGACGTTGACTTAACGTCAAAACCGCTCCCCCTCGCAAGTGAATCAGTAACCCCAGGGGAGACGGTTTTTGCCATCGGGAATCCGGAAGGGCTGGAACGGACAATCAGCCAAGGCATCGTCTCAGGCGTGAGAGAGCGCGAAAACCGAAGGTTGCTGCAGATAACAACTCCGATTTCTCATGGCTCTTCGGGCGGCCCGATCCTGAATTCAAAAGGAGAGGTCGTGGGGGTAGCCGTTGGAATGCTGGAGGACGGACAAAACTTGAATTTCGCGGTCCCCGTCGGACTTGTAAGAGAAATTCTTGCAGCAAGAAATGGATCAACCCAGCCGATAGACGTTGAAGCAAGTTTAAACCAGGCTAAAGCCCTCCTCGACAAAAGGAGCAATGCCGATTACTCCACCGATGCGTCGTCTGAATATCAACAGGACACGCAACGACTTCATGCTCTTCTTGGTCAGGTTCTGGACTCCACGGACGAAGAGGGAGCTCTGGCAGAAGTCTCATGCCTCGGCACCAAGGCAATCGAACTAAGCGACGACGGAATCAAAGCGACACGTATACTCGTCCGTCAGAACCCGTCCGCCGAGCATCGCGCCCTGCTTGCGTATGTTCTCCTCGACAGGGCAGACGATGAGAGTACCGAAGCGCTGATTTCCCAAAAGGACAGCAAAGAACAGACCGAAGCAACCGAGGCTGAAAAGGACTTTCTCGCCCAAGCAAGCGACGAAGCGAGCGAGGTCATCAAAACAGCAAAAGGAAAGACGTTGCTCCTCGCCGATTACGTGCTGGGCGAAGCAAGGCAAGAGCAAAAACAGTACACGGAGGCCATACCGCTTCAAACGCCAGTGGCAAACGGCAGCCTACAGCTTTGTGGCAGCGATCTGACCGAACTTGCTGTCAGACACTTGATCTGGAGCACGAGCCAAGCAAACATGCCTGCAGAAACGGAAAAATGGTTCAACCGCTTGCTGAGCCAGTATCAGCCGACAGCCTTCGACTGGGATTCGGAAGGCGACCGAATGACAAATATTCGGGATTACACAGGAGCCGGTAACGCATACGAAAAGGCCGCACAGCTGGCCGAGTACCTTGGATACGACTACTGCTACGCTGCAAATGATCGCTATCTCCAAACGCCTAGGGACGCCGACTCAGTGCTCAACGACGGAAGAAAATGTGTTGACGCCTCCGTAAAGAACGGCGTGAAAGATAATGCGCACTATTTCGACGCCACCTTACCAAGCGTTTATCTCAACATGGCCCAAATACTCAATGACCGAGGGGTGTATCAACCCGCGCTCGAATACATCAATGAATCAATATCACGGAAGTCCGACAACCCATTTTCGCTAATTACAGAGGCAGCTATCCTCGAGAACTTGCAGCGATATTCCGAGTGCGTCGCCGCAGCCCAGGCAGCAATCCGAGATTCTGACGGGAGCTACCCGTGGATGGAATTCAGGCTCGGGAGCTGCTACTTCGATGAAGAGGACTGGAGCCATGCTGCGGATAGCTTCAGGATCTCAGCGGGGGCCGACAAAACCGACGCCCCTTCCGCATTCAACCTGGGCTTGAGCCTATTGCGCCAAGGATACTCGTCAGACGCAAAAGTTTGGTTCAGAGAGGCGTTGGACCGGCACCCCGACGACGAACTCAAGGCCAAGATCCTAAGCGAGCTGGAATGAAGTCGCAAACCCGGTATTGGCCTTCCCGACGCCTGACGCCGACCGCCTTCACTTCCTTGTCAAGCCCCACGCCGCCCAAACCAACCCGCCATTTTCTCCCTAACTCCTTCCTTTTCTGCGCATAACCTCATCGAAATAATCTCCGCCAAGTTTGCCGATAATTATGCCCATTCGGCGCACAATAGTTCCATGATCGACGCGCTGGCAGTAAAGGCAATTTGGAACGACGGAGCGATAAAGCTAGCGACGCGAGGCCGAATGTTTACCAAAATGTCAACAAATGACCCCAGATCGCCCGCGACACCCGATAAACTGGCCCGAAACTCATTTATTTGGAATGTTTTGTCTGTACGCGACTGATAACACGAATCTTGCACCGATGAACGGACGTAAACCCAACGAATCGAATATCTTGCGCAAAAAGGCTAAAGGGGGAGGAGGGGGAGGGGGTATATCGAGAAAGTAAACACCGGGCTGCCACCCGCGATCCACGGTCCACGGCTCACGGTTCACGGTCATTCACCTGCTAACTCTGCTGGCACGGCTAACTCCCCTAGCTCCGCTAACACCGCGAACTCCGCTAAAATTGAGCCATGGCAGAGATCGCCCGCAGAAAAACTCCAACCGTCCGCATCGGCAACGTCCGAGTCGGCTGGGAAGTTCCCGTCGTCGTCCAGTCGATGACCAACACCGACACAGCCGACATTCAGGGCACAATCGACCAGGTTGCAGCGCTCGCTCTCGCCGGCTCAGAGCTGGTGCGCGTGACGGTGAACAACGAAGACGCCGCGGCAGCCGTTCCGCACATCGTTGATGGTCTTGAAAAACGTGGCCTGCGCGTCCCGATCATTGGAGACTTTCATTACAACGGCCACATCCTGCTCAAAAAATATCCGGCCACTGCGCGCGCGCTGGCCAAGTACCGCATCAATCCCGGCAACGTTTCGATTGGCCGCAAAGACGATTCGAACTTCGGCATCATGGTCGAGTGCGCGGTCGAGAATCACAAGCCTGTGCGCATCGGCGTCAACTGGGGTTCGCTCGATCAGTCCCTCCTGACGCGCATGATGGACGAGAACAGCAAGCTCGCCGAGCCGCAGCCTGCGCGCGATGTGATGATTGAGGCGATGATCGCGAGCGCGCTTGAATCCGCCGCTGCCGCCGAGCGCTACGGCCTCGGACACGACATGATCATCCTGTCGGCGAAGGTCTCTGGCGTGCGCGATCTGCTCGACGTCTACTCCAAGCTCGCCGCGCGTTGCGACTATCCGCTGCATCTCGGGCTGACCGAAGCCGGAATGGGCTCGAAGGGCCTGATCGCATCGACCGCAGGCCTGGCGCCGCTGCTGCTCCAGGGAATCGGCGACACCATTCGCGTCAGCCTGACGCCCAAGCCCAACGGCGACCGCACCGAAGAGGTCCAGGCCGCGCAGCAGATTCTGCAGTCGCTCTCGATCCGCAGCTTTATGCCGCAGGTGACAAGTTGCCCCGGCTGCGGCCGCACCACAAGCACGTATTTCCAGGAGCTCGCCGAGCAGATCCAGAGCTACCTGCGCAATTCCATGCCCGAGTGGCGCAAGAAGTATCCCGGCGTTGAGGAGCTCAAGCTCGCCGTCATGGGCTGCGTCGTCAACGGCCCCGGCGAATCCAAGCACGCCAACCTCGGCATCAGCCTTCCCGGCACTTTCGAGGACCCCGTCGCGCCGGTCTATATTGACGGCAAGCTCTCGACCACCCTCCGCGGCGACACGATTGTGGCCGAGTTCAAGCAGATCCTCGACCACTACGTCGAGAGCCACTACGGCCAGACGGCAAAGTCCGGCGAACTCGTCGGCACCCGTTAGGCAGCTTCTAGCCTCTAGCTCCTAGCTAAATGCGCCGGAGGCGAGTAGCTGCGACGGCCGTCACCGACACCGCCGATCCATCCGCATTAGGCTGTCTCCAACTCCGCGGAGACTCATGATGCGCCCCTTGCTCTTTGGCCTTGCAGCTCTCACCTTATGGGGTGGCTCCCACGCATTCGCGGCCAAGCCAAAGCCCTGCGTGCCCGCCGACCAAGCCGTAAAACTGCTCAACAAGAACATTTGCGTTTCCGCTCATGTCTATGATGTGGTGGAGCTTCCCGATGGTACGCGCTTCCTCGACGTCTGCTCCCCGCAAACGCCGGATGACCAATGCCGCTTCACGGTCATGAGTCTGCCTGAGGATCGCGGCGAGGTCGGCGAACTCAAAAAGTACCGCGACGCAAACGTCGAGATTCGCGGCATCGTGCAGCAGATGCACGGCCGCGCCGGCATGATCTTGAGCCATTCGCGCCAGTTCTACGGCGGCCCGCCGAAGTTCAAGCCCAATCCCCTTCTCGCCCGCGGCTTTTCGGCCGATGAGGAACGCGGGCCTGTCCACGATCCGAACCTTCGTCCGCAGGGCGGCCGCCGCGCCTTCATGAACACGCGCGATCAGGAGCCGCTGCCCAAGAAGTAGCGGAGTCTAGCTTTCTTCCAGCAGCGGCGCAAACCGCGCACCAGCGAAGAGAATGGTGCACGAGATCAGCAGGAAGACGAGGGTTGCGCCCAGGCCGATACTGAGGTTCGAGCGGTCGCTGATAGCGCCTATGACCTGCGGTGAAAACGTGTCGCCGAAGAAGTGAATACAGAACAGGTTGATTGAGATCGCGGTCGCGCGGACGGGCGCAGAGACCGAGTTGACGATCGCCGTGTTGAGCGGTCCGGTGTTGAGGAAGAGGAAGAATTCGGCGGCAAACAGCGCGGGAACGGCCCACTTGTGCGGGCCGAAGAACAGCATGATCCCGCACGGCAGAGTCAGCGCAACGCTCCAGGCCGAAAGAAGATAAAGCGCTCGATGGTTCCTGCGCAGCCATACCTGCGCGATCCATCCACCCACAAGCGTTCCCGCAATCCCGTCAATCACCGTGGTCGCACCCACGGTGAGACTCGCAGTACCCATCGACATGCCCGCAAAGCGCCGCAGGAACTCCGGCACCCACCACGAAATTCCGCCCATGGCGAAGGTCAGCATCGCAAGGCCGAAGGTTGCCGTCAGGAAGGCCGGGTTCCGAATAATTCCGAATACGGTGGTGCGCTTCAGATTTGCCTGGACGCGATCGCTTGCGCCCCGCTCCGGCTCGCGCCCGATCCACCCATACAGAGCAGCGACGACAAACCCCGGCAGCGCGCAAACGAAAAAAGGCGCGCGCCAGCCCCAATGCGATCCAATTTGCCCTCCAGCTAGGTAGCCGAGCGCCGCGCCCACTGGAATCGCGACGTAAAACACCGACAGCACGCGGTTGCGCTCGCGCTCGGGATAAAAGTCACTGAGCACAGCGGGAGCGAAGATTCCGAAGGTCGCTTCGCCGATGCCGACCAGCGCCTGGCGCAAATAGAACGTGGTGTAGCTATGAATCCAGAGAGCGGCAAGCGTAGCCAGGCTCCAGAGAACCGCGCCGGTAATGATCATCGGCTTGCGCCGGTATCGGTCGCCCAGCCAGCCGGTCAGCGGCGCGGCAATCATGTAGAAGACGAAGAACGCAGTACCCAGCGCGCCCATCTGCTGGTCGCTCGTATGGAACTCGCGCTGAATGGGCGAAACTTCGCCGGCGAGAATGTACCGGTCAATGTAGTTGAGAAGGTTGAGGGCCAGTAACAACAGCATCGTGCCCAGAGCAGGGCTGATGCGGTGACGCGCAGGGTGAGTCAGGTCTGGCAAGGAACTCCCGGGCGAAGCAGAGGCTCAAGAGAACTCAGGAATATCACAGCGGGGCGCGATTCTCCCAACGGGCATTTCCGATCTACGCTGAGGGCCGCGGCCAACGCGCCTCAACGGTGGTCCCGATACCGCCGCGCGGGCGGAATTCGCCTCTCACCACCGCCCACATCGGATTGCACGCTTTCACGACATCTGCCAGGACCTGATTGACGATGTTCTCCTGAAAGATGCCGAGATTACGGTAACTGAAGAGATACTCTTTGAGCGATTTCAATTCCAGACAGCGATCGCGGGGCATGTAGCGGATGGTCAGAACTCCAAAGTCAGGCAGGCCGGTCTTGGGACAAACGGAGGTCAGTTCGGGATCGTCGATCTGAATCTCGTATCCGGGAAACTGATTTTGCCAGGTTTCAATGGCCGGAAACGCAAAATCCAGCCCGGCCTTGGCGTGTTGATCGGTATATCTCGGTTTTGCCGCCATAAGGTTATTGTACGAGGGTCAACGAAAAGGCGCGATTCAGGGCTCAGCTGATTTTGCCGCTTCTCAGCCGCTGTTTTTGAGTCTTATATACTGACTCTGGTTAATTGCATGGCTGAAGCAAGATCGCAAATAATCCGCCCGTGGCTATGGGCTGCCGCAGTGGTTGTTCTGCTTGGCGTATTCTTCACGGCGCGCTATTTCTTGCGCGAACGCCTGCCAGTACGCGTGGCGCACGTAGAACACGCGATGCTGACGGACACGGTCAGCACAAATGGCCGCGTGGAGCCCGCAACGAACTACCAGTTCTACAGTCCGATTGCAACCACGGTAAAAGCCGTATACGCGCAGGAAGGCGATACTGTTCCTTCAGGCAAGCTCCTCATCACGCTGGACGATGTGTCGGCCAGGGCTCAGGTGGCGAGCGCTGAAAGCGCAGTAAGTTCCGCAAAGTCGGCTCTGGACGCCGTGAAAAACAACGGAACCCAGGCGGAGCGGCAAACCTCCGAGGGCGAACTCGCGCAGGATCGTCTCGCTCGCGATCAGGCCCAAAACAATCTGGATGCGCTCAACAAATTGGTTGCGACCGGCGCAGCGGCACCCGGCGAAATCGCTGCGGCGCGTGCACGACTGGATACGGCGCAGGTCAGCCTGAACTTGGCAGAGCAGAGCGCGCATCATCGTTATTCGCCTGGTGAAATGGCGCGCGCGCAGGCATCGCTGGCGGATGCGCAAGCGGCTCTGGCCGCCGCACAGCACGTCGAATCGCAGACCTCATTTCGCGCCCCAGTCGCTGGAACGATCTATAGCATGGATGCTTCGCCATCAGAATTCACCGCTGCCGGCAACCTGCTTCTCCAGATCGCCGATCTGCGCCACGAGCACGTCCGAGGCTATTTTGACGAGCCTGACCTGGGGAAACTGGGAATTGGACAGCCGGTTGTAATTCGCTGGGATGCCAAGCCAGGCGTCGAGTGGCACGGGCACGTATCTCGCCTGCCCTCCGACGTGGTCACCTACACCACGCGCAACGTCGGCGAGGCGCTGATCGATTTCGATGGATCGCCGGATGGGCTTTTGCCCGACACGAACGTAACTTTGACCGTGACGACCTCGAGCCTGCCCGACACTTTGAGTATGCCGCGGGAGGCCCTGCATGAGCAGAACGGCAAGTACTTCGCGTTCAAGGTCGAGAATGGCGAATTGGTCCGCGCTGCAATCACAATAGGATCCCCGAATCTGACTCAGGTGCCCATTCTCTCCGGGCTCGAAGTCGGCGACGAGGTGGCCATCGGAACAACCAACGGGCAGCCCTTGCAGGAGGGCGTACCGATCAAGGAAGAACAGTGATGCGCTCACCCGCGCCGGCCATCGCATTCGCACTGGCTTGCCTGATGTCGGCAGGAGCGAATCGGAGCTACGCGCAGATCTCTTCCGCGACCCTGACCCAGGCCAATACCTATCTGCAAGCAGGCCAGGCAGACAAGGCCATTGCGTTGCTCGAACCCCTGCCGACCTCGGGCAACGGAGCAGCACAAGCCCAGAACCTCCTGTGCCGGGTCCGATTTACTCTAAAGCAGTGGTCGCAGGCCGCGGCGAACTGCCAGCAGGCCGTAACCCTGGATCCGCAGAATTCAAATGATTCCATGTGGTTGGGGCGCGCGCTGGGTCAGCAGGCCGGCCACGCAAGTTTTCTATCAGCTTATGGAATCGCCAAGCGTTCACTTTCTGCAATGCAGACTGCCGCGAAGCTGAATCCACAAAATGGCCCGGCTTTGTCGGATCTTGGCGACTACTATGCGCAGGCTCCCGGAATCGCAGGAGGCGGAACGGACAAGGCGGCGGCCGTCGCTGCCGAACTTGACACAGTCGATGCCGCCAGGGCGGCACAGCTGCGTGGTGACATCGCCATCGCCCAGAAGGACTACACCACGGCTGAGAAGGAATATCGCCAGGCGGTTGCCGTCGCGAAAGAGCCTGCCGATTACTGGAGTGTTCTAGCCAACTTCTATCGCTCGCGCCAGCGGTGGTCCGAGCTGGACTCGGCCATCCAGGGCAGCATCGCTGCGGTAGCGAAGGACAAGAATTCGAGCTTTGCCCTTTACGACGGCGCGGGTGTACTCATCGCGGCCAAACGGAATCCTTCGCTTGCCGCCCAGATGCTCGAGAATTACCTGGCGAGTTCGTCAACGACCGAGGATGCGCCGGCATTCATCGCTCACATTCTGCTTTCGCGCCTGAAGCAGCAGCTCGGCGACGCCGCGGGCGCAAAGACGGAGTTGGCCATTGCGGCGCAGATGGCGAAAGAGTTTAATCCGGCCCAGGCTTGAATTATTCATGCGAAAAGCGCGCTTGAAGTTTCGACAAAAACCGCTGCTAACCACGGCACAAGCCGTAGCAGCCCTGGTTCTCGCTTGCGCGACAGCCCTAACGCAGGCGCAGGTGTCGCTGACCACTGTGGTTGAGATGTCTCAGCAGAACTCGAGCGCCGTAAGACTCGCGAGCGCCGACGTTCAAAAGGCGCAGGCAGCTCTCGCCCAGACCGAAGATGCGTATATCCCCAACTTCGTCATCGGTTCGCAGATCGGCTACTCTCACGGCTTTCCAACCGGCCAGCCGTCTGTTGGTAACGCTTCAATGCAGTCCCTCGTTCTCAGCTTCTCTCAACGTCAGTACGTCAAGGCAGCGAAAGCCGGCGTGGAAGCCGCCAACCTGAGTCTCAAGGATGCAAAGGAGCAGGTCGCCCTCGACGCCTCTTCCGAATACATTGAGATGGATACTGTTCAGCGCGAACTTGAGGCTGTACGAGAGCAGGAGCGAGACGCCACCAATCTTGTCGCCATCGAGGAGCAGCGCACCAAAGCCGGAGTCGATCCCCTTAGCTCACTGCTGCAAACACAATTGACGGCAGCGCAGCTCAAGCTCAGCCGCCTGCATCTCGAGACCCGCTCCACAACACTTGCCAAGCAGCTTGCCACGCTCACTGGCCTACCCGTCGGCTCCATCGTGCCCGATCACTCCAGCATTCCCGAGATTCCGGCTGTTTCAGCCGATGAAGCTCCGAGACCCCTTCTCGGCATTCAATCCGCGAATGTCCTGGCGCGTTCCAAGCTGCTGGAGGCAAAGGGAGCCGACCTGGCGTGGCGCCGCCCATCGATCGGCTTCGGCGCCGTCTACAACTACGACTCCAATGAGCTGAACAATTACAGCACTTATTACAATAACTTCACGCCGAACAACGTCAGTTTCGGTCTCCAGATTTCGGTTCCCTTCCTCGACTTCGCCGTTCGCGCAAAGGCCAAGGTCTCCGCAGCCGAGGCCCTGCGCGCCAAGGTCGAAGCCGAGCAGTCCCAGGAACAGAACGATATTCAGATCAGTCAGCTCAGCGCGAGTCTGCGCGAGCTCGATGCGCAGGCGGAAGTCGCCAGCCTGAAACAGCAGATTGCCGAAGCGCAGTTGAAAAGCATCGTTGCCCAACTTGAAGTGGGAAATGGCTCTACCGGCACACCAGGCGCGCCGCCCCAGCTATCGCCAACGGCCGAGCAACAGGCCCGCATTGACGAGCGCCAGAAGTTTCTCGACGCGCTCGACTCCGGATTTGACCTGAGCAAGGCACGGCTCAGCCTGCTGCGAGCCCTGGGCCACATGCAGGACTGGCTTGACGAGCTCCACACAAAGTAATTGCTTTTGGGTACCCCCGAAGCAACCCCTCAGATCGCGTGTTGGACGGTTCCACGACTCTTCCTAATAAATTGAATCTAAATTGGTTAGTGACGATAGACAGTCTGCAAATGGGCGCGGCTTCCACGTCTCGCGTTTCTGAGGAAACGCGTCTATCAAAACAGCTCGAATGGTAGAATGAAGGAGATGCCAATGCCCCTGAAAACAATCTTCCTCAACCCCCCTTCGTTCGAGAACTTCGATGGCGGCGCCAGTTCGCGCTGGCCGGCGACTCGCGAGATCGAGTCATACTGGTACCCGGTCTGGCTCACCTATCCTGCTGGTCTGCTTGAGGGTTCACGGCTGCTGGATGCCCCGCCGCACCACGTTTCTGCCGAAGAAACGATCAAGATTTGCAAGGACTACGAGTTTCTGGTGCTCTTTACCTCAACCGTGGGATGGGAAGGCGATCAACGCCTCGCCGAGGCGATCAAAGCGGCTAACCCAGCCCTTCGCATCGCCTTTGTTGGACCGCCGGTGACTACGGACCCCGAACGCGCCCTGAATGAATGCGCCGCGCTTGACTTCATCTGCCGACGCGAGTTCGACTATTCCGTCGTGGAGTTTGCGCAGGGCAAGCCCCTCAACGAGATTCTCGGCATCAGCTACAAGGAAGATGGAAAGATTGTTCATAATCCCGATCGCCCGCAGATCGAGAATCTGGATGCAATGCCCTGGGCCACAAAGATCTACAAGCGGGACCTTGACGTTACGCGCTACAACGTTCCCTTCCTGCTCCATCCATACATCGCGCTCTACTCCACGCGCGGCTGCCCTGCGCAGTGCACCTTCTGCCTGTGGCCGCAAACCCTGAGTGGGCACGCCTGGCGCAAACGCTCCGCAGAAGATGTGGCCGCGGAGATGAAATGGGCGAAAGAGAACTTCCCCGAGGTAAAGGAGTTCTTCTTCGACGACGACACCTTCAACATCCAGAAGGTGCGCACCATCGAGCTGTGCGAACAGCTGAAACCTCTCGGCCTGACCTGGAGCTGCACGTCGCGCGTGACCACCGACTACGACACGTTGAAGGCCATGAAGGAAGCCGGCTGCCGGCTGCTGATTGTCGGCTTCGAGTCGGGCGATCCGCAAATCCTAAAGAACATCAAGAAAGGCGCGACCGTTGAGCGCGCGCGGGCTTTCGCCAAAGACTGCCACGACCTTGGCCTGACGATTCACGGCGACTTCATCCTCGGACTTCCCGGGGAGACGAAGGAATCCATCCGCAACACCATCAACTTTGCCAAGTCGCTCGACGTGGAGACCATTCAAGTTTCTATCGCGCACGCCTATCCAGGCACTGAATTCTACGACTACGCCAAGGCCAACGGGTTCATCACCAACGAAAAGATGGAAGACGGCGGCGGCCATCAGATGGCACACATCGAGTACCCAGGCCTGCCGACGGACTATGTGATGGAGATGGTGCACCGTTTTTACGACGAGTACTACTTCCGTCCCAAGGCAGCTTTCCGCGTGGTGTGGAAGGCGATGATGAATCGCGATCTGCCTCGTCTGTACGTCGAGGCCAAGGCATTCCTCAAGCTGCGCTCACAGCGCAACAAGATGGTGAAGGTGGCGCGCAGCCAGCAAGCAACGCCGACCGCCCCCGCCGGAGCCGGTGCCTAAGCAACTTTCGAGCCACAACGTCGAGGGTGGCATCCGCAGCGGCGGACGTCCACCCTCAACTTCTTTAGGCCTTCTACATCGAAACTGCTAGATAGTGGATTGATGGTTCAACACAAACTCTTGCCGCGCCAATACCTGATCCTGGGGTTGGTTTCCCTCTGCGCCCCCCTTGGCGACAGTTGTCTGGCTCGCGGCATGACCACAACTGCTGCCATTTCACTGGCCCATCCAGGCGCGCTCATCGCAGCGGTTTTCACTCCGTGGATCGCCGCGGGCATCGCACTGCTGATCGGATTCTTCGCAAGCTATCTGACGGCGCTTTCGTGGGCCGACCTGACGTTCGTGTTGCCGGCCACGGCACTCGGGAACGTGATTGTGGCGCTCATTTCACGATTCTGGCTCCAGGAAACTATCTCCCTGGAGCGCTGGGCCGGAATCGTTCTCATCACTCTTGGCGTGGGCTTTGTGGCACAAGGGCCAGCGCTCACCGAGCGCGCGACTCCTCAAGTTAAGGAGTCGCAATTAGAAGAGCCCGTCGCCACGGAGGCACAACCGCGATGACGATTCCGGCCGCATCGTTTACCGTGACAACAAATCCATGGGCGGCAACGGCCATGATCGCGGCGATTGTGATCATGTCCACGGCGGGCGAAGTGCTCACCGCCGCTGCGATGAAGTCCATCGGCGACCTTGACTTGATTCGCGCGCGATCTGGATTGAAGGGCGCCATTCGCGCCGTTCTCACCTGCCCGCTTTTCTTTGCCGGAGTGTTTTTTCTCGCAGTTGCGTTTTTCTCACTGCTCTTCGCGCTCAATCACTTGAACCTGAGCCTTGTTGCGCCGGCGGCGGCCTCGCTCACACTTGTTACCAACGCGGTCGCCGGAAAGATCTTCCTCAAGGAAAATGTGGACCGCCGCCGATGGGTTTCCGCAGGGCTGGTGTGCATTGGGGTGTATTTGCTGGCGCATTGAGCGACGCCGCAAGTCCGCAAGTTAGCGAGTTAGCAAGTCAGCGCACAAACCTCATCAGACCTCGCGGCTTCAAGTCCGCAATCAGAAACTCTCGCGGCTCGCCCGCCGCGGCGCACACGGCTTCT
>Ga0265342_10000319_pt1 | contig 54575 bp, 46 predicted proteins | sample 4CB327metaG_FD_203125 | JGI IMG/M metagenome (GOLD analysis project Ga0265342, IMG submission 203125) | Rhizosphere microbial communities from Carex aquatilis grown in University of Washington, Seatle, WA, United States - 4-CB3-27 metaG | ecosystem: Host-associated > Plants > Roots >... | reverse complement strand
TGCGGCACGGCAATCCAATCGAGCATCCCGCCGTCGGTCTGCAACAGTTCGTGCATCCGGCGGTCTTCATCGGTTTTGAGGTCGACGCCGAGATGGGTGCCGAGCTTGCGGCCGTGCATGACGATCGTGTTTCCGAGCGGCTGTCGGTCGGCATTGTAGGCTTTCAGGGCCGTGTCGACGTCCTCGTTCTCTGAAAGATGTTTCGCTAGCGCCTGCGCATCCGTGCCGGCCTTCGCCATGCCGAAGCCCATATGCGGGCGGGCATTGGCGGCCGCATCACCGACCATGGCGACGCGGCCATAGACGATCGACGGTGACGTGAAATCGTAGATGGGCGTGATGAACGGCTGCGGAATCTTCATCACCGAGTCGATGAGCGTGTCGGGAAGCGTTTCGCGCGCGTCCTTATGCATTGCGGCGATGAGATCCTTGCGCACCAGTGGCGGCGGCACCGAGTATTCGTGCTGCACGCCGGTTTCGTCGACCAGCATGTCGCGAAGCTGCGCCGCGTCTGCGACGCGGTACCAGATGAAATTGAAGCGGCGCCGGCCTGGCGTGAGGTCGTCATTAAAGCCGGCGATCGGGTATGTGATCACTTCCTGCCGCGGCGGCAGAAAGAACGTGAAATACGGATAGATCTCGCGCAGCGTCTTGTCCGACAGGTCGCTCTCGTTGGGCGCGCCGCGCCAGATGTAATAGCCGGCATAGATCGGCTGTACCTCCGGCGCGACCTGCCCGCGCACGCTGGAGCGGATGCCGTCTCCGCCGACCAGGATATCCGCCTCCTCGACGCGGCCTCCCGAAAACGTGACGCGCACGCCGCGCTCATCCTGATCGACGTGTTCGAAATTCCAGCCGAGATGGTAGCGCCGCTCGTCGATGGTCGTCCGCAGCAGCCGCTGCAGGCGGTCCCACGACGTGAGGATCTGGCGCAACGGCCTCTCCTCTGTGACCTTGCCAGATTTGTCGATGGCGATGCGTTTGGGAACCTCGACGCCCAATCGATCGAGACCGGCGCCGCAAGCCAGCAGCGCCTGGAATAACTCGGGATGACCGGTGATTCCGGCGCCCCGCCCGACCAATTCGACGCGCGAGCGCTCGTACACGTCGACGTCCCAACCGATCTTGCGCAGGAAGGCCGCAGAGAACAGGCCCGACATCGAACCGCCGACGATGATTGCGCGGCGGCCTTTACGGCTTGTCTGCGACGGCGGCATTGGCGCCCTTCGAATTTCGTCGGGTATTGCCCAATTGTCGCAGGAAGTATGAGCCGCCGACGTTATCGCGCCAATGAAAAAAGGTCATGAATGGCCGATCTGCAACCGTGCAGCCGGCCATCGTCGGACGTTACCGTAATCCCGTCAGTGGAAATTCGAGATGGTCGAAGAACGTGCCCTGGCGCCGGGGAGAACGCCGTCACGGGTACGTTATGGGGTTGGACGAAAGCGTCGGTCGCTCAACCTATCGTCCGCGAGGCCATCTCGGCCGCCAGGAGAAGCGCCGCGCGCGTCGCGCCGATGTCCGCCACGCCCTTGCCGGCGATCTCTTAAGCGGTGCCGTGCGCCGGCGTGCAGATCGGGAATTTGAACCCGCCGAGCAAAGTGACGCCGCGGTCGAAGCCCATCAGCTTCATCGCGATCTGACCCTGGTCGTGGTACATGGTCAGCACGGCGTCGAATGCGCCGCTCTTGGCGCGCAGGAACACTGTGTCCGCCGGAAACGGCCCCTCCACCGCGATGCCATCCTTTTTGGCAGCGGCCACCACCGGTTCGATGACGTCGATTTCTTCGCGGCCGAAATTGCCGCTGTCGCCGGCATGCGGATTGTAGCCGGCGACCGCAATGCGCGGCTCCTTGAACCCTGCCGAGCGCATGCAGGCGTCGGTGAGGCGGAGCGACCGATCGATGCGCTCGTGCGTCAGAGCCGCCGGCACCGCCTTCATCGGGATGTGCGAGGTGACACGCGCGTTCCATAAGCGGTCGAGCACGTTGAACTCGCTCGCCGGGCCGGCGAGCCCTGCGACCTCGGCCGAGAAAGCGATTTCATCGTCATAGTCCGAGCGGGCGAGCCGCATCGCGCGCTTGTTGAACGGCGTGAAGCACACGGCCTGCGCCCTGCCCTCGCGCGCGAGCGTCAGCGCGTGCCTGTAATTGGCGAGCGCGAACTGGCCGCCGCTTTCGGCTGCCACCGCACGGGTCACGTTTGCGGGGTCGAGATGCTTGAGATCGACGAAGATCGGCGTGTCCCCCGGCTCCACATTCGTGCCGGCCGTGACGACCTCGAACTCGTTCCTGACGCCGGCGACCTTCTCGCCTTCGGCATAGATGCGGGCGTCGCCGATCACGACGAGCCTAGCCGCGGCGCGTACTTCCGGCAGCGCCCCGACCTTGGCCGTCAGTTCCGGGCTGATGCCGGCCGGATCGCCCATGGCCAGTGCGATCACCGGCTTCTTGCCGTTCGATGACATTCGATTTGCCTCCTTACACGTCGACCGGCCCGAGCGCGCTCTGCGGCTTGCGCAGGCGGGCGAGCTTCATGAGCTGCGGCACCAGTAGAAATGCGAAGCCGCCCAGCACGAGGCAGGTGACCAGCACATTGCTGAAGAAGATATCGAGCGAGCCCTTCGACATCAGCATCGCCTGGCGGAAGGCATCCTCCGCCTTGTCGCCGATGACGATGGCCAGCACGAGCGGCGCGAGCGGATACATCGCCTTCTTGAACAGGTAGCCCAGGATGCCGAAGCCGAACATCAGCACGACGTCGAGATAGGAGTTCGACACCGAATAGGCGCCGACAGTGCAGATGATGAAGATCAGCGGCGCGATGATGAAGAATGGGATGCGCATCAGCGCCGCGAACATCGGCACCGTCAGCAGCACCAGCACCACCGCCACAATGTTGCTGACGTACATCGAGGCGATCAGACCCCAGACGAAATCCTTCTGGTCGACGAACAGCATCGGGCCCGGATTGAGCCCCCAGATCATCAGCCCGCCCATCATCACCGCAGCCGTGGCCGAGCCCGGGATGCCGAGCGACAGCATCGGCAGGAGCGCGCTGGTGCCGGCGGAATGGTCGGCGGTCTCGGGCGCGATGATGCCCTCGGGCACGCCGGTGCCGAACGGCGCATCCTTCCGGGCGAAACGCTTGGCGATGCCGTAGCTCATGAACGAGGCCGCGGTCGGCCCGCCCGGCGTGATGCCCATCCAGCAGCCGATCGCGGCGCTACGCGCGAGCGTCCAGCCGTAGCGCGGCAGGCCGGCAATGGTGCGGAACACTTCGCGCCAATCGATCTTCGACGTCACCGCCTTGGCGTGGAGTTCCTCCTCCACCGCCAGCAACAATTCGCCGATGCCGAACAGGCCCATCACGGCGACGACGAAGTCGACGCCCTTGACGAGTTCGGGAACGCCGAAGGTCAGACGCACGCTCCCCGAGACGGTGTCGATGCCGATCGCGGCGATCGCGAATCCGATCGCCAGCGCGACAAGCGTCTTGACCGGCGGCGTGCCGCCCATGCCGACGAAGCTCGCAAAGGCGAGGAAATAGACGGCGAAGTATTCCGCGGGGCCGAAGCGCAGCGCGAACTGGGCCACCCAGGACGCCACCAGCGTGATCAGGATGACGCCGACCAGCGCGCCGAAGGCGGCCGAGCCAAAGGCGGTGGCGAGCGCCGTACTGGCGCGACCGTCGCGCGCCATCGGATAGCCGTCGAACGTCGTCGCCACCGAGGACGGCTCGCCGGGAATGTTGAACAGGATCGAGGTGATCGAGCCGCCGAACAGCGCGCCCCAGTACATGCTCGAGAGAAGAATGATGGCCGAGACCGGCTGCATGCCGAAGGTCAACGGCAGCAATAGCGACACGCCGTTCGGCGCGCCGAGGCCCGGCAGCACGCCGACGAGAATGCCGAGCAGAACACCGATCACCATGAGCACGATGTGCTGCATCGTGATGGCGATGGAAAACCCGTGCATCAGGGATTCGATATTGCTGCCCATGGCGCGATCAGAGGCCCATTATGTCGAGCAATGCGCCGTGCGGCAGCGTCACGACGAACAGCTTTTCGAACACGAAAAACAGAAACAGCGGCACGACCACCGCGAGCGCACCCGTCTTCCATAATGGCAGCTTCCGCTGCCAACCGACCGTCGCCAGCACGTAGCCGGCCGAGGCGATATACATGCCGAGACTCGGGATGAGCGCGATGAAGACCGCGGCGGGGATGAACAGGGTGGCGACGCGCCGCAGCGCCGGCCACGTCACGGCAATCTCGCGCGCGACAAGAGCGCCGCGCGCGAGATTGTAGAGGCTTCCGAGCGCGATCGCCGAGCCGACCAGCATCGGGAACGTGCCGGCATCGACGCCGTTCTCGCCCCAGCCTATGCCGTTGTCCCTGCTCGAAACGATGACGGCCACACCGAACAGGCCGGTGAGGGCCGCCGTTGTCACTTCGATGGCGCGTTGCGAGATCATCCCGCGGTCACTTCACCAGCCAGCCCTGCTCCTGGGCCACCTGATGCACCCGGGCAATGTCGTCCTTGATGAACTTCTGGAATTCATCGCCGGTCAGGAACACGTTGGTCTGCGACGTGCGCTTGATGTAGTCGGCCCATTCCGGCGTGCCTTCCACCTTCTTCATCAGGTCAACATAGAAGGCCTGCTGTTCCGGCGTCACCTTGCCCGGCAGCCACACTGTGCGCGGCTGCTGATACTGCAGAATGTTGAGCCCCTGCTCGACGCAGGTCGGGATGTCCGACCAGCCTTCCGTCGCCGTCACCTTATCGGTGTTGGAGAGGCGCTTCGGGCTGAAGACGCAGATCGGATGCTGCGTGCCGCCGCGCCACTGGCCGACGCTCTCGCTCGGATTGTTGACATGCGAGTCGATGTGGCCGCCGGCGAGCTGCACGCCCGCCTCGCCGCCGCTCTTGAAGGGGATATAGGTAATCTTCACGGTGGCGATCTTCTCGATCATCCGCGTGAGCACCTCGTCCGTGTCCTTCGACTGGGCGCCGCCCATCTTCAGGTTCCCCGACTTGGCCGCCTTGAGATAATCGCCCGCCGTCTTCCAGGGCGAATCCTGCTTCACCCAGAGCAGGAATTCGTCCTGCGCCATCGCCGCGATCGGTGTCAGGTCGGTGTAGTTGAACGCGACCTTGGAAACCATCGGTTGCTGCCAGGCATTCGACGTACCGAAGACGACCTTGTAGGGATCGCCGGCCATCGCCTTGCCGTAGGTGTAGCCTTCCGCGCCGCTGCCGCCGCCCTTGTTCACCACGACGATCGGCTGATCGATGAACTTGTACTTGGTGATGATGCCCTGGACGGTGCGGGAGATGATGTCGGTGCCGCCGCCGGGACCGGCGGTGGCGATGAACTCGATCGGCTTGACCGGTTTCCACTCCGCCTGGGCAGGCGCCGCCAGCGCGAATGCGGCCACGCCGGAGCACAAAATCAATTTCGTCATCGAACGCATCTTGAGCATTCTCCTCACTTGGACTGTTATTACGCCACGTTCTGGCGCGCTTGGTTGTCCGACGCCGAGACGACGGCGCCCTCCTTCTCGAAGGCCGCGATCTCGCCCTCGCTGAACCCGTACTCGCGCAAGACCTCGCGCGTATGCTCGCCATAGACGGGGGCGCTGCTGCGCACCGCGCCCGGCGTCGACGAGAACTTGAGCGGCGTTCCGATTGTCTTGACGGGGCCGAGGGTCGAATGCTCGACCTCCACCACCATCTCACGTGCAAGCGTCTGCGGATCCGTGAGCGCCTGCAGCATGTTCATGACCGGTCCGCAGGGCACGCCCCTCGCATCGAGCGCGTCGAGCCAGTATTGGGCCGGCTTTTCGCGAAAACGCTTGCTCAGCTCCGTCTCGAGCTCCTTGAGATGCGCCATGCGGTCGGCCCCGCTTGCAAAGCGCGGATCGCCGGCGAGGTCGGACGCGTCCATCGCCTCCAGCATCAGCAGCCAGTTCTTCTGGTTGGCGCCGCCGACGACGATCCAGCCGTCGGACGCCTCGAACGCCTGGTACGGCGCATTGAGCGGATGCGCGGAGCCCATCGCCTGCGGCGCGACGCCGGTCGCGAGCGCGATCGCCGATTGCCAGTAGGTCTGCACCAGCGCGGCCTCGAACAGCGAGGTCTCGACCCACTGCCCTTGGCCCGTCTTCAGCTTGTTCGTATAGGCGGCAAGAATGCCGAGCGCGGCGAGGATGCCGGCGGTGATGTCGGAGAGCGGCGCGCCGCATTTGACCGGCGGCCCGTCCGGGCGCTCTCCGGTAAAGCTCATGATGCCGCTCATGGCCTGCGCGACGAGATCGAAGCCCTTCCGGTCGCGGTAAGGACCGGTGCGGCCGAAGCCCGACAGCGAGCAATAGATGAGGCCGGGAAATTCCTTGTGCAGCGCCTCGTATCCGAAACCGAGCCGCTCCATCACGCCGGGTCCGTAGTTCTCGACCAGCACGTCGGCCTTGGCGATCAGCCGGCGCAGCACCGCCGCACCGCCCTTGCTCTTGAGATCGAGCACGATGCCGCGCTTGTTGCGGTTCATCATCAGGAACGAGGCCGCTTCGTCGCCGATCTTCGGCGGGACGGAGTAACGGGTGTCGTCGCCCTTCGGGGTCTTCTCGATCTTGATGACCTCGGCGCCCATGTCCGCGAGCATCAAGGTGCACGTCGGACCGGCCATAATGTGTGTCAGGTCAACGACTTTCAGCCCCGAAAGCGGCCCCATCGGCGTGCTCTCCCTCTCTTTTATTTGACCATTTTGCATTCAAAATGGCATCATGACAAGCGCCAGAGGCGGTAAAATGGGCTGTTGAGTTCAGAAATGAATTCAAAACAGCCGATTTGGGGGTACCCTACCAATGCTGCATGAGGAGGTCGTATCGCGCGTCCGCGCCATGCTGCTCGAGGGCGAGATTCCACCCGGCGCCCGCATCCCGGAGCGCGAATTGTGCGACAAGCTCGCGATCTCGCGCACGCCGTTGCGCGAGGCGCTGAAGGTTCTCGCCGCCGAAGGCCTCGTCGTGCTGCTGCCGCACCGCGGCTCGCGGGCCGCCAAGCTGACGGACGAGGACGTGCAGGACCTGTTCGAGGTCTGTCAGGGGCTGGAGGCACTGGCCGGGGAGCTTGCCTGCGAGCGCATCGACGACGCTCATCTCAGCGAGATCCGCGTCGCACACAATGCCATGCTGGTGCACTACCACGAGCGCGACCTGACGCAGTATTACCGGCGCAACCGGCAGATCCACGAGGCGATCGTCGCCGCCGCCGCCAATCCGGTGCTCTCGGCCATGTACGAGTCGGTGACCGCGCGCATCCGCCGCGCGCGCTACGTGACGCCGATGTCGCCGCAGCGCTGGGCCATGGCCATCGAGGAACACGAAGGTATCATCAACGCGCTGGCCAGGCGCGACGGCGTTTCGCTCGCGCATATCCTGCGCGCGCATCTCCGCCACAAGCGCGCGGAAACCTCCAGCGCGGGGTTCGTCGAAGGTTCAAAAGCGGTCAACGGAAATGGTTCAGAACCAGGTTTGACTGTGTTAGACCGCCCATAGCGCCCAGTCTGCAATCGGCCAGCGACAAAGCACTCGCGTGCAAAAAAGAGATCCATTGTCAGTTGCGGTCGGCCGGCTGCGGGACGACTTTCAGGCCCGGCCGCCGGTGCGCGCGTGGTCGCTGATCATCACGCTTTACGGTGACGCCATCGTTCCGCGCGGCGGCAGTTTGTGGCTCGGATCGCTCGTCGACATTATGTCGCTGTTCAAGATCGATGCCGGTCATGTGCGCACGGCCATGTCGCGGCTGACGGCTGACGGCTGGCTCACGCGCGAGAAGGCGGGACGCAACAGCTATTACCGGCTGACCCGGCGCGAGGAGGGCTCGTTCAACACCGCGACGCAACGCATCTACTTCACCCATGCGCCGGCGTTCGACGGGCGCCTGCGGCTGGCCCTGCTCGGTCCGGGGGTCGGCGACCGGCCTTCGGCCCGCCCGGCGCTGGAGCGAGCCGGTTTTGCCGCGCTGACGCCGACCGCCTACGTCGCCTTCGCCGATCCGGCGCGGCCCCTCAAGGAGATCGACGGCGCCTTCCTGGTGCACGCCGACGCCTCCGACGACGTCCATGCACTTGCCACCGCCGCCTGGAAGCTCGGACCCCTTGCGGCCGCCTACCACGCCTTCATCGATCGCTTCACGCCGCTCGAGCGCGCGCTCGAGCGGGCAGATGCCGTTGACGGCGCCGGCGCCCTCACCGCGCGCATTCTCCTGATCCATGAATTCCGCCGAATCGTGCTGCGCGATCCCGGCCTGCCGGCGGCGCTGTTGCCGCCGGACTGGCCGGGTGACACCGCCCGCGACCTGACCGGCCGAATCTACCGCCGGCTGGTCGCCTCCTCCGAGCGGTTCCTGGACGCCCATGCGCAGGACCGGAAAGGACCGCTACCGGCCACGGACGCTGCCTTCGCCAGGCGCTTTTCCCCCGAATAGCCGCGATTTTCGCGATTGCCGATGCGCGGAACTCCGGCTCATATGTTACGAAACAAATTGACACTTAGAATTATTGTAACATAATAGGCGTAACGAAAATGGCCGCGATCCAACGCCGGCGTCAGGTCAGGAAACGCCCAAGGATGCGCCCATGTACACGCAAGGCCTGAACCAGCCCGATGCCGCCGCGCCGGCCGCCAAGGCCGATCCGGCGCAGGAGGCGCGCTTCCTGGCGCGCGTCGACGCCGAACTCAAGGTCGAGCCGAACGACTGGATGCCGGAGCAGTACCGTCGGACGCTACTGCGGCAGATCGCCCAGCACGCGCATTCCGAAATCGTCGGCATGCTGCCGGAAGGCAACTGGATCACCCGCGCGCCATCGCTGAAGCGCAAAGCCGCCCTGCTCGCCAAGGTGCAGGACGAAGGCGGCCACGGCGCATATCTTTACGCCGCCGCCGAGACGCTCGGCGCCGCGCGCGAGGATCTCGAGGACGAGTTGCTCTCGGGCAAGGCCAAATACTCCTCGATCTTCAACTACCCGACGCTGACCTGGGCCGACATCGGCATCATCGGCTGGCTGGTCGATGGCGCGGCGATCATGAACCAGATCCCGCTCTGCCGCTGCAGCTATGGTCCTTACGCCCGCGCGATGATCCGCATCTGTAAGGAGGAGAGCTTCCACCAGCGCCAGGGCTACGAGATCATGCTGGCGCTCTGTAACGGCACCGGCGAGCAGAGGGCGATGGCGCAGGACGCGCTGAACCGCTGGTGGTGGCCGGTGCTGATGATGTTCGGCCCGTCCGACAAGGAAAGCCAGCACACCGAAAGCGCCATGCGCTGGAAGATCAAGCGCTTCACCAATGACGAATTGCGGCAGAAATTCATCGACGCCACGGTGCCGCAGGGCCATTTCCTTGGCCTGACATTCCCGGACCCCGCGCTACGGTTCAACGAAAAGACCCAGCATTGGGACTTCGGCGACATCGACTGGAGCGAGTTCAAGCGCGTCATCGCCGGCGACGGACCGTGCAACCGACAACGCATGAAGCAGATGCGCGCCAAGCACGAAAACAGTGCATGGGTGCGCGAGGCGGCCGTGGCCTATGCCAACAAGCGGGCGCAGCGCGTGCAGGCGATGCCAGTCGCGGCGGAATGAGGAGAGGCGAAATGAGCGACAAGAACTGGCCGCTGTGGGAGGTCTTCATCCGCACGCGCAATGGACTGGCGCATCGCCACGTCGGCAGCGTGCATGCGGTCGACGCGACGATGGCGTTGCACGCGGCGCGTGACACTTATACGCGGCGTGGCGAAGGCCTCTCGGTGTGGGTGGTGCCGTCGAATGCGATCACGGCGTCCGACCCGGCCGACAAGGACATGATGTTCGAACCGACGGCGACCAAAATCTACCGGCATCCGACCTTCTATGAGATCCCCGACGACGTCGGGCATATGTGATGACCGACACGCCCCTCTTCCAGTACACGCTGCGCCTCGCCGACACGGCGTTGATCCTCGGCCATCGGCTGTCCGAATGGGTCGGGTACTCGCCGGTGATCGAGGAAGACCTCGCCTTCGGCAATATGGGGCTCGATCTGATCGGTCAGGCGCGCGCGCTCTACACGTATGCGGGCGAGATCGAAGGCAAGGGCCGCGATGAGGACGCCCTCGCCTACCTGCGCGACGTCGCGAGCTATCGCAACCTGCTCATCGTCGAACAGCCAAACGGCGATTTCACCGCGACCATGGTGCGCCAGTTCCTCTACGCCGCATTCGCCTTCCCCTATTTCGAGCGGCTTGCGCGCGGGAAGGACGCAACCCTGGCCGCCATTGCCGCCAAGGCGGTCAAGGAGATGGCCTATCACCAGCGACACGCCGCCGAATGGACGATCCGCCTGGGCGACGGCACCGAGGAGAGCCACGCGCGCGCGCAAGGTTCTCTCGACGAGCTGTGGCCCTACACCGGCGAAATGTTCGAAGTCGATGCGGTCGAGCGCGCGCTGATCGACGCCGGCGTCGCCGTCGATCCGATGGGCGTGCGCGACACCTGGGAAAAAACGATCGGCGACGTCCTCGCCGAGGCGACGCTGACACGTCCGCGCGACGGTACCATGCAGAGCGGCGGCCGTTCGGGCCGGCATGGCGAGCATCTCGGCCACATCCTGGCCGACCTGCAATACATGCAGCGCGCCTATCCCGGCGCGGCGTGGTGAGCGCGATGGCCGCCCTCGGCAGCGATCTGCACGAACGCGCCTTCGCCGCGGCGGCAAGCGTGTGCGATCCGGAAATCCCGGTGCTGGGCATTGCCGATCTCGGCGTGTTGCGCGATGTGCGCGTGGTGGACGGCGTGGCCGAGGCCGTTATCACGCCGACCTATTCCGGCTGTCCGGCGATGAACATGATCGCGCTCGAGATTGAACTAGCGCTGGAGAAAGCCGGTTTCGCGCGACATAAGGTCACGACCGTACTGTCCCCGGCCTGGACCACCGACTGGATGACCGACGCCGGCAAAGAAAAGCTGCGCGCCTACGGCATCGCGCCGCCGGCCGCGAAGGCCGGCCGCCGCGCGCTCTTCGGCGAGGACAAGGTCGCCTGCCCGCATTGTGGTTCGAGCGACACGCAGCGCATCTCCGAATTCGGCTCGACGGCATGCAAGGCGCTGTGGCGCTGCAAGGCCTGCGCCGAGCCGTTCGACTACTTCAAATGCATCTGAGGGGCCAATGGCCGTCGAATTCCACCGGCTGAAGATCGCCGACGTGCGGCGCGAGACGCCCGAAGCGGTGTCGATCGCCTTTTCGGTGCCGGGCGAACTCACGGAGGCCTACCGCTTTGTTCCCGGCCAGCACCTTACGCTGCGCACGAACGTCGACGGCGCCGAGGTGCGGCGCTCCTATTCGATCTGCGTCCCCCCCGACGACGGCGAGCTGCGCGTCGCGATCAAGAAGGTCGAAGGCGGGCTGTTTTCGACGCTCGCCAACGATCGGATCAAGCCGGGCGACGAGATCGACGTGATGACGCCGCAGGGGCGCTTCGGCGTACCGCTCGATCCGAATGCCGCGCGCGCATACCTCGCCATCGTCGCCGGCTCCGGCATCACACCGGTCATGTCGATCCTGCGCACGGTGCTGACCCACGAGCCCAAAAGCCGCGTCATCCTCATCTACGGCAACCGCACCACGCAAAGCATCATCTTCCGCGAGGCGCTGGAGGACGTGAAGGATCGCTTCATGGGCCGCTTCACCGTGCACCACGTGCTGTCACGCGAGAAGCAAGAGATCGGTCTGCTTGACGGCCGCATCGACGGCGCCAAGCTGGACGCCCTGCTCAAGACGCTACCCGCAGGCGGCATTGACCACGCCTTCCTCTGCGGCCCCGGCGGTCTGATCGCCGACGGCAAGGCCGCGCTGGCGCGGGCGGGCGTGGCGGCCGAGCGCGTCCATGTCGAATACTTCTCCGCCGATGGCTCGCCGGTCGCGACCGCCGCCGCGTTCACCGCCGCCGACGCCCAAGAGGCCAATGTCGATATCGTGCTCAACGGCACGCACCACGCCATCGCCGTGCGCGGCGGCGCGACAATCATCGACGCGGGCTTACGCGTCGGGCTGGAGATGCCGTACTCCTGTCGCGGTGGCATGTGCTGCACCTGCCGGGCCAAAGTGACCGTCGGCGAAGTGCGGATGGATACGAACTACTCGCTCGAACCGTGGGAACTGGAAGCGGGCTACGTGCTCACCTGTCAGTCGCACCCGGTGACGGCGAAGGTCGCGCTGGATTACGACCAGATGTGAGGCTTATGCGCGCGCAGCGCGCTTTGCTTTCACCGGCGCTTGCGCCGCCAGCGCGGCGGCGCCTTCCGCCAGCAGCGTGGTGACGAGTTCGGCGTAGTCTCCGCGCGTCAGCGCCTTGCCTTCGCGGAACCACATGTAGTGCCAGTTGACCATGCCGAACAGCGACATGGTCATGGGCTTGAGAAGCGCGTCGTCGCCTCCGAGCGCCGGATTGACCGCAGCGATCGCCGCGGCAAATACGCGCACGAGCTCGCGCTCCATGTCGGTCAATATCTTCTTCTGCTTCGGCGGCAATCTACTCAGCTCGTTGAGCTGGATCTTGTGCTCGTCGTCGGCGTCGCGATAGGCCTCGAGCAGCGCGGCGACCAGGGCGCGCAGGCGCGGCCGCGGCGGCAGGCTGGAATCGATGGCGTGCACCGCATCCACCAGCACCTGCAAGTGTGCGTGCAGGATGTCGTAGAGCAATGCTTCCTTGTTGACGTAGTAGTGATACAGCAAGGACTTCGACACGCCGCAGGCCCGCGCCACCTCCGCCATCGAGGCGCGGTCGTAACCGAACGCGGCGAACACCTTGGCCGAACGGTCAAGGATCGCCTGCCGCTTGTCGTCGTATTCGGCGGACCGCGGACGCGCCATGATCAATCCTTCGGCCGCTTGTCGACAATGCGGCGCGCCTTGCCCATCGAGCGCTCGATGCCGCCCGGATCGGCAACCTCGACCTCGACGCCGATACCAACGACGTTGCGAATGTGCGCCTTCAGAAGCGCCGACTGCGCCTGACGCGAGGCGTGGTCGGCGGCCTCCGGCCGCGCCTCGACATGGAGGCGTACGCTGTCGAGCCGCTGCTCACGGAAGAGCTCGATATAGAAGTGAGGCGCGAGTCCGTCGCAGCGCAGGAGCTGTTCCTCGAACTGCGTCGGAAACACGTTGACGCCGCGCACGATCATCATGTCGTCGGAACGCCCGGTGACCTTCTCCATGCGCCGCATCGTGCGCGCGGTGCCGGGCAGCAGCCGCGTCAGATCGCGCGTGCGATAGCGGATGACCGGCATCGCCTCCTTGCTAAGCGAGGTGAAGACGAGCTCGCCGCGCTCGCCGTCGGGCAGCACCCGGCCACTCTCGGGATCGATGATCTCGGGATAGAAATGGTCCTCCCAGATGTGCAGACCGTCCTTGGTCTCGACACACTCGTTGGCCACGCCCGGACCCATCACCTCCGATAGCCCGTAGATGTCGACGGCGTCCATGTCGAACGCTTCCTCGATCTCGGCGCGCATCGAGTTCGTCCACGGCTCGGCGCCGAAGATGCCGATCTGCAGCGAACTTTCGCGCGGGTCGATCTTCTTGGCGCGGAATTCATCGAGGATCGCCAGCATGTAGGACGGCGTCACCATGATGATCTCGGGCGCGAAGTCGCAGATGAGCTGCACCTGACGCTCCGTCATGCCGCCAGAGACCGGGATCACAGCGCAGCCGAGCTTTTCGGCGCCGTAGTGGGCGCCGAGCCCGCCGGTGAACAGGCCATAGCCGTAGGAGACGTGCACCTTCATGCCCGGCCGGCCGCCAGAGGCGCGGATCGAGCGCGCCATCACATGCGACCACGTGTCGATGTCATTCTGCGTGTAGCCGACAACGGTCGGCTTGCCGGTTGTGCCCGACGAAGCGTGGATGCGCACGATCTTGTCCTGGGGCACAGCAAACATGCCGAAGGGATAATTGGTGCGCAGGTCCTGCTTGGTCGTGAACGGGAATTTGGCGAGGTCCTCGAGACGCCTGAAGTCGCCGGGCTTCACGCCCGCCTCGTCGAACTTCTTCCGGTACGCGGCGACGTTGTCGTAGGCGTGCTGGAGGGACCACTTCAGCCGTTCTGTCTGCAGCGCGGCGATCTCGTCGCGCGAGGCGCGCTCGATCGGCTCGACGCCGTAGGGCTGATAGGATGATTTGTCGAGCATTCTTGTCCTCCCGAAGTCAGCGGCTTTTGGCGGCTGCGCCGCTCTTGGCGAGGTCAGGCACAAGTTCACCTTCGATGGTGCGCGAGTGGCCGCGGAACTCGGCGATCACAGCGCCGTCCGCGCGCGTGACGGTGATGTCGTAGATGCCGGAGCGGCCGCGCCGGCTGACCTCGACCCCGCGCGCGGTCAGGCGGTCACCGAGCTTGCCGGAGTTGATGAAGGTCACGGCGCAGTGCTGCGCCACGGTGCGCTGGTTATAGGTGTTGCAGGCGAAGGCGAAGGTGGAATCGGCGAGCGTGAAGATGAAGCCGCCGTGGCAGATCTTGTGGCCGTTGACCATGCGATCCGTCACCGTCATCTGCAATTCGGCACGGCCGGGCCCGATCGCGACGACCTCCATGCCGAGATCGCGGCTCGCCTTGTCCTCGGCCCACATCGCCTCGGCACACGCTTTGGCCAGTTGTTCGGCGTCCATGCGTCAGCTCCGCCGACGGCCGGTGAAATTCGGCGCGCGCTTGTCCATGAACGCCTTCACACCTTCCATGTAATCGGGCGAGATACCGCACTGGCGCTGCAGGTCGCGCTCGAGATCGAGTTGCCTATCGAGATCGTTGGTCTCCGCCGCGTCGAGGGCACGCTTGATCCGGGCGAGTCCGAAGGTCGGCGCGACGGCGAAATGCTGCGCGAGCCTCTCCGCCTCGGCCATCAGCCTGTCGTCGTCGACCGCTTTCCAGATGAGTCCCCAGGCTTCGGCCTTCTCCGCCGGCAGCGGCTCAGCCAGCAGTGCGAGTCCGCGCGCGCGGGCGGCGCCGACAAGCCGCGGCAGAAACCAGGTGCCGCCGGAATCCGGCACCAGCCCGATCTTGGCGAAGGCCTGGATGAAGTTGACGCTCCGCGCGGCGAGTACGATGTCGCAGGCAAGCGCGATGTTGGCGCCGGCGCCGGCGGCGACGCCGTTGACCGCGGCGACAATTGGAAACGGCAGGGCTCGCAGTTTCCGAACCAACGGATTGTAGTAGGTCTCGATGGTGCGACCGAGGTCCGGCCTGGCATCGCCGCTGGCGACGCGATCGGAGAGATCCTGTCCGGCGCAGAAGCCGCGGCCCGCGCCGGTCAACAGCAGGGCGCGGCAGGCGGAATCTGATTCCGCCTCGATCAGTGCGGCCATCAGCGCCTTGTGCATCGCCTCGTTGAACGAATTCAATCGATCCGGGCGATTGAGCGTGACGAGCCTGTAGCCGGCACGCTTCTCGACAAGGACGGGTGCTTCGTCCATGGACCATTCCCTCCCCGACCCAGCGCTTCTCTTCGTCCAAAAGGACGCGGGCGCCGTGATCGAATAATGCTTGACTGACCGGTCGGTCGACTAATTAATATGGCACCTGAGAGAGGGCTGTCAACGCGCCGGCAGGACAGAGCGCGCGACGCCGGGAGGAGTGAATGAGTTTCTTTGCAGCGCACCGCGCACTGCTCGATCGCGCCGTGGCCGCCTGCCGCTCCCGCACCTACTGGAGCGCCTATCCTGAATCCGCCAGCGGCAAAATCTACGGCGAGACCGCCAAGGCCGACGGCGAAGCAGCCTTCAAGGCGATGCTCGGCAAGCCGTTCGATCTCGATCAGCCGTCGGACAAGCGCGCCGGCAAGGAGACCTCGCCCTACGGCATGCCGCTCGGCATCACGTACCCGACGGCGCCGGCCGCGACGCTGATCGGCGCTTCGCAGCGCGCCGGTGAGGGCTGGGCCGCGGCGTCAATTGAAGACCGCGTCGGCGTCTGCCTGGAGATCCTGCATCGGCTCAATCGCCAGAGCTTCCAGATGGCGAACGCAGTCATGCACACGACCGGCCAGTCCTTCATGATGTCCTTCCAGGCCGGCGGTCCGCATGCACAGGATCGCGGGCTCGAAGCCGTCGCCTATGCCTATGACGAAATGACGCGCGTGCCGGGCCAGGCGGAATGGTCGAAGCCGCAAGGCAAGGGCGATCCGATCGTGCTCGACAAGCAATGGCGCATCGTGCCCCGTGGGGTTGCGCTGATCATCGGCTGCGCCACCTTCCCGACCTGGAACAGCTATCCCGCGCTGTTCGCGAGCTTGGCTACCGGCAACAGCGTCATCGTCAAGCCGCATCCCGGCGCAATCCTGCCGCTCGCCATCACCCTCCGCATCGCACGCGACGTCATCAAGGAAGCCGGCTTCGATCCAAACATTGCGCTGCTCGCTGCTGATGAGGCGGACGCCCCCGTCACCAAGGACTTCGTCACCAACGACGCCATCGCCACCATCGATTTCACCGGCAGCCCCGTCTTCGGCGCCTGGGTACGCGATCATGCCGCGACCGATCTCGTCTTCACCGAGGAGGCCGGCATCAACCCAATCGTCATCGACTCGACGAACGACTTCCGCGGCATGTGCGGAAACATCGCATTCTCGCTGTCGCTCTATTCGGGTCAGATGTGCACCGCGCCGCAGAACATCTTCGTGCCGGCCGGGGGCATCGCCACGAACGACGGTCACAAGAGCTTCGACGACGTCGCGGCAGGCATCACCACCGCGATCGATAAACTGCTCGGAGACCCGGAGCGCGCCGCCGGAATCCTCGGCGCCGTGCAGAACGAGGCAACGCTTCACCGCATTGCCGACGCGCGGAAGCTCGGCCGCGTCGTGCGCGACTCAGGCGTCGCCCCGGTGCCAGGCTTCCCTGGCGCGCGCACCGCGAGCCCGCTCGTGCTCGCGGTCGATGCCGCCGACGAAGCCGCTTGGGGCGAGGAACGGTTCGGCCCGATCAGCCTGATCGTGAAGACCGCATCGACCGCGGACTCGGTCAAGCGCGCCGCGGAATCGACGAAGCGCAAGGGCGCCATCACCGCCTCGCTCTATTCGACGGACGACGAGGTGATCGACGCCGCGTCCGACGCCTTCGCGCGCGCCGGTGTCGCGCTCTCTGTCAATCTCACCGGCGGCATTTACGTCAACCAGTCCGCCGCCTTCTCCGACTATCACGTCACCGGCGCCAATCCCGCCGGCAACGCTTGCCTCACTGACGCGGCCTTCGTTGCCAATCGCTTCCGCGTCGCCATGGTTCGCCGCCAGCGCGCGGCATGAACGACCGCACCAAGACGGTCAACACAGTCACAACGGGAGGATACCAATGAACCTACGAAAGTCCCTGCCTAGCCTTCTCGCCGCGGCCGCCTTCTTTACCATCGCGAACGCCGTCCATGCCGAGATCAAGATCGGCGCAATCCTGTCGGTCACCGGACCGGCATCGTTCCTCGGCGACCCCGAGAAGAAGACGCTGGAGATGTATGTCGCCGACATCAACGCCAAAGGCGGCGTCAACGGCCAGCAGATCAAGCTGTTCGTCTACGATGATGGCGGCGATCCGAACCAGGCGCGCACCTTCGGCACGCGCGCGCTCGAGCAGGACGGCGTCGACGCGCTGCTTTCCGGCTCGACCACCGCAACCACGATGGCTTTGATCCCGCTCGCCGAGGACGCCGGGGTGCCCTTCATCAACTTCGCCGGTGCAGTCCAGGCGGTATCTCCGGTCAAGAAGTGGATTTTCAAGACACCGCACACCGACCTAATGGCCTGCGAAAAGATCTTCGAGGATCTGAAGAAGCATAACCTGACCAAAATCGGCATGATCTCGGGCAAGGACGCTTTCGGCGCGTCGATGCGGCAGCAGTGCGGCACCGTGACAAAGAAGTACGGCATCGAAGTGCTGGCCGACGAGAGCTACGGCCCGGCCGACAACGACATGACGCCGCAGCTCACCAAGATCAAGAACACCGCCGGCATCCAGGCGGTGGTCAATCCCGGCTTCGGCCAGGGTCCGGCGATCGTGACACGCAACTATCGCCAGCTCGACATCAAGGTGCCGCTCTACGAAAGCCACGGCGTCGGCTCGAAGCAGTACATCTCACTCGCCGGCCCGGCCGCCGACGGCGTGCGACTGCCGGCCGCGGCGCTTCTCGTCGCTGAGAAGCTGCCCGACAGCGATCCGCAGAAGAAGGTCGTCGTCGATTACAAGAAGACCTATGAGGCCAAGACCGGTCAGCCGGTGTCGACCTTCGGCGGTCACTCCTATGACGGCTTGATGCTGCTGGTCGACGCGATGAAGCGCGCCAAGAGCGCCGACAAGGCCAAGGTGCGCGACGCGCTCGAGCAGACCAAGAACTTCATGGGCACCGGGGGCGTCGTCAACATGTCGGCGACCGACCACCTCGGCCTCGATCTCACCGCGTTCCGCATGCTGGAGATCAAGAACGGCGACTGGACGCTGGAGAGCAAATAGGCTCGTAGCTGGCCTGATCCCTCATCCTCCAGAGATCGCGCAGCGAACGTCTGGAAGGATGGGGGACGAGCCGCAAACTCCGTTCATTCCCGCGAAAAAGGGAATCCAGTACTGAGTCCGCGCTGGGTCCCCGTTTTCGCGGGGACGAACGGCCAACGGAGTCGCAAGCGGGGCGATCGTGTCCGAATTCCTTCAATTCGCATTTTCCGGACTGACGGTGGGCGCGATTTACGCCCTTGTCGCGCTCGGCTTCACGCTCATCTACAACGCTTCTGACGTCCTGAACTTCGCGCAGGGCGAATTCGTCATGCTCGGCGGCATGGTGACCGTGTTCGCCGCCGCCGCCGGTGTGCCACTGCCGCTGGCGGCGCTGCTGGCCATCGCTGTCGCGGTCGCGGTCGGGCTTGGTCTCTATTACCTCGCCATCGCGCCGGCCCGCGGCGCGTCCGCCGTGAGCCTCATCATCATTACCATCGGCGCCTCGATTTTGATGCGCGGCATCGCCTCGATCGTGTTCGACAAGAATTTCCATTCGCTCGCCCCGTTTGCCGGCAACAAACCGATCATTGTCGGCGGCGCGGCTCTCCTGCCGCAGAGCATCATCGTGCTCTTCGGCGCCGGGCTGATCGTGCTGGTGCTGTGGCTCTTCATCACGCACACGCTGACCGGCAAGGCGATCCTGGCCACCGCCGCCAACCGCCTGGCCGCACGGCTCGTGGGGATCAACACCGGCGCCGTGGTCGCCCTCTCCTTCGCCGTGTCGGCGGCGGTCGGCGCCGTCGGCGGTGTGCTGGCGGCGCCGATCACGCTGACGAGCTACGACGCCGGCACCCTGCTCGCGCTCAAGGGCATCGCCGCCGCGATGCTCGGGGGCATGGGCAATCCGCTCGGCGCCGTGGTCGGCGGCCTCACAGTCGGCCTGCTCGAAGCGTTCGGCGCCGGCTATGTTTCATCGAGCTACAAGGACGCGATCGGCTTCCTCGTCATCCTGCTGGTGCTCTTCGCCATGCCGCAAGGCCTGCTCGGCCGTGCCGGCGTGGAGCGGGTCTGACATGCGGCGCTTGCTACATAGCCCCTATGCGGTGGTCGTGCTGCTAGCACTGATCGTCGCGCTGCTGCCGCTCGTGTTGCCGTCCACCTTCTACATGCGCATGGCGGCGCTGGTGTTCATTTTTGCGCTCGCGGTCGTCGGGCTCAATCTACTGATGGGCTTTGCCGGACAGGTGTCCCTCGGTCATGCAGGCTTCTTCGGTATCGGCGCCTACGCAGTCGCCGTCGGGCCGGCCCATCTCGGCATTCCCTCATGGGCGGCGCTGGTCCTCGGCGCGGCCGCAGCAGGCCTCATGGCCTTTATCGTAGGCAGGCCGATCCTGCGGCTGCGCGGCCATTATCTCGCGGTGGCAACGCTCGGCCTCGGGCTCCTCATTGCACTCGTGTTCACCAATGAAGCGGCATGGACTGGCGGGCCGGACGGCATGCCGGTGCCGCGGCTCGTCGTGTTCGGCTTCCGCGTGTTCGGCCCGAGGATGTGGTACTGGATCGCCGGCATCACGTTGGTGATCGGGACGTGGATCTGCGTCAATCTGATCGCCAGCCCGACCGGACGCGCACTGCGCGCCATCCATGACAGCGAGACCGCCTCGCGCGTGCTCGGCGTCGACGTGGCGCGCTACAAGCTCACCGCCTTCGTCATCTCCGCCATCTACGCGGCCATCGCCGGCGCATATCTCGCGCTGTTCGATGGCCTCGTCACGCCGATCACCGCCGGCTTCCTGCGCTCGATCGAATTCGTGACCATGGCCGTGCTCGGCGGGTTGGGTTCGATTTTCGGCGCTATCGTCGGCGCGGCGCTCCTCGTGCTGCTGCCACAGGTGCTGACTGTGTTCCACGATTACGAGCACATCGTGCTCGGCGCGGTCATGATCCTGATCATGATCTTCCTGCCGACGGGCATTGTGCCCGCGCTTGCCGCGCGTTTCGGGCGGCACTGACATGCTCACGACCGACACCATCGGCATCGGCTTCGGCGGCGTAACCGCGCTCAGCCAGGTCTCGTTCAAGGTCGATCCCGGCGAAATCTTCGCCATCATCGGCCCGAACGGCGCCGGCAAGACCACATTATTCAATGTCGTCTCCGGCCTCTACACGCCGCGCGAAGGGCGCGTGTCACTCGGCGGCGAGGACGTCACCGGCATGGCCCCGCACCTGCTGGCACGCCGCGGCTTGTCGCGCACGTTCCAGAACCTGCAGATCTTCTTCCGCATGAGTGCGGCCGAGAACGTCATGGTCGGCCGACACCTGCACGAACGTCGCAACATCGTCGCACATTTGTTCACGCTGCCGTCGGTGCTGCGGCAGAACGCTTTCACCCGCGCGAAGGCCGAGGACCTGCTCGCCTTCGTCGGGCTGACCGGCATCGCCGACCGCGCCGCCGGCGCCCTTCCCTACGGCGCGCTGCGCCGGCTCGAGATCGCGCGCGCGTTGGCGACCGAACCGAAGGTACTGCTCCTCGACGAGCCGGCCGCCGGCTGCAATCCGGTCGAAACCGCCGAGATCGACGAAGTGATCCAGAAGATCGCCGCGAGCGGGGTCGCCGTCGTTCTGGTCGAACACGACATGAAACTCGTCATGAAAATCTCACATCGCATCCATGTGCTCGACCAGGGCCGCACCATTGCCGAAGGCACGGCGGCCGAGGTGCGCGCGAACGAGCGGGTGATCGCGGCCTATCTCGGCAAGCATGGACGCGCGGAGAGCGAACATGCTCCGGATTGAGGGCGTCACCTGCCGCTACGGACGCATTGAGGTGCTGCATGGCGTCTCGCTTGACGTAAAGCGCGGCGAGGTCGTGGCGCTGGTCGGCAGCAACGGCGCCGGCAAGACGACCTTGATGCGCGTCATCTCCGGTATCCTGCCCGCCGCAGCGGGCGCTATCGGCTTCGACGGCGAGCCGATCGACCGCCTGCCGGCGCATGCGCGCGTCGCGCGCGGCCTGGCGCAGGTGCCGGAGGCGCGCCAGGTGTTCGCGCCCCTGTCGGTCGAGGACAATCTCAAGCTCGGCGCCTATCGCCGCCGGGCCGGCAGCGCGGGCGCGATCGAGCGCATCTACACGTTATTTCCGGTGCTTGCCGAACGGCGCCGCAGCGCCGCCGGCACGCTCTCCGGCGGACAGCAGCAGATGCTGGCCATTGCTCGCGCGCTGATGAGCGACCCGCAGATGCTGCTGCTCGACGAACCGTCGATGGGGCTCGCGCCGGTCCTGGTCGACCTTATCCTCGATACCATCGTTGCGCTGCGCAAGGACGGCGTGACAATCCTGTTGGTCGAGCAGAACGTCAGCGCCGCGCTCGCCATCGCCGACCGCGCCTATGTGCTCGAGACGGGCCGCATCGTGCTGTCGGGACCGAGCGCGACTCTCGCTGGCGACGCGCGCGTGCGCGAAGCCTATCTCGGGCTATGAGCGCGCCGATGGCCGATCAATTCATTTCGGATCATGGCTTGGAGGTGTCGCGCGGCGGCCAGGGCGCGTGGCTCGCGGTGCTGCTACACGGGCTCGGCGCCAATCGCGCGGTATGGTCGCGCATGACGGAGATCGCCGACAGGCATTGGGACGGCCGCTGGCTCGCGCCGGATTTGCGCGGGCACGGCGGGTCGCCCGCGCGGGGGCCGTTCGGCTACGCCGCACACGCGGCCGACATTGCCGATCTGATCAAGGACGACGACCCGGCCAAGACCGTCCTTGTCGGGCATTCATTCGGCGGCGTCATCGCCGCGCTCGCCGGCAGCGGACTCTACGGCCCGCGGGTCCACGATACCGCCGCCTTCGGCGTGAAAATCGTATGGACCGCGGACGAGACGGCTAAGGCGCGGGAGTTGGCGGCGCGACCGGCGAAGACCTTCGCCACGCGCGAGGACGCGATCGAGCGCGCACTGAAACTCGCCGGACTGCACGGCCTCGCCGATCCGGCTTCGACGGTCGCGGCGAATGGCATCGTCGCCGAAGGTGCGCAATGGCGCGTCGCCATGGATCCGCGCGTCTTCGGTGCAGTCGGCCCGTCGGTGCCGGACCTCCTGCGGCTTGCGCCCAATCTGCGCCTCGCCTCCGGCGACAAGGACGCGATGGTGAGCCTCGCCGACATGCGTGCCGTCGATCCGGCGGCGTGGACAATCGCCGGTGCCGGCCACAACGTGCATTGGGAAAATCCGGTCGCGGTATGGGACTTCGTCAAGAGCAACAAGGACGCGTGATGAAACTCTCTGTCTTCTCAGTCCAGGACCACTACCCGACGCAACCGCGCACGGTGCAGCAGCTCTATGGCGAGGTCATCGCGCAGGCCGAGCTCGCCGACGCGCTCGGTTACGACACGTTCTGGGTCGCCGAGCATCATTTTCACGAATACGGCGTCGTCCCCAATCCGGCGGTGATGCTGTCGAGCCTGGCGCAGCGCACGAAGCGGCTGCGGCTCGGTACGGCGATCTCGATCCTGACCTTCCACAATCCGCTCACGGTCGCCGAGAGCTATGCCATGGTCGACGTACTGTCCGGCGGACGGCTCGTCTACGGCGTCGGCTCCGGTTATCTGTCGCACGAATTCGCCGGCTATCGCATCGACCCTGCCGAGAAGCGCGACCGCTTCGACGAGAACCTCGCCCTCGTGCGCCGGCTGCTTTCCGGCGAGCGCGTCACCGCGCAGGGCAAATTCAGCAACGTCGATGCCGTCGCGCTCAATGTTGTTCCGATCCAGCGGCAAGTGCCCATCTATGTCGCGGTGCTGCGGCGCGAGGCCGCCTTCCACATCGGCAAGCAGGGCAACAATCTGATGTGCGTGCCTTATGCATCGCTTGAGAACTTCGACCAGATCGAGGACCTGATCGCCGAATACCGCCGCGGCAAGACAGAGGCTGGGCTCGCGCCTTCCGACGACGACGCGGTCGTCACCCTGCACACGCATGTCGCCGAGAGCGACGAAGCGGCGCGACAGAATGCCGAGACGGCCTTCAATCTCTACGTCGACACTCGCCTTTATGCGCGAAAATCGACTTATGACGACGCCATGCGGAACGGGCTGCACCTGTTCGGCTCGGTCGAGACCGTGACCGAGAAACTGGCCGCATTGCACCGTTTTGGCGTCCGCCACGTCTCGACCTTGCAGAATTTCGGCCTGATGCCGCAGCATTTGGTGCGGGCGTCGATGGAGCTATTGGTCCGCGAGGTCAGGCCGCGCCTCATGGATCGAGTCCAAAGAGCCCCATCGCCGACGCGCTAGGAGCGCCGCCTCGCGCGAGCCGCACGCAGCCGCGTGGTCTCTGCCTCGTCGATCATGCCGCCCGTGACGATGGCGACGCCGTAGTCGCGGCGCGCTTCCTCTTCGGTAATCAGGCCATCGAGGACATCGTCGCGCACGGCGGCCGGATCGCGCATCAGCGGATCGCCGAAGCCGCCGCCGCCGGGCAGGCCGAGGCAGATTGCGTCACGCGCCGGCACGGTCTGCCGGCCTTTCGGGCGGATCGGACGGCCGGAGCGCAAGGCAACCGTGCCGGGCCCACCGGCTCCGCCGCCCTCGCGGCCGCGCGCCGGATTGCGCACGCGCTCGAAATTGCACAACAGCGCGATCGGATTGGCGCCCGCGCCGCCGAGTTCGATGGTCTGCCCCAGTCCGCCTCGTTGCTTCCCCGCACCGCCGGAGCTCGCGCGGAACTCGCGCCGGTAAAACAGGACCGGCGCGACGCTCTCTGTCGCCTCGATCGGGATCGTGCGGACGCCGGAGGGAAAAGCGGTCGCGCTCAGACCATCCTTCTGCGGCCGCGCGCCGGTGCCGCCGCAATGGAAGATGACGGTGCTGAAGGTCGGGAGTTCGTTCGCGTCAGTGCCTTCCTCGACGTGATCGACCAGCGAACCGCCGCCGAAAATCTGCGGATTCCACAGAGACGACGCACCCTCGGCCGGCACGCCGCCGTCGATCACCTGGTGAAGGCAGCCGAACACGACGTCCGGGAGCATGTGCCCGACCGTGTGGCGCGCGGCGACCGGCCACGGCCGCTTGACGTTGAGCACGCAGCCTTCCGGCGCGCTGACCGTGATCGGCGCGAGCGAGCCGGCATTGTTCGGCACGTCCGGCGCGATCAGGCACTTCACCCCAAACGCCGTGTAGGCGAGGCAATAGTTGTAGACCACGTTGATGCCGTGGCTCGAGGCCGGCGACGTCCCGTCGAAATCGACGTGCAGGCCGCCGTCGGAGATGGTCAGCGCGGCGATGAGGGTGAGCTCCTTGTCGTAGCCATCCATCGTCATGCTGTTGCGATATGTGCCCTTGGGCAGGGCACGAATGCGGGCGAGCGTCGCCTCGCGAGAGGCCTCGACGATGGTGTCGCCGAGACGGTCGAGACTGGCGATCTCGAACTCGTCCATCATCTCGATGAGGCGCCGCGAGCCCTCGTCGTTGCAGGCGGCGCAGGCATAGATGTCGCCTTCGACCTGCAGGGGCTCGCGCACATTGGCGCGCACGAGGCGCAAGAGGTCCTCATTCATGTGCCCTTCGCGCGCGAGCGGCATGATCGGGATGGCGAGCCCCTCCTCGAACACCTGACGGCCGTCCGGGCCCATGCCGAGACCACCAATGTCGACGACGTGGATGGTGTTGGCGAACAGCGCAACCGGTTTGCCGCGGTAGAAGGTCGGCGTGACGACCGTGATGTCGTGCAGATGGCCGGAGGTGAGCCAGGGATCGTTGGTGATGTAGTGATCGCCCGGCTTCATGCCCTCGAGCGGGAACACTTTGAGGAAATGAATGACCGCGTTTGCCATCGAATTGACGTGGCCCGGCGTGCCGGTGACGGCCTGCGCCAGCATGCGGCCATAGCGATCGAAGACGCCGGCCGACAGGTCGCCCGCTTCGCGCACCGACGTCGAGAACGCGGTGCGCAACATGGTCTGCGCCTGTTCCTCGACCACGGCGATCAGTCGGTTCCACATGATCTGGGTATGGATCTGCCCCAGTGCGGTGTTCGGGCGGGAGACCATGGTCATGCCTCGCGTCTCGTGAGCACGATCGAGCCGAAGCGATCGATCGTGGCGTCGAAATTCGGGCTGACCACCGTGGACGTGTCGTCCTCGGCAATCACGGCCGGTCCGCTGAAACGCGCGCCGGGCTTGAGCTGGGCCCGCGCATAGATCGCGACGTCGCGGAATTCGCCGGAGTCCGGATCGAACACCGGGCGGCGGCAGCGCGCCTCCGGCGTATGCGGATATTCGCTGGCAGCGACAGCGAGTTCGCCTTCCGACGGCGCAGCGAGCGAAAGAACCCAGCTTATGGTTTCGATTTCGACGCCCGGGATCGGCCGGCTGTACAGGCGGCGATAGACCTCCTCGAACCGAGCGACGATCCGCTGCCGGTCATCCGCTGCAAAGTCCCGGACCGGCAGGTCGACGCCGATCTCATGTCCCTGCCCGCGATAGCGCATGAAGGCGGAACGCTGCTCGACGAGTTCGGCGTCCGGTGCCCCGCGGCGCACGATCGCTTCCGCCTCGGCGCGCATCTCGGCGAACAACGCGTTCGCCTCGCCCGCATCGAAAGAGCCGAGACGCATCAAACGTCCACGCACGACCTCGTAGGCGACCGGCGCGCGCAACAGGCCGACCGCCGAGCCGACGCCGGCATTGGCCGGAATGACGATGCGGCCAATGCCCGTCTTTTCCGCGACGCGTGCGGCGTGCAACGGCGCGGCGCCGCCGAAAGCAATCAACGTGCGTGGGCGCAAGTCCTTGCCGCTCTCGATGGCGTGCACACGCGCGGCGCTCGCCATGTTCTCGTCGACGATCTCGCTGACGCCGAGCGCGCCGTGATCCGGCGAGAGCCCGAGCGGCTTGCCAATCCTGTCGCCGATGGCGCGGCGCGCGCCCTCGACATCGAGGCTCATGCTGCCGCCGGAGAACGCGGCGGCATCGATGCGCGCGAGCACGATGTCGGCGTCGGTGACGGTCGGCTCGATGCCGCCGCGGCCATAACAGACCGGGCCCGGCGTCGAGCCGGCGCTGTCGGGGCCGACGCCAATGCGGCCGAGCGCGTCGACCCGTGCAATCGAGCCGCCACCGGCGCCGATCTCGACCATCTCGATGACCGGGATGCGCAGCGGCAGGCCGCTCCCTTTGAGGAAGCGGTAGATGCGCGCGACCTCGAAGGCGCGCGCCGTCTGCGGCCGCGCCTTGTCGATGAGGCAGAGCTTCGCGGTCGTCCCGCCCATGTCGAAGGAGACCACATGATCGAGGCCGCTCTGCCGCGCGACGCACGACGCGAAGATCGCACCGCCGGCGGGACCGGATTCCACGAGACGCACGGGAAAGCGCGCCGCGGTCTCGGTGCTGGTGATGCCGCCACCCGACGTCATCAGCAGCATCGGGCAGCGGAAGCCGGCGCGGGCCAGTTCGTTCTCGAGTCGGCCGAGATAGCGGCCCATCAGCGGCTGCAGATAAGCGTTGGCGCAGGCAGTCGAAAACCGCTCGTATTCGCGCATCTCCGGCGAGACGTCGGACGACAGCGTCACAGCAACGTGCGGCAGCGACCGCGCGATCAACTCGGCTGTCCGGCGCTCGTGCTGCGGATTTGTGAAGCTATGCAGAAAGCCGACGGCAACCGCCTCGATCTCCTGCTCCTTGAGCGTCTCGAGCGCACTGGCGACACTCGCCTCGTCGAGCGGCACGAGCACGTTGCCCTGTGCATCGACACGCTCGGCGACCGGCAGACGCAGGCGCCGCGGCACCAGCGGCGGCGGCAGGTCGATGTTGACATCGTACTGTTCGAAGCGGTTCTCGTGACGGATCTCGATGACGTCCCGAAAGCCTTCGGTTGTCAGAAGCGCGGTCTTCGCACCCTTGCGCTCGATCAGCGCGTTGGTGGCGAGCGTGGTGCCGTGGATGATCACCCGCACGTCCGAAGGCGCGGCGTTCGCCTCGCCCATCACCTCGCGCAGGGCGGAGAGCACGCCCTCTTCCGGCGCCCCGGTCGTGGTCAACACCTTGGCGGTGAAGCGCTCGGGCCCGCGCTCGAGCGCCACATCGGTGAACGTGCCGCCGATGTCGACGCCGAGCCTCACTACGGGTGAATTCGTCAAGGGCGGGCACTCAATTGCTGCAACCCAGCTTAAATGCCCGAAATCTCCGGTGCAAACTCCGGATAGCCGCCGGCGCCTCCGCTCACGGCGCGCGGCTCAGGCTCCCAGCTTGAGCGGCACCTTCAGATAGCGCACGCCATTCGCCTCCGCCGGCGGGAAATGTCCGGCGCGCATGTTCACCTGGATCGACGGCAGGAGGAGCAGCGGCGTCGACAATGTCTTGTCGCGCGCGGTGCGCTTGGCAACGAACTCCTCCTCGCCGATGCCATCGTGGATGTGCACGTTGCGTGCCTTCTCCTCCGCGACCGTCGTCTCCCATGCGTACTGATCGCGGCCCGGCGCCTTGTAGTCGTGGCACATGAACAGCCGCGTCTGCGGCGGCAAGGACAGGATGCGCCGGATCGAGCGATAAAGCGCGTGCGCGTCGCCGCCGGGGAAGTCAGCCCGCGCCGTGCCGTAATCGGGCATGAACATGGTATCGCCGACGAAGACAGCGTCGCCGATCCGGTACGACACGCAGGCGGGCGTATGGCCGGGCGTGTACATCACTTCGGCGTCGATACCGCCGACCTTGAACCGCTCGCCGTCCTTGAACAGGTGGTCGAACTCCGAGCCGTCGCCGGACACGTCGGAGGCATTGAACACGGGCCGGAAGATCTGCTGCACGTCGCGGATGTGCTCGCCGATACAGACCGGTGCGCCGGTCTTCTGCTTGATGTATGGCGCCGCGGAAAGATGGTCGGCGTGGACATGCGTTTCGAGCACGCGGCCGATCTTCAGGCCGAGCCGGGCCGCCTCGGCCAACAGCGCGTCGGCGGCCGACACGTTGGCCTCGCCGCTCTTATGGTCGAAATCGAGCACCGGATCGATCACGGCGGCGGCGCGGGTCCCGGGGTCCCACACCAGATAGCTCACCGTGTTCGTCGGCTCGTCGAAAAAGGCTTTGATTTCGGGCTTTGCGGTGGCCATGACGCGTTCTCCTGCGGGGCTCATCATATAGGGCTTGACGTATATATTAGCGTCGCCTACATTAGCAATACCTAATGTATGGAAAGCGGCGATGGCCTCACGTGGTGCCCAGACTATCAGAGCGGCGGATGCCGCGATGGCGGAACTCGAGAACAAGGCGGCGGAAGCGGCCGCGCTGCTCAAACTGCTCGCCAACGAGAACAGGCTGCTGATCCTCTGCCGGCTGGCACTCAAGGGCGAGATGGCCGTGGGCGACCTCGCCGATGCCGTGGGCTTGAGCCAATCGGCGTTGTCGCAGCACCTCGCCAAGATGCGGGACGAAGGGCTCGTCGCCACGCGCCGCGAGGCGCAGACGATCTTCTATCGGATCGCCGATGACAACGCGAAGCGGCTTTTGATGCTGCTGAAGGACATTTACTGCCCGTAAGGGCGGCAACAACAACCAACAAGAGGGACTATCATGAGCAATCTGCAGACCATCTCTCCCGCCCGCGCCGCCGAACTCGTTCGGCAGGGCGCCGTGCTGATCGACATCCGCGAAGCGGACGAAGCCGCGCGCGAGCGCATTCCCGGCGCGCGTCACCATGCGCTCAGCCGCATCGACAAGGATGCACCGGTACGCGAAGGCGACGACGTGCTCGTCTTCCACTGTCGTTCCGGTGCGCGGACGCGCGGAAATGCTGCGCGCCTTGCGGCGGCATCGGGAGCTTGCGAGACCTACATTCTCGACGGCGGCCTCGAAGCCTGGAAGAAGGCTGGTCTGCCGGTCACGCTCGATCGCAATGCGCCGATCGACATCATGCGCCAGGTGCAGATCGGCGCCGGCTCGCTGGTGCTCATCGGAATCATCCTCGGCATGCTGGTCGCGCCTGGCTTCTACGCGCTATCGGCTTTCGTCGGGGCGGGCCTGGTGTTCGCCGGCACGACCGGCTTCTGCGGCATGGCGCATCTGCTCGCCCGGATGCCCTGGAACGCGCGCGCACTCGCTGCGCCGAAATGAATTCGCTCGAAGTTCTGCTCGCGATCGGCTCAGGCGGCGGCGTCGGCTTCACGCTCGGCCTTGTCGGCGGCGGCGGCTCGATCATGGCGGTGCCATTGCTCGTCTACGTCGTCGGCGTCGCCTCTCCGCACATCGCGATCGGCACCAGCGCGGTCGCGGTGGCGGCGAGTGCCGCCGCGAACCTCGTCGGTCATGCGCGGGCAGGCAGCGTCAAATGGAACTGCGCGGCCGTCTTTAGCCTCGCCGGCATCGCCGGCGCCGCCGCCGGCGCGCATTTCGGCAAGCTGATCGACGGTGGTCGCCTCCTCACCCTGTTCGGCGCGCTGATGATCGTCATCGGCCTGCTCATGCTGCGGCCGCGCAAAAACAGCGGCAATCCCGACGTGAAGCTGGCGCGCGATACCCTGCATCTCCTGCCTTGGCTGATCGGCATCGGTTTCGCGGTCGGCGCGCTATCCGGCTTCTTCGGCATCGGTGGCGGCTTCCTAATCGTGCCGGGCCTCATGGCCGCAACGGGCATGCCGTTGATCAACGCCGTCGGCTCCTCGCTGTTCGCGGTGACCGCCTTCGGCCTGACGACAGCCGCCAGCTACGCCGCCTCCGGCCTTGTCGACTGGCCGCTCGCCGGCCTGTTTATCCTCGGCGGCGCAGTCGGCGGGGTTGGCGGCATCGCCCTCGCGCGCAGACTGTCATCGCACAAGCACGCGCTCACGCGCATTTTCTCCGCGATCGTCATTGCCGTAGGCATCTATGTCACGACGCGCGGCTTGCTGCCGGCCTGATCTCGCTCGGTCTGCCGATCGGCACACACAACTTACCAAATTGTCATTCCGCCGAGCGGATTGGCGGGGGGCTCGCGCCGGAACCATGGCACAGGCGGGTGTGTTGCCGTTGCGAACGTCTCGCTCTGCAATCAGGCACCGCAATGAGCCTCGCCTTTCCTTTCGGCCGCTCTCAGTTCCGCAACAAGGTTGTCGTCGTCACCGGCGCTTCAGCCGGCGTCGGCCGGGCCACGGCGGAAGCCTTCGCGCGGCAAGGGGCCTTCCTCGGGCTCATCGCCCGCGACGCGGACGCGCTCGCCGACACCAGGGCCGAGCTGATGCGGATCGGCGCGCCGGTCGCGGTCCATGCCTGCGACGTCGCCGACGCCGAGGCGGTGTTTGCCGCCGCCGCGCGCTTCGAGCGCGAACTCGGGCCGATCGACGTCTGGGTCAACGCGGCGATGGTTACGGTCTTTTCGCCAATCGCCGACATAACGCCGGAGGAATTCCGCCGCGTCACTGAGGTGACCTATCTCGGCTTCGTGCACGGCACCCTGGCCGCCCTCAAAACCATGCGCCCGCGCAACGACGGAACGATCGTGCAGGTCGGCTCGGCGCTCGCCTATCGTGGCATTCCGCTGCAGTCGGCCTACTGCGCCGCTAAGTTTGCCATCCGCGGCTTCACGGAATCGCTGCGCACCGAGCTCGAGCACGACGGCAGCCGCGTGCGCGTATCGATGGTGCAGCTTCCAGGCATCAATACACCGCAGTTCGACTGGGCGCGCGCGCATGTCGGCCGGCATCCGCAGCCGGTCGCGCCGGTGTTCGAGCCGGAAGTGCCGGCGCGCGCCATTTTACGCGCCGCCCGCGAGGGCAAGGCGGAATACTGGGTCAGCCGCATTGTCGCAGAGCTGGTGCTCGGGACGATGATCGCGCCGCGATGGGTCGCCAGATACCTCGCGCGCACGGCAGTCGAAGGGCAGATGACGCCCGAGCGCCTCTCGCCGCAGCGACCGGACAACCTCTATACGCCTGTCGGCCGGTATCACCGCACGCACGGCTCATTCGGCAACAAGGCCAAGCGCCGAGCAGTCACGCTGAACGCCGACCATGCCCGCTTCGGCGTCGTTGCAGCCGGCACCGCAGTGACCTTGGGTCTCGGCTTCCTCATCGGCCGCGCGGCTCAACGATTTGTAACGGAACGCACACAACCGCGCATCCGTTAGCCTCGCGGGAGCGGCTTTCTCATCGCGAGTTTCGAAGTGGCGTTGATCGAACGGCCGGCCCAGGGCGTAATCTATCGCGAGCGGACCGGACCGCCGCTGTCCAACAAGGCGCTCGTCGCCGCCGGCGCAGCGCTTCTTGGCATCGGGCTCGCCGGCGCGCTACTGCGACGCAAGCGCGCGCCTTTGCCGCCTCACCGCCCCGACGCTTTCAAGCGCTGTTCGCGAGATTTAGGTCGCGGCGCCGCGTTGCTGGCTGCGAGCGTGGTGGCGGACAGCGCCATGGAGCACTTTCGCGGCAATTACGACAATCGAGGAATGGTGCTGGCGCCGGTAATCGCAACGGCGACCATGGCCACGGCCCTCAGCGGTCTCCCGGCAAACGCGGTTTCGACCGCTGTGTTCGGCACCGCCGTCGCCGTCGGCATCACTGGGCTGGGCTTCCATTTCTATAACATCACCAAGCGGCCGGGCGGTCTCTCCTGGCAGACGCTCTTTTATGCGGCCCCGTTCGCCGCGCCCGGCGCGCTTGCGCTTGCGGGCGTGCTCGGACTTGCGGCGACGCGCATCCACCGCGCACGCCATGCCTCGTCTCGCGTTCAGCGCGACACCGCCACCGGCCTCGCCTGGACCGTCTCGGCGAGCCTCATGGTCACGGCGTCGGAAGTGTGGCTGCTGCATTTCCGCGGCGCCTTCCACGATCCGTTCATGCTCCTGCCGGTCACTATCGTTCCGGCTGCGGCGCTGGCGCTCGCGCATTCGGGCGCGCGGCCCACCGCGCTCAATCTCAAGGTGTCGCGTCGGCTCCTCCAGCTTACGGGGCTCGTCGGCCTCGCCGGAGCCGGCTTCCACGCTTATGGCGTAGCCCGCAACATGGGCGGATGGCGGAACTGGTCGCAGAACCTGTTCGCCGGACCACCGCTGCCGGCGCCGCCGAGCTTCACGGGGCTGGCATTCGCCGGCCTCGGCACGCTGACGCTGCTCAGCGCATGCGGAGGCGCCGATGTCTGATCGCAATTTCCGCAATCCATACCCCGATTACGACGTGCTGACGAAGTGGGACACGCCGTCGTGGAACGAACAGACGCGCGCCGTCGTGCGCAAGCGTCTCACCGACGTGCCGCCGCGGCGCTTCTTCAGTGAATTGCAATATGAGACGCTCGAGGCAGTGTGCGAGCGTGTCGTGCCACAACCGGAACGCGGCGACGAAAAGGTCCCGATCGCGCCCTTCATCGACGCGCGCTTGCACGAGAACCAGGGCAGCGGCACGCGTTTCGAGCCCTTGCCGTCGCTCCAGGAGTGCTGGCGCCGCGGGCTCGATGCGATCGAGGCGGAAGCGCAGCATCGCTTCCATCGCCGCTACTCCGCGCTCGACGCTGCGGAGCAGGACCTGATCCTGCATGACATGAACAAGGGCGAGACCGAGAGTCCGGCCTGGGGTCCGCGTCTGCCGGCGCAGAAATTCATTCGCCTCGAGCTGCTGCGCACCATCGTCGAGGTCTACTACGCGCACCCGGCGGCGTGGAGCGAGGTCGGCTTTGGCGGGCCCGCCTCGCCGCGCGGCTATGTGCGCCTCCAGCCGAACCGCCACGATAATTGGGAAGGCGAGGAGCGTGACACTGCGCTCGTGCGCGCCGCGGCAGCCAAATGATCGGCACGTCGGACAAACCGCGCGCGACCGACGGCCGCGCGCCGGACGTGTTCAGCCGTGACGGCTGGATCCCGATGAGGGAGTACCGCGAGGACGAGGCGGTCGACTTCGCCATCATCGGCACCGGCGCCGGCGGTGCGACGCTTGCTGCAAAGCTCGCCGAAGCCGGATTTTCCGTCGTCGCCTTCGATGCCGGCGCGTTTTATCGTCCCCTCGCCGACTTCGCCTCGGATGAGACCGAGCAGAACAGGCTCTACTGGCTCGGCGAACGCATCAGCGGCGGCGACGACCCGGTCGAGTTCGGCTCCAACAATTCCGGCCGCGCGGTGGGCGGCTCCACCGTGCACTTCCAGATGGTGGTGTTGCGATGGCGGCCTGAATGGTTCGCGTCGCACTCCACGCTCGGCTACGGCCGCGACTGGCCGATCGATTGGCGCGAGATGTGGCACTACTACGAGGAGGCCGAAGAGGCGCTGAAGGTCTCGGGCCCCGTGCGATATCCGTGGGGCCCACCGCGCGGCCGCTATCCGTATCGCGAGCACGAGGTGAATGCCGCCGGGCTGGTGCTCGCCAAAGGGGCCGAGGCGCTCGGCGTTCCATGGGCGGCGACGCCGCTCGCGACCGTCTCCGCGCCGCGCGGCAAGTCGCCCCCTTGCGTCTATCGCGGTTTCTGCAAGAGCGGCTGCTCGACCAACGCCAAGCAGAGCGCGCTCAACACCTGGGTTCCGCGCGCGATCGCGGCGGGCGTGGAGATTCGCGACATGGCCATGGTCGGCCAGATCGAGACCGGAGCGGACGGGCTCGCGAGCGGGGTGGTCTACCACCGCGACGGTCAATGGCGCCGGCAACGCGCGCGCAACGTCGTCGTCGCCGGCTATGCGATCGAAACGCCGCGCCTGCTCCTGCACTCCGCCTGCGGCAGACATCCGGACGGCCTCGCCAATTCGAACGGCCTCGTCGGCAAGTATTTCATGGTGCACTCCAACCACGCGGTCTGGGGCGTGATGCAGGACGAGATCCGCTGGTACAAGGGCCCGCCATCGATGGCGGTATGCGAGCACTGGAATTACGAAGACAAGGGCAAGGACTTCCACGGCGGCTACGCTTTCATGAGCCAAGGGCCGCTGCCGATAGACCATTCCAGATCGCTGGTGTCCGATACCGGCATGTTCGGCATGGAATTGCGCCAGCGCATGGCGCTCTACAATCACATGGCGGGGCTGAAGATCGTCGGCGCGACCGACGCGCGCGAGGAGAATCGCGTCGAGCTCGCCGACGAGACCGACGAGTTCGGCATCCCGCTCGCGCGCGTCACTTACGGCTACTCAGACAACGACAGGCGCCTGTACAAGCACTCGCTGCGCTTCATGCGGCAGATGCTCGAAGCGGCCGGCGCAAGCGACATGACGGAGACGTCGAGCACGGCGCATCTCATGGGTGGCTGCCGCATGGGGACCAACCCGAAAGACAGCGTCACCAATGCCGACGGCCGCACGTGGGACATTCCGAATTTGTGGATTTGCGACGGCTCGCTGTTTCCGACCTCGGGCGGCGTCAATCCGTCGCTGACGATCTTCGCGCTGGCCTGCCGCATGGGCGACCGCATCCCGGCTTTGGCAAGCCGTGGAGAACTGTAACATGGCGCGCAGCGAACTTCCCGTCACCGATGTCCGCGCCCGCGCCTACACGATTCCGACCGACAAGCCGGAAGCCGACGGCACCTTCGCGTGGGACTCGACCACCCTCGTCGTCGTCAACGTCGATGGCGGCGGCAAGACCGGCCTCGGCTACACCTACACCCACGGATCGATCGTCGCGCTGATCGAGAGCACGCTCAAGGAAGTCGTGGTCGGCACCGACGCGATGGATCCGCCCGGCGCATTCGCGGCGATGCAGCGCGCCGTTCGCAACATGGGCCGGCAGGGGCTGGCGGCCACGGCGATCTCCGCGGTGGACGCGGCGCTGTGGGACCTGAAGGCGAAGCTGCTCGAAGTGCCGCTGTGCACCCTGCTCGGCCGCGTGCGCAAGAGCGTGCCGATCTACGGCAGCGGTGGCTTCACCACCTATTCTCTGGAAGAGCTCAAGCAGCAGCTCACCGACTGGGTCGAGCGCGATGGCTGCCGCTTCGTGAAGATGAAGATCGGCACGCATCCCGAGGTGGATCCGATGCGCGTCGCGAAGGCGAAGATCGCCATCGGCGAGGACGTCACCCTCTTCGTCGACGCTAACGGCGCCTATACGACGAAACAGGCGCTGGCAATGGCGGGCGTGTTCGAAGCCTACCGCGTCGGCTGGTTCGAGGAGCCGGTCTCGTCCGACGATCTCGCCGGCCTGCGGCTTATGCGCGAGCGCGCGCCGCCCTGCATGGAGATTGCGGCGGGCGAATACGGCTACGACATCGATTACTACCGGCACATGCTCGCGGTCGGCGCGGTCGACGTCGTGCAGGCGGACGTCACACGGTGCGGCGGCATCACCGGCTTCCTGCAGGTGGCGACGCTAGCCGATGCCCACCACGTCGATCTCTCCGGCCACTGCGCACCGGCCTTGCACCTGCACGCCGCCTGTGCGGCGCCGCGCCTGCGCCATCTCGAATGGTTTCACGACCACGTGCGGATCGAGCACATGCTGTTCGACGGCGCGCCGGTCCCGAAGAATGGCTGCATCGCGCCCGACCTGACCCGGGCCGGTCATGGGCTGACCTTCAGGGAGCGGGATGCCGAACGCTTCGCGTCCTAGCCGGCCTTGTCTCACCCCACCCATGCGCAGAACGGCGTCGCGGCGCGGCGGCCTTTGTCCTATGAAGAAGACAATGGGATAGACCGACGGCAAGACGCCCGAGGATCGCGGAAAGCTGAGCATGGTGCGGAGTTTCGATGCCGAGGTCGCAGTCGTCGGCGGCGGGCCGGTCGGACTGGTAGCGGCACTGTTGCTGGCGCGCGACGGCATCTCGGTCGTGCTGATCGAGAAGTCGCCGGAGGTCGAGGTCGACTTGCGGGCTTCCACGTTCCACCCGCCGACGCTCGACATGCTCGAGCGCCTCGACCTCGCCCGCGTGCTGACCGGGCAAGGCCTGATCAGCCCACAATGGCAGGTGCGCCTGCACCCCGACGGCGACCGCGTCGTCTTCGATCTCGGCGTACTCGCGAACGCGACAGGTCACCCCTATCGCGTGCAGTGCGAGCAATGGAAACTGTCGCGCGCCGCGCATGCGGCGCTAATCGCGGAACCGCGCGCCAGCGTGCTGTTCGGCGCGGAGGTGACAGACCTCGCCGAGGACGAGGACGGCGTTACGCTGACCATCAGCAGCCGCGACGGCACGTCGACGCTGCGGACCCGATACGTGATCGGCGCCGACGGCGCCCGCTCGACCGTGCGTCGCGCGCTCGGCCTCGACTTCGCAGGCGAAACCTATCCGGAAACGACGCTGCTGGTGACGACGACCTTCCCGTTCGAGCAGCATCTCGAGGGCCTCACCAACATCGCCTATTGCTGGAAGGCGGACGGCAACTTCTCGTTGCTGCGCGTGCCGGGGCGCTGGCGCGTCTCGATCTATCCGCGCGAGGACCAGCCGATCGACGACCAGCTCACGGAAACGGCGATCGAGGCGCAGTTGCAGACGATCGTGCCGCGGCGCGAGGCCTATGACGTACTGGAGAAGCGGCCCTATCGCGTGCACAAGCGCATCGTGCCGCACTATCACCGCGGCCGTGTCGCGCTCGCCGGCGACGCCGCGCATGTCAACAGCCCGGCCGGCGGCATGGGCCTCAATGGCGGCCTGCACGACGCCTTCGAGCTCATCGACGCACTTCGCGACATCCGCAACGGCGCGGCGCGCGCGGCGCGCCTCGACCTCTACGAGCGCCGCAGGCGCCCCGTCGCGCTGGAGCAGATCATCGCCCAGGCCGACGCCAATCGCGCGCGCATGCGCGAGAAGGATCCGGCGCGCCGACGCGAGATCCTCGATGGTCTCAAGGCGATCGCGGCCGACCGCGACCGGCTCGAGGCGCATCTTCTGCGCACATCGATGATCGCCGGGCTGCGACAGGCAGCAGCCGTCACCTGAAACGGCGCATCAGGCGCGTGACGGCCGTGCCTCGCGGGCCGCGCCTTGCGGCGTCACCTCCACCGCCCGCGCATCGTATTCGAACAGCCAATCATAGCGCGTGCGCACGCGCTCCGGCTCCCATTCGCGCGTGATGTAGGCCACGGCCTGGTCGTGATCGGCGAGGATCGGGTTGTGGAAGCGCTTGGCAGTCTCGGTCGAGCCGCGCACGATTTTTGATGTGCGCTCGACGCGCAGATCCTGAAACCTGCGGAACGCGCCGGCGATGTCGCCCGGATCGGCGGCGATCGCGCGCGCGATCACGACCGCATCCTCGATCGCCATGTTCGCGCCCTGCGCCAGGAACGGCAGCGTCGGATGGCACGCATCGCCGATCAGGCACAGCCGGCCGAACGCCCATCGCGTCAGCGGCTCGCGGCCGACGAAGGCCCATTTGAACGGCACGTCGAGCCCGCGGATCGTCTCCTGTACCGCCGGGTGCCAACCCTTGAAGTCGGCGAAGCATTCCGCATGCGTTCCGCGCTCGGTCCAGGATTCGACCGGCCAGTCGCGGCCCTCGACGACGCCAACAAAATTGTAGAGCTCGCCGCCCCGGACCGGGTACGTAATGACATGCGCGCCGGGACCGACCCAGTTGGTGCCGACCGGCGTGCGCTGTTCAGGCGACAGCCGTTCGGCCGGCACCAGCCCGCGCCACGCCATGATGCCCAGGAAGGCCGTCTTGGCCGGAACGCCGGCCGCTTCGCGAAGCTTCGAATGGACGCCGTCGGCGGCAACGATCGCGTCGCCCTGCGCATCGGGCTTTCCGGAAAAATGCAGCGTCACGCCGTCGTGGCTGTCCGTGAAGCCGCGCGCCAAATGGCCGAGATGGATCGCGTCCGGCTTCAAGGCCAGGACGGCGTCGCGCAGCACGCCGTGGACATCGCCGCGGTGCACTGTCCAGTACGGCGCGCCGAAACGCTCGATGCAGTCGCGGCCGAGATCGAACAGTTTCCAGGTCTGCCCCGTGTTCCACAGCCGCACCTCTTTCCGCGCTGCTTCGCAGGCGACCTCATCGAGCGCCTCGCGCAAGCCGAGATCGATCAGCAGCCGCGAGCCGTTCGGCCCGATCTGCACGCCGGCGCCGACCTCGCGCAGCTCGGACGCCTGCTCGTAGACCGAGACGTCGATGCCGCGCCTGAGCAGCGCCAACGCCGTGGTCAGCCCGCCAATGCCGCCGCCGGCGATCAGGATGTGCGGTGATGCTCTGCTCATGGTGGCGCCAGATTCCTTCTATCAACCGCTCGTCTCGCGGATCGACACCGCGCACCACTCCAATGTGCCGCGACTGCGAGAGAAACTGAAGCGCCTTCGCAGTCGCTATGGACGAGCCGCGAAAGTGCCTCTTGCCGCAGTCCCCTCGGCATGCTCCCGTTCCGAGGAAACGCTTCGAGGCAAGACCAATGATCAGGATCGGCATTATCGGGCTCGGCTGGTGGGGCAAGCAGATCGTCACCTGCCTCAAGGAAAGCCCGCGCTTTACGGTGGTCGCCGGCTGCGACATCGACCACAACATGGCCGCGCCGTTTGCGCGCGATAACGGCTTCGATCTGGTCACGGACTACCGGGATCTCCTGAAGCGATCCGACCTCGACGCCATCGCGGTCGTCACGCCGCACCTGCTGCACGAGGAAATGGCGATCGCGGCGCTTGCCGCCGGCAAGCAGGTGTTCTGCGAGAAGCCTTTATCAACGACCGCCGCGAGCGCCGAACGCATCCTGGAAGCCAGCGCCAAACGCGGCGGCGTGCTCGGCATCGGCCATGAACGCCGCTACGAGCCGGCAATCGAGGAGATGCGGCGGCTCCTGGAGAGCGGTGCGCTCGGCCGCGTCCTGCACATGGACGCCAATGTCAGTCACAACAATTTCCGCAACATGGACCCGTCGAACTGGCGGCGCGATCCGCGCCACGCGCCGGCCGGCGCCTGGACTGCGCTCGGCATCCATCTCGGCGACCTGATGGTGTCGTTCGCCGGCCTGCCCACGCGCGTCGCGGCGCGCACGGCGTCGCAGATATTCCCCGCCCCGGCCGAGGACTTCGTCTCGGCCGACATCGATTTCGCGCAAGGGGCGCGCGGCCGCATCACGTGCCTGTCGACGCCGCCGTTCTACGCGCGCTTCACGCTTATCGGCGACCAGGGCTGGGTCGAGGTGCAGGAGGGCGGCAATGTCGACAAGGGCTTGCCGTCGACCTTCGTGCATTGTCGGCCGGACGGCTCGCGCGAGAGCCGCGAATACGCGCCCGTCAATACCGTGCGCATGAACTTCGAGGCCTGGGCCGACGCGATTGAGGGCCGCGCGCCATACCGGTTCACGCCCGAGCACCTCCGCGCCAACATCGGCATTCTCGACGCGGTGACGCGCTCGGCCGCGGACGGCGGCAAGCCAGTTGCTCTTTAGTCGCAACAGCGACTAGCGGAGTCGAAATCACACCACAGGTGCGCTAGATAGCGCGCCATGCAGAGCGAGAAGGAACAGGTCGCCCTCTCTTCGATGGCGGCGTCGGCCGGACTGACGATCGCCAAGGCGATCGTCGGTATCTCCACCGGCTCCCTCGCCATCCTGTCGGAAGCCGGCCATTCGCTGATCGATTTCGGCGCGACGGTGATGACCTACGTGGCCGTGCGCATCTCCGGCAAGCCGGCGGACGAGCAGCATCACTACGGCCACGGCAAGGTCGAGGCGATCTCGGCGCTGGCCGAGACGGCGCTTCTGTTCCTGCTCTCCGGCATCGTCATCTGGGAAGCGCTCAAGCGGCTGATGGAGCATGAAGGCCATGTGGTCGAAGCGACCGTCTGGGCCTTCGGCGTCATCATCGTCTCGGTCGTCGTCGATTTCTTCCGCGCGCGCGCACTGACGCGCGTCGCGCACGAGACGCAGAGCCACGCGCTCGAGGCCGATGCGCTGCATTTCTCCTCCGACCTGTGGTCGTCGCTGGCCGTGCTGTGCGGCCTCGGCGGAGTCTGGCTCGGGTACGCCTGGGCCGACTCGGCCGCCGCGTTCGTGGTCGCCGTGCTGGTCTGCGTCGCCGGCTGGCGACTCGGCAAGCGCACCGTCGACACGCTCACCGACGTTGCCCCGGCCGGCGCCGCGGAACTCATCACGACGACGGCAGCGAAGGTGCCGGGCGTCGTTCGCGTCGACCAGGTGCGCGCCCGCGCCGTCGGCGAAACGACGTTCGTCGATCTGGCCGTGGCGGTGAGCCGCACGCTGCCCATCGACCGCGTCGATGCGATCCGCGACGCCGTCGCCGCCGCGCTGCGTGCAGGTATGCCCGGCGCCGAGCCGGTCGTGACGACCCATCCGGTAGCGCTGAATAACGAAACAGTGCTCGACCGCGTCATGGTGATCGCGCGCAACCGCGCGCTCGCGGTGCACCACGTCACGGTGCACGAATTGCGCGACAAGCTCACGGTCTCGCTCGACCTCGAGGTCGACGGCAGGCTCTCGCTGCGCGCCGCGCACGAGATGGCCGATGCGCTGGAGAGCGCAATTGAATCCGAACTCGGCGTTGGCGTCGAGGTCGAAACACATATCGAGCCGTTGCAGCCGCAGGACGTTACCGGCCGCGAGGCGTTGCCGGAACGCGTCGGGGCCGTCTCGATTACGCTGAGCGAACTGGCGGCGGAGGGCCGCGTCGTCCGCGACGTACACGACGTGCGCGTACGCGAGACCGACGATGGCGAGATCGTCAATTTTCACTGCCGCGTCGACCCGGCGCTCACCGTGCTTGACGTGCACGACGCCGTCGACGCGCTGGAACGCGCGTTGAAGCTGCGCTCGCCGCAGATCAAGCGGGTGGTCGGCCACGCCGAGCCGATGCGCTAGGGCACGAGCACCGCAGCGCCCTCGAGCCTTCCCTCACGCAGATCTGCGAGCGCCTCGTTCGCCTCATCCAGCGGATAGCGCGTTACCGCGCATTGCACGCCGGCCTTGGGCACGATCTCCAGGAACTCGCGCGCGTCTTCGCGCGTGAGGTTGGCGACCGAGCGCACTTGCCGCTCCTCCCACAGGATCGCATAGGGGAAGCTCGGAATGTCCGACATGTGGATGCCGCCGCAGACGACGCGCCCGCCCTTCCTCACCGCCTTGAGCGCCGCCGGCACCAGCGCGCCGACGGGCGCGAAAATGATGGCGGCATCGAGCGGTTCCGGTGGCTTGTCTTCCGCGTCGCCGGCCCACTCCGCGCCGAGCGAGCGGGCGAAATCCTGCGCGCGCGTGTCGCCACCGCGCGTGAACGCGAACACCCGCCGCCCCTGCCACTTGAGCACCTGCGCCAGGATGTGCGCCGCCGCGCCGAAGCCGTAAAGGCCGATCGAGCGGCCCTCACCGGCGAGGCGCAGGCTGCGCCAGCCGATCAGACCCGCGCACAGCCACGGCGCGATCGCCGCATCGTCGCCGCCCTCACCCAGGGGAAAGCAAAAGCGGGCGTTCGCCACCGTATGGGTGGCGAAACCGCCGTCGCGCGTATAGCCGGTGAAGACCGGCGTGTCGCACAGGTTCTCCGCGCCCTCGCGGCAATAGGGGCAGACGCCGCAGGTCGCACCGAGCCAGGGCACGCCGACGCGCTCGCCCACGCTGAAGCCGGCGACGCCCTCGCCGATCGCCGCCACGCGGCCGACGATCTCGTGCCCGGGCACGATCGGCAGCTTCGGATGTGTCAGGTCGCCGTCGACGACGTGCAGGTCGGTGCGGCAGACGCCGCAGGCGCCGACCGCGATCAGCAGTTCCCCCGAAACCGGGGTCGGCATGGGACGTTCCCTTAAGGTGAGCGCCGTCCGCGGCCGTTCCAGCACCATCGCCCGCATCGTCGCCATGTTCCTTCCAATCCGGCGGCCGCTATCCTAGATCAGGACCCATGCGCACAGACATCGCCCAGCCCATTCGCCTCGAGGATTACCGCCAGCCCGACTGGCTCGTGGACACGGTCCATCTCGATTTTTCGCTGCATCCGAGCGGCACGCGGGTGAAGGCGAAGCTCGCGCTCCGGCCCAATCCTGCCACCCCGGCTGCGCCATTGGTCCTCGACGGCGACGAGGTGTCCTTGACCTCGCTCAAGATCGACGGCGCCGAAGCCGCGCCCGATGCTTATGTCGCGACGCCGGAGCGGCTGACCATTGCGCAGCCGCCGGCAAAGCCTTTCACGCTCGAGATCGAGACCACGGTCGATCCGTCGGCCAATACCCAACTCTCCGGCCTCTATCGCTCCAGCGGTACCTATTGCACCCAGTGCGAGGCGGAAGGCTTCCGCCGCATCACCTACTTCCCCGACCGGCCGGACGTGATGGCCGTCTACACGACGCGCATCGAGGCCGACAAACCGGAAGCGCCGGTCCTGCTCGCGAACGGCAACCTGATCCTGAGTGGCGACCTGCCCGGCGGCCGGCATTTCGCGGTCTGGCATGATCCGCACCCGAAGCCGTCCTACCTCTTCGCGCTCGTCGGCGGCGACCTCGCGCATATCGAGGACCGCTTCCGCACCATGTCCGGCCGCGACGTGACGCTGCGCATCTATGTCGAACACGGCAAGGAAGACCGCTGCGGCTACGCCATGGACGCGCTCAAGCGCTCCATGCGCTGGGACGAGCAGGCCTTCGGCCGCGAATACGATCTCGACATCTTCATGATCGTCGCCGTCTCCGACTTCAACATGGGGGCGATGGAGAACAAGGGCCTCAACGTCTTCAACGACAAATACGTGCTGGCGACGCCGGAGACCGCGACCGACGCCGACTATTCGCATATCGAGGCGATCATCGCGCACGAATACTTCCACAACTGGACCGGCAACCGCATCACCTGTCGCGACTGGTTTCAGCTCTGCCTGAAAGAAGGCCTCACGGTCTTCCGCGACCAGGAATTCTCCTCCGACATGCGCTCGCGGCCGGTGAAGCGCATCGCCGACGTGCGGGGCCTACGCGCCGCGCAGTTCGTCGAGGACGCGGGGCCGCTGGCGCATCCCGTGCGGCCGCAGGCCTACAAGGAGATCAACAACTTCTACACGTCGACGGTCTACGAGAAGGGCGCCGAGCTGTGCCGGATGGTGCAGACGCTGATCGGCAAGGACAAGTTCCGCGCCGGCATGGATCTCTATTTCGCCCGTCATGACGGCGAGGCGGCGACGGTCGAGCAGTTCATCGCGTGCTTCGCCGAGGCGAGCGGCCGCGACATGACGCAGTTCATGCGATGGTACGCACAGGCCGGCACGCCCGAGGTCACGGTCACGACGACCCACGACGCGGCGGCGAAGACCTTCACGGTCGAGGCGAAACAGGCGGTGCCGCCGACCCCGGGGCAGCCGGACAAGCAGCCGATGCTCATTCCGCTGCGGCTCGGCCTCGTCGGCAAGGATGGACGCGACCTGCCGCTGACGCTTCAAGGCGCTTCGATCACAGGCGACGTCGTCGAACTCGACGCTGCGGTGAAGACGTTCGTCTTCACCGGCATCACGGAGCGGCCGGTGCTGTCGATCAATCGCGGCTTCTCGGCGCCGATCAAGCTCGTCACCGACCTGACCAACGACGACCTCGCCTTCCTCGCGGCGCATGACGCCGATCCATTCAACCGCTGGCAGGCGCTGCAATCGATCGCGACGCGCCTCTTGATCGACAATGTCGGCGAAATCCGCAAAGGCTTTGCGCCGAAGAGTGATGACCGGCTGATGGTGGCGCTTGCCGCTTTGGTCGAGGACGCGAGCCTCGAGCCGGCCTTCGTCGCGCTGGCGCTGGTGCCGCCCGGCGAAGGCGACATCGCGCGCGAGCTGGGCCGCGACATCGACCCCGACGCCATCCACCGCGCCCGTCGCGCATTGCGCGCGGACATCGGCGTGCGGCTCGGGCCTGCGCTGTCGACGCTCTACGAGCGGCTCACGCTGCCCGGCGGCTACACCCCGGACGCGACCAGCGCGGGCCGCCGCACCCTGCGCAACGTCGCGCTCGACCTTATCGCCGCCGATGGCAACGCCGCCGGCATTGCGCGCGCCGCGCGCCAGTACGAGACCGCCGACAACATGACCGACCGCATGGCGGCCTTGTCGACGCTGGCGCTGCACGAGGGAGATGCCCGCGACAAGGCACTCGCCGACTTTTACGGCCGTTACGCGGCCGACGCGCTCGTCATCGACAAGTGGTTCTCGCTGCAGGCGATGAGTCCCCTGCCCGGCGCGCTCGAGCAGGTGCGCGCGCTGACCCGCCACGCCGGCTTCTCCCTCGCCAACCCGAACCGCGTGCGGGCGCTGATCGGCGCCTTCGCCCACAGCAACCTGACGCAGTTCAACCGCGCCGACGGCGCCGGCTACGACTTCGTCGCCGAGCAGATTCTGGCGCTGGACCCAAAGAACCCGCAGGTCTCCGCCCGCATGGCCACGGCCTTCCGCACCTGGCGCAATCTGGAGCCGGGCCGGCGTGCCAAGGCGGAATCCGCGCTGCGCCGCATCAAGGCTGCCCCCGGCCCGTCGCGCGACCTGTCCGACATCGTGGAACGGGCCTTGGGTACGCCTTGACCGCCGGGCGACCGGCAAATTGAGTCCTGAAGGCAACAGGTACGGCCCTGTGTGTAACGATTTTTAAACAATTGACTCTCCGACTCTCGACAAAACAGCGGCCATCGATTCCAATCACCATGTGATTCGGAGAGATGCGGCACATCCTTCCGGACCAGGGTGGTGGGGACATTCCGAACGGAGGCCGTCGATGGCGCGCGCCACAATGGCGAGTGCGTCTGCACAATCGGATTCGATCAAAGGCCTCGCACAATCGATTGCCAAGCCGGCATATCGGAGGCTTTTGACGGCCGAGCCGCTTTTGCGGCGCGCCGTTCCGGTGCTGATCCTCGCCTTCCTTATAACGATCTGCGTCGGCGCCGCAGTCCAGGTGCTGGACCAACGCCGGCAGGCCATCGCCAACGACGCCATCCTCATCGCCGCCGCCGCCGACCTGACGGCGGCGGAATTGCAAGTGGCGCCACGTGACGCCAAGCCGCATGATGTGCTCGCGCGCGCCCTGCCCGCCTGGGCCGGCGCCTCGAGCCGCCAGTATCTCCTCACCAATGGCGAGGGCGCGATCGTCGCGGCAACCGATGGCGCCAGCAGCACGATCGGCCGCCGTTTGATCGACCTCATCGGCCCGACGCAACCCCTCACCACCTTCGGCGCCAACGCCGGTGTTATGGAAATCGTGCTGCCGGACGAGACCCGCGCGCTCGCCACCGTGCGCACGCTGAAAGCGCCCTATGGCCAGCTTGCGGTGCTGCAGCCGCGCTCGGCGGCGCTGTCGAACTGGCGCTCGATCACCACCCTCACCATCACACTCTCCGCCACGACCGGCTTCGTCGTCCTCATCCTCGGCTTCGCCTTTCACTGGCAGGCGACGCGTGCGCGCGAAGCGGACGTCATCTACGAGACGGTCCGCAGCCGCATCGACACGGCGCTCAACCGCGGCCGCTGCGGCCTGTGGGACTGGGACCTTGCCCGCGGCCGCATCTTCTGGTCGCAGTCCATGTTCGATATCCTCGGCATGGCGAGCCAGGACGATCTGCTCTCCTTCGGCGACGTCAGCGGACTGGTGCATCCCGGCGACGTGCAGCTCTACGAGCTCGCCTCCGAGCTGGCCGACGCCACGGTCACCTCGATCGACCATGACTTCCGCATGCGGCACGCCGACGGCCACTGGGTATGGCTGCGCGCGCGCTGCGAACTGGTGCACCAGCCGCACGATCCCGGCCTGCACCTGATCGGCATCGCCGTCGACATCACCGAGCAGAAGACCCTGGTCGAGAAGACCGTCGCCGCCGACATGCGCCTGCGCGACGCCATCGAGACCATTCCCGAAGCCTTCGTGCTGTGGGACGCCGACAACCGCCTCGTCCTGTGCAACTCGAACTTCCAGGAGCTGCACGACCTGCCGGACGAAGCGATCACCGTCGGCGCGTCCTACGAGTCGGTCGTCGCCGCCGGCCGCCAGCCGGTCGTGCGCAACAAGGTCGTCACGCACGGACCGTTGCAGCCCGGCGCGCGCACGTTCGAGGCCCAACTCGAGGACGGCCGCTGGCTGCACATCAGCGAGCGCCGCACCAAGGACGGCGGCTACGTCTCGGTCGGCACCGACATCACGGCGATCAAGACGCACGAGGAGAAGCTGGTCGACAGCGAGCGGCGACAGGTCGCCACGATCGCCGACCTGCGCGCCTCGCAGCACCGGCTCGCCGAGCTCGCCGAGAAATACGCGGTCGAAAAGACCCGCGCCGAGGAAGCCAACCAGGCGAAATCGAAATTCCTCGCCAATATGAGCCACGAGCTGCGCACGCCGCTCAACGCCATCATCGGCTTCTCGGAGATCATGGAGTCGGGCATGTTCGGCCCGCTCGGCGCCGACCGTTACGAGGAATACTGCAAGGACATCCGCAACAGCGGCGAATATCTGCTCGACGTCATCAACGACGTGCTCGACATGGCCAAGATCGAGGCCGGCCGCATCCGCCTCGAGTTCGAGGACCTCGCGCTCGACCCATTGCTGTCCGAGGCGATGCGCGTCGTGTCGGCGCGCGCGCAGGACAAGCAGCTCACCCTCACCGCCCGCCTCTCGCCCGACCTGAGCCTGCGCGCCGACCGCCGCGCGCTCAAGCAGATCGTGCTCAACCTCTTGTCCAACGCGGTGAAGTTCACCCCCGCTGGCGGACAGGTGACGATCCGGGCGCGCAATGTCGGCAACACCGTTGTCGTCGGCATCGCCGATACCGGCATCGGCATCGCCCCCGACGCCCTCCAGCGCCTTGGCCGGCCGTTCGAGCAGGTCGAGAGCCAGCTCACCAAGAGCCATCAGGGCTCCGGCCTCGGCCTCGCCATTTCCAAATCGCTGGTCGAATTGCACGGCGGCCGCATGAGCATCCGCTCCACCGTCGGCCGCGGCACCATGGTGCTGGTGCGCATGCCGCTCGAGCCGCACTGCCCGCTGCCGAAGGAAGAAGCGGCGTAAGCCTACGGCTCCTTGCCCAGGATCCGCACGAAGCTCGTGCGCACGCGCGCCTGCATGTCGATGAGCGTCGCATCGAGCGTGGCGAAGTCGGGCACGTCGGCCGCGCGCGCCAGAAGCTGAAGCAAGCCGCTCGCCGCGGTCTTCGGCTCGAACGGGCCGGACAGGCAGAGCCGCAGGATCTGCGTCAGGACCTGATAGAGCTGCACCGCTGCGCGTAAGACCTCGGCGTCCTCGCGTTCGATGAGGCGCAATGACCACGCCTTCTCCAGCACCCGCGCCGTCGATGTGTCGAGTATCTCCGGTTTCTCGTGCGCGTGCACGAGCTGCAGGTACTGGGCGATGAACTCGATGTCGACCAGCCCGCCGACGGCGTGCTTGATGTCCCAGCGGTCCTGGTCCCCCTTCTCCGCCGCGATTGCCGTGCGCATCTCGACGACATCGCCGGCGGTCAGGTCGCGGTCGCGCGGCCGCATCAGCACCTCGCGAATGACGGCTTCGACGCGGGCGCGAAAGCCCGGGGACGACGAGACGACGCGCGCACGCGTCAGCGCCATATGCTCCCAGGCCCAGGCCTCGTGCTCCTGGTAGTGCGCGAAGGCCCCGAGCTGCGTCGCCAACGGTCCGGCGCGGCCGGACGGCCGCAGCCGCATGTCGACGTCGTAGAGTGCGCCGTAATTGGTCTGCGCGGTGAGCGAATTGATCAGCCGTTGCGTCAGCCGCGCAAAATATTGCGCGCCGTAAAGCGAGCGACGACCGTCCGACTCCGGGTGCGCCTCGTCGAAGTCGTAGGCGAGGATGAGGTCGAGATCGGACGTCGCCGTCATCTCGTAACCGCCGAGCTTGCCCATTGCGATCACGGCCGTCTCTTCGCCTCGCAGATGGCCGTAAGTGGCGGCGAAGTTCTCCGCGACCGCGTTGTGCACCGCGCGGATCACGGAATCGGCGAGCCCGGCGAAAGCGGTGCCCGCCTGCCGCGCCGTCACCGTGCCGGACAGGATGCGCACGCCGATCAGGAACATGTATTCCAGGCCGAACATGCGAATTCGCTCGAGCAGATCCTCGTCGTAGCGCGCCTGCGCCAGCGCCGCTTCGAGCCGGCGGCCGAGCTCGGCCTCGTCCGGTAGCGCGCCGAAGAAGCTCGGGTCGATCAGCGCATCCATCACCTGTGGATGCCGCGCGAGAATATCGGCGAGCCGCGGCGCGATGCCGAGCACCAGGATGAGCAGCGCAATCAGCTCGGGTCTCTGCCGCAGCAGCGACAGGAGCCGTCCGGCGCCGTGCAGATTGGCGAGGAAGTCGTCGAACAGCTTCAACGTGCCGTTCGGATTGGCGGTGCGCGCGATCTGCTCGATCAGCACCGGCACCAGCTCCTGCAAGTGGTTCTGCGCCGCCTCGCCCTTGAGCGAGCGATGCGCGCCGGCGAGCCACTGCCTCACGATCGCGGAGGCTTCGAGCGCCGAGCCATAGCCGAGCGCCGTCAGGCGGTCGAGCGCCTTGATGTCGTCCGCATCCGCCGGGAATTTCAAATCCGGCTGATCCTGCGCCGGCACCTTCTCGAACAGGCGGGCGTAATAGCCCTGCACCTTCTCGAGATGGCCCACGAGGACTGAAGCAAAGGCATCGCGGTTGTCATAGCCGAGAAAGCGGGCGAAGCGCTCCATGCCCTCGCGGTCGGCCGGCAGCACTTGCGTCTGATCGTCCTCGATCATCTGCAACCTGTGCTCGACCTTACGCAGGAAACAATAGGCGTCGGTCATCGCGTCGCGTGCGGCGGCGTCGATCCAGCGGTCATGCGCCAGCTTGTCGAGCGTGATGAGCGTCTCGCGGTCGCGCAGCGCCGGGTTGCGGCCGCCGGCGATCAACTGCTGCGTCTGCGCGAAGAACTCGACCTCGCGGATGCCGCCGCGGCCGAGCTTGATGTTGTGGCCCTCGACCGCGATCTCGCCATGGCCGCGATAGGCGTTGATCTGCTGCTTCATCGCGTGCACGTCGGCGAGCGCGGCAAAATCGAGATATTTGCGCCAGACGAAGGGCGAAAGATCGTTGAGGAGCTTCTCGCCGGCGGCAATGTCGCCGGCGCAGGCGCGCGCCTTGATCATCGCCGCCCGCTCCCAGTTCTGCCCGACGCTCTCGTAATAGGCCATCGCCGCCGCGGTCGAGATCGCGATCGGCGTCGAGGCGGGGTCCGGACGCAGCCGCAGATCGGTGCGGAACACGTAGCCATCGCCGGTGCGCGTATTCAGCAGCTTCACCACCCGCTGGGTGATGCGCACGAAGGCCGGCGAAGCCTCCGCGTCCTCGGGGATGAGCGGCGAGGCCGCGTCGAAGAAGACGATGAGATCGATGTCGCTGGAATAGTTGAGCTCGCAAGCGCCCATCTTGCCCATTGCGAGCACGATGTAACCAGAGCCGCGCTGCGGCTCCTTCTCGTCGCGCAGCACGATACGGCCGGCGCGCGCGGCCTCGAGCAGCGCGAAATCGACCGAGGCCCTGACGGCCGTATCGGCCAGTTCCGTCAAAGCGCGCGCGGCCTGCATCACCGGCCAAACGCCGCCGATATCGGCGAGCGCGATCAGGAGCGCCGCCTCGGCCTTCATGCGGCGCAGGAGCCGCGTCGCCTCCGCCTCGTCGCCGGTCGCCGCGACCGCACGCGCGGTCTCGCTCAGGAGGCGGGTGAAGCCGCGATCGGGATCGCTCTTGAGGAGACGCAGGAGCCGGTCAGGCTCGCGGCTCGCCAATTCCCAGAGGAACGGCGAGCTTTCGGACAGGCTCTGTAGCAGCGTGGGCAGCAAAGGATAGCCGTCAAGCAGCGCCTCGAGCGCCGCGCGGTCATCGACGCCAAGCTCGGCACGCCAGGTCGCGACGGTCTTCGCGGCCTCCTCAGGCGCGATCAACCGCGGCGCGATGACGAGCCGTTCGGCCAGAGTTGCGGTGGTATCGGAATCGGGGCCCGGCAGGGTCATCCGCCACTCTGTACCGGTCCTCCGCGCGGCAATGCAATGACGGCCTTCAGGCCCGGCTCGTTGTCGGCCAGCGTCAGTTCGCCGCCGTGCAGGCGGGCGACCGCGGCGGCGAGGCTGAGACCCAGTCCGGAGCCCGGCTGCGACCGGCTCTGCTCGAGGCGCACAAAACGCTCGACCGCACGGGCACGGTCCATCTCCGGGATGCCGGGACCGTTGTCGGCGACGGAGAGCAGGATACGCTCGCCCTCGGTCACGGCCTTGACCACGATCTGGGGTGCACGGCCGTCGGCCGCACCGGAGGGAATTTCCGAATATTTGATGGCGTTGTCGACCAGATTGGCGACCGCTTGGCTGACCAGTTCGCGATTGCCGTGGAGCGGCGCCGCCGCCTCGGCTTCGACCTTGAGGACGATGCCCTTTTCTTCGGCGACCGGTTCGTAGAGCTCGCCGATGTCGTGGGCGACTTCCGCCGCATCGAACTCGGTCATGTCGTTGCGCGCCTGGCCGGACTCGGCGCGCGCGATCATCAATAGGGCGTTGAAGGTGAGGATGAGACCGTCGGATTCCTCAATCGTCCCCTCCAGCGCCGCGCGATATTCGGGCTCGGTCTTGGCCGTGCGCAGGGCCTGCTCGGCGCGATTGCGCAAGCGCGTGAGTGGCGTCTTGAGATCGTGCGCGATGTTGTCGGAAACTTCCTTGAGGCCCATCATCAGCGCCTCGATGCGTTCGAGCATGACGTTGAGGTTTTCGGCCAGGCGGTCGAGCTCGTCGCCCGTTCCGGCGACCGGCAGCCGGCCGCCGAGATCGCCGTCCATGATCGTGCGCGTCGTCTCGGTCATGGCGTCGACGCGGCGCAGCACGCGGCGGGTGACGAAGAGGCCGCCGGCCAGTCCCAGCACGACGACGATGATCACCGACCAGCGGCCGGCGGAGAGGACGATGTGATAGAGCCGTTCGCGCTCCTCGAGATCGCGGCCGACGAGCAGGCGGAATCCGCCCGGCAATTGGAATACGCGCACCAGCGCGTCATGCTCCGGCTTGCCGGAATTTTCCGGCTCGTCGAGACGCCGGTAGACGATCTCGATCCACCCCTGCGCGTCGAGCGTGCCGGGCGGCAGCGCCGTGACGTTGCCGGCGAGCGCCTCGCCGCTGAAGGTGGTGACGAGGTAGAGGCTCGAGCCCGGCCGCCGGGCGCGCGCATCGACGGCGATCACGAGGCGGCGGATGCCGCCGAGCCTGTACTGCTCGGACAGCCCGGTGATCTCGGCATTGACGGTGTCGGTGATCTGCTCGGTAATCAGGCGGCGGGTGTTGAGAGCGAAATAGCCGAGCAGAAAGACGGCGAACAGCGCAAACACGGTCAGATAGACCAATGTCAGCTTGAATGTGGTCGTCCGGAATAATTTACCGAGCGCCGTCACGGATCATGTATCCCGCGCCGCGGACAGTATGCAGAAGCGGCTGGGAGAAACCTTTATCGATTTTTGAGCGCAGACGCGAGATATGCACGTCGATGACGTTGGTCTGCGGGTCGAAATGATAGTCCCACACGTTTTCCAGGAGCATGGTGCGGGTCACCACCTGGCCTGCGTGCTTCATCAGATATTCGAGCAGGCGAAATTCGCGCGGCTGCAGCACGACTTCCTCCTCGCCGCGCTTGACCTCGCGCGACATGCGGTCGAGCACGAGGTCGCCGACCCGCAGCACCGTCTCCTCGCCGCGGCCGCCGCGGCGGCGCGACAGGACCTCGACCCGGGCGAGCAGCTCGGCGAAGGAATAGGGCTTTGGCAGGTAGTCGTCGCCGCCGGCGCGCAGGCCTTTGATCCGGTCGTCGACCTGACCGAGCGCGGACAGGATCAGCACCGGCGTCTCGACGCCCTTGGTGCGCAGGTTGCCGATCAACGCCAGGCCGTCGAGCTTGGGCAGCATCCGGTCGATGATGAGAACGTCGTATTCGCCGTCGGCCGCCATGGCGAGGCCGTCCTCGCCGTCGGTCGCAGCATCGGCGACATGGCCGACCTCGCGGAAGGCCTTCACCAGATAGTCCGCTGCGTCGCGATCATCTTCGACAACGAGAAGGCGCATGGTGACCCGGTCCGGCTGCGCGTCGGCCGCCCGGCCGAAGGCACGTTGCCCTTGAACATTCGCAGATGGGGGCATCGGTCACACCAATTTTCGGTCATTCCATGGCGGCTTCGGCCGCCCACGCCGCCCCGTTGGTTCGCCCGAAAAAATCGCCATTAGCGCCCCCCAGACATACGTGAGGGGGTGGCGGCGAGCCGCCACCCCCTCTACGACCCCACCCCAGCGGGGGCGACGGATGCCGGGGTTGGAGTTCGGACCTCAAGCGAAGAGCATCCTCTCCACCCAGGATTAGCCGGGACGGGCCGAAGCCCGTCCCGTGAGGGCGACCACCGGCGGGGGCGACGTATGCCGGCGAGACGTCCCCAACTGTTATTCCTTCATCAGCCCTGGCCGATCGGCAGAGCCACGAAACGCGTGTTGTCACCCGACTTCACGCGCATCAAAACGTTCTTGCGGCCGTCCTTGCGCGCGACGCCGATGGCGTTCCGCACATCGCCGGGCGAAGAGACCTGCTTGCCGCTGATCTCGAGGATCACGTCGCCGGTGGAGAAGCCGTGCTCGGCGGCGACACCGGAGCCATCGACATTGGTCACGACCACGCCCTGATCGCCGGCGCCGTTGACGCGGGAGGCCGGCGCGAGCGTCAGGCCGAGCTTGCCGATGTCGGCGGTGGCGCTGCCATTGTCGTTGCTCGGCTCGTTCTTCGCTTCCTTCTGGTTCGGTAACTCACCAAGCGTCAGCGACATGCTCTTCTCGGAGCCGCCCTGAAGCACGACCAGGTCGATCTTGGTCCCGGGCGCCATCGCGCCGATGGTCTTGGCGAGATCACGCGAGTCCTTGACCGCCTTGCCGTTGACCTGGGTGATGACGTCGCCGGCCTTGATGCCGGCCTTCGCCGCGGGGCTGCCGGCCTGCGGCTCGGCGACGAGCGCGCCTTCGGCCTTCTTCAGACCCAGACTATCTGCGATGTCCGGGGTGACGGTCTGGATCTGCACGCCGATCCAGCCGCGGGTGACGTGGCCGTGATCCTTGAGCTGCGCGACGACCGTCTTCACGGTGTCGGAGGGAATCGCGAAGGCGATGCCGACCGAACCGCCGGAGGGCGAGAAGATCGCGGTGTTGACGCCGACCACGTTGCCGTCGGTGTCGAAGGCGGGGCCACCGGAATTGCCCTTGTTCACGGGCGCGTCGATCTGGATGAAGTCGTCATAGGCGCTCGCACCGATATCGCGGCCACGCGCCGAGATGATGCCGGCGGTGACGGTGCCGCCGAGCCCGAACGGATTGCCGACCGCGAGCACCCAGTCGCCGATGCGCGGCGCGCTGTCGGCGAGCTTGACGTAGGGGAATGTGCCGCCGTCGACCTTGATCAGCGCCAGATCCGTGCGCGGATCGGTGCCGATGACCTTGGCGGTGTGCGTCTTGCCGTCGTCGGTGATGACCTTCACGTTGTCGGCGTTCTCGACGACGTGGTTGTTGGTGACGGCGTAACCGTCAGCCGAGATGAAGAAGCCGGAGCCCTGCCCCATGATGACGCCGCCGCCGTGGCCGCCATTGTGGCCACCGCCGCGGTTCGGCGCATCGGGCATGTCCGGCATGCCGAAGCGGCGGAAGAAGTCGCGCAGGCCCGGCGGGATTTCCCGGTTGTTCGCCGAGCCGCTGGTGTCTTTGTCACCGTCAATGCGCACGCGCACCGAGATCACCGCCGGTTTCACCTTGGCGACGATGTCGGCGAAGCCGACCGGCGCGTTCAGCTTGTGCGCCTGCTCGGTCAGGTTCTGGGCGTGGGCGGTGGGATAGGTGGCCGATAGATTCAGATCGGGCGCCGCGACGAAAGCGGCCGCACCGAGGCCGGCAATGGTCGTTGCCAGCAGTGCGATCCGGCGGGCCGACAGGATGCCGCGGGGTTGAGGAGCGCGATTGTCGCTCGGGTTCATCACACAATCTCCATCTCAATTCGAATGAAGGGCGCGGCTGTCGCGCTCCTGTTCGAATGAGAAGATGGGGATGTGTGCCTTACGACGTCCTGTCGCGGGGGTTAAACTTTCGTAAGATAGGGGAAATCCCGATCACGGAAGCGCGATTTTTGCCGCGGAATCAACGGCCCTCGGGACCGGAACCGACCAAAGTCGCAACCTTCGCCTGTTCCTCGGAACTGAGCGGTTCGGGGGGGGCCGACGACGTCGTGCGACGACGCTCCAGCACGATAATACCCGC
>Ga0265342_10000315_pt1 | contig 55145 bp, 45 predicted proteins | sample 4CB327metaG_FD_203125 | JGI IMG/M metagenome (GOLD analysis project Ga0265342, IMG submission 203125) | Rhizosphere microbial communities from Carex aquatilis grown in University of Washington, Seatle, WA, United States - 4-CB3-27 metaG | ecosystem: Host-associated > Plants > Roots >... | reverse complement strand
TGCGCAGTTGCGAGCGGCCCGAGGCGCGAGGAGGGAGAATACTTGACGTATTTGACCGACGAGCAACGAAGGGACGCGACGCAAATGCGCGATTTCACGACGGGAGTCAACCCGTTCGGTGCTCTAGACTGCCTTGGTGCCCGAAAAGATACCCGCCACCACGCTGACGCTGAAGGCAGAGCCGCCGAAATAGGTGTCGATGGCCTCTTTGACGGCGAGAAAAATGTCCTGCATCTCGGCCCCTTTTCCGGCGATGGACTTCCAGCGCACCAGCGGTCCCTGTTCAATCACGGGCGCGTAGAAGAATTCCCGGCCAGTGCGGAAGACCAGCTCCCAGTGGGTGGTCTCGACCGCGACCTTTTCCATGCCGGCAGCCTCGAGTTGCTTCGCCAGGGCTTCGGGCTCTGCATACGACTTGGCATAAGCCGCGAGCGCCTCGGCCGACTCTTGCCTGCGCAAGCGAACCAGCACGTCCGAGTACACGTCGAGAAACTCGCGCCACGTTCCCGCCAGCGGGGTCGCCAGGCGCAGCTCGCCACCTGGTTTCGTGACGCGCACGAGTTCGGATACCAGCGTGCCTGGAGAGGCCAGGTCTGCAAGGGTTAGGTTGGCGATCACGTGATCGAAGCCATTTTCCGCGAACGGCATCTTGCCCTCGAGGTTGTGCGCGCGAAAGAAGATCCTCCGGCCAAGGTACTCGACCGGCACATTGGCGCGCGCCCGTTCGACGAACACTGGCGTGGTTTCGACAGCGATGAGACGGCTGTCTGCATCGGTTTGTTGCAGGATCTCGGTGTTGGTGGTGCCGAGTCCACAACCGATCTGCAGCACGTGGCCGTTGCGCCGGAGAACCAGGTTTGCCATGAGCAAATCGGCGAGTTTCTGGCCGAACAGCGGATAGACATCTTCCTCGAAAACCCGCGCCTGCTTCTCCTGCTGCGTGAGCAGCCGCGCGGGCCGCATCTGAGACGACGAACCTGTCGACGACATGGACAGCGCAATCTACCATCGATTTCGCACTGGCGGACGAAAGCTAGCGGCCTCCGCCTTCGAGCACGATGATCTCGCCCGAAACTCCTCCCGGCCCTACATGCAGCTTGCCCAGCGAGACTGGCCGGCCGTAGCGGCGGGGACCCGCGCTGCCAGGATTGAAGTAGAGAACCCCATCCAGCATCTCGCTTCGCGGCTGGTGGGTGTGCCCACAAACCACGACCGCGATCCCTGCGGCCTTGGGATCGATGGTCATGTGCTGGAGGTCGTGAACTACATAGATACCGAATCCCTCGACGGTGATGAGGTCGTGGTCAGGCAGCGCGCCCGCCCAAGAGCCGCGATCGCAATTGCCCCTCACGACGGTGACCTCGCCCATCGTGGCGAGCCACTGCAGGGTCCGCCGATCGTCAACGTCGCCAGCGTGAATGATGCGGTCCACGGAGGCCAATGCGGCACGCGCCTCTGGCCGCAGAAGGCCGTGGGTGTCGGAAATTACGCCGAGAGTCGCCACGAGCTGAACCATAGCAGTCCGCGAGGATCCTGTGCGCGCGCCTCGTTGTCGGATGCTTTCCCGGCTGACGCTGTGCCCTGGCGCACACCGGGCCGCACCATCGCCCACAGCGTTCTTTCGGTCGGAGAAGTCGGGAATGCTGATGCGACTCAGCCGCGTCGATCACTTGACCTCGCGAGTTCCACAGTAGATCTCGGGCAAACCTTGCTATAGTTTCGATGTTTCGTCCCCTCGAGACATCGCCCGAGTTCCCGTTTCCCGCACCGTGAGGTATGTCGACATGACAAGAATTAGAACGTCCAACCTCTTGGATGGAAGCTCGCCAAGCAAGCAACCAGCGTGCAGCTATCTGGCGATTGCGTTGGCGATGGCGGCGATGGCTGGCGGCGCATGCAGCAGCGCCACGGTCCTGGACAATGGCAAGGGCGGCTCAGCTGGGAAAAGCGGTGGCGGTGGAAATGGCGGCGGCACCTCAGGCACCTCGAGCGGCGCGGGAGGCTTCGTCATCAACACCGCGCTGCCCGACGCCAGCAGCGTGGATCGGCCCAGCGGCGGCAACTGCGGCGACGGCGTGATGGAACGCAACGAGGGTTGCGACGACGGCAACACCATCAGCGGCGACGGTTGCAGCCGCATTTGCCAAGTCGAGAGCAACTGGTACTGCCCCAAGGAAGGCCAACCCTGTCAAAACCTCGCCCAATGTGGCAACGGCATCCTGACCTCCGACGAAACCTGCGACGACGGCAACACGGTCAGCGGCGATGGCTGCTCGGCCGATTGCAAGACCGTGGAGACGGGCTGGCAGTGCCGCGTGCCCGGCAAACCGTGCACGCCAAGGTGCGGGGACGGCGTGATTTCCGGCACGGAAACTTGCGACGACGGAAACACTGCCGCGGGCGACGGGTGCTCCGCCACGTGCCACCTCGAAATCGGTTTCAAGTGCAGCGGCACGCCAAGTAAGTGCTCAGCCACGGTGTGCGGCGACGGTAAGAAGGAAGGCGGCGAAGGTTGCGACGACGGCAACACCGTACCGTTCGATAGCTGTTCGGAGGACTGCCAGATTGAACCCGATTGTTCGGGAACTTCGGGCTGTACTTCACAATGCGGTGACGGGATCGTGCTCAACGAACAATGCGACGACGGCAATGCAGCCAGCGGCGATGGCTGTTCTTCCACGTGCAAGGTCGAACCCGGCTGGACCTGCACGCAGCCCGCGCTCGGAAACACGATGATGGTCCCCGTGATTTACCGGGATTTCAAGTTCAGCAGGGATGTTCCTGCTCCCGGCAATGATTTCGAAAATGGGGTCAGCGGCTCCTACGCCCCCTTCCCCGGCATGGTCAACGCAGCTCTCGACGGCAATGGAAAACCTGTCTACTCGGGTATCGCCGGCGCCCATGTGTTGAGCGCCGACTCGTTCAGCCAGTGGTACAAAGACCTGTCCGGAGTCAATCATTCGACCGCATCCAAGATGACCCTGTGGAACGACGGCAAGGGCAACTACGTCAACCGGTACGGAGCCAATGGCGAACAGTGGAACACCACTGCGAAAGCCTACTATTGCGGCACCGTCGGACGGGAAAAGGTGGATGCAGCTGGCAAGCCTATCCCCTGCACGTCCTCGGATCCGAACCCAACCGAATGCGACACCATGGTGGCTGCGGGAGGGACATTGCTCACCTGCTCCAGCGCCAATGGCTCCTACAGCGCCACAATTATCGTCTCCAAGGTCGACGGCAACCCACTCTTCTTCCCGGTCGACGGCGATCCCTTTACCCCTGCCTCCGAGCTGACGGCCGCAACGATTCCACCCTACTACGACGCAACCAATAGCTGGCCTTTCGACCTGGATGCCGCTGGCAACAAGCGCCTGCACAACTTCAGCTTCACCAGCGAGGTTCGCTATTGGTTCCTCTATGACAAGACTAAGACCTACACCCTCGACTTCGTCGGCGACGACGATGTGTGGGTCTTCATCAACCGGAAACTCGCCGTGGATCTCGGAGGTATTCACACTCCCATCGATGGCAATATTGTCATCAGCGCAAACGGCAACGGAGCCACAACCATCACCCAGACCTATCCCATCCCTGCGCCGGCGCCGACTCAACAGGCCGCTACCCTTGGGCTGCAGAACGGTCAGGTCTATGAGATCGCGGTCTTCCAGGCGGAACGCCAGACCACCGGATCGTCCTACAAGCTGACCTTGAGCGGGTTCAATGCGGCGCCCACCAGCTGCGTTCCCACCTGTGGCGACGGCGTCACCGTGGCCGACGAGGAATGCGACTGCGGGACCGACCCCGCGAGGTTCCCAGCCGGCTGCACGGGTCCGAACAGCGACACGGCCTATGGCGGCTGCTCCACCTCGTGCAAATGGGGAACCTACTGTGGCGATGGCATCGTCAACGGCCCCGAAGAGTGCGACAAGGGCAAGGACAACGGCACGAACAACGGGCAAGGTGGATGCACCATCGGCTGCACCACAACCCACTACTGCGGCGACGGGATCGTGGACACCAACCGTGGAGAGGAATGCGACATGGGCGACAAGAATGGCCAGTCACTGGACAGCCAACTGAATCTGGCAAGCGGCCCCGAAGCCCAGATCTACTGCAACACGGACTGCACCATCCCTCCTGGCATCGTCTACTAAAGGCTAGCGGAACTCTTCAACGAAGTAGCCCCAACAGGGGACTTGTTTCTCCTGCTGTCCAAGTAGTAGGAGGAATCCACGATGAAAAGAACTTTGTGGACCGCGGCAGCGATCGGGCTCCTCGCTGCTTGCACGACCGATTGCAGTAACGGCAAGAACATGCTCGCAGACCTCTGCAACAAGCTGCAAAGTTGCGGTGAACTTTCCCTGAGGAATGTCTCGACCGTCTCCCAATGCATAGCCAACGGTCGTCAGCAATTGAGCGTGCTGAGCCAGCCGAGCAACGGCGATATCTCCGCCGCGGAACAAGCCACAGCCGCCGCGGAACAGGCCATAGAACAATGCCTGACCCTTTCAGATTGCCCCAGCTTTTCGAACTGCGTGAGCACTCTGATCAACACGGACCTTCCGCCGTAAACGCCACCGACCATGCCTCGGCACTAGCGCAAACCCTGGGCAGCGAGAATGCGTTGCTGCTCGACGCGCGCGCTTTCGCTAAGCGGCCCACTTGGGTAGTGCGTAATCAGCTCGTCCAGTTTGCGGAGCGCGAGGTCGTGCTGCCCCTGCCGTTCGGCGGCCATGGCCGCGGAGAAGAGGTCGTTTTGCTCGGCCAGGTGTGAGAACGACTGGGACGGAACCGGCGTACCGCTGCGGACGGGCGCGGGCACAGGCGCGGGCGCGACCGGAAACGGGTCCTGGCCAAGGACTGGTTCACCCACGCGGGTGACCCTGGTGGCTACCTTGTGCGTCCCGGCTCGAACCGATGCGGCGGCCGAACCAGACGGCCCCACCGGCGCTCGCTCCGCGGTCTCGGCGGCGTGCATGGTCTGTGGTGGAGGACATGGCGTGGCCCAGGTTTCACCCGGCTGAAGAACCACTTGCTTGTCGCCCGAGCGCACCCAGACCGCGCCTTCGCTGACGCGAACCGTGGAGCCGCTGGTCAAGTCGCGGCACCACGAAGGCGCACTTTCCACCGCCACCCTGAACACGGTTCCTCGCACCTCGACTTCACTGTCCGGCGTGCTCACAACGAAACGCTCGCCCTGCCCCAGTTTCGCCACGTGCGCTTGCAAGTGCCCGCCGAAAAGGGAAAAGCGCCGCGCAGATCCGAGATCGTCGACACGCAGGTGCGCTGACGAGGACAGAGTGAGACGGGTGCCGTTGCCGAAGCTGAGGACAGCGCTGCCGTCTTCGCCCGAGCGCACGCCGTCACCCACGGCCAGAATCCCCAGGTCTGTCAAAGGTTGGGTGGAGCCCGCGCGCACAAGCTGGTTTTCGGTCCCAGTCGTGTGCTCGACGACGAGGGCCGATCCCGCACCCGGCGTACCTCGTGACAACCCAGTGCCGCCTGCCAGCCTCAGAACCACGAGCACGGAAGCGGCGGCGGCGAGAGTCGCGACCGACACCATGACAATGCGACGGCGCCGGGTCTTGGCCGCGATGGCCAGGGCCATGGCCGCAACCACTTCATCGCGACGGACATCGGCCGGCGGGCTTTCCCGCGGCTGTTCGATCAATAGCCGCGCGGCCAGCCGCGCGTATTTCTGCCCACCTTCAATCATGACTGGTCCTCCAGGACATCGAGCCCGCCGGCAAGGTCGGGATCGCTAGCAATACGTTCGTGCAATTCGTGCCGCCCACGCACCAGGCGCGATTGCGCCGCGGCCACGGTCGCGCCGGTGATGTTCGCCACCTCGTCGAGCGAATAGCCATGTACATCGTGGAGCAGAAAAGTCCACGCGCGCTCGTACACCATCTGCCCCAGGTGCTGCATCACCCGCTCGACCATGCCACGCAACACCGGGCGCTGGTGTGCGGTCTGGGGCACGTCGTCCGCGGCCAGTTCGGGGGCGAAGATGGTTCGTTCCAGACCACGGCGGCGGATGTGTTTGTAGACCACGTTGGCGGCGATGGTTGACGTCCAGGTGTCGAGCGAGCACTCTCCGCGAAAACGATCGAGCGAATGCAGAAGCTCGATCGAGGCGACTTGGACAAGGTCATCGAAGTCGCTGTCGGACGCGCCAAGGAGCCGGTGCACGGTGCGTGCCACTATGGGACGCGTGCGGTCGTAGAACGGGCCGGCCATGGCCGAGTTGCCGCTTCGTACAGCCGCAACCAGACGAGCGTCGTCGAGAGGCTCGGGTGAACTCCCCTGGGATTTCCCACTTTTGACCAGCCGCAGCTTCAGAACGTTCTCCGTCACATCGAACTTGTACCGCCACCTGCGCAAAGGCAGGCCGGCGGTTCAGAGCGCAAATTCTAGGCCCAGTCCAAGAACCGGCCGCCAGCGCGAAAACGAGTGCGTTGTCCGCCTGTTGTCTTCACCGAAGGTCAGACTCATGGTTCCCGACGTGGCCCGCAGATCTGCCTCGCCAACGATGCGCAGCGTTCGCCAGACCGTTAGACGACCACCAAGGCTTGGACCGACCACGAAGTCCCACCTCGAGACGCTGCGCGAATTGTCCGACGACCCGCCCGTTGCGGATTCACGTAGCGCGCCCACCTCAAGCCCGATGCCGAGCGCGTGGCGACCGCGTTCAGAGCAGAGGAAATCCCAGAAAACGCCGACGTCGCCTCCAATGCCGGTGTACTGGTCAGCCGAACCGAAGAGCGCGGTGCCCGACGCCTGTAAGCGCACGGTCTCGGTGAGGCCAAAGTCATAGGTCAGCTCGGGCCCCATGGCCCAATTGCCAGCTCGCACGCGCTCGATTCCGAACATTCCGCCCAGCACGACGCGGGACGGTGAACCGGGCTCGGCCGCGGCCTTGTTGACAGGAAGATTGGCAGCGGCCAAGACGGATGCGGGCGACTCGCGCAGGAGCTCGGCAACGACCAAGCCGATGGCACGCCCTCGCTCGGACCTGCTGTCCTTGGGATCAAAAGCCAGCTCCCTTGGTTTGGGTAGCCCGTCCGCGTCCGCTGTTGATGTCTGAGAGAAGATCTCAATCCTGGCGGTATCCTTTTCCTTCCAGACGAGATGAACCACAAAACGCGCACGCATCGGGGCCTTCTCGCCCCGCCACATGGCCGGCGTCACCAACGTGTCCGGCGCGACGGCCATGGCAACGTCGCCAAGTTGGCTGCGCAGCGATTCCGTGACCGCGGCAGCGGTCTCGCCGGTTGCATCCGCGGGCGGAAGCAGGACGAGCAGAAATAGACTGGCGAGTTCCATGATTGGCTGAAGGGGATCCTGCCCCAACACCTCTTTCCAGGATGGGCGACTTTGGCAGGCCCCGCAAGTGGCAGACGTGAAGTTCAGTACACGACGATCTCGTCGGCGACCAAGGCGCCTTCGCTTGAGTCGTCCTCGAAAACCAGTTCGACGGTCTTGCCCACCCACTCGCTGGTGTTCCATTCCACAAGCCGAGCGGCCCCAGTCGGGCTGGCGCTGACAAGAACCGTCTCGCCTTCGCGCAAGATCGCGCGCAAGCCAGCGACAGGCGGGCCGGCCATTGCAAAGCGCAGGTGAGCGGTGTCGACCACGAAGGGTTGCGCGCGCAACACGCCACGAGCTTGCGCGCCCGCGCGTCCCGAATCCGCGGCATAGAGACCGTACATGCCAATTGGCGCCGGTGCCGGCGCCGCACCAAAGGCCGCGCCCTCTACTGTAAAGCCGGCAAAATCCCCGCGCTCGAAGTCGGCCAGGCGCCAGCCGCCGGGCGGAATGGGCGGCGGGTCGCGCGTGGGCACGAGCAAGGTGTGCGGCGAGGTCTGTGCGCCCGCGAACGTGCGCACGGAGTCCACCCCTTCCGCGAACTCGTGAATCGCATGGTAGCGGCGATCGAGATTGGGCCATTCGCCTGGATACGACTTCCAATCGAGCACGACGGCGGCGAAGCGCTGGTCGGCGATGGCCTGGTCGAGTCTTTTGGGACGGCCGAGCGCAGCCTCGACATCGCGCACGCCCATGCGGTGAACGAACGGTTGCTTGCCGGCGAGCACGGCATAGTAGGTGTGGAAGGGAATGAACAGCGGCTCGGGCAAGGCGCGCAGCTCGTCGAGCAAGCGGCCGGCGGCCACGCGATCCTGGGCGCTTGGAACCGCGCTGGCCAGCCTGGGCAAGGCATGGCCCAGGCGCGGCCAGCCAGATAAGATCGGAGGCCGAACTCGGCCACGCACCGGCGTCGGCGGTGCCGTGTGCATACTCTGCGAACCGAGTAAGAGCGCCACGGCAGCGGCCACAAACATGGCGCCCCATCTCCGCCCGGCAAGCGCCACATCGAGAAGGCGCGCCGCCAGAACCGCGGTCGCGAAGGCGGGAAAGAAAACCGCCGGAATGAAGGCATTGCTGTCTGCCCACTGGGTGCCGAACCCGACCAAAGCCGCGACCTCGCCAGCCGCGGCGGCCGCGAGCAAGATGGCGTCGCTCCGCCGCAGCTTGCGCGACAGGGCCAAGCCGGCCGTCGCCAACACCAGCGCCAGGAAAAGCGGCCAGGCGAATTGCTGTGTGAACGGCAGCGCGACGTCGGTGACAGCCTCTTTGCGAAAGGCGTGGCTCTGGTGCAGCTTGAAAATATAGGTCCAGAACCATCCCCCGGAAGTCTTCACTAGGAGGCCAATTCCAGCAACGAGGGTCACCGCTGCAGACAGACCGTAGACGAGGCCGCGACGGAAATTCGCCACCAGCAAGCCCAGCCCAAGACCGACGCCGAGAATGGTGGCTGTCTGCTTCGCGAAAAAGCCGAGCGCGATGAAAAGCCCGGCGAGCGCAGCGCTCTTCCAACCTTGCCCGCGCAGGGCGAGCCACAGGGCCAGGGCTTCCAGGGCAAGCAACAGCGAATCCGAGCGAACCAGATCGTAGAAGTAGCCGGTGAAGGCAAAACTGGCGGCAATAGCGCCGGCGCCGCCGATGCCCGCGAGGGCGGCAAGGACTTTGCGCCGGCGATCCTGCGACTCACCCATGCTGGTCACCACGACCAATACGAGCGCTCCGGTGAATGCAGCGATCGAAACCAGGCGGCCGAGCAAGTAGCCGAGTGGCAAGACAAACGACAGCAGGGCCAGCAGTGCGGGATAAAGCGGCGTGTAGAGAAACGGGATGAAGTCGAGCGACGGCTCGACGTAGATCCCCTTGCCCTGCGCGATCCGCTGCGCGTGCAGCAGCGTGCCCCCTTCCATCCATTCGAGATCGAGCGGGAACGTGGCTCGGCCAGCGAAAAGGCGCGCATGCCAGCCTAGTTGCACGAGCGCGGGCAGCGTTGCCACGAGGATCGCGGCAACGACTAGGCCGGGGAGGATGTCTTCCTTGTGGATCTTCAAGACTAGCCCTTGAGCGAAACCACGCTCACGCCATCGCCGCCCTCGCCGGCACCTCCGGCGCGAAAGCGCCCTACGTAGGGGGACGTGGCCAGGTACTCGCGCACGACCTTGCGAAGCGCGCCCGTGCCGTGGCCATGGATCACGAACACGGTGTCCGCGCCTTCGAGCGCCGTGCGATCGAGAAAGGCTTCCAGTTCAGCCAGCGCCTCGTCGGCGCGCTGGCCGCGCAAATCGAGGGTGTTGGCGCGTGACTGCAGGACCAGTGTCGGCGCAGACGCGGGCGCCTCGGTGGCGGGCGCTTCGGCACTTTTCGCTCGCTGCGCTGGCTGACGCTTCTTGTTCTTGTCGCCCGAACCCAGCCCGCGATTGGCCAGTGCCTCGCGCAGTCGATTGAGATCGAGCGCTGGCGGCTCGGGCAGCTTGGCGGTAACTTCCTTGGCTTTCTTGTCCAGCAACACGCGCGCGGCCTCGGCGGCCTGTGGGCTGCGTTCGCGCCGGACCTCGCGCACGATCTCCGAGATGGCCTCGCGCGCGTCGCGCACGGCCGCATCAATGGTCTCGCGCGAGCGCATGGCCAGCTCCCGCTCGCGCCGGGTCAGAGCCTCGGTCGCGGTTTTTTCCGCATCGGTGCGCACTTCCAGTTCCTGTTTCGCCTCTTCGAGCTCGATGCGGGTTTGCTCCAGCTCCTGGCTCGCACGTTCGAGGGCTTGTTCACGCGTTTGCAGGTTGCGCAGGGTTTCTTCCAAACCGAGGCTGCTCTCGTTCATGAGCGAGCGGGCTCTGGCCAAAACCTCGTCGGGCAACCCGATGCGGGCCGCGATGTCGAGCGCATAGGAGCGGCCGGGCACGCCGTCCTTGAGCCGGAAGGTCGGCCGCAGTTTCACCAGGTCGTATTCCATACCGGCGTTGCGGAAGCGCTCGTCGCTTTCCGCCAGGGCCTTGAGGCTGTCGAAGTGAGTGGTGACCACAATGAGACCGGGCGCCTCGCCCAGCGCCTCCAGCATGGCGCGCGCCAGGGCAGCGCCCTGATCCGGATGCGTCCCCACCATCAGTTCGTCGCACAGAATGAGCAAGTTCTCGTCGTGCGCGGTGGTCGCTGTTTCGAGAATTCCGGCGAGATTCGCCAGGTGCGCCGAGAAGGTCGATAGGTCGCCGCGCACTGACTGCTGATCCCCGATGTCGGCCAGCACGCGATCAAAGAAACCCACGCGACTTCCAGCAGCCACCGGCACGTGCAGTCCAGCGCGCGCGAGCAGAGCCGCCAACCCCACAGATTTGAGCAGCACGGTTTTCCCGCCAGCATTGGGGCCGCTGACCACCAGGGCCTTGGCCTTGCTCCAGCCTGGCACGTCGCCCAGCACAAGGTTGTTGGCGGTCACCGTCCGCTTTTCGCTGGCCGCGCGCAGGGCGAGCAGTGGGTGGCGCAGCGACGTCAGTTCGACAATGGGCTCGTCGACGATCTCGACCGGCATGCCTTCATAAGCCTCGGCCAAGCGGGCCGAAGCGCCGATGACATCCAGCCGCGACAGCGTGTCGCGATCGCTGCGCAGGTGGGGCGCAGCCTCTGACACCGCGGCGGCCAGCTCTTCCAAAATACGCCGACTTTCGCGCCGGATGTCGATCTCGGCGACCTTCAAGCGATTGTTGAGCTCGACCATCGCGGTCGGTTCGACGAACACGGTTTCGCCGGTGCGCGAGGTGTCGTGCACGATGCCGAGGCCCATGGATTTGAACGACGCTCGCAAGGGCAGCACGAAACGGTCTTCGCGCAAGGTCACGAACTGATCCTGCAAATAGGGCGTGTACTCCTCCGAGCCGAGAATCTGCTCGGCCTGCTCGCGCGCCCGGGCCGCCACGTGGTCGCGCTCGCCGCGCAAACGCGCCAGCTCGGGCGAGGCGCTGCTGCGCAGCTCGCCCGTGGCATCGAACGTCTCGCGTGCGAGCCGCACCAGATCTTCGTGGTAGCCAAGCGTGGCCGCCATGCGCGACAAGCGCGGCGTCTGCAACACGCCGTCGGGCTGAATGCGGCCGAAAAATCGTCGGGCATTGGCCACGACCTCGCAGAAATCGGCGACCAGGCGCAGCTCCTCGGGGCCGAGCGGGATGCCCTGACTGACCGAGCGCAGATGGATCTCGATTTCCGGAAAATTCAGCGCTGGCAAAGACTCGCCCGTGCGCAAGATCGCCGCCGCCTCCGTTACTTCGGCCATGCGCTCGCGCGCCTCGGCGGCCGAATCGCACAAGGGCAACGTCTGGCACGCAGTCACGCCGCGCGACGAGTGCGCCCGCTGCGCGAGCTCGGCGCACACCTCGGGCCAGTCGAGAAATTCAAGGTAGCGTCGGGTAAGATCCGGGGAAGTCATCCGCGCCGGAGTGTACCGCAGACGAGGCCAGGCGTAGGAGCTTGGAATGGGCCACGATTAGTAAACCCGCCCCGCAAGTGGCAAGCCGCGCTGGTAGTGATCGAGGTTGGCCAGGAACAGCGCCACCAGGCGGTCGCATTCGTCTTCGTGCCCGCCAGCCACATGGGGTGTGATGAAGCAGCTCGGTGCCGACCACAGTGGGTGCTCGAGCGGCAGGGGTTCGGGCGAAGTAACATCCAAGTAGGCGGAGCGCAGGTGACTGCGCAGGGCCGCGAGCAGAGCGGTCTGGTCCACGGTGGCGCCCCGCCCGATGTTCATGAAGCTCGCGCCGGGCTTCATGGCGACAAACTTCGGCTGATCGAAAAAGCCGGCCGTGTCATTCGCCGCGGGCAAGATGTCGATAACCCAGTCAGCGCGAGGGAGCCATTCGGCGAGTTCGGCCATCGGGCGCACCTCGATGGGCTCGTCGCCGCGTGGGCGGCGCCGGAAACCGACCAGGTGCAGGCCGAAAGGTGCTAGCAACTCGGCTAGCCGCTTGGCAATGGCACCGTATCCGACCAGCAAGACCGTCTGTCCCTTGAGCAAGAACGAAGCTGCCCGCGTGGGCGGGGTGTTCCAGGCGTGGGTCGTCGCCTGGTCGCGGATCGAACCGGGCAGTTGCCGGGCCTCGGCCAACATGAAGGCAAGCGCATGCTGCGCGCAGGGCTCGTCGTAGACCAAGGAGCTGTTCGTCAGGGGAATGCCGCGAGCGATGAGCTGGGCGCGGATGTCGTCGCTGGCAAAGGTCGTGTACCCGGCGCTGGCCAGATGGACCCAAAGCAGTCGCGCGCAAGATGCGCATTGATCCGCTTCGGGTTGGCCAAAGGCGACATCCGCCTCGGCCAACGCGGGATCGTGACGTCCGATGGGTTGAAAGCACGTGGTCGATTCGGCCGCGCGCACCAGACGGTGCGGACCGAGGCCGGATTGGAGAGCAGCAAGCGCTCGCCCGGTGAGCTGAAGATTCGACCAGATGGTGAGTGGACTCGAAGTCACGTTCCCCCTTTCTACAGCCGCGCCTCGCGCAGGCGCCGTTGCAACTCCGCCGGATCGCGTGCCGCGGCCACGGCCACGTCGCGCGTGATCTTGCCCGTGCGAATCAGCTCGAACAGCGAGGCTTCGAAGGCGACCATGCCGTCCTCGCGGCCGGTCTGGATCTGGCTTGCCAGCTGGTGCGTCTTGCCCTCGCGAATGAGCGCCCCGACGGCGTAGTTGACCGTCAGCAGCTCGATGGCCGGATAGCGGGTGCCGGGCCGCGCGCCGGGAAGAAGCTGTTGGGTCAGCACCGCGCGCAGCGAACCCGCGACCTGCTGGCGGATCTGCCCTTGCTGATGCTCGGGAAAGATGTCGACGATGCGGTCGATGGCCATGGGCGCGCTGCCGCTGTGAAGGGTCGACAGTACGAGATGGCCGGTCTCGGCCGCGGTCAGCGCCAGGGCCACGGTCTCGCGGTCGCGCATCTCGCCCACGAGAATCATGTCGGGACACTCGCGCAGGGCCGCGCGCAGGCCGGCGGAAAAACTCTCGACGTGGGTGCCGACCTCGCGCTGGTGGATAAGGCAGCGCCGTGGCCGGTATACGAACTCGATGGGATCCTCGAGCGTGATGACGTGACGAGCGCAGGTGCGGTTGACGGTTTCAACCATGGCGGCCAGGGTGCTGGACTTACCCGCGCCGGCCTGCCCGACCACCAGCACCATGCCGGAAGTCACGCCAGCCAAGCCACCGATGCTGTCGGGCAGATTCAATTCCGCGAACGACGGGGCCTGCCGGTTGATGGGGCGCAAGGCAATGGCCAAGCCGTGCGCCTGGGTGAAGACGTTCACGCGAAAGCGCTGTGGCCCGTCGTCGATGTCCGGCGCCACCCAGGGCAGATCCACGCTGCCGGCGTTTTCCAGAACGCGGCGGCGCGCTGGATCGAGGATCGAGTCGGCGAAGGCACGGATCTCCGTTTCGCTGATAGCTGCGGCCGAGGCCGCTGCGAAGCCAGCGGTTGACTTGATCCAAAGCGGCTGACCGGCGGAGATGACGATATCCGAAACCTCCTGGCTAGCGGCGCGGGCTATGACGCCAGCCAAGCGAGCCGCCACCGCCGCACGCGCAGGATCTTCGACTGCTGGCTCGGCGGGCTCGACAGTCGTCGCAACTGCCGTCGGCGAAGCCTCCACTTGAGCGGGAGCCGCAACTTGCGTCGGGGGCGGCGCGGCTGGCGCCACGGGCGCTGGCGCCACGGGCGCCGCGGACTTTGCCACTTGGGCTCCTCCGCGGCGCAGCTTGAGTGACATGTTGTCACCGCTTAGTCGCGCCTCCACCGTGAACGTGCCCTTCGCGCATCGGTAGACGGTGTCGCATGCGCCCGACAGGCGCAGCGTCTCCAACTCGTCCGCGGTCAGCACCTCGACGGCGAAGGTCTCGATGGTGGCGAAGTCGAGCGGAGGCATGGTCAGGCCGCGGCCCTTGCCGCCGACCAGCACAGGGATCTCACGCGCGCGCAGGACGATCCCCGTCGCCTGCTGCGCGTCGATGAGGGTCAGGAGTGAATCGATAGCTGCCATGGTTCACCAGATAGCAAGAGTCGTACCCAGACAGAATGTCACCTAGGTGATATTGGGGCCACCACGGGGTTCACATTGAATCGCCCCGCCCTCTTCGGCATGCTTGCCGGCCATGGACCATCGACCCCTCGGAAGAACCAGCTACAACATTTCGACCATCAGCTTCGGCGCCTGGGCCATCGGCGGCACCTGGGGCCCGGTCGAGGACAACGACTCGCTCAAGGCCCTCCGTCGCGCGGTCGACCTGGGCGTGAACTTCTTCGACACCGCCGATGTCTACGGCGATGGTCACAGCGAACGGTTGTTGGCGAAGCTGCGGCGCGAACGCAGCGAACCCATCATCATCGCGACCAAGGCCGGACGCCGGCTGAATCCGCACTCGGCGGACGGGTACAATCGGGAGAATCTCACTCGTTTCGTCGAGCGCAGTCTGGTAAACTTGAAGACCGACGCGCTCGATCTGGTCCAGCTCCACTGCCCGCCCACCGACGTCTACTATCGCCCCGAGGTTTTCGAGGTGATGGACGGGCTCGTGCGCGCCGGGAAGATCCGTTTCTATGGCGTCAGCGTCGAGCGTGTGGAAGAGGCGCTCAAGGCCATCGAGTTCCCGGGCGTGCAAAGCGTGCAGATCATCTACAACATGTTCCGCCAGCGCCCGGCCGAGCTGTTCTTTGCCGAGGCGAAGCGAAGGCAGGTCGGCATTTTGGCCCGCCTGCCGCTTTCGTCGGGATTGCTGGCGGGCAAGATGACTGCGCGCACGACGTTCACCAGGGACGATCACAGAACATTCAATCGCCATGGCGAGGCCTTTGACCGGGGCGAGACGTTTTCGGGCATCGACTTTGCGACTGGGCTGGCGCTGGTCGAGGAGTTGCGACCGCTGGTGCCGGCAGGCGCGAGTATGGCCTCGTTCGCCCTGCGCTGGATCCTGATGAACGACGCCGTGACCTGCGCCATCCCCGGCGCCAAGCGGCCCGCGCAAGTCGAGGAAAACGTGAGCGCCGCGGCCCTGCCCGCGCTGCCCGCCGAAACCATGGCAGCGGTGAAGCAGATCTACGATCGGTCCCTGCGTCCGCTCGTCCACCAATGCTGGTAGTCTGGGGAACATTCATGAACACTTACGTCGAGGCTCCATGGAAAGAACTTGTTTCGAGCTCGCTTGCTTGCCTGGTCCTGCTACTTGGGCTCGGAACCGGGAATGTGTTCGCTGACGATGACCACGATCGCTTGCGGCGCGACCAGCGCAAGAACCAGCAGGGACAGCAGAATCAAGGACAGCAGCCACAGGGACAACATCAGCAGCAGCCACAACGTCAGCAGGAGCAACATCAGCAAGGACAGCCGCAACAACATCAACCACCGCAGGGACAGCCGCAACAGCATCAGCCACCACAGCAGCAACACCAGCCGCAGCAGGAACCGCGCGGGGGCGGTTCGCGCCCGGGCGAGCGCCACGACGAGCACCAAGGAATGCCGGGGAGGCCCGAGCCCGCGCCCATGCAACACGGGCGAGCGGCGACAGAGATGCAGCACCCGGGACGCCCGATGCAGCCTGCCCGGCCGCCACGCTTCGAGCACGAGCGCCCCATGCCAGCGCAGCCCGCACATGTCGAGCATGGCCGACCCATGCCGTCGGCACCGCCGCCGCGCTTTGATCACCCTCGCCCCATGCCTCCCATGCACGTGGGACGCCCGCTGACTCCTGCGCAGCCGATCTACGTCGAGATGGCGCCGCCGCGCGCACGTTACGAGGCGCGCCCGCCGCGCCCCTCGCCGATGCATATCTGGATCGGCGGCTACTGGGGCTGGGAAAACGATACGCACGTGTGGATCGGCGGCGAGTGGGCCGAACCGCCGCAGCCCGGTTACGCCTGGGAAGCGCCACGCTGGAGACGGCACGGCCATCGCTGGGCGTACAGCCCCGGCTACTGGCGCCACCACGGAGGTCCCGTCTACGCCCCGCCCATGGTATCGGATCCCCCCTACGGCGGCGGCGTCACCATCAGCGGCCGAGTGATGAGCATGCAAGGCACACCCGTGCCGGGCATCGTGGTTACGCTTGCGGGCACCCAGGAAGGCCGCATCGTGACCGACGGTAGCGGCTACTATTCATTCAGCGGCCTGCCGCAAGGTTCCTACGCCGTGCGACCGACGGGCGGCGGTTGCGCCTTCGCGCCCGACGTGGCGAACCTGAACAATCTCTACGACAGCGTCACCCAAGACATCATCGTCTCAGGCTGCGGGGGTTGGTAAGAGTTCTTCAGCCGATCCACCCGCGGCCAAGTGTGCGATCTCCGTCGTAGAAAACCGCTGCTTGACCGGGGGTGATGGCCTTCACGGGCGTCTTCAGCGTGACGTGCAGAGTGCCATCGGATTGCGCGACAATGGTGGCGGGTTCGCTGGCGTGGCGATAGCGAACTTGCACTGAACACGCGAGTGGCTGCGCGGGCAATTCGCCGGCGAGCCAGTTCACCTGCTTGGCCAGGAACTCCGTGTCCACGAGTTCGCCGGCATCGCTCGTCACTATCACCTGGCCAGTCCTAGGCGAGATGGCCTTGACCCAGCGACGCGCGGCCGCACCCGCGGGCAGGCCCTTGCGCTGGCCGATGGTGAACGTGTGAAAGCCGTCGTGCTGGCCAACCACCTGGCCGGTTTCGTCGACGATCTCGCCCGGCCGCGCCGGAGCATCGAAGTGCTTGCGTAACATTTCGGCATAGGACTCGCCCGGCGCAACCAAACATGCGTCCTGGCTTTCCGGCGTTTCGGCGGTGGGCAAGCCCTGCGCCTTGGCCAATTCGCGCACCTCGGGCTTCCGCAAATGCCCCACGGGAAACACGGCACGATCGAGCTGGTCGAGCGACAGCCCAGCGAGGAAGTACGACTGGTCCTTGCCCGTGTCGCAGCCGCGCAGGAGCATCGGTCTGCCGGCTTCATCCTTTTCCAGACGAGCGTAGTGCCCGGTGGCCACGCGCGGGATGCCGAGGCGTGCGGCCCAGTCGAGCAGCAGTCCAAACTTCACGCGTTCGTTACAGTGCAGGCACGGGCTCGGCGTGCGGCCGCTGGCGTATTCTTGCCACGCGGGCAAGAGCACAAGCTGCTCGAAATCCTTCACGCAATCGAGCACGTAGTGCGGGAATCCCAGGCTGCCCGCCACGTCGCGGGCGCGGGTGATGCCGTCGACGCCGCAGCAGGATTTGCTGCCGTGGGCGTCTTGGCATTCCTGCAATTTCAGGGTGACGCCGATCAAGGAATGCCCGGCCTGCTTGAGCATGGCCGCGGCCACACTGCTGTCCACGCCGCCGCTCATGGCGATGGCGATGCGATCGCTCATGGCCGAGCCTCGCGCAGGATCTTCACCGCCTGGACGACCAGATTGGTCGCGCGGTCGACTTCCTCGTCGGTGGTATCGCGCCCAAAGGAGAATCGCACCGACGAGCGCGCCTCGGCCGCCGTCTGCCCCATGGCGAGCAGCACATGCGACGGCGTCTTGTCCGCCGAGCTGCACGCGGCACCCGTCGACACCGCCATGCCGAGCATATCGAGGTTGATGGTGATGGCCTCGCCGTCGAGCTGGGGAAAAGCGATGTTCGTGGTATTGGGCAGACGCTGGCCGCCTCCGTTCACACGCGTGCCGGAAATGCGAGCGAGTATCTGCTTCTCGAAATGGTCGCGAAGCTCGGCCACGCGGCGGGCGTCGGCATCGAGACGCGCACGCGCCAGTTCGCAGGCCTTGCCGAAGCCAACAATCGCCGGCACGTTTTCCGTCCCTGGCCGCAGCGTGCGCTCTTGCCGGCCACCGTAAGCGAGCGGCGTCAGGTGCACACCGCGCCGGACGAAAAGAGCACCGGCCCCTTTGGGTCCGTGAATCTTGTGCGATGAGCACGAAAGCAAGGACACGCCCAGCTTGTTCACGTCGATGGGTAACTTGCCCGCCGCCTGCACGGCGTCGGTGTGCACCAGTACGCCGGCCGCCTTCGCGGTCTGCGCGGCCTCGGCGACCGGCTGGATCGTGCCGGTATCGTTGTTGGCCAGCATCAGCGAGACCAGTGCGACGTCCGTCTTAACCGCGGCCTCTAGCGCCGCAAGGTCAACACGCCCATCGCGGTCCACAGGCAAGAAAGCGACCGAGTGCCCCTTCGCCTGTAGGTATTTGCAAGGATCGAGCACGGCCTTGTGCTCGACCGCGCTGGTGACGATGCCCCTGGCTGTCGCCGCATCGGCCACGCCCAACACGGCCAGATTGTCGGCCTCGGTGCCGCCACTGGTGAAGATGATTTCGTCTGGCGCCGCGCCGATCAACCCCGCGACTTGTGCCCGCGCCCGATCCACCAGCCGCCGCGCCGCCTGCCCCGCGCTGTGGATGCTGGACGGATTGCCGAAGGTTACGTCCAGCGCCTCGTTCATCGCAGCACGCACCTCGGGATCGAGCGGCGTAGTCGCGTTGTAGTCGGCGTAGATCATGGCGTGTCTTGAACGAGGTGTTGCTCTAGCGCGGAAGAAGCCGCCAAACCACCGGTTTTGTGTGCACACGATGCCAACGAGTCCGGTGCCGCGACCGTCATCCAGCGCGCCAACAGCGACCTGCGCTGCAAATGTTCCACCTAGCGCCAGCGCCCACGCAGCAAGAGATTGAGGCCATCGTTGGTCGTGCCAGCAAGCGCATCCTGCGCTCCCTTCAACGCCGATCTTCACGGTGGAAGCAGTGACGTGGCTCGGGCTGCTTCAGAGAACACAAAGAGGAACCGTGCAATCCGCGGTGCAAGAAGGGCAACCGCCCCCATCTGGCCGAAAGCCATTCAGTAGCCCCATGTCACATTGCTCGCCAAGACTCGTCTGGAGAATGCCGTCACCACAATGGGGTATGGCTCCCTCATCTGCACCCGTATCCTTAGCGCCAGCACCCACATGTGCCTCTGAGGCGCCAGCGTCCACACCGGCGTCTGCCCCGTATCTGCACACAATGAAATACGCACACAGATTGAGTTGGTAACAAGCATGTGGGTCCGCACAGCCTATCCAGCCTCGGTCCCCAAATGTTGCCTGTGTGTCGCCAGGATTGCACAAGAGAGGATCATCACAATGCACACCCACGGGCAACACACATGTAGTCGTGTTGTACCGGCCTGAGCCACAGCTCAGGCTTAAGGTATAGCACTCGCGCTCCGCTGGGCAGTCCATGCCCACCTGCTGGTCACCTGGGTTGCACATAAAGTACGATAAACACATGGGACCTTGGCCACCTGTGCCGCCAGTTCCGGAGCTGCCAGCAGTTCCTCCACTTCCGTTTGATCCGCCGGCACCGATGGTCCCACCGGTACCACCTATACTGGCACCTCCTGCCCCACCAGAGTCAATTGGTCCACCGGTGCCGCTGGTGGTTCCGCTACTGATGGTGCTGCCAGCCTGGCCTCCGCTTGCAGCTCCTGCATCACGTGCACTCCTCTTGAGACCGGAACTGCTGCACGCCATGCCCACCAAGCCGGCCAGAAGAATGCCTGCCACAATCGTAGGCATCTTCATGAAGCTCTCCATGCGCTGCCGAACATCGTGTTCCTTCATCACCCACGACCATGGTACCGCTTTTCGGATGCACAGGATGCAAGAAGAAGATTGATGGGACTTCGGAACGTCCGGGGAGACCTACTTTGCGTCGGCAGGATGGGAGCGACTGGCGGCATGACAGGCAAAGAACACCTTGTTCTGCCGATACTCCCTCACCACCTCTCGGCTGGAAGTTCTAGAACACGATGCCCGGCGGAATCTTGCACTCGGTGGTGCAGTCGATCTGCGCGCTAGGATCGGTGGAGGGCGCACCGCTATGGTCTAGGGCAACGCCGTTCTTGTTGCCAAGGTCGCACTCCTCTCCGTGGTCGGTATCCACGTGTCCGTCGCCACAGTGGTGCGGCAGCGTGCATCCGAGGGTGCAGCCGCCGGTGCCGTACTGCATGCCGTTGTTCTTGCCAGTGTCGCATTCCTCCGGACCATTGACGATACCGTCGCCGCAAAAGGGGCCCCATTTGCAGGCAGTGGTACATCCGCCGTAGGCGGTATCGCTGTTGTTCTTGCCGTTGTCGCACTCCTCGTTGGCGACCGCCACGCCGTCGCCGCAAGTCGACACGCACGTGGTCGGCGCGGCGTTGAAGCCGCTCAGTGTCAGTTTGTACGACGAAGCGTCGGTCTGGCGTTCGGTCTGAAACACGGCGATCTCGTAAACGTTGCCGATGGCAAGATTGCCGAGCTTTGCCGCCGTGGCAGCGGTCAGCGTAACCGAGCCTGCGGACGGCGGATGCAGCCCGCCCAGATCGACGGCGAGTTTCTTGTTGATGAATACCCAGACGTCGTCGTCGCCGACGAAATCGAGTTCGTAGGTTGTGCCAGCTTCGTACTTGAACCAATAGCGAACTTCGCTCGTGAAACTGAAGTTGTGCAGTCGCTGGTTGCCCTTCGCGTCCACGTCGTAGGGCAGGGTGGGGTCGTAGAACGCCGGAACCTGTGCAGCCGTCAGTTCCGCAGCCGGTGTGAACGGGTCCTGATCGACGGGAAAGAAAAGCGGGTTGCCATCGACGCCCGGCTGCCACTGCTCGCCGTTCGCGCCGTAGCGGTTCACGTATCCGCCAGCGGCGGTCTTCCACAGGGTCATCTTCGCCGCGGTGGGATGGTTCACGCCACTCGTGGTGCGATACCACTCGGCGAAGGTCGCCTGGCTCTCGACATGAACGCCCAGGCCGGTAAGACCCGTGTAGACGGGCTTTCCCTCTGTATCAAGAGCCGTCTGGACCATGCCGACCGAAGGGCCCGTCGGGCCGTTGACACCAGGCTCGAAGTCGGACGGGTTGTGGAACCTGAAATCTCGGTAGATCACCGGCACCAGCATCTTGTCGCCGAGCGCCGGCTGCGTGCAGGTCCAGCCCGCTTCGACGGTGCAGTTGCTCGAGCAGCCGTCGCCGTTGGCCACATTGCCGTCGTCGCAGGCCTCATTGAGAACGATGCCGTCGCCGCAAGTGGATGTGCATGAAACTCCGCTACAGTCCGGCTCGATCTGGCAATCCTCCGAGCAGCGGTCGAAGGGCATGGTGTTGCCATCGTCGCACCCCTCGGCGCCTTCTTGTTTGCCGTCCCCGCAGACCGTGGGAGAGCACGTGCTGGGGCTGCCGGTGCACTTGAATCCTGGCTCGATCTTGCACAGGGCTGAACATCCCTGAACGCTGGCGCTGTTGCCGACGTCGCACTGCTCGCCGCCGGTAACGATGCCGTCGCCGCACAGCGGGGCGCACGGTTTGCCGGGAACCCGGCATTGCCAGCCCGGCTCCACGCTCTGGCAGTCCGCGGAACAGCCGTCGCCGCCCACGGTGTTGCCGTCATCGCAGGTTTCGTCCGAAGTGAGAACGCCATTGCCACAGACGGCGAGGTTCACGCAGGCCTGGCCCGCGGTGGGGCAGTCATAGTTATTTTCGACCTGGCAAATCCTGCTGCAGCCGTCGCCGCTCACGGTGTTGCCATCGTCGCATTGCTCGATTCCGTCGAGAAGGCCGTTGCCACACGTGCTTGCGGGGCGGTCTGCGCCCGCGTCGGGCATCGTGATGACGATGGCACTTCCCCCGGCGCCGGTGGACGCGCCGATGCCTCCCATGCCGCCGGCTCCGCCGGTGGCGTTCTGACCTCCACCTCCGACCAAGCCACCAACTCCGCCCGCACCCTCAACCACGGCTGCGGGGCCACTGCAAGACGGCAGGGATAGACTCGCTGCGGAGCCGAGAAGCAGCAAGCCAAGAAGCGTCCGCGGGTGGGAGGGAACTGCCCTGCTGCGCGACTCAAAACGTCCAACATAGTTCAAGGACATACCCAAAGATTACACACCTCGCGCGCGAACAACTCTAGCTGTTTCTTCTAGACCCAAAATTGCGGCTCGTGAGTCCCGTCCCCACCACTGTCGAATTTCCCGCAGAAGAACAGCATAAGAACGTATGATCTCCGACTATGCGTCATTGGCGTTCTGCCGTTTCGCAGATTGCGGGTGCAGAAATCTCGACCCGGGATCTCTCTATGCACAGGATCTTCGCCGTTGTCGGTTTCCTAGCTGCCGTCGTTGCCGCCTGTGGTTCCGCCACGCATCCCAAGAGCAATGCGGCTGCAGCTGGCGGACGCATGCCCGACGGCGCAGTCGCGGGCGGGAGTTCGGCAGGCGGTGAACCTGCGGCGACGGGGGGTGCCGGCGGAAGCAGCGACGCGACTGGCAAGGGCGGGAGCAGTGCTGGAGGCTCCGAATCTGCAGGCGGAACAAGTGCCGATGGCGGCTCGGGCCCGCCCGCTACTGGCGGGGTAACCACGGGAGCAGGCGGCAACGCTGGCAAGATCAACGCTGGAGGATCAACCGCCAACACCGCCGGATCTACAGCCGGAAAAGGGGGAGCCGGCGGTAGTGCAGGCACGACCGCAAGTGGCGGCACTTCCGGCACGGCAGGTAATACCGGAACTGGCGGCACGACGACAAACGGGGGCACCTTCGGCACTTCCACCTCGACAGACAACGTGGCCGACGTGGTCGTGGACATCGGTCTGCCCAACGTCGGCTACATCAATGGTCTGTTTGCCAGCGTCACCGTCTGCGTGCCGGGAACCAGCAATTGTCAAACCATCGACCATGTGCTGGTCGACACTGGCTCGTCGGGACTTCGAGTTCTCGGATCGGTGCTGACGCTTTCCCTGCCCACGTGGACCAACGACAGCGGCGTTCCTCTGGCTGAATGCACCCAATTCGTAAGCAGCTTCACGTGGGGACCCGTGCGCAGCGCCGACCTCAAGATCGCGGGCGAGCAGGCCCAGGGTATCCCCATTCAGGTCATCGAAGCATCAAGCTTTCCTGTGCCAAGCACGTGCACGGGCATCAACTCCAACAGCCCGGAAACGCTCGGGTCCAATGGCATCATCGGGGTGAGTGCGCTTGTGCAGGATTGCGGGCCGAATTGTGCCGCGACCCTGGGCACTCGATCGACCAATCCAGGCATGTACTACGCTTGCTCGTCAAACAAGAAAGGTGGCTGCCAGGTAGCTGCCGTACCGGTTGCCAAACAGGTGTCCAATCCCGTTCCGCTATTCGCGAATGATAACAACGGCACAATCATAGAATTGCCCGCGATCTCTGCTGCTGGGGCCTCCCTGGTGAAGGGATCCCTGGTCTTCGGCATCGGCACGCGAACCAACAATGACCTCGGCAAGGCCACCGTGTTGCAACTTGATAGTGCGGGAACATTGGCCACGGCCTACCCCGCCAATAGCACCACGTATTCATTGGCCTTCGTGGACAGTGGTTCCAATGCGCTCTACTTCCCCAACACCGGTGCTACGCGCATTCCGCTGTGCTCAGGTGCGTATTCTGAGTTCTACTGTCCTCGCTCGACGTTGACCCTTTCGGCGACAATTATCGACGCCACTGGTTTGGTTACGGTTGCGGCGGGTTTCAGCATAGCCAACGCGAAGACGTTGTTTGCCAATCCGAACGATGTCGCCTTCAGTAATCTGGGCGGGACAAGCAGTACCCCGACGTCGGGAGCGTCTGGAATGGGCGCATATTTTGACTGGGGTCTGCCATTCTACTTCGGCAAGAACGTGTTCACGGCTATCGAGGGCCAATCGACTCCGTCGGGAACTGGTCCGTACGTCGCGTTCTGACCCGGGTTTCGCCGTACGATCCCAGGCGTACCAGCGACGCGCGAATGCGAGAAGCGGCGAGCCGTCTGGGATTCCCTCTCTCGCCGCTACGACCCTGCCGCGTCCGTGGCGACAAAAGCCATCGCATGGCTGTCAGGCGTGCGCCAGGTCGGCAAGACGACCTTGGCGCAATGCCTAGACGGGGCCATGTACCTGAGCTGCGATCTCCCCAGCAGCGCCGATCGCATCGCAGATCCCGAAGGATTTCTGCGCTCGGTGGAGGCGCCCGTCCTGATCCTGGACGAGATTCACCAGTTTCCCGATCCCAGCCGCCTGCTCAAGATCGCTGCGGACGCCTTCCTGCACCTCAGGGTTCTGGCCATGGTCCTCGACCCTGGCGGCAACGCGGAAGTTCCGCGACTCCCCCATACACTGGCACCACTCCTGGGCGCACCATTCCCGGCACACGACTCCCGGCTCGGGGCGCAACCGAATGGCTTTGGCCGCCCCAGGCGTCTGGTGCGTAGACGTCGCCTTCGCGGTCCCCGCCATTGAACGATCGGCCTTCAATGTCCCCGCTGTGAAACTTGCAACGGTGATGATATTGAATGGGGATGGAGTAAGCTCGCACCCAGTCAGCAACAGGAGGATGCCGTGAAGCTCAAGGTCTATACTATCGATTTCGACATACCGGTCCGGGTGCGAAAATGGGTAATTCGCATCGGCATACTGTCCCTCACCCTGGGCGCAGCCGCGGTCGCGCTGGCCGCTGGACCCTTGCACAAGTGGACCACCGGCGACCTGCTGCAGGCGTCCGATCTGAACGACAACTTTGCGAACCTTCAGGGGCAGATTGATTCGAGCTTCGTGCTCGCGGGCGATCACCTCCACAACAACAACCCTAGCGGCCTGGTCGGCATCGGGACCGCAACTCCGAGCGCGGAACTCGACGTCAACGGGCAACTCATCCGAAAGATTGCGCGGGCGCACGGCAACGGCCCCAACGAATCGACCGCAAGCGGCGCGATCGTCAGCCGGGTACTCCAGTACAACAAAACCCAGGACGTCACGGGATTGAGACTTACGTGGGTCGACAATCTGCGCTGCCTTGGCGTTTCCGTCTCGTGCGAATGGGAGATCAAGATCGACGGCGCCTCTTGCACCACACCGGGCCCGCTGGTTTACGACGTATACAACGACGCCGGCGCAGCAACGATTGGTAGCGGGTCGGTCGACATCCACCGTCCCGAAACACATATCGGCACCTGCTTCGGGATCTCCAAGGGCCCGCACACCATCCAGGTCTATGTCAAAGCGCCGGTCCCACTCTCGCCGACGGCCACCTTCGTCGGCAGCGCAGGCATACCATGGACAGGCTGGAACGCGGCCTACTGGGCCATCGAGGCGGAGGAAGTGTACTAGATGGGCACTCGGGGAGAATCGTCGCGTGTCTTGCTCCTCGGTGCCCTCGCCTTGAGCGCGGCGCTCTTCGTCGGCGCATGCAGTTCGGCGCTAAAGACCAGGACGCCGGACGGAGGTATGGGCGGGGCGGCGGCCGCAGACGGAAGCCTGGGTTTCGGAGGCGCGATCGGGGCTGGAGGAGTAGGGGGGTCTGGCGGCCTGGGCGGATCGGCCGAGGCGGGAGCAGGTCCGTGCGTGGTCGGTTCATCGCAAGTGGGCAACTGCCAGCTATAACCGGTCGTAGGAGTACCCCGGCCAGCCCGGTGAGACCGTGTTCGCATCTCTCGCACCGCTGCCCAAATGGGCGTTGATTCAAGATCGGACTTCACAGCGCGAATCAGCCGAAAGTCCCACGGCCACGCCTCGCCACCCAGCCAGCGCGCGGATGCATGCCTGTCCCTCAGCTACATTGCCGTGACGGACACGATGTCGAATTGCAAGAACTGGCCGGCATAGGCGGCGGGCGCGGGCGGAATCCCTAGCACCACGAGGTTGGTGATGTTGGCCATCTCCTTCAGATTCTGGCCGTCGACGCTGAAGGTGAGAGCCGCTTTGCCCTTCATCGGGATCGTCACGGTGTAGTCGACGGTGTAGACCGCGTGCTCGATGGTCGCGCCCCGGTTGAAATAGTAGGTCTGTTTGGGATCCGGCACAGTCAAACTATAGATGTTGAAGGTGGCATCGAGCTTGCTGCCACCGATGCAGAAAGGCGCTTGCGCGCTGGCAGCGCAACCCGAGTACGTCATCCACTCGACCACGCCGCGTACGCGCAGTTCCACATCGTAGGTGATGCCCGGATCGCCGCCCAGGGCGAGGGGATGGGTCTGCTTGTCCACGGTGGCGGTCGTCGTGCAAACCCCCGTCTCAGTCGTCATGGTGTCGCAAGGCAGCTCGATGCGGAACCCCTGCAGTTGGGACGCAATGCCGAGCAGGGCCGCATCCGAAGGAACGTCTACGCCGCTGCCCAAATCGGCGGGAGTGGCCACGTCAGGCTTCGAGCCACCGTCCGTCGCGCCGGAGGTGCCACCGGTGCCTCCGGCGCTGCCTCCTGTGGAAGATCGCGTGTCACCACCCGTGCTGGGAACGCCGCCCGCACTCCCGGCGCTGCCTCCTGTGGAAGATCGCGTGTCGCCGCCCGTGCTGGGAACGCCGCCCGCACTCCCGGCGCTGCCTCCTGTGGAAGATCGCGTGTCGCCGCCCGTGCTGGGAACGCCCCCTGTACTTCCGGCGCCGCCTTCAATGCTGGCGCGCGCGTCGGCGCCTGCGCCGGCCGCCCCACCGGTGCTCTCTGCGCCGGCCTCGTAGGGCTTCCCAGTCGACACAGCGGCGTCGGCTGCCACGTTCGACGACGAGCGACAGGCAACGCACAAGAGAAGCGACGAAAGAAGAAGGTGTTTCATGCTTCTACGGGGTGGCGAAACTCGGCCCCTCTACCATCAATGTGCCGGCAATGAACGAACTTACACACGAGGGCGGACTGACCTGTTTGGCCTTGCTGACATAGGCACTGTAGCTGCCCTGCACCCCGATGCTGCTGCAGTCGTTGATGTCGATGGTACCGTCGGTATTGACGGTCGCCTTCTGCACCAGACCCTGGTAGGCGCTGCTGACCACCGCGCCGTATTGGGTGCCGTCGATGTATCCCTTGTCGATGGATTTCTTGGTGAGATAGAGAAACATCCCGGTGCCCGACGACTCGTTCCAGTTGTCCGAAAGCGTGCACTTGTCCACCACTTGACACCAACGGCCGCTTTTCGCGTCCTGGTTTGCCTTGAGACCAGCGGTGAGCTGGCCGAGAATTGTCATAAGGCCCGGTCGTCCAGGGTGATCCGCGGGCAAATAGTCGAATACGTCGGCGATGAGTACCGCGTACCAGCCGAGGCCCTCGCTCCACACTTCGGGCGATAGACCCGTGGTGGGATTGGCCCACGAAGCCTTCTTGCTTTCGTCATAGGCATGCAACAATAGCCCGTTGGTTTTCATGCAATGGTTAACGATGTCGGTCATCTGCGTGATGACCTCGTCGAAGGCGGCGCTTTCACCCGCCGCATGCCCGTATCGGGCAAGGAACATCTGGCCCATGAACACGCCGTCCACCCACATTTGGTTCGGGTTGCCGGTACTATGCCAGAAGCCGTTATCGCTGTTACGCGGGTAGGTCTTGAAGGCGTTGCGTATGGTGGTGGCGGCTGTGAGGTACTGCTGCGCCTGGGTTTGCTCGTACAGAAGCAAGATGGCGTAGCCGGGCAGAAAATCGTCCAACCTTGATGCGCTGAAGCCCGAAAGATTCCCGTTCGCGTCCACATGTTGGTCGACGTATTTCTTGATGTAGGTGTAGTACTTGGGATCTTTGGTGGCCCGCCAAACCTTTTCGAGTGTCCACATCGCGTATCCGACCTCCCAAGAAAAGTTCGAGGAAGCAATGGTGTCGGGATTTGGGTGACGCGCGAGAGTGGAATTGGCCATCCGCACGGCCCAGCCGAGGCTGCCACCAGAACCGCCGAGACTGCCACCCGAGCCGGTGCCGGCCGAGCCTGCGCTGCCGCCCGTGTTGCCGCCGGTCCTGGTATTTCCCCCGACTTCCCCGCCCCCGTTCCCACCGCGTGTGCCGGTGCCCCCCGTACCCAGGATGCCCCCGCTGCCTACCGTCCCGCCCGTGTCCTTGCTGCCTCCCGGGCTCGTGGTCCCTCCGTTGCCACCCGCGCTGCCGCCGTTGCCGGTGGTACCGCCAGTGACGCTGCCGCCTCTGGCGCTCGTGGTCCCGCCGGTCAAACTCGCGCCACCGCTGCCCGCAAGCCCACCCCCAGTACCGCCGGTAGAGTTCATTCCGGCCGTTCCCCCTGAGGGAAAAACACCACCTGTGCTGCTCACGCCACCGGTTGCAACGCTGCCGCCTGTTCCGCTTCCGCCTCCCGCGGAAACGGTGGTTGCCGATGCATCAGACCCTCCGCCACCCGTGGTGCCGCCAGCTCCAGAACTGGCGACTACGCCGCCGCTCGTGGTCTTGCTACCTGCGATGGTGGTGCCATCGGCGCGACCGCTGCTCGATTGGCAGCCTGGCGCAAGGAACGCAAATGTGGCCAAGACCGCGCCTGACACGAAGCTCGAACGATGGCGAAATGGAATCATCATGGGAACCTCGTCAGCTAGGAACAAGAGGCAATCACCATGGGCATAGATGCCAATGTATACCCGATTGCGATTGTGCGATCTACGGTCTCAAGTACTTTGCCAGTCCAATGTTCTGATCTTTGATGGCCTTGGCCAACAGGCCCGCGAGCTTGTCGGCGCCTGCGAGGTTGGTGTGGGTGGCGCCGGCGTTGGCGTGGAACGCTAAACACGCGTCCTTGGATCCAAGCGTATCGTACCAGGCCGTCGAGAGGGCTGTGAGGTCAACGTAGGGGCAATTCTTTGCAGCAGCAGCGGCCTTGGCTGCCGCTGCGTGAAGGCTGGATTGGTCACCGATTGGGTAGCTCTGCACACGTGCGGGAGGAGACACCAGGATCGGGTTTACATTTGCGGCCTGTGCGTCGGCCACCATCTTCTCAAGATTCGCCTGGACCACGGCATCGGTATTGTTCCCATCGTTGTGGCCAAATTGGATCATCACCCAATCGCCTGCGCTCCATTTCGCCTTGATCATATTCCAATAGCTACCGAATGACCCGGAAGCGGCTCCGCTGTTTGCGTAATTAGCAAATCCCACTGGAGGTCCGAAATACTGAGGGATCATTTGACCCCATCCACCATAGACATTCCCGGTCTGATCGCACACTGTAGAGTCGCCGGCGATGTAGACCATGACAGGCTTGGTACTCGCCGAAGCCAGGGCATACCCAATCCCTGTGACTTTGAGGCCGGTTGGGCCGGAGAGGAACAGATCGAGGCCTGCGTATCCCACCGGACCGCCAGCGTGGTTGGGTTGCCCCTCCATCGGCCGGACATCGACCACGAACGCGTATTCTTGCGAGGCCGCTCCTTGAGACAAGAGGCCGCGACTCGATTCCGCACTGACGAAGACTGGACCCACGCTGCCAAGCTGAACCGTCACAACGTAGTCCCCAGCCAGTGAAGTTGCATCGGCGGGCGCGGGCGGTGTTTCGGATGTGTTGTAGGTGGGGCTCCCGAACAGGCACTGCAAGCAGACGGGACCCGCGCCGCCGCCAGGACAGAAGCCGCCGGTTATTGCCACCGTTGTGCACTTGGCGGCATTGTCCGCGGTGGGCGCGGGATATCCCGATGGGATCCCTGTGTTCGCGCCTGCAGCCCCGCCAGCACTTGTAGTGCCGCCGCCGCTCGTGGTCCCGCCGGCAGCCGTTGTGCCGCCGCCACTCGTGGCGCCCCCAGTACTGGTTGCGCCGCCGCTATGTGCGGTCCCGGTCGTGCCACCCGAGCCACCTTTTCCGCTCGCCCCACCGCTCGACATGCTCCCACCAACTGCGGAGGTTCCTCCCGTGCCTGACGTTCCGCCGGTCCCAATTGGGTTGCAAGTATCCATGCATCGAGCCCAGATGTCAGACGGTACGAGCAGATCGGTCGCACAGCATGCCCACGCACAGATCGTGTCTGCGCATTGGCCGGCGACAGGGATCGGGACGTTCTCATCCGAGGAACAAGTCCAGTTGTCGCTGCCCAGCTTGGCTTCACATTGGGCCATGGCAGTGTATTGCACGTTGCACTTCGTGATGGCACTCACCGTCGCATCGGCTTCACTCACGCAGCTTGTTTGGCAGTCAGCAACAAGGCAAGCGCTTGGCTGCGATGCACACATTGCCGTGCAGGCCTGTTGCAGGGTCAATCCTGTGCCGGAACCACCCGACCCACTTCCACCTGCGCCGACTCCGCCCGAGCCAGCGAGAGTTCCACCTGTGGCAACTCCCGTCACACCGCCGGAGGCGATTCCACCGGTGCCCAATCGCGTGCCGCCACTACCCGGCATGCCACCGAGAGATGTTGCACCAGCGCCGGAACTCCCGCCGTCTGAGCTGTTGTTGCTCGAGCAAGCGAATGCGAAAAGCATCGCTGCCGGTAGAACGCAGAGGACAGTACCCGTGCTTTGCATGAGGAAGCTCCCGCCCGTGAAGGGGGGGCTACCTGGCAATTCGGGTCGAACTTTAGGAGGTCAAGTGCAGTTTTCGATCCAGCCATCAACCTGCAAATGCTCGCGTTTCGCTCCCCGCCAGTGGGCTCGGCGGACTCCGCGTCTGCTATCTCAAGTACTTCGCCTGTCCAATGTTCACCGTTTGAGCCCAAAACGGCTTCAGGCGCTACTGCTGAACTAAAGAAGCAGGTTCTTCATGACGCGGGGATGTGCCCACGCACGCTAATCAAGGAGATCAAGAGCTTGCCGTGCAAGCCCTTTCGGACATGACCGTCTCAAGACAAAAGGTTTCAAGATGACTTCTCTCCCTCAGCATTCGATTCGCCTCCCGGCAGTGGCAGCTTTCTCACTGGCTCTGGCTCTGGGCGCATGCGCTGGAACCCGTGCTTCCGCAACCGGGTTCGACGGCAGCCCGGGAAGCGGGGGAGCGGTTGCACGCGGCGGTACCACGAGCGCAGGGGACACGGTGCCGACCGGCGGCAGCATCCAACCTTCGGGTAGCACGACCAGCGCAGGGAGCGCAACGCCGAGTGGCGGCACCGCAGCCAGCGGCGGATCGAAAGCAACCGGGGGCGCGCCTGGAGGAACCACGGTCACGGGTGGCACGACGGCCGTGGGTGGATCGATTCCCACAGGCGGGACCACGGCCACCGGTGGCACGACTGTCTCTTTGGCCGCCTTCTCATTCTACGTGTCCCCGACAGGTAGCGACAGTAATGACGGCGCGACCGCCGCCACACCATGGAACACGCTGGAAAGAGCCAGGGACTACATCAGGAGCAGCAATCTGAACAATACCGCCACTGGAGATATTGTCGTCTACTTACGCGGCGGCACATATCCCCGGACCACGACGTTTACGCTTACGAGCGCTGATTCTGGCCCCAATGGGAACTATATGGTCTACCGAGCCTATCCAGGAGAAATTCCCGTCATTGATGCCGGCAAGGCCATAACAGGCTGGACGCAGGTTGCCGGCAAGCCGTACTTCGTGGCCGACGTTTCTGTTTCCGCGGGATACGCAGGCTACTTTCGCCAACTGTATGTCAACAATGTGCGGGCCCAGCGCGCGGGGAAATTCCTGCCGCAGGACGGCTGGTGGGATGATCCCGCCACAGCATCGTATGCGCAGGACGGAATCAAGTTCAAGAAGACCGATCTGCTTACCCTTGCGAATCCCGCGGCAGCGGTCGTCACCTTTTTCAGCGCCTTCAAGACGGCCGAGATTCCCATCACCGGAATGTCGTCGCTCGATGCAAACGACTGGGTACTGGGTATCGAAAACCCGGATTTCAACAAATGGAGTTCAATGGGAAGGGCCACTTCCAGCGAATGGGTGGAACTGTCCAATGTGCTTGAGTATCTGGATGAATATGGAGAATGGTACTTGGATGCCGCAAACGGCAAAGTGTACTACTATCCTCAGCCCTGGGAAGACATGGCTAGCGCGAGCGTCTATGCGCCGGTGGTGGACTGCCCGTGGAAAATAGCCGGGACCAGGACCGCGAAGGTCAGTCGGATCATGCTTGATGGATTGACCTTTGAGCACAACAACTGGTCGCGCACCAATGGCCGCTGGATCGGTGGTTCACAAGCGGAAATGTTGTGGGGGCTGGACAACGCGGAATACACCGATGAAGTGCCGGGGGCGCTGGTGCTGACCCATGCGAATTCAAGCGTGGTCAGAAACTGCGTATTCGAGCACCTGGGGACCTGCGGTGTTCAGTTATACGACGGCTGCGACGGCGCCACCATTCAAGGGAATTACTTCTTTGATTGTACGGCGGCGGGCGTCATCGTCGGACGAAGCGCCCACCTTGTCACGAGCGATCCCACTTCGGAAACACAGCGCAATACCAATACCCTGGTAAGTAACAATGTCGTGCGCAATACGGGATCTGATTTTACGCAAGCCACGGGAATCGATTGTATTCATGCCGAGAATACGAGGGTTTACAACAACGATATTTCCGACATCCCGTTCGCCGGGTACCATAACCGGACCGGGCAGTTTAGCGCGCATTTCCCTGCCCCGGCCATCGCCGGAAAGTCGGAAATATTCTACAACCGCTCCTCACACGTGGGGACTTATCGCCGGTATGCTTCGGGAGACGCCGAGCCGGATTACTACACCTTCGGACCGGAGCCGATTCACTTCACCAAGAATTACGCCTACGGTCAGGTGCCAATTGGTTTAAGCAATTCGGCGCAGATCGATGATAATTCCCTTAACGTGCTTATGGATTTTTCCGTGCTGGATTCTAAGTTGTCGCGGAACTCCTTCCTGTCCTGGAGCTCCGGAAACGTCAATGCGGCAACTGACAATCTCTGGTCCAATAATGCCAGCTATCAAAGCACCAACTGCACTACGACCAACTACCACTATGTCGTTGGGGCATGGCCGTCCGATGCGCAGGCGGTCATTGACAATTCTGGCGTAGAGGCGTCCTACCAAAGCTTGGTGGGCGGTACCTACGGCGGCGACAATGTCGCCTTAGAGGCGGTGGCATCGGCCTCATCCTCGGCCTCCGGACATGGGCCTGGTCTTGGCAACGACGTCGGGAACAAAACGTATTGGCAATCTGGAGACGCTTCGAATAATCCATGGTTCATGCTTGATTTGGGGAGCGCCTATGTCATCCAGAAACTGGAGCTGGAGCCGGCGCTCTTGACCGACGTTGACCTTACCAGTTTTGAAATCCAGGCATCGAATGACGCGGGCTTCGCTGCGTTCGTCGTGCTTGCAGCCCAGAATGCGACACAGTTCAGACATCGGGGCGACCTAGGGTACAATGACATGTTTTGGTATATCGAGCATGATAAGAACGCCTACCGGTACATACGGGTCTACAAGACGGCGGGCACGCAACTGGCATTGGCCGACCTGCGGGTTTACGTCAGGGGCTCAAGTACAGCGGTCGCCGGGCCGTAGGTGGGGCGAATGCCTCGTGGCCGGTTCGAAGATGCTCTCCCGCGACACGGGGGCGCTTTCGAGGTTTGGGCGCAGGATGCTGGTTACGGCGCTCGGTGCGAGCCTGCTCGTCTCGACTGGGTGCAACGGGGGATTTGCCAGCCCCGCCGTCGGCGATGGGGCCTCCCCCGATCCGGGCTCGTGAAATCCTGATCCGTTGCGCACGAATCTCGCCCCCTTGTGGAATGGTCTTTCGGTGGACATCGACGACTGTCCCATCCTCGCGTCCACGGACACGGCGAGCGAGATCGGCTTGCCACGATCCCGGTAGCCGGTCCGGGGCCACCAAGACTCATCAATCCTCGCGGAATACCTCGGGATGAGGAAGATAGCCAGCACGGGGCAAGCCACGCGACAGGCATTGTAATCGGCAAAACAAAATCCGACCCATTCGACGCGGATGCAGACCCCAAACCTCGTGAATGCGGCTTCTGTCTTCGCCTGTTCGGCCCCCAAGGAGAACCATGAATGTAGCCTCGTCCGTCGCCCCTTTCGGTTCCATCCTGATCGTTCCCTCCTTGCTGCTGGCTCTTGCGGCGTGCGGCAGCACCAACGGCGCAACAAGCTTGAGCCCCGATGCCAACGCTGGGTCTTCGGGGAGCTCGGGTGGAGCGTCTGGCTTGGGCGGTTCTCGCTCCAGTTCTGGCGGATCGAGTTCCAGCGCCGGCACGACGGGAATGAACTCCGGTGGGTCCAGCTCAGGCGGCGCAAGTTTGGGCGGCGCCGGCTCCGGCGGGTCCAGCACCGGCGGGTCTAGCTCTGGTGGTGCCAGGTCGGGAGGGGCCAGCGCAGGCGGAGCCGCTCCCGGCGGCTCGGGCGGGTCCGGTTTCGACGGTTCCAGCTTCGGCGGCGCAAGCTCCGGCGGGTCCAGCTCGGGCGGCTCCAACTCCGGCGGGTCTGGCTCCGGTGGTTCCGGGTCGGGCGGCTCCCCTTCTGGTGGCTCGCGCACCGGCGGAGCAAGCTCCGGTGGGTCCAGCTCGGGCGGCTCCAGCTCGGCCGGGTCCACGGCTTCCATCTACAGCTGGAACAATCCCGTTCAAGGAGGTCCTGCGGTTCAAGCGCCGGTGACGGGCACCGTAACGGTGGCTCGTGCCAGCAGCGCCGGAACGGTCGCGTCAGGCTTTGCCGGTTTCAGCTACGAGAAGACCCACATGACCAACAACTCGTTCACCGGCAAGAACGCTGCCTTGATCGCGCTGCACAAACTGGTGGCGCCGACCGTCGTCAGAATCGGCGCGACCGACGTCAACAACTGCACGTGGGTTCCAGCGGCGCAGCCCCAGGTCACGCAGGGGTCGTTCTCGAAGAGCATCGGCACGGTCGACGTCGACGGCCTCGCCGACCTGATGTCCGCGACGGGAAACAGCGTGATCTACGGCATCAACTTCGTTGCTAATGATCCGACGAACTCCGCCGCAGAGGCCACGTATGCGTTTGGAAAATTGGGATCGAGCCTCTACGGTTTCGAGATTGGCAACGAGATGAACCAAGTGGGAACTTGGCCGGGCACGCTCAAGCCGCAATGGGAGTCGATCGCGAACGCCATCCTCGCGTCCGTGCCGAGCGCCAAGATGGTGGGTCCGGCGGCAAGCGGTCCGTACTCCTTGTCGCTGACCACGCCGTTTGCCGCAGACGAGAAAGGCAAGAATCTGGTCCTGCTCACGGGACACTACTACGCCGGTACGCGCGGCAGGCCGGATGGGGTATTGGCGACGCTTCTGACACTCAACACCAGCACGGGAACGAGCGGGCTCCTCGGCTTCCTGACCAACACCAATGCCGCGGTCGTCAATAACAACATCCCGGATGGCTACCGAGTTGGAGAGTGCAACACGTTTGGTGGTCACGGCGTGGATGGCTTGAGCAACGCGCTCATTTCGGCCCTTTGGGGAATCGATTTCATGTTCTATTCGGCTCTCCACGGCGCGAGCGGCGTCAACTTTCACGGCGGCGAGAAAGGCCAGGACGGAAACAACCCATTTTACTACTCGCCGATTGAGGAACTCAGCGGCGTGGTGACCAACGTCAACCCGCTCTTTTACGGCATGGTCCTCTTCAATCTCGTGGGAACCGGCCACCTGCTCGCGACGACCGCGACCGCCAACGGCGACTCCAGTTTCACCGCCTATGCCCTGCAGCGTGCCGACGGAACCATGATGGTCGTGCTCGACAACAAGGACGAAACGAATGCCGTGAGCGCCACGGTCAATGTCGGGGCCACAGTCACCAGCGCGAGCGCGATCTATCTGATGTCGACGCCCGCGTCCCTGACCGCGCAGACGGGAATCACGCTCGCCGGTGCTGGCATCGGCAAAGACGGATCGTGGAAGTATGCCGCGCCGTACGCGATGAGCACGTCCGGCAGCTCGGTCATCGTGCCTGTTCCGCCCGCCAGCGCGGTCCTGGTTCGCGTTCTGTGATTGGCAAGGTCGATCGGTCCGATTCTTAGACCCAATCTTGCGGAAACTCACCCCTGTCCGGGATACGCACTATGACATCCGCGCCAGCAGCCCAAACACCTCTACGAGGAGTCCCACCGATGAATCGATTCGCAAGAAGAATACTCGTGACGGCCGCTTTCGTGCTTGTCACTTCCCCTGCGGTCGCAGCTCCGAAGCCGCTGATCAATTACTTTCAGCCTATGCCCATCGTGGGGAAGTTGTCCACGACCGTGTGGGGGGCGTCGACCGTCGGCCCGCGCGATCCGGCCAATGGACTCGAAGACAACGGTGCCGCTGGGGGGGTAGGTCCTCAGCAGCAAACCAATTTCTATTGGGACGGGAAGATCCTATACGGGAACGATGGGAAGTACCATCTCTATGCTACCCACTGGGACCACAGCAATGGATTCGGTCCGCCAGGAGGAGGGACGACTGGCTGGAAGAACTCGATCCCCATGGAATCCATCAGCGATAACGTCATGGGGCCGTACGTGTCCCAAGGCAATTGCTATACGAAGAACCTAGAAGGCAACGACATGGGGCACAACTTGACTGCGCTCATTGCGCCCACCGGCACGAGCCCCTACACGATCTCCGTGGGTGAGATCGTGCCGGGCCAGATGTTCAGCTCCAGCTCTCCCAATGGGCCGTGGACTTCCCTGGGTCTTACCCAGACCACTACCAATGGGCACAGTGGGTGCGGCAGTACGTCCTCCAATTTTACCTTCACCGTAGGCCATGATAATCGATTCTGGGCCACGTCGCGCGCCGGCTGTGTCATGGACGCCGACCAAGTCCTAGGGCCCTACAAAATCGAGACCGATAGCGTCCTTCCAAACCTCGAAAACAACGACAACCACGACGCTGAAGATGAGTGTATTTGGTACAGTGGTGGCTATTACCACATCGTCTTCAATTATTGGCCTGTCCAAAGAGCCTATCATATTATGTCCAAGGATGGGATAAACAGCTGGACAAGTACGGGCCTCGCCTATCAGGCCGCTCAAACGCCGGCAAATGCGAACTCGAATTGGCTCCGGTACACGGACGGCACCGTCAACGTATGGCACAACATGGAGCGGGTGGGCGTCATTGTGGAGAACGGCCACCCTACGCACTTCACCTTTGCCGTCACGGACGTGAACAAGAACGTCACCGGTATCAGTCAGGGAGGAAGCAAGATCCTGGTTGTCCCGTTCAATGGCGTGCAATTTGATTGCGACAACGGCGACCAGGCTTCCTGCGACGAGGTCGCGGCCGGCGGGGGCACGGGCGGGACCGGCGGGCTCGACGGAGGCGCGAGTGGTAGCGGAGGGCGCACGGGCGGCGGTGGAAGTACTGGCGGTGGCACCGGTGGCATCGGTGGCACGAACGGCAGCGGTGGGACTAGTGGTAGCTCGGTCCGTGGCGGTACAGTCGCCGGTGGTGGCACGGTCGGCAGCGGAGGCGCGGGTACCGCGACCGGCGGTCGTGCTCAGGGCGGGAACACCAGTTCTGGAGGAGCGATTTCGGCGGGAGGGATACCTGCGACTGGGGGCGCAGTATCCAGTGGAGGCGCTGGAGCAACTGGTGGCAATTCGGTGGCAGGCGGAGGAGGTTTGGGTTCCTTAGGCGGGGCCGGAGGGGCAGTTGGCGTTGGCGGATCGAGTAGCGACCAATCGAGTGGTGGCGACTCGGGGACCGGCGGCTCGGGCGGCAGCGCCAATGGCGGTCATTCTGGTTCAGGCGGATCTTCGACTAGCGGCAGGAGTACGTCGTCCGGCTGTTCGTGCCGCATCGGCAACGCTGCCGGTTCATCTGGGACACTGTTTCTCGTCGGACTAGTCGCGGCAGTGGTTGGCCTTCGCGGGCAAAAACGTCGTCGTCGTACTGTAGCGAAAGTCATCGCGAAAATTGCGACCGAGATCCTGCCCGACGGGTAGGAAGGCATTGGCACGCAAAGCGACGGCCACAACGGCCTGTAGCTGTTCGTCTCGGGGCCGCCCGAAGCGAGAGCTGATGTGGCGGTGATGTGGATTGCCCATCCGTGGCGAGCGTCGGGCATAGCCTGGATCTCGCCGACGCCGAGCAGCACTGCCGGCCACTCGATAGCGTGCCGGCAGCTCGGCGTGCGGCGGGTCCACACTCTCGGGCGCTATCGACCCATGAATGTCGCGGGGTTAGCGCAACCCAGTTGACGAAGACGTCCCGACCGGCGACCCTAATGGGCGATGCAGCGACGCGAACGAACGCCTTGTGTTCATCGACTGCATCGACACTGGCTTGCAGGGAGGCGGACTTGATGCGCCCGTCAGAGATTCGCAGGTTTGCAGCCTTGGTATTCTCGAGGCATGGGATGCCGACGGCGGCCATACTCGCGTTGATTGCATGTAGCTCCACCGCCTCCTCCTCTCCGCCTTCGGCCTCGGATTCGGGTAGCGGAAGCAAGACCCTCTACGTCGGCGCCGAGCTGACCTTGAGCTCCATCGGCGCGAGCACTACGCCATTGCCCTCGCTGAGCGTCGTGATCGAGCAGGCAGCTCGGGGCGGCACTGCCGTCAGTGGCGCCGCCGTCAAGCTCACCGCGAGCGATGGCGTAACAGTGACCGCCGCCGAAAGCGCAACCGTGCCCGGCTCCTACCAGGCATCGGGCTTCACCTGGGAGCCCACCTGGCACCTCGATATCAGCTCGGGATTGGACCACCTGGAAGCGACGGTCGCAGCTCCGGGCAGGACTACGATCACGGCGCCCGCACAAAACGCCACCGTGCCCGCCGGGCAGGTCGAAATCCAGTGGACCGACGCCTGGGGAGAGAAGGCGCAGTCGACCTGGGTCAGCCCGTGCTGTGGACAAAGCGTTGTCGACCTTGCAGATACGGGCTCAGGCTTCGCTCCCGCAATCGTCCCTGGCGGCGTGTACATGATTTACCGCCAGGATGTCACCCCTCTGGCCGGCGGCGTCTCTGATGCTTTCGCATCGGCGACCACGAGCAACGGACTCTACCTGAACGTCCAGTGATCTGAGCGCAGAGATCCGGGCACGGGGCGGCAGCACCCAGCCGTGTCCGAATTCGGTCGCTAGTTCTGTCACACTCGCCCTGGGAGCCCCCTCCAAGTAGTCATGAGCACGACCGCAGACCAAGACCAACCGACCACAAACCCTCTTGCCGACGAAAGCCCGGACGATGCTTCCGACTCGGCGCTGGTGCGCGCCGCGGTCCAAGGCGACCAGCACGCCCTGGAATGCCTGGTGCGGCGACACCAGGCATTCATCTATAGCCTGGCACAGCGGATGCTCTATGCACCCGAAGACGCGGCCGATGCTACCCAGGAAATCCTCATTAGTGTCGTGACCAACTTAGCCTCGTACCGGGGCGAGGCCAAGTTCCGCACCTGGGCCTACCGAATCGCCGTGCGCCAACTGCTCGCCTTCAAGAAGGGCCGCGTCGAGCACGTGGTGCACGACTTCGACTGTTTCGGGCGAACGCTGGATGGCACTCCCGACTTGGACCCGCCCGACGAAGGCAGCCTTCCAGTGGATGTGCGCCTGGTGATTGAAGAGGCGAAAATCGGTTGCTTGATGGCCATGCTGCTTTGCCTCGACCGCGACCACCGCATGGCCTTCGTGCTGGGCGAGATCTTCGAGGCCAGCGACGCTGTCGCGGCAGATGTGCTGGGCATTACGCCGGACAATGCCCGGCAACGACTGGCGCGCGCTCGGCGGCAGCTTCGTCAATTCCTCACGGGACGATGTGGGCTGCTCGACGCCGCCGGGACGTGCCAATGCGCGCGCAAGACCGCGGGGTTTGTTCGCCAAGGCATCGTCGATCCCAATCATCTGCGCTTCACCGAAGTTCATCTTGACCGGACGAAAACGGAAGCGCCTACGCGCGCTCGCGAGTTGCAAGGCTACGTCGAGCGGGCCTATGCCGAGTTGTTACGCTCACAGCCCATGGCGGTGACCGCCGACTTCGCGGAGGTTCTGCGCCGCATGTTGAAGCGACCGGAGGTGCGGCGAACTCTGGATGTGGAGAACTGACGGTGGTTCTGATGTTGGCCGAAGGTCGGGGCGCCGTGGTTGCCTACGATTTCGAGATCGACTATAGCGCTGGCGGCCGCGAGGTACGGATGAGCGGCCGCGACCTCATGACGCTGGACAAGCACGATGGCCGCTGGTGGTTGGTCGCGGATCACTTCTCGTCGACGCCCGGCTAGCTGAGGAGATCGACGACTCGCTTCCTGTCAGATGCGCATGGCAGGAGTAGAATACCGTCATGGTTGGCACCCCCGAGGCGAGTTTGCAGACGGAAAATCTGCGCCTAGCGGAGCAGGTGCGAGCGCTGTCCGGGGACGAACACATTCGCCGCGAATCCGCACCCTGGCGGGATGCGACGCCAGAAGAGCGCGTGGCTGAAACCTGGCGACTGTGTGCTCTCGTGCCGTGGTTTCGATCGCTCTGGCCCGAAGACGTGCGCGCGCGCGCCGATGCGCCCGAGCCGCTGCCCGCAAGCACGATGGCGATTCTCGAACGGCTGAAGCAGTCAGGTGGAACAAGGTGACCGCGGGAAAAACATCGCCCACCGATGTCGTGGCACGGCTCGCCGATCGTTTCGACGAAGATGGTCTGCCCTATGCCGTTGGTGGCGCCCTGGCGCTGGGTGCGTGGGGCGTGCCCCGCACAACCTCGGACGTGGACATCTCGGTCTTCGTGAGCGAAAAAGAGCTCGACGGCTTGCTCGACAGTGTGGAACGAGCGGGTGCCATGGTGGAGCGCACGGAAGCCCATCGGACGGTGGCGCGCACGGGCTTTTTTGTCGCGTACTTCGGCCGGACGCGCATCGATCTATTCATCGCCCATCATCCGTGGCACGTGGAGATGCAGCGCAGGCGTGTTTTGCTGCCCACGCCTGACGGGCAGCCACGCTGGTTCCTTTCAGCGGAAGACACGGCTCTGGCCAAGTTGCTCTACGCACGACCCAAAGACGTGCAAGATCTCGAGCGTCTATTTGCCGTCCAAGCTGGGCGCATCGATCTTGCGTACTTGCAAAAGTGGCTGCCGCGCATGGTCCCAGCAGGGGACACGCGCCTTCAGTTGCTCGAAGCTCTCACGCGCAGACTTGGCGCGACCGAGCCATAAGGCTCGCCTACTGCACGATGATCGTCGCCAATTTCAGGCGGTCGTGGCCGTCGCTGGCGCTGGCTGGGGTGATGGGCGCACGCGCGTTGCCTTTGAAGAGGCCGACGTAGACCGTGTACGAACCGGGCGGCATCGCCGGTGTGAATGTTATGCGCAGACGATCGCGGATACGCTGACCGGGATGCCAGCGCTCCATGGGATAGGCACCTTCGACGGGGATGTGGTCAAGATTGCGGAAACCGCCGGGGCCTTCCATGTGGAAGAAAAGCCGCCAGCCAGGCTCCATGCGGCTGCGCAGATCGAAGTGGGTGGTGAGCTCGGCGCTGTCGCCGCGGCGAATGGGCTGGGCCGAGAGATCGTAGCCCGCGACGTGCAAGCTGGCGCCGATAGTCGCATCGAGCGGCTGGGTGGGTGCGGGCACGGGCGCGCCAGGGCTCACGATGCCGAAGGCGATCTTGTCGCCGTATCCCGGCGGCAGCGAAAGCAAGGCCACGCGGTTGCGCAGGTCTTCTTTCAGATTTGTACATGCGGGCTCGCCCGCCGGCGATCCCCATAGATCCTTCAATTCGCCGGGGTCGTGGGCAATGTCGTAGCACTCGGTGGTGTTGTCGGGCGTCCAGTTCCAAATCAAATGGTGGCTGGCGGTGACCAGCGCGCGGCGCTTGACGTTGCCCTCGAAGCTGACCTCTTGAAAGACCGGACCAGGCACGGGCTCAGCGGGCTTGCCCGCCAAAAGATCGACGAGCGAGCGGCCGAGGAACGACGGTTCGTGCGGCCCGCGCGCCAGGTTGACCATGGTGGGCGCCAGATCGACGTGACCGACGGGCGTGGACAATCGTTGCGCCGGCAATCCGGGCACGCGCACGATGAACGGCACCTTGGTGTGTGGCATGTACAGGTGGTAGCCGTGGGCCACGATGCCGTGCTCGCCAAGCGACTCGCCGTGGTCGCCGACCACGATGATGGCGGTCTTGTCCCACAGGCCCAGCGTGCGCAGTTCATCGAGCACGCGGCCGAATTGTTGATCCGTGAACCAGATCTCGCCGTCGTAGAGATCGGCCTGCGCGTTGCCGAAATTCGGCGCTTCCACGTGCCGTTCGTAATTGAGGTGCGGGTCGTAGAAGTGCATCCACAGGAAGAACTTCTCCGCGCCATGGGCCTGCAAGAAGGCGATGCCCTTGTCCGCCATCTGGCGCGCGGACGTGCCGACGGATTCAGCCGGGCCGTTCGTGTTCACATGCAAGGCGGCGCAGGTGTCGTCGTAATAGTCGACGCCGCGTTCATATCCGCGTTGGTCGGCGCGATTGAAATAGAGGTACGCGTAGAACGCCGCCGTGGTGTAGCCCATACGTTTCATGACCTGGGCGATCATGGGCTGGGTGGGCGCGATGCGCGGCCACCAGATCGATTCGTCCCAGTCGATGGCCGAGGGCCAGCGGCCGGTGGCGATGGCAGGCATCGAATAGCGCGTGGATGGCGCGTGGGCCCAGCCGTTTTCAAACAAAGTTCCCTCGCCGGCCAGACGATCGAGGTTCGGAGAGGTGGGTCGCTGGTACCCGTAGCAACCAAGGTGATCCGCGCGCAAGGTGTCGATGGTGACGAGAAGGATCTTCAAATCGGCGGGCACGGAGTCGGGAACTGGCTGAAACGGCGGCGAGCGCAGGGCCGCGGCCGTGGCGTCCTTGCCGTCGCAGTCCTGGTCGATGCCGTCGTCGGGCCAATCGCGCGCGCCGGGATTGCGCTCTGGATCGTTGTCGTCGCAGTCGCCGCCACCGAAGAAGCGCGCGTAGCCGTCATGATCGAAATCAGTCAGGCGCTGGCCCAGCCCGATCAAGTCGCCGGCCAGCCCAGCGCGCGCCGAAGCCGCCTTGCGCGCGGGTTCGTATTCGGATGCGGTGAAGACCGCGACCAAGGCGAAGAGCGGCAGCCCAGCCGCGACTGCAAGATTCCACGCCCGAGCGATGTGCCGCCCACGCAAGAGCAGCGACAGACCCACGGCCGCGCCGATCATGCCGGCAATGACAGCCACCATGGTCCACGGCAGGAATTGAAAATCCTGCGCCCAGCGCAACCGAATCAAATAGGCGACCGGAGCGCCGAAAAGGATTGCGGCGGCAATCGATGCCTGCCACCAGCGCACGCGAAAGAGGCGGCTACTCGCCCATGCGATCGAGAAGGGAAGCAGCGCAGACAAACACGCCGCCCAAGTCGCGCGCGCGACGAGTACGTCCTTGCGCAAGGGCGCGCGCGTGCGCCACACCATCACAAACACTGCCGCTTCGAGAATCACGGCAACCAGCGGCGCGAGCACGAGGACACCGGCCGTGCTGACCACCGGCGCCGCGTCCTGCCCGGCGGACTTGGCACGAAATCCAGGCAACATGCCGAGCATTCGTCTCAACGCCGGCCCGACGAAGGAAGCCGCAAACGCCGCCGCCAATGTCGCCAATGCCACCACGCCAGCAGCGAGAAACCGGTTGTTCCGGTTCGCGGTGCCCGTCACAGCCGCGATGGCCGCAACCGCAACCGCGCCGCCCGCCACCAACCAACCCATCACTGCGGCAAGCCAGCCGGAACTTTGCCTCTGCCCCCACCCCGCAATCCAGATCAGCAGCGCCAAGGCGGCACCGCCTGCCACGGCCACCAGCACGTCGAAGCCGGCCGTGAGAACCACGCACGCGAGCGATCCGACAAACGGCACGTGCCCCAGCACGGCGGCACGAACACCGTCGGCGATGCCGACCAGGGCGCCAGCCAGGACGGCGGCGCGAAACACCACCGCGGGAAGTTTGGGGGAAGACATCTACCTTACAGCTAGCAGGGAATCACCCTGGGGCAAAGCGTGTTACTTGCCGAGGCTCATCACCAGAAAGGCCATCACGGCCAGGGCGATCCCGGCATATGAGCGTATCGAGACGACGTCGCCTAGCAACAGCACGCCAAGAACGTTTGCCAGAACGATGGATCCCGCGCCGAAGAGCGCCATGGTCTTGCCGATAGGCACGGTGGCCAGAACATACATCTGCCCGACGGTGGCAAGTTGGCGGCTGAGGATGTAGACGAGAAACGACACGTTGAGGAACGCCGCCGCCGTGAAGCCGTGCTTGCGCATATTCGCGCGCGCCATGAGATCGCCGACGGAGAAGAGCAACTGCGTGCCCACCACGACCGCCACCGGCGACTTCAGCCAAAATCCCGGGCTCATTCGGTCTCGCTCTTCTTGGGCTTGACGAATCTGGGCGGCGCCTTGACCGCCTTGAGCGGCGAACGGTGAAGGAGTACGGGCAGCACCTTTCCGGTGGTGACGATCTCCATGTGCCCCAAGTCGGACGCGATTTCGAGCACCGGCGCATTCCGCTCCGCCGGAGTCAGGTCGCGATAGGTTTCGGGCAGGCTCGCGCGCCGCTTGGCTGCCGGGACTTTTTCGAGAAATGGCGCCACTCGGTTCGCTGTGTCCTTGGAGACCAAAGTCATGCGCGGCTCCTCGCTGCCAGGGTGGCGAGCAAGCCAAGCCTGGAACTGGTCGTCCGAGCCATAGAGCGCATCGAGCAGTAGGAACACCTCGACCTTCCTGTCGTTGTTGCCTTGGCCGTCTTGCGCCCAGTTCGAGAGCGTGCGCCAAGCGCCGCTGTGCCCGGCCGCAACGATTGGACCGCGCGCCTTGATGCCGGTCAGTTGCCGTTCGACCTCTTTGAGCAGGTCGGCAAGCGCAGGCCAGGACACCTCCTCGTTGCTGCCGCTCGGCGCCTCCGGGACGATGAAGAGCGCATTGGTCTTGCTAGCCGCGAACTGTTCGGCGAGGGCGTGTTGAACCCAGGCCCCATCCACGTTGGTGTAGTAGCCGTGCACGTAGATCACCGTGCCTGCGGTGGCCGCGTCGTAGCCGCGCGGCCGCCAGACGTGAACGGGTCCCTTTTCGGTCTGCAGGCGCCAGTGCGCGCCGCCCGAAACTTGATCCACCGGCGGCTCCGAGGTCTCGGTCGCAGCGGTTTTTCCAGTTCGCCTGGTCACCATCATGTGTCCGTGCCCATCGATATCAGGATAGCCAAAATAGAAAGGCAGCATGCGCCTGGGGCTGGCCTGCCACAGGGTCAGGAATTCGCTCTTGATGTGGGAATTCTTGGCCAAGAACGGTCCATGAAACAGCCCGTAGCATTCCTGCTCGAAGCCGGCCGCGCGCGCCAGCGACGGCTGGATGCCGGTCGAATCCGAGAGCATCCACGCCGCGTGGTCGAGCAAGTAAGAACGAATGTGCGAAAAGGTATCGAACCAAAGGAGGTAGCTCGCGGCCTTGATCAGCGCCGCCACCTGCCCTTTGCCGGCCAGGTGTAGAGCCAGCGGGCGATTGCCCAAGAAATGTGCGTCGTCGAGATTCGCGGCGATGTGCCGGTAAATGCGCAGTGGTGTCTTGGCGCCATCCTTGGCGCCATCCTTGACATCTTGGCGCGCCCGGAAGGTGATTTCCACGTTGGCAAAGGGGTTCGGGCCGGCATCCTTCGCCACGGGCACCCCTACCGCGCCGAGCTCGCTCGCCTTCCAATAGGCCAGCTTGCCCTTGGCATCCAGGCGAAAGTAGCGCAGCGACACCGGTTCGTAGTCGAAGACGGAAAAAGCGACCAGGGCAAAGGCGATCTCGCCAGGCAGCGACGAGTGCGAGCCGGCCTTCAGGTTGGTCGTCTTGGAATGGCTGACGGCGAACAGACAGCGCAGGTTTTCGAGGGTGGAATCGAGGCTGGCCCTGAGCTGTTTGGGGGTGAGCGAGGGCACCCCGCGCACGTCGCCCGCGAGTTCGAGGGAAATGGTGGTGAATTCGTCGGCGTTGGGAAAGGTCGCCAGCGCCGTCACCAGGTCGCCGCCGCCGAAGGGATAGACCACGGACTTCGGCAGATCGGCCGGAACCACCCGCGCCAGAAACGGGCGCGTGCGCTCGATCCAGCGCGCCTGGTACTTGGCCCTCTGTTCGCGCAGCAGTGCACAGTGGCGTTTGAGCACCGCGCTCGGCCAGCCCGCCGGCATCTCGGCATCACCCGCGCAGGCAACCAGACGGGAGAGCAAGCGCGCCTCGGCGATGAAATCGTCCCCATCTTGGCCCGCGGCCCCGGGCTTGGCCGGCTCGGCATGCGCACTTCGCCCCATCCCAAGACAGAGCAACAGCCCGAAAATCGGACCGCATTTGCCTGATCGCCTCTGGTCAGACTTTCGTTCACACTTCCGACGAGTCACGCGGCGCAATCTACCCCACATAGGATTCAGGATGGAATAGCAGTTAGAACTGAACGCCGGTGTCGATGAACCAGTTTTCGCTAAGGGAGCTGTCGGCGGGCGCAAAGGTCTTGATGACATCCTTGGCGACCACCGCGCGGCCGGATCCGTCGGTCACGCGAAGAGTGATGGGTGTGGTAAAGGAAACCTGTCCCTGCGTCGCCCACGTCCCGAAGCGTTCTTGGGGTCGAGACAGGCTGTAGTTGGAGTCGCGCTTGAGCTGGGCCCATTCCCCGGATGGCAACTGCGCCTCGACCTTGGCCGCCGAACCGAGGCCAGCCACGTTCACCACGGTCAGTGCGAAGTAGTACCCATTTCCGTTTGGCCGCAGCCAGATGTACATGTTGCCCACTACCGGGCAGGGCACGCGCTTGTACTTCGTCGGAATCACGCCGTCCGTGATGGTGCCGTTGGGATCGCCGGTCTGCAGGCGCGACATGGCGATGTCCGAGAGATCGAGGTGCATGCTTTCGTTGGGCAGCGGATCGTGATCGAGGGGCGGATCGACTTCCGGGTCGACGAGCGAAGCCGGCGGTAGCTGGCAGCCGTATTTGAAAACCCCCTTGACCTCGCCGCAGTGGTCGCGCCCAGAGCCGCAGCACCACTTGGAATTGGCCGAGCACGGACACGAATCGGCCACCTGAAGCACGATGGGCGGCGTGTAGCCGCCCGCACCTGACTGATATTCGGTTCCGTCGTCCTGGGTACGCTCAAGCTCGAAGCACTCGCCGCAGGAGAGATAGTTGTCGAGATCGCCGGGCAGGCTGGACCAGAATTGCGTGTAGTAGTTGCCCTGCGGGGCCGCGAAATTCCCGCGCAAGGTGACGTTGCTCGGATCCTTGCACAGGTCGGGAGTGGCCTTGCAGAAGGTATCGCACTGCGCTTGCAGATTGGTATTGGCCAGCTTCATGGCCGAGGAACAGACGCCGTACAGGCCGAACGCACAGGCGCCCATGGGGGCCGTCCCGAAGTGGGTCGAGCGCGAGTAGTGCCAGTCTTCGCTGTCAGTCACCGAGTGAACCTCGGGCCACTGCCCAGACGTGCAAGCCTTGGCATTGACCACCTGGCACTGCGCGGAGCCCGGCCCGCCGCACTTGTCGCAGCTTTCGGACTTGTCGTCGTTGCTACAGTACTGCGCGCAGCACACGCCATTGGTCATGGCCCAAGCCCCACACGAATCCGCGCTGGCGTCCGGACGCGGACCCTGCGTGCGCGCGTCCGCGACCGTCGCCGTCGCATCGGCGGCTGCAAGCGGAGCATCGACCATGGGTCCGTCGGTCCCAGCGTCGGCCTTGGTTGTCGACGCGCCACCTGCGCCTCCGCCAGTTTGCGCGCCACCCATCGCGTTGGACCCGCCGCTGCCCTGGCCACCGCCCGTGCCCTGCGCACCACCTGCTTCCTGCGCACCACCCACGGCCTGCGACCCGCTCGTCGACGAAGAGCCGCCCGATCCCTGCGCGCCACCGGGGCCTTGAGTTCCCCCTGCTCCCTTCGCGCCGCCTGATTCCGGCGCGGCCGGCAAACCGGCCCGGCAGCCAGCAACCATCAGCCCACCCAACAAAGCCAGCAGCACGATCCCAGCCCAAGAAACACGTGCGAGACGGGGGGTACTGCTTCTGTCCATGCCGTCTAGTCTACTCCTGCTTTGGCATCCAAGTCCCTCGCTCTGGCATCCAAGTTGCGTGGGCAAATCGGCCTACCGGCTCCCTGATCCGCGTTGTAGGACCAAGCGACCGGTCATTTCTCGACCTAGTCAACCCAATTTACCGATTGGAGATCCCTCATGCCTCTGATTCCCCTTCGTCCCCTTCTTGACCATGCCGCGCAGAATGGCTACGGCGTCGCCGCCCTGAACGTCAACAACATGGAGCAGATCCAGGCCATCATGGAGGCCGCGCGCGTCACCAAAAGCCCGGTCATCGTGCAGGCCTCGCGCGGCGCCCGCAAGTACACCAACGACAACTTTCTGCGCCACCTGATGCTCGCCGCTTCCGAGCTTTATCCCGAGCTACCTATCGTCATGCACCAAGATCACGGCAATTCCGTCGACACCTGCGTCAGCGCGATCCGCTACGGCTTCACCAGCGTCATGATGGACGGCTCGCTGGAAGAAGACGGCAAGACCCCGTCGAGCTACGAATACAACGTGGCCGTGACCCGCGAGGTGGTCAACGTTGCGCATCGGTTCGGCGTGTCGGTGGAAGGCGAGCTGGGCTGTCTGGGCTCGCTCGAACACGGCACCGGAGAGAAAGAAGATGGACACGGCGCCGAGGGCAAGCTGTCGCTCGACCAGCTCTTGACCGATCCGGATCAAGCCGTCGACTTCGTCCAGCGCACCGGCCTCGATGCCCTGGCCGTCGCGGTCGGCACCAGCCACGGCGCCTACAAGTTCTCGCACAAACCGACCGGCGACGTGCTGGCCATGAAGCGCATCGAGGAGATCCACGCCAAGCTGCCGGGCTGTCACTTGGTCATGCACGGCTCTAGCTCGGTGCCCGCAGAGCTGTGCGCTATCATCAACAAGTACGGCGGCGCCATGAAGGAAACCTACGGCGTTCCGGTCGAGGAAATCCAGCGTGGCATCCGCGCTGGCGTGCGCAAGATCAACGTCGACACCGACAACCGCCTGGCCATCACCGGCGCAATCCGCAAGGCGTTTGTCGAGAAGCCGGCCGAATTCGATCCGCGCTACTACATGACCCCTGCCCGCGCCGCCATGCAGAAGGTGTGCGAAGAGCGCATGAAGCAGTTTGGCCAGGCCGGCCAAGCGCTGAACGTTCCCATCATCTCGCTGGACGAGATGGCCAAAGCCTACCTAAGCGGCAAGTACGGCAACAGCGCCAAGCCCGACGAGCGATCGGCGCAGCTGAAGAACTGAAGGATTGGGACTCGAGTTCGACCTCGAGGTGTGGGGCGGCGGCGACGGACTGCCCTGCGCTGAAGATCGTTGCATGACTAAGCTGGCTTAGCTAAGCTTAGGTTTATGCGTACAACGGTCCATGCGGCAAAGACAGATCTCTCGCGCCTCATCAAACGGGCCTGTGCCGGTGAAGAAGTCGTGATTGCCCGAGGCGACACGCCCGTGGTCCGGCTGGTTCCGGTGGCACAGCCCGTGCGCAAGCGCATGTTCGGCGCTCTCAAGGGAAAGGCGAGCACGACGGCCGCGTTCTTCGAACCACTTCCGGCAAGCGAACTCGACGCCTGGGAGAAGTGACCAATGCGTGTGCTGCTCGACACGCACGCCTTGCTCTGGTGGCTCGATGGGGATCGGCGGCTGTCCCAACGCGCGCGGCGCTTGCTTGGTAGCGATGAGACCGCGATCCTGGTCAGCGCGGCTTCGGCTTGGGAGATATGCACGAAGTTCCGCCTTGGCAAACTGCCTGGCGCCGCCGCGGTGGCCACCGATGTGGCTGGATGTCTCGCAAGTCAGGGCTTCGTACAACTTCCCATCACCGTCGACCACGCTCAGCGCGCGGGCAGCCTGCCCGGCCCCCACCGCGATCCCTTCGACCGAATGTTGATCGCGCAGTCGCAGGCAGAAAATCTGCCACTGGTCACCATCGATCCCGTGTTCGGCCACTACGGCACGAAGGTCATCTGGTAGGGCGCGGTCGAGCAAATCGCTTGGAAACAATCCTCTCACCAGACAGTGGCCACCGGGTACTGCGCGATCAGCGGATCCGGCGTGAGCAGCGCCAGGCCTCCCATGATCCCCTGGCAGACGAGCATGCGATCGAACGGATCTCTGTGCAGCTCAGGCAGTCGTGCACAGGCCAAGGCCGCGCCTTCGTCGAGTGGCAGCGACTGAATCTGATGGCGCCGGCGCTCTTCGGGAACCAAGGTTGATGGCGGGCGTGGCAATGGTAGTTTGCCCAGGCTGAACTTGACGGCGATTTCCCAGGCCGAGACCGAGCTGAGAAACACCTCGTTGGCCGGGTCGGAGAAGTGTTCGCGTGCCGAAGACGACAGAGCAGCGTCACCCGTCACGATCCACAGGAAGGTGCAGGTATCGAGGAGCAGCCTCACGGATTGCCCCGAAAGCCCGCCAAGATGTCATCGGGCAATGGCTCGAAGAAGCCAGGTGGGATCCGAAATCTTCCCTTGCCGAGACCGATGGGACGACGCTTCTGCGCTTGCTGAGGGATCGCGCGCAGCTCAGCGACCGGCACATTGCGGCTGCAAATGATCACGGTTTCTCCGCCAGCCGCCGAGGCGAGGTACTGCGACAACTTCGCCTTGGCCTGTGCAACATTAACCTTAACCATGACCAACATTGTGACCATGAAGGTGTCACGTTGCAACCAGAAACCGGGATGCGGCGCCGCTTCTCGCCGCCATCGCTGTCCATCAAGACTCGTCCACCGGTGTCACGACTGCCGGCGGTACCGCCGTTTCAGACAACGCGGGAGGCGCCGACGGTTCGTCGAGCTCGGGCGGAAGCAAGGCTTCCGGTACTTAGTTTAGTGTGTAGTTGCACCCGGCGATAGCCGCGGAGCCCAGGATCGAATCGGGGCAGGTTCGGCACTGCATGCTCACCTTGGTGCCGGGGTCGAGGGGCGTATTGCGATCTGCTGGAGCCCGGACGACATTGATGAGCTGTCCGTTGATGGGGCATTTGGTCTTGTCGCTCACGAGCTTCCAGCACGGATACGTTGGCTGGGTGTTGTCATCTTTCGAGGGATCGCATTGGGGCATGGAGTTGGGATCTTCTAGGTAAATCACAATGCTCGGATCCTTGGCATCCACTACTGGGTGGCGGTAGACCACGCGGCAGTCGGCCTGTATTCCATCGGCGGGGTTCTGGTCGGTGTCGATCAGCTTGTAGTCGACGCACAGGTTCTGCAGTTTCTTGGCGATGGTATCGCCGATATTCTTCATCGAGGCCGAGAAGTCGGTCTGGCAAATGCTGAACTTCAAACCATTGGCGCCGAACTCGTCGACGAATGCGGATAGGCGCAGGCCGGCGGTGGCGCCCCAGCCAGCCGCGGTCGAGTCGAACCCAGTAGTCTTGTCCATGGTCGCAGCCGCCGGCATGTGGTTGGGATCGTAGCAAGTCGGCCACGAGTCGTAGACCATCGGGTGGGCGGTGTCGGCGGTATTCGCGTTGGGGATCAGGTCGATCTTGTACGGCGCTTTCGTCAAATCGCCGTCGATCGGCCAACCAAAGATGCCTGCCACGAGGATCTGGTCCGGGTCGCTCTTGAGGCTCTTCACTTCATAGGCAAGTTGCACGTAGTCCTTAAGCGGACTGCAGTCGGTGGGTACCGAGGTATCGGTTCCTGACGGGGAGCCGTCCGTTAGGTTCGGGCAAGCATCCGTGCGCGCCGCGCAGTTGGATACCGTGGTGGAATAGGGAGCGCTGGTTGGGTATCCGGGAGGAGCAACGGTGAGGTGGCGGCCTTCGCAATCGTGCGACCGCGTGTAGCAGCGCAAGCTCGCGGACTCGCCACGCAGTTCGGGCTTGTCGCCGAACATTCCGTCGTTCATAGCGGCCGAACAGTCGTCTTCGTCGGTCAAGAACACCAAGCCCAGGTAGGCGGTGGGGCGCAACATCGCATGCTGGGCTTCGTTGCCCAAGCCTCCGGCGACCAGCGCGAACTCGAAGGCCTGCAACTGGTGTTCTTCGCCGCAGCCCAACGTGCCGAGATTACCTGCCAGACAGGCGAACACGGTGTTGATGTCGCCGGTGTAGTTCAGCGGCTGCCCCTTGATGTATTCGAGGTACGTGGCATCGGGGCTGGTCACGCCACAGGCCGTGGCACCAATCATCTGGAACTTGCCGAGATCGCCGTAGTTGCTTCCGTTCTTGGGGCCGCAAGAGCCGCTCGTATACATGCCGCCGGTGCCGAGATCGCTGTCGATGATGGCGACGCGCAGGTCGGGCAGGGAGCCGTCGTTGGGATCCTTGAGCGCCGCGATCAGCTTCGGGAACTGCGCGTTCATCTTTTGTTGCTTGGGCGCCATGGACGGCGAGTTGTCGACCATGAACACCAGGTCGAGCAACCGGTTGGGCGCCACGGTGATGTAGATGTCGGTCTGCTGTCCCACGCCCGATACGCTGCTTATCGGCTCGCCGCCGCAACTGTCAGCAGCGCTCTCCGTACAGGCAATGGGCGTAGCCGCACCGGCTGTCCCCAAGAAGTCCTTGCACATGCAAAGCTTCTTGCAGCAGAGCGGACCTTCGACAAAAGGAATGCCGCAGGCGAAGCCCTTCAGGCACCGCTGGTCGGCAGGGTTGGTCACGTCACGCAGCTCACCGTTGCAGTCGCTGTCCTGGGCGCACTCGGCGGTGCAGGTGGCTTGCGTGGGCGGCATGGGCATCGACGCGCCCACTTCAACCACAGGCTTGAGACAAAGGTTGCTCGGACACTCGCTGGCGCTGGCGTTGTACACACCCTGGGCCGCCCCAGCGGTCACCGTAGGATCGCAGCGACGTCCGATGGCGTTCTGGACTCCGAGGTTGGGGGCGTCCGCAGAAGCGTCGGCATTGACTGTTGTCGGGCTGCCAGCATCGTTCTTGCCACAAAATTCTCCGGGAGCCAGGCACTGATTGGTGGCCTCACAACAAACGAAACCCGTCGTGCAGGGGCAGGACTTGCCTTCAAGGGGGACACTGCCCACGCAAGCCGCAAGCGAAAGTGCAATAGTGGTCAAGACGAAAAAGTTCGCACATTTCATGTTGAAGAGCCCTCCAGTCCTTAGAACGAACCAGCCTTCGCTTTTGGACCAATCAGAAATGGCCTGACAGCCAAATCTGGCCCAAACCAACTGCAACCTGCGGCGACGGGGAATCCACATCCATCTTCGGTTCACCCCCCGTGAAAAGCCAAGTCACGGTGCCGGTTGCAATCGCGGCACCGGCAACGGCAAAGGCCGCCATGGCCCCAAGGTTGCGCGAATGGATGCTGTCGTTGAGCTGGACCACGCGCCGTTGGAAAGAATGCCCTGCCTCGTCCGCCAGGCGCGAGGCATCCCAGAGCAGAAGTCCTCCCACAACCACACCCGCCGCCGCGGCCACGCCGCTCGACCACAGAACGACCTTGCGCGCGGCAGCTGGTTTTCTTGCTGGCGGCGACGAGCGCTGCACGACCACCAGTTCTTCCGAGGCTTGATCGAACGGCAGTGAAAAGATCAAGCTGAAGGCTTGGTGGGCTGCTCCGCGCTCTGCAACGCGCGGATCCACGAATCCCGAGGCCGCGAGGACGATGCTCTGGTCGGACGCCGGCAGGGTCAGCTCTTTCCCGTCGTCCATGCTGCGCACGTAAAGCAGGCTGGCGCCACCGGGGCGCACAAGGTGCAACTCCCGCCCCTTGGCATTGTGGAAATCCAGGAAGCGCACGCCCCGTTGGTCCTCGATCAGGTAGTGCGCCGACGGAAAATCCCCGTCGACCGCAAGCGAGCGCCCAAGCCCAGTCCGCAGATCCAAAAGCTGCGTCGACGCCGCGGAGGCGCGGGCGAACACGTGCGGACGGAATTTCTCGTTCACGATGGCCTGGTTCGCGCGATCGAGGAAAGACGCGATCTCGGCGTAGGTGATGCTGCCGTCGCCGTCCAGATCCGCCGCGCCGTACAGACCCGAGCGCACTTCGTGACTGAAGATGCCGGCCTGGAAGGCTCCCCATTCGTGGCTTTCGTCGCCCGACGAGGTGGAGAGCAAGAGCCCGAGATTTTTCCGCCGTCCGAGCTCCGAGGTGGCGGAGAACCCCTGCACCTTGCGCCGCTCGCCGCCGGGCCCGCGCTCGCCCACCAGGAGATACGAGAAGCAAGCGTCGACGATAAGGTGGTTCTCGTCCGCGCCGATGGGATCGAGGATTTCACGTGCCAATTGATCGCCCGTGAGGCGCGCGTCTTCCAAGGTCAGGTAGGAGACATCCCCGTCCACGTTGCCATGCCCGGCGTAGAGCACGTAGAGCGTGGTCTTCACCCCTCGTTCGCGGGCCATCGCGATCTCCGAGGCGAAGAGCGACACGACCTTGCCAAGAATAGACCGCGTGGGTGGCAAGGCCTCGGCAGCGGCCTGTGGCGACAGCGCCGTGGTCTCGCGATCCAATCGCGCGAGCAACTGCGTTCGCGCGCCGAGCGCACGAAACAGCTCCTGGTATCGAACGGCGTCGTCATCCGCGTAAAGCAGGGTCTTGAGTTCGGCATCCACGCTGCGATTCACGCCCATGATCAGCGCGAAAACGGCATTGCGCGGACGCGCCTCTTTGCCATGGACCGGCCCTACCCACAGCAGGCACAGAGCACCCAGAAACAGCGCAAATCCTCTCATGGGCGCACCTCGAACACCATCGTGCGCAAGACCTCGCCAGCGTCGGCATCCGCCAAAAATTCGCCGCTTCCCGCCCTGGCCTCGACGGTGCGCACGTCAAGCGGCTTGTCCATGAACAAAGCGTGCACGGTCAGCGACGAGCCTTGCAAGGAGTGCCTCACCGCCTCGGGCAATTCCTTGAATCCAACTTGCCTTCCGATGGGTACGGCCTTGGGGTTGTCCGCGGGATCCGTCCAGGCCGGGTGGTACCACACCAAACGACCGGCCCCATCGATGGCGAAGATCATGAGGAAAGACTTCCCCACTTCGTTGCGATAGGCAAAGGCCAATTCATCCCCAGGGGAAATGGCATCATGCACGCGCATCGATTCCCGTTCGCCCTTCACACGGAAAATCGCCACTTCCAGGGATTCTGCGTTCTCGATGCCTTTTCCACGAGAGGCGATCCCATGGTTCGGGTGGGTGATGGTGATCACCATGAGCAACAAAGCCATCGCACC
>Ga0265342_10000314_pt1 | contig 55185 bp, 49 predicted proteins | sample 4CB327metaG_FD_203125 | JGI IMG/M metagenome (GOLD analysis project Ga0265342, IMG submission 203125) | Rhizosphere microbial communities from Carex aquatilis grown in University of Washington, Seatle, WA, United States - 4-CB3-27 metaG | ecosystem: Host-associated > Plants > Roots >... | reverse complement strand
AAGCTGTCGGCCAAGAGCTACTGGTCCGAGCTCGATGGCACGCCTGAGTTCGTGGTCATGTTCCTGCCAAGTGAAGCGATGTACAGCGCGGCCTTGCAAGAGTCGCCATCGCTCATCGAAGACGGCGTGGGCAAGAAGGTTCTCATCGCGACGCCCACGACGCTGATCGCGCTGCTCCAGGCCGTGCACTTCGGCTGGCGGCAGGAGCTTCTGGCCGAAAACGCCCAGGCCATCAGCGCGCAGGGCAAGGAACTCCACGGACGCCTGGCCACGATGGTCGAGCATTGGGCCAAAGTGGGCACGTCGCTCGAACGCGCCACCGACAGCTTCAACAAGGCCGCCGCTTCGTTCGATGGACGGGTCCGGCCCGCCATCCGCAAGCTGGAGGAGCTAGGCGCGGCCAGCGAAAAGGCCGTCGGTGAAATCGGCGCCATCGAAGCCAGGCCGCGCGTGCTCGCGTCCGTGGAAGATGGCAGTCCTGCTTTGTTCAGCGATCCGCGCGAACCCACGCAATCCTAGAGCACACCCCTAGCGCCGGGCCAGACCTTGGGGGGTCCACACCACGTAGTCGCCAGGGCGGAAGGGGAGGTAATCCTGGTAGACGAAGGTTCGCAGGCTACCGTCGTCGAAGCGGACGAAGACTTCCAGTGTCCGGCCCGCGTAGCCACCCTGGCTTGAGTTGGCGCCAATCATCGCGCCCTCGGTGGCGCCGACGAAAGTTCCGAAACCGCGGCCGCCCAAGGCAGTGCCCAGCACACCGCCGATGACGGCTCCGGCGACCGCACCGGCGGCTGGATCGCCATGCTCGTGGCGTGGGGTTTCGCGCACGTTCTCAACCCTGCCGTAGAGCACCCAGTTGCCATGCGGCGTCGGTTCGCCCCAGGTTTCACTTTCGGTCGTGGCGCAGGCCGGGACCAGCGTGAACAGCACGAGCACTGAAAAGACGGAGAGGTTGGCTTTCATGCGGCACCTTCTTGTTGCAAGCATGGCTCTGCATCCCGTGTGCCGGCCAGGTATTCTTCTTGCGGGCTGGTCTGTTCTGAAATGGCGAAATTGTCCGCACGAGAGCCCAAATATACGGAGCCATGATTCAAGATGTCACGTTGCGCATGTGCCGCCGGCTCACCCCGTGAGAAAGGCACAACATCAATTGCAAAGTTTTGGCGTTGGGCTAAGAGATGCGGCGGCGATGATGAAGTCACACAGCGCGTGAGCGGAGGCGGGCTGTCCATAGCAAGATGATTTCGGTCTCACATCACAGGAATGATCTACAGCGGGTGGCGCACCGGGCGCTGTACGACCGCGGTCTTCTCGACGTGTTCGATGACGCCGCGCTCGATCAGCTCGACGGAATCCGTGGGCCGGCCGAGGAAGACGGCCAAGAAATTCGCGATCTGCGTGGCCTGTCCTGGTGTTCGATCGACAACGACGAGTCCAAGGATTTGGACCAGCTTTCGGCAGCCCTAGAGCTGGGAGATGGCTCGGTCAGAATCTTCATTGCCATCGCGGATGTCGACACTCTGGTGGACAAGGGCACGCCCATCGATACCCACGCGGCCCATAACACGGCGTCGGTCTATGTCGCGGGACATGTGTATCCCATGTTGCCGGAAAAGCTGTCCACGGATCTCACGTCGCTGGGTCAGGGAGTGGATCGCATCAGCCTCATCATCGAATACGTCGTGCGCGAAGAAGGCAACCTAGCCGAGAGCGAGATCAGTCGCGCGGTCGTGCGCAACCACGCCAAGCTGACCTACGACGCGGTCTCGGCCTGGCTCGACGGACAAGGCCCTTTGCCCGAGGCAGCGGCGTCGGTGCAGGACATGGACGCGCAGATTCGCCTTCAGGACGCGGTCGCCGGGCGGTTGCGCGAGCTGCGCCACCAGAAAGGCGCCCTCGATTTTGCATCCTTGGAAGCGCGGCCGGTGTGGAAGGACGACGCGGTCGTGGGCATGCACGCCGAGAAACCAAACCGCGCCAAGCGGCTGATCGAGGAATTCATGATCGCGGGCAATGGCGTGGCGGCGCGGTTCCTGGAGGCCAAGCGGCGGCCGTCTTTGCGCCGGGTAGTTCGCTCGCCGGAACGCTGGACGAAGATCATGGACGTCGCCGCCAGATTCGGAGAATCGCTGCCGGGGCAGCCTTCGGCGCGTGCTCTCGAAGCATTTCTAGCCAAGCGACGGGCTGCTGATCCCTTGCGCTTTCCCGATCTGTCTTTGGTCATCGTCAAGCTGATGGGGGCTGGCGAATACGTCGCCGAGCTTCCTGGAGATTCGCACGTGGGCCACTTCGGTCTTTCGGTCAAGGACTACACCCATGCCACCGCGCCAAACCGTCGCTTCTCCGACCTGGTCACGCAGCGCCTGCTCAAGGCCGCGCTGGCCGATCAACCGTCGCCCTACGGCATCGCGGAATTGAGCGCGATCGCCAGTCATTGCACGGTCCAAGAGGGAAACATTGCCAAGGTCGAACGGCAGGTGCACAAGTCCGCGGCCGTGCTCTTGCTGGAAAAGCGCGTGGGCGAATCCTTCGACGGTCTCGTCACTGGCGCGGCCGAGAAGGGAACCTGGGTACGCATCTTCGACCCGCCGGCGGAAGGTCGATTGGTGCAAGGAACGCAAGGATTGCTCGTGGGCGACAAGATTCGCGCGACCCTGTTGTCGACCGATTTCGAACGCGGCTTTCTAGACTTCGCTCGCGCCCGCTAGCTCACCACAGAATGGTGATAGCATGCCTGGGCCACGCGAGGAGGGCCGCCCCATGAGTGATGTAACCAAGAATCCGTACCAGCCACCCAAGGCCGATGTGAACGCGCAGACGATTGAAGCTGGGCCGTCGGGCTCGCTTGAGGACGCCCTGGCTGGACGCTACGACTTCGACATTGGCCAGGTCATGCACGAAGCGTGGAATCTGACCCGGGGCATGAAGGCGTCGTTCTGGGGTGCGGCCTTTATCGTGTACGCGATCTTTTTCGTTCTCGCGGTTGTAGCCGCAAGTGTGGCTGGCAAGAGCGGCGTCATGCAATTCATTCCGAGCATCGTGCTCGGCACCGTGGGTCCGGTACTGTTCATTGGTCTAGTCATGATGGGCGTGCGCCGTGCTGCCGGGCTGCCCATCAGTTTCGCAACCGCATTCAGCTGTCTCGATCGTGTGCTGACGGTCTTTCTTGCCAGTCTTCTGACCACCTTGCTGACTTACATTGGGCTGTTTTTGATCATCGTTCCCGGCATCTACTTGGCCATTGCCTATTGCATGACGATGCCGCTGATCGCGGATCGCCACTTGGGGCCGTGGCAGGCGATCGAGACCTCGCGCAAGGCCGTCACCAAGCGTTGGTTCCAGTATTTTCTTCTCTTGCTGGTCGTTGGTTTGGTGGTTTTCGTGAGCGCGCTTCCGCTCGGCATCGGCCTGGTCTGGACCGCACCCTGGGCCATCAATGTCATCGGTGTGGTGTACCGCCGCACTTTCGGCGTCGTCCAAACGTCCTAGCCTATGCGGACGACGCGCTTTGCCTGCCAGTTGACGCTGTGGGCAGGGGCTGCCAGGATAAGAAGATAGATTGTAAGGTCCGGCGTGGCCGGGGAACGAGACTAGGGCAGCATGTCCAAGGGGCAGCTTCATAACAGCGGTGAACATCCGGTCATCAGGGCCGACGTGGACGCGTCTGATCCTGAGCTGCTCTTCGACCACCTCTATGAAAACTACGAGCCCATGGTTGAACGTTGGGTCAGGCGTTTGGCCGGTCCCAGCGCCGAGGTCGAGGATCTGATCCACGACGTTTTCGTGGTTGCGCTTCGCCGGCGCGGCGAATTTCGCGGCGACGCCAAGGTGTCGACGTGGCTATTCCGCATCACCGAGTTCGTGGTGCGCAAGCGCAGGTTTCGCCGCAAGCTCAGACAGTGCCTGGACGTGCTTCACCGCTCGCACGCAATCGCCGTGGTGCCGCCCAGCCCGACCCCACTTGAGGTGGTCGAGCAACGTCAGCAGTGCGCCAGACTCTACGCCGCTCTGGATCGCCTGCCCGACAAGTACCGCACCGCCGTCATCCTGTGCGACATCGAAAGCGTGGCGGCCGAGGAGGCGGGGCAGCTCTTGGGGCTGACCGCCAACGCGGTCTGGGTGCGCGTACACCGGGGGCGGGCCATGCTTGCCGAACAGTTGAATAGTAGCCAAGGGAGGGCCGCAGTATGAGGGCCGCGAAGAATTCATCATCCGACGACGGGCGCGAACGCTATCTTGGCGAGATCGCGCCGTTGCTCGATGCTGCGGGGCCAATCGATTGCCTTTCGGAGGTTCAGAAGAAGCAGGTACGCAAGCGCATCGTGCGCACCCTGTTTCGGACCCGGCTTCTGAACCTTCGTGTGCGCCTGGTACCTGCGCTGGTCGCGCTGGGCATGTTGGTGATTGGTGGGGTGGCCTTCGCGACGGCCGAGCGACTAGGGCTCATTTCCAAGATGGGTACGAAGAAGGCGAATGCGCCCGCTATCCAGCCCAAGCAAGAAGTGCGCAAGCGTCGAGGCGGTGGCGCGCGGCCCGCGAATCATGGCCGTGGCGCGGGCTCGCCCGAGGCATCCGCCGTCGAGGTTGACCTGGCGTTCACTGAAGTGGCCTCGGTTGTGCTGCCAGAGGTGCCGGATCCGCTGCTATTTCCGCTGGCGGAAGCGAACACTGCGGGCTGGTCCCTGCTCGCCCGAACCCGAGAAACGGCTGCGGCAGCGAAGACCAGGGTCGCGCCCATCGAGCGTGTCGCGATGGCCTCAGCGGAAATGCCGGCGAAGCCACCGCGGCGCTCAGCGAAGCTCGTGGCCACTGCGGCGCGCGCTCCAGTGATGGCCGTGCCTGCGCCGGTGACGGCCGCGCCCGCGCAGGCCTATGTGGGGCAAGTCGTGTCGCGCGAGAAACCTGCGGCGGAGCAGCTCGCTTTCGCGCAAGTTCAACCATCCCCTGCTTCCGTTGCTGCCGTGGCTAGTCCTACGCTGACCGCCGCAGCGGTGGCACCCGTGGCGCCCATGCCCCAGCCAGCGGTGCCTCCTCCACCCATCCCGGCCGCGGCGTTCGCCAAGTCCGTGACAGCAGCGTCCGTACCGCGCGCACCGCTCGGCGATCAGGCCCTGTTCGGCCAGGCCATGCGCAAATTGCGTATGGAAAACGATCCGTCCGCGGCGCTTTCGGCCCTGCAAGAACATGCCAAGGCCTATCCGGGCAGCAGCCTAGGTGGTGAACGCGTCGCGCTCGAAGTCGAGGCCTTGCTGGCGCTTCATCGCGATCGCGACGCGCTGGCCCGGCTCGACACCATGGTCCTCGATGACCTGCCTCGCAGTGGCGAGCGTTTCGTGGTCCGCGGCGAATTGCGCGCCGCCGCGCGCCGCTGGCTGGAGGCCAGCGCCGATTTCGACCGCGCCTTGTCCAGGGTTTCGGGGTCGCCAGCGTGGCACGAGCGCGCGCTGTGGGGTCGTGGCGCGGCCAGGCTTCGCTGCGGCGAGCGCGAGGCGGGCCTGGCCGATTTCGAACACTATCTGGACAAGTACCCCGATGGCCGTTTCGCGTCGGCGGCCGCGAGATTCTTCCCCAATAGATGAAGACCTTCACGGCTATCGCGCTGATCGCAACGATGATGCCTCTGCCCTCGCTGGCAGCCGCGCGCGTTTCGAGCAATTCCAATTGCCCCTCTTCCGATGCCATTAGCCTGCGTTTGCTGGGTTTGCTGGCCGCGGGTGGACCCGAGAGCGCCTCGGTTCGGGTGCGCATCGAGGGCGAGTCCATGCGCATCGAGGTTTCCACGCCAGGCGAAGAGAGTCGTCAGCGCACGGCCCCCGCGACTGGCGATTGCGACTCGCTGGCCGAGATGGCGGCGTTCATCATCGCCGCGTGGCTCGATGCCATGCCAGTTGGAAGCGTCCGCACGCCTGGGGTTCCGCCGCGCGAGGTTCGGTACAAGCCGAAACCAGGCAGAAGAGCCGATCCCTTCGACGAGTCTGAGCCCCTGACGTTCAGCACGCGCACGCTCCTCGGCGGTGGCGCCTTCGGTCTTGGCGATGGGCTGGGCGCCAGCGCTGGTTTGGCGGCGATGATCGGCATGCCCAATCTGATCGAAAATGTGGGCTGGATGCTGGAGGGGTCCATGAGCTTGTCCCGGCAAATGACGGTGGGGCTTGGGACAGCGCACATTCGGCGGCCGACCTTCGCGCTCTTGGCGACGTTTGAGCTGTATCGCAAGCGCTGGCTGGTTCGCGCGCAAGTCGGTCCAGCCCTGGGCTACTTGCAGGTCCACGGCACCGGATACTACGCGAATGAGAGCGATACGTCGGTCATGTGGGGCGCTGATGTGGGACTTTCCCTGGTCCGGCCGTGGAAACGCCATGAGATGTGGCTGCGGTTGGACGCCATTGCATGGCCGCAAGGGCGCAGTATCCTCAGTCAGCAAGGACCGGCAAGCCCGAACATCACGGTGCCCTTGCCCAGTTTGGAGGTGCGGTCGGTGTTGGGGTTCTCTTTTGGAATTCTATGATCGTCCGTAAGGCATTGCGATCTCGGGGGACGAGTACAGGCATGATGAAGGCAAGAACCTACAAGCTCACGGTGGTCTTGTTCTCCTCGTTGATCATGGGAGCGTGCGGAACAGATCCCTACGCTGGCGAAAGCACACTTAGTGGAACAGGGGGCGCGACGACGACCACCGTCGGAAGAATGGCGACCGGTGGCACGACGACGGTAGAACCGGACGCAGGGGCTCCCGACGCGCCGCTACTCCCCGTAGGGGTCGGCCAATACACGTTCCCGCTGCCACCCAACCGTCAGCTCGATCTTGTGTTCATGATCGACAACTCACCTTCCATGGCGCCACAGGTATCCAAGATGAACGCTCAGTTTCCCACGTTGATCGAGGCGCTCAAGGATCCCAGCGACGGCAGCCTGCCCGATCTGCGCATCGCCATCATCGACAGCGATCTCGGGACCGGTGGCGCCTATGCGAGCGGCTCTTGCGGTCCCAAGACACTGCCTGACGGAACGCAATCCATCTACGGCGACATGGGCAGGTTTCAGATGATCAACGCCGTGGCCTGTGGTGTGAACAGCGCCGACGCCACATATCTTGAATACAAGGCAGGACAACCGGTGAACTTCACCGGGGATATCAGTACGGTGTTCGCCTGTCTAGCCGGCAATCTCAGCACCCTGGGCTGCGGGGAAGAGCACCAATTGCAAGCCTTCGAGTTTGCGTTGGTTGCCGGAGGACTCGGCTCGGTGAACGATGCCCAACATTACATGCTGCGTCCCAACGCCTACCTGGGCTTGGTGTTCTTGACCGACGAGGACGACTGCTCGGCCGCCACCAACGATGCGATGTTCGGCGACAAGCCCGAGCTGCGCGGCGAGTCCGCGAGCTTGCGCTGCTATACGCGGTCGCACCAATGCAATGGCACCAACCTGACCCAGGCTCCTCCCGGCTATCCGACCACGGCGGCTTTCAGCGCTCCCCTCGCGTCATGTGCGGCACGGACGGATGCTTGCCCCAATCCGACCGACGGTACTGGTCAGACAGACACCTCGCAACCGACCAGCTGCAGCCCACTGAAGGACGTTCATACCCTGGCGGCGGAAATCAAGAGTCTGAAGAGCGATCCGGACAACCAGATCCTAGTGGCAGGCATTTTCGGTTGGCCGCTCAGCGATGCGGACATGGCCATGGCCCAATACAAGATCGACCTGATCCCCAATCCGAACACCGCCGACACGGCCCATCCCATGGTCTACGACTCCTGGCCAGTTTGCTACGAACCAAGTCATAGGCCGGCAAACCCAAACACCTTCGACCCAAGCGCTGCTGGCCGGGGTGCGACCGCTGGCTTGCGTGAGTCAGCCTTCATCGACGAGTTTGGCCCCAATGGCCTAAAGTTCAGCATCTGCCAGAGCGATTTCTCGGCGCCGATGCAGGTTATTGGCGATGCCTTCAGTGGCGACACCCTCGTCAAGAAGCAGCAGAACCTGTGCATCGCCGACAAGTTGCTCGACAAGGATACGGCTACCCCAGGCTTGCAGCCTGACTGCACAGTCCACCTGCGAACGCCCCAAGCAGATCCGGCCGATCCGACCCAACTAATCTACACCGATGGGCCCGAGCTGCCTCAATGTCCCGCCGGATCAACCAACGGCGCTGTTGCTGCGGACTGCTGGAACCTCTCAAGTGATTTGCAGAAATGCCCAAGTGCATACAACGGACAATGGGTCACGTTCCTGCGAACCACGGCGGAGATTGCTAGTGGCTCACTCGCCACAGGAACACAACTTGCGGTGCAGTGTGGAATCTGTTTGGCCGATCAAGTTGAGGGATGCGCCTACTGACAGAGCGTTTCCCCAATGTCACGCCACGGGCAGCGAGGTTTGTTCGCGCGCCTTGTCCATCGACTGGGCCATGGCGAACACTCGGTCGCGCACCAGCCGGACGTGATCGCGCAGCACGTACAGCTGGTCGCCGAAGGATGGGGGTGTCTTTAGCTCGTTGACCGCCTTCTCAATGGCTTCGAAGCGCCGAAGCAGAACTGCCCGATCATCAGCGGTTGGGCTAGCCAGCATCCCGCGTTCAATGGTCATCATGGCGCCGTACCACTTGTAAATGCGCGAGCGCATCCACCACTTGTAGATCGTTGGGACTAATTTTGTGGCCGGGACCAGAATTACCAAGAGTGGCAAAAGGATCACCAGCAACCGGTCGATCAGGTTGGCCAGCCAGAAGGGTAGCTTCTTGTAAAGGAATTGTGCGCCGGACTTGTAGTAGCGCTCGGCATCGGGGCTGATGGGAAAATCGCGTGCCAGTGGCGCCGGGAATTCTCCGGCATTGCGGAACAGCCCCGGCCCACCATGCACTTCGCGGGCCGCGCCGATAAGCAAATCGGAAAGGGCGGGGTGCAGGTTGTTGCGTGCCACCAGCTCGACTGTGGGGCCGACCAGGGTCAGCGTTTTCGGTGGTTCATTCTTGCCCAGGTCATAGGCGCCTTCGGGAAGCGTCAGCTTCGAGAGAAAGCGGAACTTGCGCAGATAGCCGTCGGCCTGGCGAAAGTTTGCGATCTCGATGTCGTCGTTGTCGCGCAGCTTGCGCATGACGGCTGGGCTCGCTGAATCGCCCATCATGAAGGCGGCGTCGATCTTCCCCGCGATAAGTTCGTCGGCGGCCTCTTCGCCAGCGAGTTCGTGCAGCACGGTGGGCGGTCCGTCCATCTCGTTGGCCTTGAGCAGCTTGAGTGCCAGGGTGCGGGCGCCGCTGCCTTCTGGACCAATGGCCAGACGTTTGCCTTTGAGCTGGGACAGCACCTCGACGGGCTCGCTGTGTCGGTAGTAGACCATCAGCGGCTGGGCAAACACGCTACCTAGGGAGAACAGGTGGGACGTGTCCACGCCGTCGGTCAAACCGCCCTGGATGAAGGCGACGTCTGCTTTCACTTTGGGGTTGGCCAGTTGCTGAAGGTTGTCGAGTGCTCCGTGCGAGGGCAGGACGATGACCTTCACGCCGAAGTGTTCGATGATCTTCTTGTACTTTTCGGCGTTGGTGCGGTAGCTGCTGCCATCGGGTCCGCTGAGGATGCGAATGGTGGTCGGTGCGGGATGGATCAGCCTTTGCGAAAGCAGGATTCCGCCAACCAGCAGTGCTAGCAAGGGCAACCATAAATAGAAGATGCCTCGCCACGACAGCAGAGGCAGCTTGGACGTGAATCCGAATTGCGTGAACCTGCTTGTATTGGCTCTCTTCATGCGTGCCTTTCTCGTGCGCGTGGATCGTTGGCCGGGCCGCGCAGTTTGCGATTCTACACGGATTCGCGCAGGGCCAGATCGAGCGCGGTTTTGACGTCGAGGCTGAAGGCCACCAGCTGCACGTGGGTGATGGACTGGCACGCAGGCAGGGTGCGACGGATGGTTCGCACCGCAATTCTGGCCGCGCGCTCGATGGGAAAATGGTACACGCCGCAACTGATGGCGGGAAAGGCGATGGTCGCCAATCCACGCTCCCGGGCAAGGTCGAGCGCGGTTTCGTAGCAGGTGGCAAGCAGTGCATCCTCGCCGCGGCTGCCGCCATTCCACACTGGACTGACGGCGTGAATCACGAACTTGGCGGGCAGGTTGTATCCCTGCGTGATCTTGGCGCTGCCGGTTTGGCACCCGCCCAGCGCTCGGCATGCGGCGAGCAGCTTCGGTCCTGCCGCCCGGTGAATCGCGCCGTCCACACCTCCCCCACCCAGAAGCGATTCATTGGCGGCATTGACGATTGCGTCCACGGCGAGCGTCGTGATGTCCGCCTCGATGACTGCGATTTCTGCTGCTGGGCTCATTCAACACACGGGCCACGAGTGTACCAGTATGCGGAAACAGTCTCCATGTCGGTTGAGCGCGCACACGGAAACGTGTGTTGATCAGAAACCCTCGAAAAGGACTCAAGTTTCTTCGATGTACGCCGATGTCCTGATCGTGGCCAAGGACCATCTGGGCAACGCAGAGGCAACCGGGACAACTTCAACAGGTCTAGATGCCGCGTGCACGGCGCGCGCGCCCGCCAAATTGCGCTCGTCGATCTTGATTGTGGACGATGACGCCGAGCTGGCGCGCCGGTATCAGCGCGCGCTCGAGTCCTATGGCTATGCCGTCGAGCGGGCCGCGCACGGCGAGGGCGCCATTCGCCTTGCCGGGGAAAAGCAATTCGATGTTGTCGTCGGCGATGTTGACCCGCGCGAAGAGTGCGAAGACTGGACGCTGAAGAGCATTCACGACCAGTGCAAAGAGGTTCCCGTGGTGCTGCTGTCGAAGGTGCTGGCTTTCGCCAGTGCGCGCGTGGCAGCGGAGTGCGGGGCTTATCGCTACCTGGTCAAGCCCGTCTCTGATGAGCTGCTGTTGGAAGTGCTGGTCGAGACGATCCAGGAACGCTCGCGCCGGTTGGACTGAAGACGTGTCTACCAATCGCTCCCGTCACCAGGCCGGCTGCGCAGCCCGCCCGCTTCGTTTCTCCTCGCTTACATAGCCCGCGCTATGCGCGCTCGTCGCGCCTCGCGGGCGGGCTTGCTCGCTCGGCCGGGCTCGGTCCGCGATTGATAGACACGTCTTGACCGCTAGAAATCGTCCGGGGACAGGCTGCCAGCCCGACGCGCTTTCGAGGCGGGCGTGGGCGTGCGACCTGGGGTCACGTGGGCATGCCGGTGCGCCTCCGCTTTGTGGCTGGCGCCGGTTGCGTGCTCATGGGGCGACCGGCCCGGCGCTTCGTGCGCTGGTTGTGCGGAATCCTCGGCATGTGGTTCGCGCGTGTCTTCAGGCGGCACCACATTCTCGCCCGGTGCGGCGGCATTTTCGGGCGGGGCGATGGGCGAGGTGGCACTTTCGCTTGGATTGAGCGGGGAGGCCGTGCTAGGGCCCAGAGATTCGATTGGCTTGGGAAAGGTGAGCCAAATCACCACCCCGGCGAGGATGATAGCGGCAGCTACGACAATGCGCCTCCGCACGCGGTGCCCAGGCGGCTGGGCACCGTATGCCAGAGTCGGTGATCCCTCGATCTTTCGCTCGGGCACGGTGGTGATGTCTTCCGCCGGGCGAATGGTGAGGGCGACCTCGTGCACGGGCTCATCCTCGATCTCGAATAGCTCGGTAAACGGCCCGGCCACGGTTGTATCCTGGTCAAGGAACTCGTCCGCAGCTGTCTCCAGGCTCCGGCAGCGTACGCCAGAAGGCTCGATGTCGCCTTCGATTGGCGTCAGTGGTTGGGTGCAGGCATTTCTGAACAATCGGGCTGCTTCGGGCGTGGCGAACATGGCGACGCCGATTTCTCCGCCACCCGCGCCAGCGGGTTTGGCAATACCACCGAACTCTCGGGCGAGTTCGGATGCCAGGGCGAAAGTCTCTGTCAGGATGGGGACCGATGCGGCCGCTGCCAGCTTGGCCAGCTCCTCGCCGTATTTGCCGGCCGCTACCACTGCGCCGGTGGCGTGTCGTGTGCTCACTTCAGCGACAAAGCGGTGCGCGATATTGCGTAGGCTTTCCATGGCATGCTCGAAGGCGGCCGGCTCGTGCTGCGCATATTCACGCAATCCCGCCGTCATTTGCCGAGTCGAAATCGACCGCCCGGCCGAGAACAGGGCCAAGTGAAGGCCGATGGGGGGTGCCAGGCGCTCAATGCTGGGCAAGGCGTCTTTGTGGCGGGTGATTTGAATCAAGCCGCCGTACGTCGCGGCCGCCGTATCCGCGCCCGAGCCCACGTCGCCCTGGGTTGCCCGGCGTCCGCTGTCGGCGAGAGCAGAAATCTGCGCTCTGCGCTCTTCGACCGCCAGGCCCAGCGACTCGTATACGGCGCCAACGGTGGCCACTGCAATCGCGGCGCTAGAGCCCAAGCCCCCGGCGGCACACCCAAGCTGGAAATCTTCGGCATTGACCAACACGGCGCCGGGCGGCAATGCGGCCGCGGCTTCGCCCAACTCGGCCTTTGTGCGCCTGACCAATTCCGAAACCATCGGCGGCATCGAATCCATGCGCGGGATGAACTGCGCCCTGGCGTGGCGGGTGATGGCGGCCAGGACGGCACAACCTTCGTCGAGCACGGCGTATTCACCGACCAGGAAGATCTTTCCCGGTGCGATGACCACCGGCGTTCCGATGGGTGTGTCGTGTTCGCCGCTCATGATGGATCTCTAGCAGCGGGCGTGGCCGCGGGCGACGGCATAATCGCCCTTACTTGGATGAGGTCGGTCTTTGCACGGCGCTTTCATCGACGGAAAATCGCGTCAGCTTGATTGCAATGGGTTTGGACGCGGCCAAGTCAAATCGATCTGGCCCGGAGACCCGGAGATGATTTTGGGCCACAAGCCCTACATGTGGCAAGCGGATGCTACGACTCGGCACCGGGGTCGGGCGCGGCCAGCAGGATTGGCTCTGCCGGTGCCGTGTGCTCGATCGCGGGCAGAGCTTCGGGGCGCTTTTTCCACGGGCCACTGCGCGCCCAGAAGGGTACGCCGTTCTCAACCCGGCACGTGTGTCTCCAGGCGAAGCTGGTTCCAAGGTAGATGAGCGGATGGCGGCGATTCACCCACAAGCGGCGAAGGATATTCGGCGTGCTGTAGAAGTTCACGCCGATTTGGTGGGTGCCGTCCCGCAATTGCGCGGGGCTCATCAGTTTCGGTATAAACACGGGGGATATCCCGTCGTATTTCGCCCAGTCGTAGGTCGTGATGCGCTTCTGGGCGTGTAGCTCCTCGAACAGCCTGGTCCCTGGAAACGGCGTCAAAGCCGAGAACGAACCGTGACCCACCCGACTGTCGAGCAGAAACTCCCGTGTGCGATCGAAAACGCCCGGATCGTCGTCGTCAAACCCGAAGATGACGCCAGCCATGACCACGATGCCGTGGGCATGCAGCACGCGCAGGCTCCTCGCCATTTCCTGGGGCGTGCTTGCCTTGTTCTTGGCCAGGGATCCTGTGGCGCGCAGGTTGATCTCGGAAAGCGACTCGATGCCGACAAAGAGCGAGATGCAGCCACTCTCTACGGCAAGCGCGAGCAGGTCGGGGTTGCTGGCTGTGAGGTACAACGAGGCCTGTCCGACCCAGATGACGTTCAGCTTCTTGAGCTCTGTGAAGAGTGTCCGACAGTAGGCTTCGTTGGAAAAGATGTTGTCGTCGAGAAAGAAGACCAGGCGCGTCTTCATGGATTTGATTTCCGCGATGACGTTCTCCACCGGGCGGAAGCGATACTTGCGGCCCGCGAACAACGTGGCCGAGCAGAAAGAGCAATCGTAGGGGCAGCCACGCGCCGCCTGCACGGACCCGAGCGAGAAGGTCGACCGTTTGGGAAAGAGATCGCGCCGGTAGTTTGGCAGCTGGTTGAGATCCGCGAAGTCCTGCCCGCGATAGATGCCGCCAAGCTTGCCGGCCGCCGTGTCAACAAGGACTTGCGCCCAGACCGGCTCTGCCTCGCCCACGACCACGGCGTCGGCGTGGCGCAGAGCCTCGTCCGGCAGCACGGAAGGATGAATGCCGCCAAGGACGACCGTCTTGCCCGCGCGGCGGTAAGCGTCGGCGATTTCGTAGGCGCGGCGTGCCTGGATAGTCATGGCCGTGATGCCTACCAAATCGACGTCCGCTTCCTCGAAGCCGACGGTATCGCCCAGGTGTTCCTGGACGATGGATACGTCATGCTCCGCCGGCGTGATCGCCGCCAGGAGCTGAAGCGCGGCACTCTCGACTTTTCGACCACTCAACCCAACCGTCGGGTTCGGATTCGGATAGACGAGCTGAATTTTCACAATACGTACACCATCCTCGCTGGCGAAGGCCGACGGTGAACGTGTCGCCGCCCATCCCACTGCCTCTCCACCTAGCCCGCCACGCGCGGTTGCTCCATCAGATTCTCAACATCTCTTCACCAGATTCTGGACATCGCCGCCTACGGCGGCTTTTAACGCGGGCCAGTGGCATTGCTGACGAAGGTAGATCTGGCAACGATGGGTGGTGGCAGAATGCGCCAGTGGATCTTGTGCTCTCTGGCGAGCGCTGGACCTGAGATCATTTCAGATTTGGCACCCCGTCACGCGAGACGACGTAGCTGCTGCTATAGACCTTCTGCAATTCAGCCACGGTACTGTACTGTTGGGGATAGGGTTGGGTCCAGATGCTGAAGAACACCCAATTGGTCTTGCTTGACTGCAAAAGATCCGGATCCACGACCGGGCCGCACTCGTGCAGGGCAATGGGCATGATCGCGCCAAAGATGTTCTTTGCGGCGGTGAAGATGGATGTCATCGGACTGTAGTCGTAGGCCTGGTTGTAGTTGTCCGCACCCCCGATATCGACGTACTCCTTCCCGGGGTAGAAAGTGGCTTGTGGGGAGCCATCGTAGGGCAGCAGCCAGAGCGCATTGCGAACGCTATTGGTATTGATGACACGGTCAAAGGCGTACTTCCACAGGCGGACGTACTGGGCACCGCCCTCCATGCTCCACCAGAACCAAGTGCCACCTGCCTCGTGGAATGGCCGGAAGAGAACGACGCCGCCGCCGGCCTGGACCATGAGCAGTCGGTTGGCAACCGCATCGAGTCGTTGGTTGAAGACGGTGTTCTCGTTGGTGCCCACGGTCAGCACCTTGTCGATCTCGCCGGCAATCTTCATCTGTGAGCCAGCATAGCCATCGGCCTGTCCGGGCGCCCCCATGTGATAGCCGAACATGCACAGCCCGCCAGCGGTCCAATAGGTGAGACAGCGGGTTGCGGCACCATCGCTGTTCGCCTCGAAGGCGCGGATCGCGGGATACTTTCCGGTGTTCGTGTTGATATAGTTGATTTCGAGATCGCTTCCGCCCTCTTCTTGCCCAGAAAGAATGTGGTTGCCGTATTGGCTATACAGGTAGCAGAGGACCTTGCGAGCTTGGGCCGTGGCATTCGGCGTGACCGGGACGGCAGCGCATCCGGGGATCGCTGCGGCGTCATCGACGACCGAGCTGTCATTCCCGCCCATGCCCGTATCCGAGGCGATTTTTGCCTCGCCGCTATCTCGAACGGTGGAGGCATCCGGAGTGGTGCTTCCGCCCGTCGCCGTGATCCCACCCGTTCCTGGACTGCCTCCCGTGGATAGGGGACCGTCCTTGCCCGTTCCCGCATCGGTGCCTGCCGTGCTGCCACCCGATGCGATCATGCCGCCCGATACGGTGGTCCCGCTCGTGGCCAGTACGCCGCCCATGGCGCTCGTTTGTCCGCCGCCGCTCACGGCGCCTCCAAGGCCGACAACTCCGCCGGTGGCGGACGTTCGGCCTCCAGTGCTCGCGGCGCCCCCGAGCGCGACTGCGCCGCCTGTGGCAATCGTCCCACCCGGGCCGGAGGATCCGCCAGCGCCGGCCGTTCCTGCGGTCCCGCCCAAGGAGGAGCATCCGGCAAGAAGGGCGATGAGCACGAGCCCTTTGGAAGCAATGCCTATGCCAGGGGGCCGAGGTGGGGATGGCGGAAAGCTGCCGCAGTTTTCCATGTACCCCACAAAGGGAACAGCGCGATGCGATCCTTCAAAGCAACACATGCCATTTCATGCACTCAGGGGTCGGTCGTGAGACCTTCTGCCTGAGGACAGAGCAAGAACAGCCCTGCGGGCGTGCCGCGGTGTGAATCCAGCTGGACGATGGGTGTTCACGGAAACCGCGCTCTGGTGCCCCGCCTACTGAGCGTTGACCGTCACCGACCCCCCGGTCAACCCGGAGGAACTGGCCGAAAGGACGATAGCGTCGGTGGAGCCGGTCGAGCGCACGATGGCCAATGCCTTGCCGCTGAACGCGTTGCGATTGGTGCCCTTGTACGACGTAGTATCGATGGCATTGCCGTTGTCGAGGCCCACGATTGCGCCTGGACCGGTTACCGAGAAAGTCAACGCATTGGCTGCGGTCGGAACCAAGATACCATTTGCGTCTTGGACCTCGGCGGTAATGAAAGCCAGATCGTTGCCGTCAGCGGAGATGGTGTTTCGATCCGCGGACAGGGCCACTTTCGCGGCCGCGCCCGCCGTTTTCACTTCCTCCGTGACGACGACAGTGCCGCCGCGATTGCCTTCGGCTCGCAGCGTACCGGACGCCCATGGCACACTCCATTCCAAATGCACAGCTCCGGAGGCAAACGTCTTCGACCCAAGTGAGACGTTGTTCAGGAAGAGCTCGACGCTCTCGCAGTTGCTGTAGGCAAAGACCGTGACCGTAGTTCCCGTACTCCAATTCCAGTGAGGCAGAATATGGACCATGGGCGTGGTCGTCCAGCGGCTCTGGTAGAAGTAGTAGATGTCCTTGGGGAAGCCGGCGGTGTCCACGATACCGAAGTAGGAACTCTTGGCCGGCCAAAGATAAGGGGTTGGCTCGCCGATGTAGTCGAAACCGGTCCAGATGAACTGACCGCCGACGAAGCTGCGGCTGACATCGTCGGAGTACGAACTCTCGGCGGAAGAGCCCCAACCCACGACGCTGTTGTCGTAGGACGAACACTGTGTGTCGGAGCTGGTCAAAATACTCAGTGTGGTGGGGGGGTGGTAGATGCCTCGACTGCGTACGGCTGAGGAAGTTTCACTACCGAAAAGTCTCCAAGTGGAGTGGTCCGCATGGTCCGTATCGTAGCGCCATTCAGAGTAGTTGTAGCCCTGCAAGTCAAGCACGGCGGCTACGGCCTGATTGTTGGTGTCTCCCGTATTCGCCGATGCCCAGGTCACCGGACGGGTGGTGTCCACAGCCAGCACCCAGTTCCTGAGATTCGTGGCGGTGGCGACTGTGGGGTTGGGAATTTCGTTTCCGATGCTCCACATGATCACACTGGGATGGTTCCGGTCGCGGCGCACCTGGGCCTGAAGATCGGTTTGAGCCCACTCGCGAAAGTACAGGTGATAGTCGTTGGAGACTTTTCCTGTTTCCCAACAGTCGAAAGCTTCGTCCATGACCAGGATGCCCTCGTGATCGCAGACATCAAGCAGTTCCGGCGCGGGCGGGTTGTGCGAAGTGCGGATCGCGTTGACCCCCATGGTCTTCAGGCTTTGGACCTGACGCTCGATGGCCCGATAGTTGATGGCAGCGCCGAGTGCGCCCAAGTCGTGGTGCATACACACCCCGCGGAGCTTCATATTCTGACCGTTGAGCGAAAAGCCGTCGGTAGCACTGAAAGCGGTGGTGCGGAAACCCAAGGAGGTGAGGTACGTGTCGACGGTCGTGCCTGCGACCTTCACCTCGACCTTGACTTGGTAGAGGTTGGGAGAATCCGTGGACCACAGTTGGGGATTGGCTACGGTGAGGCTTTGACTGACGGTGGTCGTCGTGTTGGCCGCAATGTCGCTGGCCGGGCTGGTATCGGTGGCGACCGACACACCGTCGGCATCGGAGATCGTGGTCGTGACCGTCGCCAACGCGGAACTTTCCGATTGGTTCTGAATCTCCGTGTTGACCGCCACGCTCGCGGAAGTGCTGCTCACGGTGGGAGCGTTCACGAACACACCACTGTTGGTGACGTGCACGGGATCGACCACGGTCAACCAGACATTGCGGTAGATGCCGCTGCCGGAGTACCACCGGCTGGTGGGTTGGTTGTTGTTGACCCGCACGGCAAGCACGTTTGGCGTGCCGTCGATATTCACGTAGGGCGTGAGATCGTACTCGAAGCTAGAATAGCCGTACGGCCGCGTTCCCAGAAAAGTGCCGTTGATCCACGCCTGGCTGTTCATGTATACGCCGTCAAACTGGATCAGCACCTTCTTGCCCGAGTTCGTCTGATCCAACGCGAAGGTCTTGCGGTACCAGCCGACGCCGCCATCCAAGTAGCCACCTCCACGACCAGCCGGAGAGCTGGGATTGAAAGCCAATTCGATGCTCCAGTCATGGGGCACGGTCAGACTGCGCCAAGAAGAATCGTTGAAAGTGACGGCCTGTGCGCCGGCGACGTCGCATCGCTTGAACTTCCAACCGCTGTTGAAATCTTGGCCTCGGAGGCCATTGTAGACGGGCGTTGCGGGGAAGCTTGAACTCGCCGGCGCATCGAAACTGGGATCAGGAGGGCAACCGTCGAGAATCCCTGGCCCATCCGGGCCACCTCCAACGTCTGCGGGACGGGATTGGTCTACGCAGCCGGCGCCAATCGCGAATATCGTAGCCAATAGGAAAGGGCGATACCCACTGCGAATTTCAAAGTACATCAGGGGCGAACTCCGTATGATTCCGGCCTGCAAGGCAGCCGGTCGAAAGGCGGCCCACCGTAGCAGCTTCGGAGGATAGCTTTCAAGGACGATCGAGGAGTCGATTGTGCAACAGATGCGCAACAGTCCCTGGTTGACTAGGTCTGACGGTGTAATTGCGCGTGGCGCGACAAGGCTTGCGGCTAGCTCAGGGGCAAGTCGAGCTGAGCGCGGAGGGTGCGAGCGTGGTCGTCACATTGGTCTGCAGGTACGTCGGCGTTGAGGTCGTGATGTTCGCCGCCACAACGCCGCCAGCGATGCGCGCATTGATGGTTGCCGCCGTCTGGTTCGCCCAGCTATCTCCTGCGGCCGAGAGGCCGAAACTCTCGTCGACGAGGATGGTTTTCCCAGTCACCGTGTGCAGATTGGCATAGGACGAACTGCCGGCGTTCGCGCTGCTGCCTTGTCCGGTTGTCCAAATCATGTCGTAGTTCGTGCCCAGGGCAGTATTGGCGGTATTGATGCCGCCAATATAGGAGCTCAATTGGGAGGAGCTGATCCAGGTTGAATAGTTGATGGCGACGACGGCGGGCGGATCGTTGCACTTGATGGCCAAGGTAATCTGCGCGGCAAGCTGGCCGAGTTGTGCGTACGAGAGACCCGACGACGAGCCCTCCACCGAGTATTGAATGAAGTCCCCTTCGAGCAGCCAAATTACGGGCTTCTTGTAAGCCGCGTAGGTCTGTGCCGCGTACCACGCGTACGCCTTGACCATCAGATTCTGGTCGCAGATCGTGCCTTGTGGACATGCTGCATTGAGGACTCCGAGCAGCAACGGTCCCATTCCGTTGGTTAGATTGGGTCCACCGGGATTCACGTTCCCGTCCTGCAGACCGTTGGCGTGTCCGTAATACCCGAGGATGTACGCATAGTAGGCAGGAACGGCTGTCGTGCTCGCAAAGGACTTGAGCCAGTTGCCCGAGTCAAAGCCGTTCGTGGGGAAAGTGCCATCGGCCTTGATGTTGTAGCCGGCCCAAGCGGAAGCGAACTGTAGGTAGCTCGCTGGATTCCCGTTGACTCCCCAGGCGAATGTGCAGCCGAATGGATTTGGTGCTGGGGTTGTGCCTGTGCCGCAGGCGGCAGGGGTGCCACCGTCAACGGGAGAGCCGCTTGTGCCGCCGGCGCCGGTCAAACCTCCCGTACCTTGCATGCCTCCGGAGCCAATCACGCCGCCTGTCCGAGCGCCGCCGCCGCCAGTTGCGCTTGCTGAGGTGCCGCCGCGTCCCGAGGCGCCACCGGTAGCTGTGGCCCCGCCAGATGCGGCCCCGCTGCCGCCGCTTCCTGACCCGCCCGAGGAGCCCGTGGCGCTGCTGCCCCCGGTGTGTGTACCGCCCGAACTGCCGGGCGTGGTGGTGCCGCCAGTTGTCGCGAGGCCACCGGTTGTCGCGGTTCCACCCGAGCCGATTGTCCCGGCAGCACCGCCAGTTCCCGGCGACACGCTGGAATTCCCCGCGGTGCCGCCTGACGCAGTCCCGCTTGAGCCTCCGGAGAGAGCGCCGCCGACTGTGGCACCACCGGTCGACGAAGGCTGCTTTGCGCTGCCACTGCTGCACGCGACGACGATCAAACAAGGCAGAGTGATTGAAAGACCCGCAAAGAGTGGAAAACGACGCATGAGCCCCTCCGATCCTTGTCCCTCAGTAGCGGGTGGCTGCCAAGTAGCTCAATGAATCCCGGCTCTGCCGAGAAATGAATGTCGGCGCGGCTACGGGCAGATTTTCGGCTGGTTCAGCGAACCGCGAATACCGGCCACGGTCGTGCCCCAGGAACTCCCGGGGCTGTACTGGCAGATGCCGACAACGCCATCGGCCATGCGCGAGTTGATGTTCGCGGCCACGTTCCAGGCGGCGTCTTCGCCGGCCGGTGCTCCTGCGGCTCCGTAGCCCGTGTCGGCCAAGATGGGCTTGCCCGTCACTTGGCTCACACCTGCCCAGGTCATGGCGTTGCTCGAACGAATCTTGGTGTTGCCCGCATCCGTGCCCCCACCTGAGGTGTTGATGAACGTGAACAAGCCCATGTTGAAGTTGGGGTACCAAGCGGAGCCATTGTTGGGAATCCACGGCGAGATATCCATGGAGAAGTAGGCCTTCAGCGCAGAATTGGATTTCAGGGCATTCACCAGCGCCGTCATATTGGTGCCTGCTTGGGCTGGCGTCCAAGCCTGCGTCTGACCACCCGCATAGTACTGGTACCAATCTGGCTCCATCTCGAAGACGATCGGACGCCCGCCCATACAACCTGCAAAGCCGTCCGAATAGGCCGTGTACGCGGCGAGAATGGCGGCCCAGTCTTGCGTAATGTACTGCGCGCCGTAATTGCACAGATTGCCACCGCTACACCCCGAAACGTTGCAGTCGCACAAGGCATGGTGGCCCTTGGCGTAATTGGCGGCGACGTATGCGATTTGAACCGGCAGTTTTCCGGCAAGAGCCCCACCCGAGGCCGATTCGGTGCAGACACTCTTGTGATCGAAGGTCGTTCCTAGCATCCATCCAGAAATGAAGTAGTCGATTTCGCTTCTGACCGTCGCGGTTGTGATCCAATCTCCCGTTCCGAAATGGAACCGGCATTGGCTGAAAACTTGACCCGCGGAAGTGCTGCCACCGGCGCCTGTTCCGCCACCCGCACCGGTCGTGCCCCCGGTCGAGGCCGTGCCGCCTGCGCCCGCTACGCCGCCCGTGCCGCGCGCGTCCCGGGGACCTCCGTCCGGTGCGCCCGTGCCTGAGCCACCCGTGGCCGGCGTTGTACCGCCGGCTGCCCCGGCATCGGGCACCGGCGAGCCACCTGTCGCGCCTCCGCTGCCGCTGGTGTTTCCCCCCGTCGCAGGCGCGCCGCCGCTACCCGAGCCGCCAGCAACGGATCCGCCGGTTGTACTCCGGCCGCCGCTTGAAGGCGGTGAGCTGCCGCCCGACCCGGTCATCCCCGCCGCGCCGCCAGTTCCCGGTGGTGTGACCGTGGTGGAATTCCCACCTGCGCCACCTAACCCACCTCCGCTGGAGCCTCCGGAGCGAGCGCCGCCCGCCGCGCTGCCCCCAGCGCTCGTGGACTGCTTTTCGCCGCCACCGCTGCATGCGGCGACAGTTAGAATCGACAAAATACCCAGGAAGTGTGAAAGACCGCGCATCATCTTCTCCGATCCTTGTTTCTCAGTGGCGGCTGACTACCAGATAGCTCATGGAATTCGCCCAGATAACTACATGCTTTCGCGACCCAGCCCATTTCAGCCGCGCGTTTTCGCCAAGCATGGCATGTGGCCAAGCGAGCAGCGACAGCAAGCGAGGCAATCGCCGAGGTAGCCCCGACGCTGGGCCTGCACGCAGCCTGCCGGCCTGTCGCTAGCAACTGGCTACGGGAGGACGGCAATCCATCCTCTGGAGTAGCCGCTGGTGGGTTGAGTGCCGTACCCAGCGACAGTCTTGCCGTCTGCGGAAATGCCGGTTGCAAACATGATGTTGCCGCTTGGGGCTGTGCCTATTATGTCTTGCAACAGCCTAAGGCCGTTGGCCGCAGTCCAGATGAATGCCTGCTGAAGCGCGGATGTAGTGGATCCGGTCGGTCCCCCGTTGAATCCTGTTGTTCCTGCGATGACGCTGCCATTCTGACTGGCGGCCCAGGCTGTTCCGCTGGTCGTGCTGCTCAACATGGCGGGGCTGCCAAGATCGACCCAGCGCGCAGGGTATCCGCCAACTCCCCCAACGGCTACGTGTCCATCAGCGCTAATGGCTTGCGCGGTTCCATAAGAATATCCCCCCAAGCCAAGTGCCTGGGTTCCACCAACATTGGTCCACTCGAACGGTTCAAAAGTGGTTGGATCGTCGTAGGGAAAAGCAGCCCAATAGCCAACGATTACGCTTCCATCACCGTTCGTGCCAGTGGCGGTTCCGAGGGAAGAGTGGGTACTGCTAAACAGATTGGTGGCCACGCCCGCAGAAGTCCACTTGGTCGGGAGTGTATTCGCGTCATAGCCGACGAAGATCTTCCCGTCGCCACTGACACCAAACCCTTGTGAGCCTTCGCCGTCGGTGCCGAGCGGCGTTTCGGTGCCGCTCGCCCATTTCGTAACTGTCGAAGGCGTTGGAGCGAATCCGCGGTAGCCAACGACAGTGCTGCCATTGGTGCTGACGCCATAGGCCCAAGCATACTCACGTGGATTGCTGGTGTCGCTCAAGACAGTGATGCCACCGGCCTGGGTCCATTCCCAAGCAACGCCTTGGCCGCTGTCAGCCACGACTGTCCCCACCACGGTGGTTCCGTCACCACTAATCCCGTAGACACTGACCGGCGCTGTCTCCCAGCCCACCGAGATTGGCAGCCATGTGAATCGGTTTGTTGTGCAAGTAGTTCCCATCCAGCCGCTGTTGCATGAGCATGTGTAGCCACTCGCGCTGTTGGTGCACGTGCCGCCGTTCTGACAAGGATTCGGGCTGCAGTGGTTGGGCGGCGTGGCGCAGGTGGAGCCAGAATAACCGCCTGTGCATGTACAGGTATATCCACTGGTCCCATTGTTACAGGTGCCGCCATTCAGACAGGGGTTCGTGGCGCAGTAGTTGGGGGCCGTGGTGCAGGTCGTGCCAGAATAGCCGCCAGTGCAGGTACAGGTGTATCCGCTGGTCCCATTGTTACATGTTCCGCCATTCTTGCACGGGTTCGTGGCGCAGTAGTTGGGAGGCGTAGTGCAGGTCGTGCCAGAATAGCCACCTGCACAGGCACAAGTGAAGGTCCCGATACCGTTGGTGCATGAGCCACCGTTCTGGCAGGGATTATTGGGACTGCAGTTGTCAATGAGGGTTTCGCAGTTGGCGCCTGAATAGCCGGGCTTGCAGGTGCAAGTGTGCGTGGCGACGCCATCGACGCAAGCGGAACCGTTTTGGCAAGGGTTGGGCGTGCAATCGTCGATGTTGGTTTCACAGTTGGTGCCCGAGTAGCCAGTCTTGCAGGCACATGTGTAGGTACTTGCTGCTCCGTTTGTGCAGGTTGCACCGTTTTGGCACGGATTGTCGGCACAACTCGTGACCTTCTGAGCACAGGCGGTCCCTGCGAAGCCAGTCGGGCATTGACAAGTATACTTCGCGACACCATCAATACATGTTCCGCCATTCAGGCAGGGGTTAGGGGCGCAGTCATTGATGTTGGTTTCGCAGTTCGTGCCCGAAAATCCAGTGGGACAGGTGCAGGTGTAGCCTGTGCCATTGGACAGACAGGTTCCGGCATTCTGACAGGAATTGGGTAAGCACAGATTGGGTGCGTCTAAGGGCGGACTGTCACTCGTGGCATCGACTCCGCTTGTTCCACCCAAGCCGCTTCCACCGTTGCCGCTTCCACCCGTGCCGCTTCCACCGTTGCCGCCTCCACCGTTTCCGCCTCCACCGTTTCCGCCTGCGGCACCACCATTTCCGCTGTCGCCAACATTGCTGCCGCCGGTACCAGTATTGGTTGCACCGTCAGTGGCACCGCCTGTCGATGTCGCCGCATCCGTTACGACCTTGCCTCCCGAGGAATTCGTGGCGTCTCCAGACACTCCACCTCCACCGACTCCGCCAGCGTCGCTCTGTTTCCCAGCAATTGAACCGTCGCTCACCTTGAGGTCAGTGCCCTGGCCAAAACAACCGGCAAGGCTGACGAGGCACACGAAGGAGAGAAACCGCGAAACCGTCGTAGGATATTTTCGCATTAGAATCTTCCTTTCAGCATCAAGGATGCCCCATCAGGGGCTAGGATTGGCAAGAGGGACACGTTGGTAGAGTGGTCGCTCCTTGGCCATCCCGTGATGTATAGAACCAGGCCGGTTGCGAGAGCCGCGGCGCCGACGCCGTAGCCAACCCATCCCCAAGTCACGAGGGACTTGCGCTGATCCTCCTGGGCGCGGGTGGCGCCTCCAGCTTTCTTCTCGTCGGAAGTGATGCTTTGGGTCTTTATGGCCAAGCCGACGCCTGTACCAACAGCCGCCAGTCCCACGACTGCACAGACGATTCCAGCGGTGCGAAGACCCTTACCTTGGCTGTTGTCCGAAGGCGCTGGTACTGGCAGTGCGGTCGCAACTTCTGGCGCGGTTTGTGCGGGAGCTGTCGGTGGTGTTATTAGGCTAACAGTAGGCGGCGGCGCAGCGGCTGTCGGGGGTGGCGCGACCTGGGCGGCTTTGCCAAGGGACGTTTCGCATTCGGAGATCTGCTGGTTCACCTCGGCCTTTTCGCTGTCGGTAAGGTCTTTGGCTTTGCGCAAGTACTCGCGAAAGCGATTGATGGCCGGCTCCCAGCGGCTGTTCTGCTGATAGCAGCGACCCTGGTTGTAGACATAGGTAGAATCACTTGTGTCGACGAAGAGGTCGCCCAAGATATCCACGCCCTTCTGGAAGTCGCCAACCGAACATGCCTTCTTGGCGGCCTTCTCCTGGGCAATTCTTGTCATTCCCTTCTCCGCGAAAGCAAAGCCGGGCAGGGCAATCATCATCAAAACAACGACTAGGAACGAGCATAAGCGCGTCATGTTAGGCCGACTATATACCGCGTCGCGATCTTCAACGCATCAGAAAAGCATCGATCATGCCTGCTGCATCGACGCTTGTGCTGTGTGTATACGGCGAGCGAACGAACCGTGGGTTGTTGAGAAAGTGCCTCGGTGGAAGAAGCCTTTGAGGGCGTCTTTGCCCTTGGTAGAGCCTGCCGTGGACATGCGCTTCTCTCTGTAATGGAAATGATCGTCGCGTTCGCGTCCGAGCAGTTGCACTGAACCCAGGAAGAGCTCGCCAATGGCTCGGCTTTTTGTGCGTGTCCCCTATGTCAAGCACCTGGGTGTTTCCCAGGTGCCGATGGAGAAGACGGGATTGGTCTAGACCAGGCTCTCAGAACTGGTCAGGGGCTGGCGAGTGTCGCGTAGGTACCTGGACTCGCGATACCCTTTTGGGCTCCCGTGACGAGTCCAGTGACAATTGTCGGTTGGGTGATCGCGCCAGTGGTTCTGTTGAAGATGGCGTACGAGCCCCCGTTGTCCCACCACATAGGACAGATACCAGCGGCTGTTGTGTCTCGAGAATAGGCCTCGGCATGCGCAGCCCTATTTGCCGTTGCTTGAGCACTCTCGGAGCCCCATTCGCCGACGACGATGGCCCAGCCGGGCAACCAGCCTAGGATCTGCTTGACCGAACTCGACATGGAATCATAGTCCGAAGCGCTTCCCCACGCGTAGGGAGTTGTGCTCAGGCCGAAATTCGTGGGGTAATAGGTGTGAACTGAGAAAATGAGATTGGGGTCGTTAATAACCGAAATCTTCAACACCGAGGCTATGCCCGACGAAGACGGGCTAGCGCCAATCCCTTGGATCATGATGACACGCGTGGCGTTGGCTCCGCCGGTGCCTCGTATCGCATTGACACACGCCTCGAGGTACTGATTGAGATCGGTCATCGCCTGTGTGGTGGCGCCGCCGCCGGCCTCGTTGGGCTCATTGAAGCATTCCAACATGAGATGACTGTCGAAGGCCTTGAAGGCCGTGGCGATCTGGGTCCACACCGCCGTGACCTCGGCTGTTACGGGGGTGGGGTCGGCGGGGAAAGTAACCCAAGGCCCGCGATCCGCTTCGTGGTGTGTATTGACGAAGGCATACAAGCCTGCATCCATCGCCCACTGCGCGGTCTGTACCACGGAGGCCATCCACGCTGAATCGATGGTGTAGGCGGGCGCAGCGCCAATATGGGACGTCCAGGTTACTGGGATTCTTATGGAATTGAATCCCGCGGCTTTTACGGCGTTGATCAGGGTTTGGTTGGGTGCGGGATTTCCCCAGCTGGTCACTTGGGGAGAACCATCGTAGGAGTTGCCCAGATTCCAACCCGGGGCCATGGCCTTGACCATCTCTAGTAGCGCGGGGTTCCTTCCGGTGCCGCCGCCGGCGCCGCCGCTCGTGCCGCCGGTGCTTGTCGTCCCGCCGGTCCTGGCGCTCGTGCCGCCTGTTCCGCCGCCGGTGCCGCCAGTGCCGGCGCTCGTCCCGCCTGCGCCTGTTGCGCCGCCTGTCCTGGCGGCTCCGCCAGCACCCGTCAGTCCGCCCGTACTTGTCGCGCCGCCAGTGGTCGCGGTCCCGCCAGAGCCAACGGAACCGCCAGTTCTCGCCGCCCCACCCGAGCTCGATGCCCCGCCCGTGCTATTCGCTCCTCCGGTTCCGGGCGCGCCGCCTTGAACAGTCAGCCCGCCCGTGCTTGCTGCCCCGCCCGTGCCGGGAATCTGGGTGGTTCCACCGGATGCCGCCCCGCCTGTCTGCGCGGCGGTTCCGCCGGAGGGAGAACCACCTGACGATGTGGTGCCGCTTCCACTGCCCGAGTTGCCGCATGCAGGGAATAGCATTCCCAAGCTGGCAGCAGTCAGAAGTGACGCCCAAAGTCCACTATTTCCACGTATGTTCGCTCGTTGCATGCGCTTCTCCAGGTGATGAAACCGACCGTTGCGTTCTCATCCTGTCAGTTGCGCTGAATCAAGAAACAGCTCATCCGTGGGTTTGTTTTTCATGCGCCCCGTCTGTGTCAGACACCTGGGTGGCATCCCTCAGATGCTGCTTCGGCGTTCGCGTCGTGGTCGTTCCGGCGGCGGGCAAGCCGCCGGATGAGACCGACATTTTCGGACTCTAGACTAGGCTCTCGGAACTCGTCAGGGATTGGTGAGTGTTGCGTAGACACCTGGATTCGCAAGACCCTCTTGCGTTCCCGTGACAATTGCATTGACAATTGTCGGCTGGGTCTGAGCGCCAGTGGTTCTGTTGAAGATGGCGTACGAGCCAGTGCCTGAGCCCCCGTTGTCCCACCACACAGGACACATACCAGCGGCTGCTGTGTCTCGAGAATAGGCGTGGGCATGGGTAACCCTATTTGCCAAGGGTTGACCACCCATGGATCCCCATTCGCCGATGACGATGCCCCAGTTGGGCAACCAGCCTAGGATCTGCGTGACGGAATTCGCCATGCTGGTGTAGTCCGAAGCGCTTCCCCAGGCGTAAGGAGTTGTGCTCAGGCCGAAATTGGTGGGCTGATAGGTGTGAACGGAGAAAACGAGATTGGGGTCGTTAATAACGGAAATCTTCAACATCGTGCTTATGCCCGTCGAAGACGGGCTAGCGCCTTGACCTTGGATCATGATGACGCGCGTCGCGTTGGCTCCGCCAGTGCCTCGGACCGCATTGACACACGCCTCGACGTACGAATTGAGGGCAGTCCCACCACCGCCAGGTTCGTTGAAACATTCGAACATCAGTTTGCTACTGAAACTCGCGAAGGCGGTGGCGATCTGTTTCCAGACCGCACCTGACTCGGCTGCCACCGGGGTGGGGTCGGAGGGGAAGGTTACCCAACCATCGTGGTGCGTATTGACGAAGACGTACATGCCCGCGTCGATAGCCCACTGCGCTGTTTGCACCACTGAGGCCATCCACGCTGAATCGATGGTGTAGTTGGGCGCGGCGCCAAGGTGGGGGCCCCAGGTGACAGGAAGCCGCAGGAGATTGAAGCCCGCTGCGTGTACGGCGTTGATCAGGGTTTGGTTGGGTGCGGGGTTTCCCCAGCTGGTCACTTGGGGAGAACCGTCGAAGGAGTTGCCCAGATTCCAACCCGGGGCCATGGCCTTGACCAGGGCTAGCATCGCCGGGTTCCTTCCGGTGCCGCCGCCCATGCCACCGCTCGTACCGCCATTGCTTGTCGTGCCGCCGGTCCTGGCGCTCGTCCCGCCTGTGCTGCCACCCGTGCCGCTAGTGATCGTGCTCGTTCCACCAGTGCCGGCGCTCGTCCCACCTGCGCCAGTAGCACCGCCAGTCCTAGCGGCTCCGCCAGTACTCACCAGCCCGCCTGTGCTTGCAGCGCCGCCAGTGGCCGCAGTCCCGCCGGAACTCACGGCCCCGCCAGTCCGCGCGGCCCCGCCCGAACTCGATGTGCCACCCGTGCCAATCGCCCCGCCAGTGCCGGGCGTGCCACCTTGAACGGTCAGCCCGCCGGTACTGGCGGCACCACCCGTGCTGGCTGCCCCGCCTGTGCCAGGCACCTGGGTGGTTCCTCCGGATGCCGCGCCACCCGTCTGCGTCACCGCGGTTCCTCCAGAGGGCGCGCCCCCCGACGAGGTGGTGGTGACAGTGCCCCCGTTGTCGCATGCAGGGAACAGCATTCCCAGGCTGGCGGCAGTCAGGAGTGACGCCCAAAGTCCACTATTTCGACGTGTGTGCTCTCGTTGCATGCGCTTCTCCATGTGATGGAACCGGCCGTTGCATTCTCATCCAGTCAGTTGCGCAGAACCTAGGAAGAGCTCACACACGGCTCACTTTTCTGTGCGCCAGAACGAGGCGATGGTAACCAGCGCAGAGCGGCGACGGTTCGATCAGGGCAATGAATTTGCCCGGACGGTCGAGAGGCGATCTTTCGCGACTAGAATCCGTTGGGACAAGCGGCCGTCGTCAGGGCCGAGACGCAGTCGGCGACTACGCTGTCCCCACCGACGGAGTGCTGACAGTCGAGGACGCTCGCCTGAGTCTTTGGTGGGGCCAAGCAGTCGATCATGCCGGTGCACTGGGTGGTTAGCGAGGTATTGTTTTCCTTGCATGCGCTGCACGGCTGGGCCGTTCCCGCGGCGTAGCCATCGTTGATGAGCTTGGAGATGCAACTTCCAGAACCCGAGTCTCCACCGTCTCGGCCGGGTTCGGGCGCGGGCTCGGGCCCAGGTTCGGGTCCTTGCTCCCGTCCGGGCTCGGGTCCGGGCTCCGGGCCCGGCTCGGGTCCTTGCTCCCGTCCAGATTCCGGACCCAATTCTGGTCCTGGTTCTGGGCCAGGTTCTGGACCCAGCTCTGGGCCAAGCTCAGCAGGGGGTTCCGGGCCGAGCGCTCGATCGTTGGCACCGATTGGGTCGCTGCCACCATCGTCAACGATGAGAACGATATCATTGCCTTTCGAATCGCCGCGCGCGTCCGGCACAGGTGGCGTATCGGTCGGCAAGTCGGGCGTAACTGGGCCGTCCGAATTCGCCGTCGACGGGTCGCTTGGGGAATCTGGCGCCGTGTCAGGCGACGCTAGGTCAGGCGTCGATGGACTATCGGCTAAAACAGCGGCATCACGGCCGGGCTCTGGCCCGGGCAACTTGCTCGGATCGTCCGAACAGGTCGAGGTCTTCGCGCATTCCTCCACGTTGCCGGGCTTGGAAAGGTCCACACAGGCGAGCGGAACCAGCGTGAATAGAAGGAACGCAATGCCCGGCCAGCGACGGCTTGCGCGTGAAAAGGAGCAAAGGCTAGGTACTTCTGATGTCATTGGTTACTCGCTTCCGAACCTATTGAAAGTACCAGGCGCACGGGATTTGTGAAGACCCTATCGTTTTCGGGGCCTTTCTGGCTGGCCGTTGCGATGGGAGTTTTCGGTACTTTTGCCGGTGCCATGACTTGGAATGACGCTGGCAATGCTATCCTGGTGCCCTTGTCACGCGGGCTCAACCTTTCAGCAATCTCGATGCGCCGCCATGTCGGCTGCATGGTGCTTGCCTGCGTGCTTGCCCCGTGCCCGGGCCTGGCAGCATCGGTCGACGAGGGAGAAGACTGTCCACTTGGCGCCGATGTCGATGCGGCTCTGGCGCAACTGCTGCGCAAGAAGGTCGATCGCCCAGCTTCTTCGACTGTCACCCTTCGCGACCAGGGCGCGAGTTGGTCCGTGGAGGTCGCCGGCCGGTCGGCCACTTATTCCGATCCCGCCCGCGATTGTTCGGAACGAACGCGAATCGCGGCGGTATTCGCTGCGCTTGTGCTTGAGCCCCCGGAGCTCGAGGATGCGGTTCCCGAGGCGTCCATAGACAAACCCAAGGCTCCGGCGCCACCGCCCTCGCCCGGCATCCACCGGCTCGATCTTGCGCCCGAGTTTCTGCTTTCTCCAGCGATGGGCGGGCGCAACACCGCCTTGACCTGGGGCGGTTCACTGCGCTGGCTTGTCGCCGGAGTCCGCTATGGCATGACCATCGGCCTCGGCGCCGGCTATCCAGCCGTGGTCAAGGTGCCCGGGTACGAAGCGTCCCTGGGCCGCGTTTCGCTCGATACTTCGGCGCATGTCCGGTGGCACTCGGACTCGGTGGAATTCGCGATGGAGATGGGGCCTTACGGGGGCCTTCTGCTGGCAAGGGGGCGTGGCTTGTACGACAATGCGACCTCTACCCACATTGATGCTGGTGGGCGGCTTGGAGTTAGAATCGCGGCCAAGGGGCGGCGGTTTTCCCCGTTCTTGGCCTTCAAGGCAGAGGTGAGTGCGCGGCGCTTTTCCCTGGTCGTCGATCCGAGCAGAGACGTGGGCTCGGCGCCCAGGGTCTGGCTTGGGTTGATGGCGGGTGGCGCCATTTCATTCGAGAACGCCCGCTAGAAGCTTCCGCGGTTCATCTGACATACTCAAGGCGTGCAGGCATCGAGCAATCAACGGTACGGAGCGCGCGGCAAGCCTATCCCGCCGCGGGCGCCGCTGTATCCACAGATTGCCGACGATCTGACCTTCGAGGGCGTCTACCACGACTACTTCCGCCACGTGGTGAGCTGGATTCGCGCCCTGGGCGTACCTGATGCCGAGATTGAAGATGTGGCCCAGGACGTGTTCTTGGTGGTGCGGCGCAGGTTGCCGAGTTTCCGCAATGACAATCTGCCAGGCTGGCTCTACCGGATCGCTCAATTCAAGGTGCATAATTTCCGCCGCATGTCCTGGTTCAAGAATCTGTTCTCGCGCAGGAGGGATCTCGATCCCTCGGAAGGATCGTCCATCGTCAGTACCCCTGCCATGGCGCTTGAACAAAAGCAGGACCAACGCGTCCTTGCCGATATGCTCGCGCGCATGAGCGACAAGCGGCGCGAGACCCTGATCTTGTTCGAAATCGAGGGCTTTACCGGGCAAGAAATCGCGCGACTACAGGGCGTTCCCGTGAAAACCGTGTGGACCCGGCTTTTTCACGCACGCAAGGATTTGGTGGCTATGGTCGCCGCCCAACGCAAACAAACTGAAGCAGGAATGCCATGACCCAGCGACTGCTTGAAATGCAAGACTATGCCGATCGGGACGAGGCCGAGGCCGCAAGGTTGCTTGGTGCCATAGCACCGGCGTCGCCCAACGAGGCGGCCGCGCGCCGGGTTTATGCCAAGGTATGCGCGCGGCGCTCCCCGGCCCCGCGTTTGGTTCGGGCGGTTGTTTTGGTGTCGGTCTTGCTCATCAGTACGACCATTTTCAGCGCCACGCTCGCCCGTCGCTGGTTGGTCGGCATTTTTGGAAAATCGTTCACTTCAGCCTTGGTCACTCCGCCGGCTGCCAAGCAACAACGCCTGGCCGCATCGTTGTCGCCGCGGGTGGAACCGGCTCCGTCTTCGCCGATTGCGATCGCCGATGAGGGCGTGGCATCTTCTGCAGTGGCTCCTGTCGATATTCGTCGCGACCGGGTCAGCAAGCCATCGGTGGCAAGGCGGCGGACGGCCGCTGTTGCCAGCTCACGCACTCTTGTCGAAGAGTCGGCTCCCGTAGAGGAGGTGGTCGTTGCGCCGCCGCCACCGGAAGAGGCGGCGCTGGTGTTGGGGGCGGTGCGGGCACTTCGCCGCGAGCACAACCCGGTTCGAGCGGGTGCCTTGCTCGACGACTACATCAAGCGCTTTCCCCAAGGGGTGCTCGCCGAGGAGGCGCTGGCCGTTGGCATCGAGGCGGCAGTCGCGCGCCTAGACGCCCGTGCCGCCCGATTGCTCGCCGAACAGTATCTTGGGCGCTACCCAGCGGGCCGGTTCGTCGGCTTGGCACGCAAGGCATCGGGTAGGCTTTGAATCCACGAGGGATCCTGGCTTTCGCGGCCCTAGGGCTGACGGTCCTTGGCGCGTGCAGCGACCAGATACATCTCGGGACCGAGTCGATCTACTGGTCAGCGGACTTCGAGACAGGAGATCTCTCTCAGTGGAGCGAGGGCGGTGCCAGCGCGGGCGGGCAGCTTTCGACTTCGGATGCACAGCTGACGGTCGTCACATCTCCTCCCGCGCACAGCGGGCACTTTGCCGCCCGATCCGCCATTTCCGCCAATGGCAACATCTCCTACGCGCGTCTGTACAGGTGGGGGCAGCTTCCGCAGGATGCCTACTACAGCGTGTGGATGCTGATCCCACTGCGCTATACCATCGCGAAGTACTGGAACGTGTTCGAGTTTCAAAGTCGAACCAATCCCGCGGATCCGACGACGCTTCAATATCCCTGGAGTCTTAACCTGGAGCGGCGCACGGACAGCGAGCTGTATTGGTACCTATTCGATGGAACGCGCCAGCAGCGTATCGAGCCCGCGGTGGCGCAAACGGCCCCCATCGGGCGCTGGTTCCACGTCGAGGCGTTCCTCCATCAGGCGACGGACAACACGGGACGAGCCACCTTTTCGATCGATGGCGCCGTGTTCGCGAATGTTGGCGGGGTTTCGACCGTGCCAAGCGCGTTTCTGTCATGGGTCGTGGGTGGCGTATCCCCCAACATCACCGAGCAGCCGGCCGAGCTCTTTCTCGACGACGCCGCTATCGCGCACACAAGTCAAGGCAAGTAGGTTCAGCGGCGCAGCCGACCCTGGAACAAGCGGACCTGCTGAAGGTAGTTGCGCGCCGCCTGCACATCGGGATCGCCGGGGTCAGCCTTTTCGACAAATCTTTCGTACGCGACGGCGATGCGCGGATGGTACTTCTTGTCGGTGCGCGCGGAGATCTCGTAGACGATGCCTAGATCCTTCCAAAGCGCTGGCCCCATGTCGAGCTTACGCACGCCCGGCCACCCCTCGATGCCAAGCTTCTCATCGCCGCCAGACTTGATGACGACATCTTCGAGGAGCCCAAGCGCGATTCCCGCGGGCCCCGGGTCGCCGCCGTTCTCTTCGCCGTACACGAGGCACTGGTGGGCGCGTCCGACCTGCATGCCAAGGACACGCTCTCCGAGGGCGTTTTCCCAGGATTCCTCCGGCGCGCGCAGAGCCGGCACGACATCGTAGTTAGCCATCGCCCGGCGATCGCGTTCGAGCCACGCTTCGAAGGTGGGGAGTTTGTTGGCGCGAACCATCCAATGAACCAGGCCGTAATCGACGAGTCGGTAGCCGTCTTGCCAGCTTCCGTCCCAATCGTCCAGATGACCGATGACGATGACTTCCCGTTTCGGATTGCCATCGAGAAGGCGCTTGATGTTCCATCCGTGGTTGCCGTAGCCACCTTCCGGCAAAACCAGATCGGGATGAAGTCGCCGCTGGCGTGCCGTGTACCAACGAGCAGCCAAATAGGTACGGCCCAGGTGAATGACATCGGCGCGAAGGTTCTCCACGTCGTGCAGGTAGAAAGCGGAGTTGGTGATCTCGTCGCCCTCGGTAATCACGATGGCGTTCGGGGGAAGGGACGCGAAAGCCGTCGTCACAAAATCGCGAATGACGGTGTTGTCGCGTCCACTGGCCTGGCTTGCGCGGTTGGCGACGCCGATGGCGAAGACTGTGACTACTCCGATGAGAATAATGCGCCGTTGCGGACGGACTTCGGGCCGGTTCGCTCCGAGATTGTGCAAGATGGCGGCAAAACCGAACCCGGCGGCAATCGCCAGCAACAGATCGGCCTCGATGCAGAAGCGGCCGAGGATGGACAGATAAAGCGGCCGGGCGGTCGACAGGTTGGACAGACCACAGAAGCTCAGCACGTAGAAAGCGAAGACCAGGAGCAGGACGGCGGAGGCCTTGCGTACCTCGCGGTTTTTCAGGCCGAGATAGAAACCGGCAAGCGCGAGGACGGGGCCAATCCAAAGCAGACGTGGAAATGCGTAGGCCACCATGTGCCACAGCGTCGGGAAGAACGTGCCCTCGGTGACGAAGACTTGATCCGTGGTCGGCCGGCCCATGCTGAAGGTGCCGTAGCTGCGGCGAAGAATATGCGCGATGAGTCCGTCAAGAGTGCCCGTTCCATCCTCCCAAGACACAGCCGCGGTCGAGGCAGCCGGCGACATGAGGTAGAGATAGGGAAGCAGGCCCGCCAGCCCGATGCCGAGCGCGAGGACCGTTCCCGTGACGCCCAGGTGGCGGCGCGCGACCCACAACGAGCGCAGAACCAAGGGCACTCCGACGAACAGGAAGGTGTGGTGGTTGCACATGGCAAGACCGCTGGCGAGGAGCAAGGCGAAGACATCCCAACGGGATAGCGTTTGTTCGACCCGCGACCACAGGTGGATGGCCAAGGCCACGAACATGGCGTTGAGTCCGAACACTTCCGCGGCGGTCGCATTCGACCAGACCACCGGGTTCGTGCCGAAGAGCGCCGCCGCGAGCAGCCCGGCCGCGGTGGCGCGCGTCCAGGTTTGAACCACGGCGCACACCAGGCCGCCCGCCGCCGCCATGGAAACGGCCGAGAGCAGATTCACTCGCCAGGCCGCCGAGTGCCCGAACGGAAGCCGGGCGAAGAGACGGGCCAAGATCGCGAACAAAGGATAGCCCGACGGATGGGGCACGCCGCCCGTCAGCGCGGCCGCCGTGAGCTCACCGCTATCACCGCCCGCCACCGAGGGCATCAGGGTCAAGATGTAGAGCGCGGCCAAGCCAAGAAAGGCGAGATAGGGGGCGCGCCGAGCCCACGCATCCATCGGGGCCGATGAAAGCGGAAGCCAAGGATTGCCGTCCACGCTTTCGGGACGGCTCTTTTTCGATGAGGACTTGGTTTTTCTCATGGGCTAGCTATCTGCAGGGATCTCGCGGACTTTGGCCAGAAGATTCGAGATGCTCTACTTCTCGGGCTCGCCGAGCACACGGGCCAGATCGGGGTCGTCGCGCACACTCTCCAAGTCCGGATCTTTGCGGGCGACCTTGCGGTACGTGGGCTCGATGGCGATGGCCTTCGTGACGAAGGCAACTGCTTGCTTTTGATTGCCAAGCAAGGCGTGCATGCAGCCGACGTTGTAGTACCCCTTACCAAACTCGGGCGCGAGAGCGACAAGCTGCTCGAAGCAGGTCAGAAACTCAGGTGCGATGGTCTGCCTGCTCTGGCTCTTCGCAAGTGTGAAGTAGTCGCGCAGCAAGCCCTTCACGCGCTCCTTGGCTTGTGGCAGGGGAATCGTGTTGCGCGCGCGGCGGGGCGGGCCGTCGGGGGCAAGTCCCTTCGCTGTCAGCAGGTAGTCTTGCTCGAAGGTTTCTGCCGCGGCGTCGAAGTAGTAGTACCAGGCGGCGTCTAGTTGCTGCACGAACCGAGCACGGCCGTTCTCCACCCCGGCAAGCCTTGCGTCGATTGGGATAACGCCCGAGGAACCGCACCTACCGCAATCTTTGTTGGGGGGACCTTCACTGGCTTTGCAGGGGCTCCGGTTACTTTGCGGGAGACCGCCAAGAAACCTACCGCCGCCTTCTGCAGCCCAGAAGGCGAAATCCTCGATCCCGTAGGAGCTGTGCCCGAATTTCCAAGAGATGGCCACCACCGGTAGGTCGACAAGCCAGAAGGCGAAGCTTCCTGGCCAGTCGACATTCATGTGCTCCCGAGAGGCAGGTGCGGTGAGATCTGCGACGATGGCATTGTTGCGCACGAGCCATACTCGGGCCTTGCCAGCCTGGTCCGTAACGGCATAGAGGGTGCCCTGGGGTGCTCCAGCGACATGGAGGGAGCTGGCCGACCCCTGCAGGCGGCCAGCGAGGACCGGCGGGAAAGTCGAGAGCGGCTCGAATCTCACCACCGCCTTGGCACCAGCATCGTCAAGCGGTCCGGCCAGACTGGCAGCCGGGTGACCTAGCCCCAGGATGACAACCATCCCGACCCATGCTGCCCGGGCGAGGAGACGGCGGATGTGCTGGTCTTGCATCGGTTTGTCGATCATGCCGCCGAATCTACATCAGCAAGGTCCCGCGAATAGCAAGAACCACGTCCGGATGCCAAAAGTTGCGGCTGACTGACATTGAACTGCCAGACGGTTGTGGATCACTCGTGCTCGTCAATACGAATAGACGGTACACAACAGGGTCTGATCAACGGGCCCGGAAGTCGAGTCGGCTCCGATGGCATAGACCTCCACGCCTCCGCCTCCGAAGACGGAATTTGCGAGCACGTGAAACTGCCATTGGCTGTTCTGACCCCAATAGTTCATGAAGTCGCCGGACCACGCAGCTTGGACGTTCAGGAAGGTTTGATCGCAGGACTGCGGGTTCGATTGCTGAACATGTGCGGCGAAGAGCGGGGCGGCGCCTGCGTCGGGAAAGAGAAGCGGGTCGATCGAAACGGAAACATCACTCGTGGGTGATCCTGAGGAGCAGCGGACCGCGCAAATCGAACGGGGATCCGACATGTTCGAATCGCCGGTGTTCGGGCACTTCGGCGGCGAAGCGCTCGCCCCATCGGACCACGAGCCGCCGTCTTGGCCAGGTGCGAACGGGGCTGTTCCCTCGGATCGCCCACAACCAAGCAGGACGAATGCAAACAATCCAAGGAGTTGGCTCAACATCTTGTCACGATAACTCAACGGTCTCATGGACATTCAGATGCCGATTTGCGGCGAAGAGGTGCGCCATTATTCGCCGAAGGCTCGTGGTCTTATGGGGTTGGGCGCGCGGATGATCCCCAGCGCAGTTCCGCGTCGGATGGCGGGTCGACACACAAACCTGATATAGAGGCTCTCCCCAATGGGCCAACACCATCCCTGCAGGCTATGTGGTTTCGGTACCTGACAGCTTCGGCTGCGGGCGCTGCCCTATTGGCGTTAGCAGCCTCCGTTCTCGTGCGGACGCATTTTTTCGATGTCATGTCAGCTCTGGCGCCGAAGACGTCGGAAGTGTCGCCGGTCGACGAGCCCATCCAGGCTGACGGCAGCTCCACGTCCGTCGTTGGCCTTGCGTCCACGGGCGCGACGCTGGAGGAGACGCGCCCGTTGCTTTTGCCCAAGGCCGCCAACGGGCACCGAGCGACGACTGCCCAGCCCGCCTTATCCCACAATCCTGTGCGCGACACCTTCGCGCAGGAGTTGGATCGGGGAATCCGAAAGCTCGCCGAGGGTCGCTATGAGATCAAGCGCGTGTCGCTGGAGCTTGCGCTCGGGAATCTCGGGTTGCTCGCCAGATCGGTGCGGGTCATGCCTGATACTCGCGATGGCAAGCCGTTCGGATTCCGTCTCTTCGCGATCATGGCCGATGGGCCGGTCGCGAAGCTTGGGCTGCGAAACGACGATGTTCTGGTCTCCATCAACGGGCTCGACATCGCCACGCCCGATCGAGTCTTGGACGCCTACGGCAAGCTCAAGACGGCGCCTCATTTGGTCTTGGGGCTGATCCGAGAGAAACACGAGATCACCCAGGACTACACGATTCGGTAGTTTCGTTTGCAAGCCCGACGGATCCTACGTCGCGCCGCCTCCGCCCTGGCCCGCTCCCGGCGGGGGAAAGCGCAACACCCTCCTGTCGTGGATAGACGTCTCTTCCAACTCTCCCGGCGCTCGCTACGACCTAGTCCAAATGTGCGCCTTCGCTGCTTGAGCTATTGGTTGCAGGTCAGCCCCGCAGGCGAATCCTGTCTGACAACGTCCTAAAGTATGCAGACATTTCCTCCGATCGTTCTCACAACATGCGGCCCTTTTCCCTCACGCAAGATCTCGTCACCGGCATTCCCGCCATCGACGAGCAGCACGGCGAGCTGCTGGACCTGGCCAACGAAGTCGTGAACGCGGCCGGGGCAGGGCTGCACCCCGAGTTGTTCGACTTGGCAACGACATTCTTGGCGGGGTACGCGGCCTACCATTTCGCTGCCGAGGAAAAGGTCATGACCGACCTCGACTACCCACAGCGCTGGCAGCATTTCGACAGTCACCGTCGCTTGCAGCGCGAGGTCGCATCTCACGTGGCGGAGGCTCGCGTGAACCGGACCAGCGAGGCATGTAAGGACGAAATTGCGCTGTTCCTCGAGAATTGGATTGTGCACCACATACGCGTAGCGGATCGAGAGATGGCAGCGTTCCTTCGCAGTCAGACCATCGACCTGCGGACGCTGAAACTACCGGACTTGCAGACGATGAAAGACTACGGGGGCATTCCCGCCGACTTCGACGACAGGATCGCGATGGGCGCCGCTGGAATGCGACAGCGGTAGCAGCGTCCCTACCGAATGTCCGCCGGCGCCAGGTTGTCCATGTCGTCGAAGGTCTGGTTCTCGCCGGCCATGGCCCAGATGAAGGTGTACGCGCCGGTGCCGACGCCCGAGTGGATGGACCAAGACGGCGAAATCACGGCCTGCTCGTTCGCCATCACGATGTGCCTGGTTTCATCGGGCTGGCCGTGCATGTGAAACACGCGCGTGTCGGCCGCCATGTTGAAATACAGGTATACCTCCATGCGGCGTTCGTGGGTGTGGCAGGGCCAGGTGTTCCACACCGAGCCCGAGTCAAGCACGGTCATTCCCATCACGAGCTGGCAGCTCTTGCACACGGCGGGGTGGACGTACTGATAGATCGTACGCACGTTGCAAGTCTCGGGCGAGCCGAGCCGGCGCGGATTCGCCTGCGACTGTTCGATCTTCACGGTGGGATAGCTTTGGTGCGCGGGACAGCTGACCAGGTAGAACTTGGCGGGTTTCGCCGGATCCGCGCTTTCGAATCCCACGCTCGCGGTGCCCATGCCGACGTAGGCGCCGTCGCCCTTGTGAAGCTCGATGGCTTTTCCGTCGAGGACAATGCGGCCGGGCTCGCCGATGTTGAGCACGCCCAGCTCGCGGCGATCGAGGAAATGGTCGGTGCCAAGCTCCTTGCCGCCCGTCAGCTCTAGGCGGGAATGGGTCGGGCTGGCGCCGCCGAAGATGACGCGATCGACGTGCGTGTAGACAAGGTTCAGCTCGCCCGCTGAAAAGACCTTTTCGACCAGGAAATGTTTGCGTAGTTCGGACGTGTCGTAGCGGCGTACGTCGTCGGGATGGTTGCCGTATCGCAATTCGAGTTTCATGGGGGCTGCTCCTGTGTCTTGTCGAGATTCGGTCGCGTGGAAAGGAATGCCGAAGACTAGCTCATCGTCGAGGCGTCCGCGACAGCTTCAGAAGGTCGTGGTTGCGCTGCTACTCGCCTACGACGCAGGATTTGTCGGCGACTTCAGCTCGAACAGCGAGCCTACGCGGCCATACAAGCCGGCGCACAACAAGGCCAAGGCCTCGTCGGGCATGTCGAGGAGGTTCTTGCCTTCGACCAACAAGGCATTGACCTGGTCCGCATCGAAGTCCCCTGCGTACAGTCCATGCACCTTGGCGAAGGCATCGGCCAGGCACACGATGTTCGAGGGTGCGTGGGGAACCGTCAGGTCGTAGGTCCCGCATTTTTCGATGGCGGCGCCGATGGCAGGCGGCAAGTTCCAGCGCCTGGCCAACGCAACGCCGACGTTGCGGTGCGATCGGTCCACCACCTGGCGCCAGACCGCATGACTGAGCCAGGGCACCGACGACTTGTGCACGGACGTCAATTTCTCGGCTTCCAGCAAGAGCGCAGCGACGACCGGCTCCCGAGAGCTACAGCGTGTCTGGATGGGTGCCGCCAGGACTGTCAAGCTGTCCGGCAATTTCCTTCGCGATCAGTGCCACCGCAGCGAATGCTCCCAGATGCCTTGAAAGGCGGCTTGAATGCGCTCGTCTTTGGAAGAAAACGCCTGGTACATCGAGTAGTGGCGGATCGCCAGCTTCAGTCCGCTCATGCCCATGCGTGCAATGGATTGTTCGAGCGTGGTGACCTGTGACCTGCTTGGAAAAGCAGCGCTGTTGGCCAGACGAAGTACCCGGGAGGCCAGCACGGGATCCTTGCCGATCACCTTGCTCACGTTCTTGAAGGATTGCTTGGGATCGTCGAGCAGTTGCATGCATTGAACCGCGATGGCCGGCATGGCCGGCACGAGCAGGTTGTCGCTTTCGAGCCGCTTGAGGATGATGTCTGTTAGGCGCTTCACGAGGAAGGTCACCTCGCGCTTTTCCCGCTTGTCGAAGGACTCGTCTGCGGGCGAACCCATGACGGCTGTGACGGTGGCCGAACCGCGCTCTCGATCGCATCGCGCAGTTCGCGCATGTTGCCGAACCGCTGCGCCGGATCCTTTTCCAGCGCGCGCAGAATGGCGGCATTCATGTGCTCCGAGTCCGGACGGCACTGCTCGGGCGACATGTACGCTGGCGTGCCGACCACGGTTCCCGCCATGGTGTTTCGCACGGCATTCGGACCTTGCGGACCGATCAGCTTGGCAATACCGAAGTCCAGTACCTTCAGGTAGTCGGGATAATCGGGATGGTTCAGCAAGAAAATCTTCTCGGGCTTGAGATCCGCGAGCCTCGATGAGGAAGCGCGCTAGCACCTGGGGATTGCGTGAAACTTCCGGGTGTAGAATCTTGACCGCCGCGCGACGGCCGATGAGCGTGTGCTCGGCACAGTAGACCGTGCCCATGCCGCCGCTGCGCATAGGCGTCACCAATCGATAGCGGCCAAAGACCCTCCCGGTCATCTTGGCCGAGCGTTCAGCAGGAACGTCTCATCGCTCACACCCCTTTCCATCGGCGCAAGTTCCACGGATCTGGAAATACGCGCCACGTAGGGGTCTGTCGGGCGCAATCGAATTGGATTGTCGCTACGGCTCGACGAGCATCACCAGGGTCTCGGCCAGCACGCCATCGTGAGCCATCGCCTCGGCGGCCCCTTTGCTGCTCATCGCGGCCTTGAGGGCATCCATATCAGGAACCTCCATAAGCACCCCGACGCGAGTCGACTTCTGCGGGTCGACGAACTTGCGGATGCCAGTAACGCCGAGGGGGCCGAAGAATTTCTCGCGCATGGGTGAGGCAAGCCAATGCTTGGTATCTTTTACTTCGTGGAAGGCAATGACGGTCGGCATGGGGATCTCCTTTACAGCGCGTGTATCGGCGCCGTGAATGTTGCGCAGTTTGATCTGTTCGTTCGATTCCCCACCTTGCGAAAGGGTTCTGTGTTTCGTCATGAGTCATCCGCGGGCCATCCTTCGCTCCACAGTTCGCGGCCGTTCAAAGCGAGAGACTCGCCGCCCGGTGCTTGCGCGCTTCTTGTGGTAGAGGTTTCGCATGCCGCTCGTCAGATTGAATCGCCGGGCCGGCCGCCCGGCGGAGGAGAACCGCCGATTGCTCGATGCCGTCCACGCCGCGCTGGTCGAGGCGTTTCAGATCCCCGATACCGACCGGAACCAGATCCTGTTCGAACACGATGCCACGGTGTTCGAGATAGACGCCGATCGCACGCCAGCCTTCACGCTGGTCGAGATCGTCGCATTTCCGGGCCGCTCCATCGCGGCGAAGCGGAAGCTCTACCAATCCCTAGCGAGTCGTTTCGAGGCAGAAGGCGTTGGCGCCAGTGATCTCTTCGTCGTGATTACCGAACCGCCACTCGAGAACTGGAGCCCGCGCAATGGCGTCTCGTCGGCCGACGTCAAGCCAAGCTTCAAGCTCGACGTGTGAACGTGCAGGAGTAGGGCATGCCCCGGACGATCTCGTGGCCGATCCAGCCGCCTCGGATCCGACTGTGCTCTAGAACCGGCCCGCGACTGCCGGCACGAAGCTCACGCTGCCGTCGGCCTGCTGGACCGGCGCCACGGTGGCCGAGTATTTGCGGTAGCCCTCGACGAAGCCGACGCCCATGCCGAGGCAGGTGCCTGAGAGGACGCCGATGGAGCCGCCGAGGAGAATGTGCTCTTTCTTGGACGAGGAGATCGCGGCCAGCCCGCCCACGATACCTCCCAGCACCGCGCCGAGGCCCGCGCCGTAGAGACCATCGCGCATGACGTAGCCGTTGCGTCCAGGCCTGTTTTGGGACATGTCGACGATACCGAGGGTCAGGCCAAGCACGCTTCCAGTGAGCGCACCGATGCCCGCGCCGTAGACCAGCGGCTTCCAGTCGCCACTGTGCCAGCCGTCCTGCCGGGCGAACAAATAGCCGACGGACAGGCCCGCCAAGCCGCCGACGAGCAACCCTTGGTATGCGCCGTCGAAAACCGTCGGCGGTTGAGACTCCGCCGCGCGCGCGGAAGGCGCGAGGCAACCAAGGACCAAGACAACGCACACAAACCGAACGAAGGATTTGATCATGATTTCACCAGGCCCATGGCGGCGCGAACGATGTTGTCGGAAGTGAATCCGAACTGTTTGATTAGCACGGATCCCGGCCCCGATGCACCGAAGCGATCGATAGCGATGGTGACGCCGCGCTCGCCCACCCACCGGTGCCAGCCGAAGCTGGTGCCGGCCTCGATGGAGATGCGGGCCGAAACGTCGCGCGGAATGACGGAGTCGCGGTACTCGGCGGTTTGCTCCGAGAAGAGTTCCCAGCACGGCATCGACACCACACGCGCCCGGATGCCGCTGGCGAAAAGCTTCTCTTGCGCGGCGAGGGCGATAAGGACTTCGCTGCCCGTGGCGATGAGGATCACCTCGGGTGGTCCGCCAGCCGAGTCGCTGAGGACGTAGGCGCCCTTGGCCAGCCCGGCGGCGGGCGCCAGCTTGTCGCGATCGAGGGTGGGCGCCTTTTGGCGGGTGAGAATCATCGCCACCGGGCCGTCGGTGCGTTTCATCGCTAGGCGATAGGCCTGCGCCGCCTCGTTGCCATCGGCCGGCCGCATGACCCACAGATTCGGGATCGCGCGCAGGGCCGCCAGTTGTTCGACCGGTTGGTGGGTCGGGCCATCTTCGCCCACGCCGATGGAGTCGTGGGTAAATACGAAGATCACGGGCAACTTGCTGATCGCGGCCATGCGGATGGCCGGGCGCTCGTAGTCCGAGAAGACGAAGAAGGTGGCGGTGAACGAGCGCACGCCGCCGTGGTAGGCCATGCCGTTGGCAATGGCGCCCATGGCGTGTTCGCGCACGCCGTAGTGGATGTTGCGGCCCAGGCCGGTTACGCCCGAGAAATCGCCCAGTCCAGGCATGCTGGTCATGGTCGAGCACGAAAGGTCGGCGTCGCCACCCAGGAACCACGGCACTTTGCTGGCGATGGCGGCCAGGATCTTGCCGCCGGAAACGCGCGTAGCGGGTTCGTCCTTGACAGTGAAGGTGGGAATCGCCGCGTCCCAGTCCGCCGGCAACTCGCCCCTTAGCGCCAGTTTCCATTCGGTGGCCAGCGCGGGATTGGCCGCGGCCCAAACATCGAAGGATTCTTGCCATTCGCTCTCGGCGGCGGCGCCGCGCTCGACGGCGGTGAGAAGATGTTTCTTGGCCTCTTCGGGAATGAAGAACTGCTTTTCGGGATCCCACCCGAAGGCCGACTTGGTCAGCTTGACCTCGTCGGTGCCGAGCGGCGAGCCGTGGGCTTCACTGCTGCCAGCCTTGTGGGGCGAGCCGAACCCGATAGTTGTGCGAACCATGATCAGTGACGGGCGCGGGTCGGCTTTGGCGGCGGTGATGGCATGGTCGATGCCGTCGGTGTCGGTGTCGCCGTTCGCGACTTTTTGCACATGCCAGCCATAGGCCTCGAAGCGCTTGCCCACATCTTCGCTGAAGTGCAGGGAGGTGGGACCGTCGAGCGAGACCTTGTTGTCGTCGTACAGCCACACCAGCTTGCCAAGCTTGAGGTAGCCGGCCAGCGCGGCGGCCTCGTGGGTGATGCCTTCCATCATGTCGCCGTCGCCGAGCAGGGCGTAGGTCATGTGGTCGACGATGGTGTGACCGGGCTGGTTGTAGCGACCGGCCAGAAAGCGCTCGGCCATGGCCATGCCTACCGCGTTGGTAGCGCCTTGCCCGAGCGGGCCCGTGGTGGCTTCGACGCCAGGGGTGCAGAACGATTCGGGGTGGCCGGGCGTGCGCGATCCCCACTGCCGGAAGGCCTTGAGTTCGTCGAGGGCCAGGTCGTAACCCGTGAGGTGCAGCATCGAGTAGAGCAGCATGGAGCCGTGCCCGGCCGATAGAACGAAGCGGTCGCGATTGGGCCATTTGGGGTTCGTGGGGTTGTGCCGCAGATGCCGCTGCCAAAGCACGTACGTCATGGGCGCCGAGCCCATGGGCAGGCCGGGATGGCCGGAATTGGCCTTCTGAACTGCGTCCACGGAAAGCAGGCGAATCGTGTTGATGGCAAGTTGGGTCAATGAATCCATGCTCGCTACTCCTCGAAAAAACTTCTCGGACGAGCAGTTTGCTAACACGCGGACATGGGAATTCCTAGCCAGCATTGGCCCTGGAAGGTTGCAGTGGGCTCACCAGGCTCAGGCGGCCAGCTTGATGCACGGCCAGGTGTGATTGCCGGCCTGGATGCGGGCCAGGCTGGCTGGATCGATCCGGCCAGCACGGGGAGAGGAACGCAGCGCTTGGAACAGGGTATGCGCCAGCTCGTCGGTTGCCCCGCGCAGCCGGCGGATGGCAACTAGGGCCAAGTCGTGCACGAGGTTGGAATGAGCAGCCACTTCCGGATCGAGGAGAGCGAGCAGCCTGCCACGCGTGATTTCGACCACCGTGGCGTCGCCGAGGGTGTGCATGGATACCGGGCAGGGTTCGCCATCGAGCGCTGCCATGAGGGCAAGAACGCTGCCAGGGCCAGAGGTTGACAGCGCGCGGGATTTTCCCGAGATGGACTTTGCGAGTTCAACCTCGCCGGCCGTGATGACGAAAAATCGGTCGGTGGGTTGCCCTTCCTGGCAAAGCTGGGTATGGGCTGGCAAGGAGCGGACTCGCCCCGCTTGCAACAAGGATTCGGCTTCGAATCCTTGGCAGCGACTTGGCTTTGGCTCGGATTCCCCGTCGCTCAAGCAGAGCCTCGCAGACGGGCGAAACACGCTTCCCAGGGATCGGGGACGTTGGCTCGCTCGGGCCGGGGCAGGTTGTCGCTGTCATCGGGATCTACGCCAGGTTCGGCGCACAAGTCGCGTCCGATGCGATCGTCCACGCTGCGCAGACGATTGAGGACATTGTGGAAAACGGCATTGACCAGCGCCGCGGCCGCGCGCGGGGCCTGCTGGCGCATTTTGACGAGATCATCACGCCCAAGTTCGAGGACCGTGGTCTCAACGCTTGCCACCACCGTGGCTGGGCGAGGCGCAGGATCGATGCAAAACATCTCGCCCCAAACCCCGCCTTGACCCAGATGCGCGATCTCGCGCGGAAGATTGTCGGCCCCAGGAACCACGGCCGAGAGCGCGCCCTGCACGACCACAATCATGGTGTTACCGTGCTCGCCGCGCGAGCACAGGGTCTCGCCAGATGCGTACCGTCGTTCGCGCATGAAGTGAACGAGGTCGGTGCGGTCGCGTTCCGTGAGTGAATCGAAGAGTCGCATGTCTCGCAGCAGGTAAGTCATTTCCCCCTCATTCCATCCATCGGCAGGGCCCTCAAGAAACTTCAGGCGTTGCTACTGCGCTTCTCGGTCGGTCACGCGGGGGTAGCGCAGAGATTGACCTTGACGGAAGGCGGACTCGAATCTATAACTCTTACGTGAACGTAAGAGTTAGGTTATGGCCATTCAGCGCGAAATAGAGCGGATATCCCTGATAAAGGTCGGGGACTTATCTCGACGCACTGGGAAGACAGTGCGCGCCATCCACCTCTATGAGGAGCTGGGGCTGCTCACCCCGCCGGTCCGATCCAAGGGTGGCTTCCGCATGTACTCGGGCGATGGCGTGAAGCGCATCGAGTGGATCCAGAAGCTGCAGGACATGGGCTTTTCGCTCACCGAAATCAAGGCGTTCCTGCGCGTCTGGGAAGAAAGCGCCACCGCGCCGGACGCCATGGCCACGGTGCGGGAAATTTTTTCGGACAAGCTGCACGAGACGAAGGAAACCATCGCGCGGCTGTCTCGCTTGGCCGAAGAACTGACCGAGAGTCTGTCCTACCTCGAACGTTGCCGCTCGTGTAGCCCGAACCAAGGCCAGAGCGAGTGCTGCTCTTGCGAGAATCACGGTGCCGACCGCGAGGTGCCCTTGTTGGTCGACGGAATCGCCGCCAAACACACCAACCCATGACCATCAAACTGCCTATCTATATGGACTACCACGCGACCACGCCCGTCGACGAACGGGTGCTGGAGGCCATGCTGCCCTATTTTCGCGAGAACTTCGGCAACGCCGCCAGCCGGTCGCATGCCTTTGGCTGGAGCGCCGAAGAGGCGGTCGAGAAGGGCCGCGAAGAAGTCGCGAAGCTGATTGGTGCCGTGGGTAAGGAGATTGTCTGGACCTCGGGCGCGACCGAATCGGACAACCTGGCCATCAAGGGCGTGGCCGAGTTCTACAAGGATCGCGGCAGCCACATCATCACAGCGGTGACCGAACACAAGGCGGTGCTCGACACGTGCAAGCGCCTGGAAAAGCAGGGCTGCGTCGTGACCTACCTACCCGTCGACAGCGACGGACGCGTGAATCCCCAGACGGTGGCCGATGCTCTCACGGACAAGACCATCTTGGTGTCCATCATGCTGGCCAACAACGAGATCGGCACGGTCAATCCCGTGGACGAGATCGGCGCCCTGGTCAAGGCACGCGGCGCTTTCTTCCACATCGACGCGGTTCAGGGCGTCGGCAAGATCCCCTTCGACGTCAATCGCAGCCACGCCGACCTGGTGTCGCTCTCGGCGCACAAGATGTACGGGCCCAAAGGTATAGGCGCGCTTTACGTCCGGCGCAAACCGCGCGTGCGCATCACGCCCATCATTGACGGCGGCGGACACGAGCGCGGCATGCGTTCGGGAACGCTGAACGTGCCGGGCATCGTCGGTTTCGCCAAGGCTGCCGAGCTGTGCCGCTTGGAAATGGCCGACGAGTCGAGCCGCGTGCTGGCCTTGCGCGAGCGCCTGCGCAAGGGCATCGAGGCGCGCGTGCCCAATACTGTGGTGAACGGCTCGCTCGAACACCGGCTGCCGGGCAACCTCAATATCAGCTTCGCTTTTGTCGAAGGAGAAGCCATGATGATGGCGCTCAAGGATGTGGCGGTTTCGTCGGGCTCGGCCTGCACTTCGGCCTCGCTTGAACCGTCTTATGTTCTGCGCGCCCTGGGTGTGGCCGAGGAGATGGCCCACACCTCGATTCGCTTTGGGCTCGGCCGGTTTACCACCGAGGCGGAAGTCGACTACGTCATCGATTTGGTTGCCGACAAGGTGAAGCGACTGCGCGAAATGTCCCCCTTGTGGGAACTCGCCCAATCCGGAGTGGATCTCAAGAGCATCCAATGGGGTGCGCATTAGGTATTTCGATCAGGAGCACAGGTAGTACGTCATGGCATACAGCAACAAAGTCATCGATCACTATGAGAATCCCCGCAACGTCGGCAGTCTGGATGCCGCCGCGTCCGACGTGGGCACCGCCCTGGTTGGCGCGCCCGCGTGCGGCGACGTGATGAAGCTGCAAATCAAGGTTGGCAAGAACGGCGTGATTGAAGATGCCAAGTTCAAGACCTTCGGCTGCGGCTCGGCCATCGCGTCGTCGTCGCTGGCGACCGAGTGGATCAAGGGTATGACCGTCGACCAGGCCATGTCGGTCAGGAACACGCAGATCGTCGAGGAGCTGAGCCTGCCGCCGGTCAAGATTCACTGCTCGGTATTGGCCGAGGACGCCATCAAGGGCGCCATCGCCGACTATCGCAAAAAGCAAGAGCACCGAACCGAGAGCGCGGCCTAGGCCGCCAGGGAGAGGCGTCATGGCAATCCAAGTCAGCGAAAAGGCAATCCAGGCCATCAAGACCGCGTCCGCCAAGCGCACGACGCCGGCCAAGGGGTTGCGCGTGGGCATTCGCGGCGGCGGCTGCACCGGCTTTTCCTACCTGTTCGAGTGGTCCGACGTGGACGCGCGGCCAGAAGACCGCGTGCTTTCCTTCGAAAGCGGCCAAGTCAACGTGTTCATCGATCCCAAGAGCTTCGCGTTTCTCGACGGGTCGACGCTCGATTTCGCCAGCACCCTGATGGCCAGCGGTTTCAAGTGGGTCAATCCCAACGTCAAATCGACCTGCAGCTGCGGCGAAAGTGTTCAGTTCTAGAGTCATGATTTGCTGGTCCTGCGAGAAGGCCGCCGGCGACGGCGTGCTGTGCGTGCACTGCAAGGCCATTCAGCCGCCTGATGCGAAGGCGGACTATTTTCGCGTTCTTGGCGTCCCGACGGAATTCGCGGTCGACGTCGCGGATCTCGAGCTGCGCTACAAAGAGATGACCAAGGTGCTGCACCCGGATCGCTTCGCACGCGCAGACCCCAAGGCGCGCCGGGCATCGCTGGAACGCTCGGTCCAGCTCAATGAAGCCTGGCAGACACTGAAGGATCCCATCCGCCGCGCAGAATACCTACTGTCCTTGAACGGCATTGATGTTGGGGAAATGGCCAGCGTGGGCAAGCCCGGCCAGTCCAGCGAACACGCCACCCTGCCCGTGCCGCAAGTCGTGCTCATGGAAGTTCTCGAATTGCGTGAAGCGCTCGCCGATGCTCACGCGGCCAAGGATTTGATTGAGACCGAGGCGCTCATCGCCAAGGTGCGCAGCCGGCTCGACGTCGTGATGGATGACGTCGCCAAGGGGTTTCTGGCCTCGCCTCCGGAACTCGGCATGATCGCCGCGCGCCTGGTGACCCTGCGCTACTACCGGCGCTTTCTCGACGAGGCCCGCGTCCTGTGGGAAGAGGCGACTCCGGGCGCGGAAGGAAACGGCCGCGATGCCGGTTGAAGCGCTCTTCAGCATCTCGGAGCCAGGCGAATCTCAGGTCAAGCAGGTCTGCAAAGGGCGCGCGGTCGGCATCGATCTGGGCACGACCAATTCGTTGGTGGCGGTGGTCCAGGCCGGCCAGCCGATTTGTTTGCGCGAAGGCAACTCCGCGCTTCTGCCGTCGGTGGTTCACTATGCCGTCGACGGGACGATCATCGTCGGGCAGAAGGCACGCGAGCTGGCGGTCAGCGCGCCCGAAGACACCATCGCATCGGTCAAGCGCTTCATGGGGCGCGGCCCAAGTGATGCCGAGGCCACGCGCAAGCTGACCTCGTACCGATTCGCGCCGAGTGTTGCCGGCGATCCCATTGTTCGTTTTGCCGTCGCAGGCGGCGCGCGCGCGGTGACGCCCATGGAGGTTTCGGCCGAAATTCTGCGCGTGCTCAAGGCGCGCGCCGAGGCCGAATTGGGCGGCGAACTCGATGGCGTGGTGATTACGGTACCGGCCTATTTCGACGATGGCCAGCGCCAAGCCACGCGTGATGCCGGCCGGCTGGCCGGGCTCGAAGTCATGCGCTTGCTCAACGAGCCGACTGCCGCGGCACTGGCCTACGGCCTCGACAAACAGGCCGAGGGCACGTTCGCGGTGTTCGACCTGGGCGGTGGCACGTTCGACATCTCCATCTTGAAACTGGAGGGCGGGGTGTTCGAGGTGAAATCCACCGGCGGTGATTCGGCCTTGGGCGGCGACGATTTCGACCGGGCCGTTGCTGGGCACATCTTGCAGGCCATGGGTTTGCCGGGCGATGCGGGTGGTGATCCGGGCGTCGCGCGCGCCGTGCTCGATGCCGCGCGCGCCGCCAAGGAAGCTCTGACGGTTGAATTCGCGACCGCGGTTTCGGTCGCGCTTCCGACTGGCAAATTGTGGAATGGATCGTTGTCGCGCACGGAACTCGACGATCTCGTGCGACCGGTGCTTGAACGCTGCGGTCCTCCGGTCAGGCGCGCGATTCGCGATGCCGGCCTCGCGGCCGAGCAGCTTTCCGGCGTGATCCTGGTGGGCGGCGCCACGCGCATGCCCATCGTTCGCCGCTTCGTTGGCGAGCTGTTCGGCAGAGAGCCCCTGGCCGACATCGATCCCGACGAGGTGGTTGCCTTGGGCGCCGCGGTCCAGGCCGATCTGCTGGCCAGCGGCGGGCGAAACGATGTTGTCTTGATGGATGTGGTTCCGCTGTCCCTCGGCCTGGAGATGATGGGCGGCGTGGCCGAAAAGCTCATCCATCGCAACACCACCATTCCCTGTGGCGCGGTTCAGACCTTCACGACCTATGCCGACAACCAGACTGGATTCGATCTGCACGTGGTGCAGGGCGAGCGCGAGCTGGTGGCGGACTGCCGCTCGCTGGCTCGGTTCAAGCTGAGCGGCATTCCACCCATGACCGCGGGCATGGCGCGCCTGAAGGTGACTTTCACCGTCGACGCCGACGGCATCTTGAGCGTGGCTGCGCGCGAGGAATACACAGGAAAAGAAGCCTCCATCCGGGTCAAGCCGAGCTACGGCCTGACCGACGACGAAGTCGAACGCATGATTCGCGACTCGTTCGACCACGCGGACGACGACATGGGCGCGCGCTTGCTCACGGTCGAGCGCGTGGAGGCGGATCGCATTCTGAGCGCGACGCGCGCGGCGCTGGTGGCATCGGCTGACTTGCTGATTGAAGGCGAACGGGAAGCCATCGTGGGCGGCATCGCGAGCCTGGAATCGGCCAAGTCCGGCACCAACCACCTGGCTATTCGCGGCGCCATCCAAGCGCTCGACGAGGTCAGCAAGGAATTCGCACGGCGCCGGATGAACGCGGCGCTCGACCAAAACGTGCGTGGGCAGGCGCTCAACATGGTGGAGAAGAAGGTGACCTCCAAATGACAGCGCGGATTCGCTTCGAACCGGATGGAATTGAAGCCGAGGTTCCCGTCGGGACCACAATTCGTGACGCCGCGGAAGGCGTCGGGGCCCATCTTGGCTCGGCCTGCGGTGGCGTGTGCGCTTGTTCGAGCTGCCACGTCTACGTCAAGAAAGGGTTGGAGGACATCTCACCGCTTGAGTTGAGCGAAGAGGATCGCCTCGACGGCGCATTCGACGTGCGGCCGAACTCGCGCCTCGGGTGCCAGTCGCATGTGCTCAAGGATCGCCTGTACGTGGTCGAAATCACCCGCGAGAGCAGGGACGCCTATCTCGACGAGCATCCCGACGAGCGCCCAAAGTAGCGGGCGACGCGCGGGGTGGGCTATTCCTTGTCGCGCCGCTGACGAGATCTGTGTTCGTCGAGCTTGCGCGACGCGATCTCAAGCAACGTCGCCACGCCGGTCTGCACGACCCGTTCGAATTCCTTGGCGGTGTCGGCGGGATCTTTGGTCCCGGAGAAAAGCCGCTCTTTCCAGGCCGCGCGCGCGGCACGTCTTTGTTCTCGTTCGCGCAGCCGTTCTTCTTTCCGCCGTCGCCTCGACAGCTTGTCGTGCGGAGCCAGGACGTGGCGCAGGCGCAAAGTCAAAAGGATGGCGCTGCCGAGCAGCGGCCACTTGAACCACACGCCGGCAAAGAAACGCGTGTCGATATAGTAGAAAACGCCATTCATGATCACGTGACTGAGCAAAGAGGCCCCGAAACGCTTGAGCTGTATGGCGCGTTCTTCGGCGATTTCCTTGGCCTCGTCTTGGCGGGAGAGCTTGCCGACGCGGGTTTGGGCCAGTTCGGCGGTGGCGCGTTCGAGCGACTCGCGGTCGATGCCGACCTCGTCGGCGATGGCCACGAGATCATCGTGCCCCAGATGGTCCGCGCGCTCGGCCTGTTTGTCGAGCGCGCGCCGAATGATCTCGTTGACCTCGGCTTGCGAGTAGGTTGGCTTCGCGTTGCTCATTCAGCGCCCCGGAATGACATGACCGGAATCCTACTCCAGGGCATGCCTTGGGTGAGTGTGACGAAGTAACAATTCTGCGCACCGAGGGGAAGGAATATTTTCGATGACCGGAGTGTTCCTATGCTCATGAGGGTGCACTGGCTTCGCCCCGCGTTGCTCGCAGCGGCTTTTCTTTTGGTGGGCTGCGATCATGTCACCAAGCGCGTAGCCAAGGCAGAGCTCGAAAACGGGCCGCCGCATACCCTTGCCGCCGGGATCTTGGAGCTCAACTACACTGAGAACACGGACTCGGGCTTTGGGCTCTTGCGCTGGGTATCGCCGGCGATTCGGACGCCACTCTTGACCGCTGTGCAACTTGTGGGTGGGCTGGCGTTTCTCGTACTTTGCCTCAGGCGGCGCTTGCCCACGCCAGCTCGGTTTGCGTTCTTGCTGCTCGCCGGAGGGGCACTTGGCAATGGTCTCGATCGTTTGACCCACCGCCATGTGGTCGATTTCATCCACCTGACCCACTGGCCGGTCTTCAACGTGGCGGATATCTACATCACGGTCGGCGCCATGCTGCTGATGCTGGCGGCGCGGAGCGCGAACGCGTGGTCGCTGCTACAGGCGCGTGACTAGCTCCGGGTTCTTGGCGGAGATTTCGGCAAGGATTGTATCGACACCAACACCGAGCGCCCGCTCGCGAATTTGTGCTTCGACACCGACAAGCAATAGCAGCGCTACTTTGCCGTGTGGCGTTTCGAGCAACTGGATCGCGGGATCCATCGTGACCAGCAAGGCGTTGATGGACGTTTCCTTCTGGCCATCGACGGGGCCGGTCTTGATGGTGTGCCCGGGCGCGAAGTCTTCGCCTTTGTACGCGGCCTTGGCCAAGCTGACCATGACCTCGACGGGCCACAGGGGTGGTGTGCCGGAGGGATTCTTGGCGATGCGAAAGGTGAACTCGTAGCCAAAACCGCTAAAGTCGCCCTCGGATTCCTTGGCATAGAGATCGGACATGCCGAAACTGACGAAGTGCCAGAACGGTCCGGGATCGTAGATGGCGACTGCCTCCAGTGGGTTTTCAGGCGGATTTCTGCGTTCATGCATGCGGTGCACGCCACTATGTTCCCACCACTTGGGTGGGCGGCCGGGGTACAGACTCGCGAAGGCGTGCTCCAGGGCATCCCAGCCTGGCGCAGGTGGCAGCGGGCCCTCGGGTGGCTGCTGCCTGTCGTTCTTCTTCTTGAGGATCCGGAACATGTATCGACTCCATGAATTCATCCAGCGGCGCCTCAATCCAATTGGTCCCGACTGCGCGAATCCATCATCAAGTATAGGCCATAGCGGGTGGCGTGAGCGGGCGCGGATGAATGTGTTCTCGTGGAGAACCAATGGGGCTCTATCAGCAGGAATCTGGACCTGGCCGTGGCTCAGGGCACAGGCCCCGCGGTGCCGGTACGAAGCGGAAATCTCGCCCGGGCAGTTGAGCTGACCCGCGGTCCGGCAGGCACAACGGTTCATCTGACAATTGTCCCGGCCGGAAAAGACGAATCACACGCCCGCGTCGTCAGTCTCGATCGCCCCGACTTGGATTGAGAGACCGGACACGCGATTTTTCGCCAAGACCACGCTATCCACCGCGCAGGATTTTCGAGGTATGACTATGGCGCCCCGTGAAACCGCGATGACTGGCTTTGGCGATTTTGCGACGGTTGCTTTTGTACTCGCTGAACTCCAGAATGCGCAAGCGATGGGCTTCTGGTTTCTGCGAGCGTGAGCAAATGATGACTTTGAATTGGGTTTCGCGAATTGGCAGGTTGGCTGTGGCGGCGGCGTTGCTTGCAGGCATCTGCGCGTACGGGATTGGGGATGTCGCGCGCGCCGGCGAGGAGGAAGATCCCACGCCGGCCAGGGCTCGACCCCGAACCGAGTTGCTGACCCTGGTTGACACCATCGACGTCAACAGATGGCGACCCGACACGTTCACTGTCAGTCCGGACGGCATGAGGATGGCGCACGCCGTGCTTGACAGTCAGGGCAGGGGGCACGTCGTCATCGACGGTAGGGCTGGGACGAACTATGCGGGCCTGTTTGGGAAACCGGTGTTTAGCGCTGATAGCAGGCGCGTGGCGTATCTCGCCATGAACACGCAGAACCTTTGGTTTGTGGTGGCGGACGGCGTGGAAAATCGCAACAGGTACCCGTCGGTGAAGGGCCATTCAGCGGTGTCTCCTGACTTGCTCTTCAGTCTTGATGGACGCAGGCTCGCCTACGTGGTCTTTGCCGATATCGCGGGCGCGGAAAAGCAGTTCGTTGTCGTTGACCGCGAGATAGGCAGCAAGTACGACGAGATTGCTGGGCTGGCCATTTCTCCCGATGGAGAAAGGCTGGCCTACGCTGCCCGGACCGGAAATCAGTGGGCCGTTGTGGTGGATGGCAGGGAAGGACCCAGGCATGAGGGCGTGCTCAGTAGAACCCCGGTCTTTAGCCCGAATGGTCGTCACGTCGCCTACGGCGGCAGAGAAGGGAGGCGCTTTTTCGTGGTCGTGGATGGAAAGCGCGGCCGTGACTACGACGACCTTGGCGGAGCGATCCTCTTCAGTCCCAACAGCGCGCGAATGGTCTATTCGCCGAGCGTCGGACGGCGACGGGCTGTGGTGGTCAATGAAGAAGAGATCGGGCTCTACGAGCGCGTTGATGACGGCAGCTTTGCTTTCTCGCCGGACGGCAAGCACTTGGCCTACAAAGCCGGGGACGCGAACAGTTGGTTCGTGGTTGTCGATGGAAAAAGGGGCAGAGCCTACGCTGGAGTGGGCCGGCCGGTGTTTACGCCTGACGGCAGCAAAGTTGCGCACTCGGCGTGCGATCGGTGCGGTGGCGGCACAGATCCGGCGATGTTCGTCGTTGTCGATGGACGGCGAATCGGCGCCGCGTATGCCGATATCGCCTACCCCATCCAATTCAGCGCCGATGGCCGCCAGATGGCGTTTGTCGCCAAGCGAGGTGCCGCGCAGTTCGTGGTGGTGGATGAAAGGGAGGA
>Ga0265342_10000310_pt1 | contig 55305 bp, 55 predicted proteins | sample 4CB327metaG_FD_203125 | JGI IMG/M metagenome (GOLD analysis project Ga0265342, IMG submission 203125) | Rhizosphere microbial communities from Carex aquatilis grown in University of Washington, Seatle, WA, United States - 4-CB3-27 metaG | ecosystem: Host-associated > Plants > Roots >... | reverse complement strand
CGGTACAGATGCTGCGGCTGCTCGACCGGGTGAACACCATCGCGACCAGCCACGCGCCCGTGCTGCTGACCGGGGAGAGCGGCACCGGCAAGGAGCTGGTCGCGCGCGCCCTGCACGAGCGCGGGACGCGCCGCGACCGGCCGCTGGTGGTCGTGAACTGCGCCGCCTTCCCGGACACGCTGCTCGAGGCCGAGCTGTTCGGACACGAGCGCGGGGCCTTCACTGGAGCCGTCAAGCGGCGCGACGGCCGCTTCCGCGCCGCGCACACCGGCACGCTGATGCTCGACGAAATCGCCGAGATGTCGCTGCCGGCCCAGGCCAAGCTGCTGCGCGTGTTGCAGGAGGGAACCATCGAGCCGCTCGGCACCAACGAGTCGGTCCGCGTCGACGTGCGGGTGATCTCGGCCACCCACCGCGACCTGAAAGAGCGCATCGCCAGCGGGCAGTTCCGCGAGGATCTGTACTACCGGGTCAACGTTCTCAACGTCGATATCCCGCCGCTCCGCGACCGTAAGGGTGACTTGCCACTGCTGGTACAGTACTTCCTGAAGGCATTCGCGCGGCCCGGCAAGGCGACGACCCTGTCACCGGCGGCGTGGGCGGCCCTGGCGGCATTCCCGTTCCCCGGCAACGTACGGCAGCTCAGCCACGCCATCGAGCACGCCGTGGTTCTCGCGGGGGACGACGATATCGACCTCCGCCACCTGCCGCGCGACATCATCGGCACTCCCCACGACGCCACCCCGATCGAGACCTGCGCGCGTCCGCTTGGGACCGCGCTCAAGGAGTTCGAACGCGACTACTTGCAGCGTGCGCTGGCGCAGGCGTCGGGCAAGCGCACCCTGGCCGCCGAAATCCTCGGTATCTCCCGCAAGAATCTGTGGGAGAAGCTGCGCCTGCACGGCGTCAGCGGCGACTAGGCCCCCGCGTCGAGAGTTTTACTCGTGCGGAGCCATGTGGCTCTCGGGGCTGACGTCGAAGTTCGGAGCGCCGCTGGGCAGCGACATCGGGTTGCGCGTGAGCAGGTCGCCGAACACGCCCAACATCATCACCAAGGCGAAGAGAATCGAGACGACGAAGACCAGCCGATTGGAGCCGTGCGCCTCCGACAGGTGCATGAAGAACAGGACGACCAGCGTCGCCTTGACGGTCGCGATGGTGATCGCGATGGGCAGGTTCCCCGCGCCCAGATCCATGCGGCCTGTCCAGACGGTCAGACCGGTGAAGGCGAGCAGGATGAACCAGATCACGAAGTAGCGGCCCGGACCATGGCCGTGCTCTTCACCGTGAGAGGGAGCAGCTGACTTTGCGACTTTGTTCTCCACGCGGTGGCCTCAGATGAGATAGAGCAGCGGAAACAGGAAGATCCAGACCAGGTCGACGAGGTGCCAGTAGAGGCCGCCGAGCTCGACCGGGACGTAGTACGTCGGCGAGAAGTGGCCCTTGAGCACGCGCGCCAGCACCCAGATGAGGATGCTCATACCGACGATGACGTGGAACGCGTGCAGGCCGGTCGTCAGGAAGTAGACGGTGTAGAACAGGTTGGCGCCCGGTCCGGTCACCTCGTGGAAATGGTAAAACTGCCCGGGTAACGCGCCCTCCTGAAACTTGTGGGAGTACTCGATGCTCTTCACCACGAGGAAGCCGAGCGCAAAGAGGATCGTGAAGACCAGCATCAGGGCGCAGCGCGCGGTCTTCCCCTTCTTGATGAAGTAGTACGCCATCGCCACGGTAAAGCTGCTGGTGATGAGTACGACGGTATTGAGAGCGCCCAGGCCGAGATCGAGCGTGCGCGACGCCTGGTGCCAGGTGTGGTGGTAAAAGTGGCGGTAGACGCTGTAGCCTAGGAAGAGGCCCGCGAAGAGCAGCACCTCAGTGCCGAGGAAGAGCCACATCCCCAGCCGAATGGCGTGGTCCTGCTTCTCGATCGTGTCGAAGTGGTGCGCGAGATGCGGATTGTGAGGATGGTCGGCGGCGGCAGCGTGAGCTTCAGATGACGACATGCTCCACCTCCTCCCCCGGCTCCTGGTACGAGTGCGCGTCGCGGTCGATCACCACGTCGTGGTCGAAGTTCTCCTTCGGCGGCGGTGACCGGGTGTTCCATTCGTACCCGCGCGACCCCCAGGGGTTGTCACCCGCGATGGGGCCCCGAACCAGCGCATAAATCATGTAGACCACGATGATCACGAAGCCGAAGGCCAGCAGCGACGAGCCCGCCGTCGAGGCGACGTTCAGGCTGGTGAAGCGCTCCGGGTAAATGAAGTAGCGGCGGGGCATGCCGGCGTTGCCGACGAGGAACTGCGGGATGAAGGTGGCGTTGAAGCCGAGGATGATGAAGCTCGCCGCGACCATCCCCCACCCTTCGTGGTAGCAGCGGCCGAACATCTTGGGGAACCAGTAGTGCATGGCGGCGAGGAACGCCATGATGACCGCGCCGACCATGATGAAGTGAAAGTGCGCCACCACGAAGTACGTATCGTGCCAGTGCACGTCGAGCGACACCGTCGCGACCGCGATGCCGGTCATGCCGCCGAACACGATGAAGAACAGAAAGCCGCACGCGTAGAGCATCGGCGTCTTGACCGCGATCGAGCCCTTGTACAGCGTCGCGACCCAGTTGAAGACCTTGATGGCGGTGAACACACCGACGAGCATCGAGATCGCCGCGAAGGCACCGTTGTCGAGCACCGACTGCCCCGACACGAACATATGGTGGCCCCAGGCGAAGAAGCCGACGAACGCGATGCCCAGCGACGAGTACGCGATCATCTTGTAACCGAAGATGTTCTTGCGCGAAAACGCGCCGATCACCTCGCTGATCACGCCCATCGCCGGAAGCACCATGATGTAGACCGCCGGGTGCGAGTAGAACCAGAACATGTGCTGGAACAGCACTGGATCGCCGCCGCGGCCGGGGTCGAACAGACCAAAGTGCCCGACCTTCTCGATGCCGACCAGCATGACGGTGAGGCCGATCACCGGCGTCGCCAGCACCTGGATGATGCTGGTGGCGTAGATCGCCCAGACGAACAGCGGGATGCGCATCCAGCCCATGCCGGGCGCGCGCAGCGTATGGATGGTGACGATGAAGTTCAGGCCGGTGACGATGGACGAGAACCCCATGATGAACACGCCCAGCAACACCGGGAACAGCGTCGTCGGCGTCGAGGTGCTGTAAGGCGCGTAGAACGTCCAGCCCGTGTCGGTGCCGCCCATGACCATTCCGCAGGCAGCCAGCGTCGCGCCTCCCCAGTAAAGATAGAGCGAGAGCAAGTTCAGCTTGGGGAACGCGACGTCCTTCGCTCCCAGCATGAGCGGCAGCAGGAAGTTGCCGAACACGCCCGGGATCGCCGGGATCATGAACATGAAGATCATGACCACGCCGTGCAGCGTGAACATGCGGTTGTAGGTGTTGGCGCCCATGATGGTCGGCTCGGGCGTCAGGTGCTCGATGCGCAGCAACATCGCGAAGATGCCGCCGAGCAGAAACGCGACCAGGACCGACGCGAAGTACATGATGCCGATCCGCTTGTGATCGATCGTGGTGAGCCACGACCAGACGCCCCGATCGGCGTTCAGGTAGTGCACCGCGGGAAAGACTGGTTGCTTATCGTCGGACTGGCTCATAGACCGCTTCCTTCGACGGGACGTTCTGCACGTTCTCGCTGCGCAGCGACTTGATGAACTCCACCAGCGCAGCGGCCTCGGGCGCAGAGAGCCGCCCCTTGTATGTCGGCATGACCGGCTTGTATCCGCGGACAATCTTGCCGCGCGGGTCGATCATCGAATCGGTCAGGTAGGCCTCGTCGGCGACAATCTGCTGGCCGTTCTCGAGCGTCTCGCGCCGGTGATAGAGGTCGAGCCAGGTCGGGCCGATGTGCGGCTCGCCGTCGAGCGAGTGGCACTTGACGCAACCCTGGGCCATCGCGACCCGCTTACCGTACTCCACGATGCTGCCGCGGAAGTCGCCGCCGTCGTCGCCGCCGGTGTCGACCCGCTTCGAGAGGCCCGCCTTCTGCGCGGCGAGCCAGCTGTCGAACTCCGCCGGCGCCATGACCACGACCTCGCCCCACATCTGCGAGTGCCAGGTGCCGCAGTACTCGGCGCACAGGATCTGGTAGCGGCCGGGCTTGGTCGCTTCGAACCAGGTCTCGGTGTAGCGGCCGGGCAGCACGTCCTGCTTGATGCGGAAGTCGGGCACGTAGAACGAGTGGATCACGTCGCGGCTGGTCATGAGCAACCGCACGGGGCGGTTCGCCGGAACGTGGATCGTGCCGATCGCGTTCGGGCCGTCGGGATAGGAGAACTTCCACATCCACTTCTTGCCCATCACGTACACGTCCATCGCGTTGGACGGCGGCGACGTGTACCAGATGTAGTCCTTGTAGCCCTGCACGAACCAGAGCAGGAAGAAGAACAACGGCACGCCGATGACGACGATCTCGAAGCGGATGCTCGGGATGACCATCGGCGTCGACTGGTTCGGACGCCGCTCGCGGTACTTGAAGAAGAACGCGAACGCCATCAGGCCCACGACGACCGAGATCAACATCGTCACGGTGATTACGAAGTAGTGAAGGTGGTCGACGCTGGTCGCAAAGGTCGAGGCCTGCTCTGGCAACCAGAGCATCCGTCGCATGAGATCGTTCATCGCGCGACCTCCTGCGGTTTCAAACTGTTTCGCGCGGCCTGCGCTCTCTGCCTCTGTCGCTTCATCGCCAACTCTTTCCGCCACAGGATCGTCAGCAGGCCGGCGAGCGCGAGGAACACCATCAGCGCGCCGCCCCGGACGAAGGCGAAGACGTAGGGCGCGTACTTCCGATTGACCGGGTCATACCGGTAGCAGGACAGCAGCACCTTGTCGAACGAGGTCCCCACGCGGCCGCCGCTCGCGTCGACCAGCGACAGCCTCACGTCGCGGGCGAGGAAGTCGACACCATAGAGGTAGCGCGAGATCACGCCGTCGGGCGTCAGCACGAACGCCACCGCCGAGTGCGCGAACTGGCGGCTCTGCTCATCGTACTTGTAGCGAAAGCCCACGGCGCGGGCCATCGCACGAGCCGCCTCGGGGTCGCCACCCAGGCTGCTCGAGGTAATAAGGAACGGCCAGTCCTCGGCGTGCGCAGGCCCGCCGGCCGCGCCGGACGTCAACGTGGCGAGGATCCGCTTCTGTTGATCGCCGGCGAGCTTGGCGTCTTCGTCGGGGTCGATGCTGATCGAAACCGCAGTGTAGTCGCGGCCCAGGGTCAGGCCGCCCGCCTTCAGCGCCTTGGCCAGCCCGTCGAGCACCAGCCCACACAGCATCGGGCAGCGGTGGTAGCCGAGCGTGACAACCAGCGGACGGCCCTGGTGAAGCAGATCATCGAACGCAACCTGGTGCCCCACCGTATCGCGGAACGCGAGGCCCGTGGGCACGCGATCGCCCAGATGCTCGACGACGTCGATGTCGACCAGCGCCGCCAGCGGCTGCTCGCTCCCCTGCGGGAAGACGACCTTGTCGCTCTTGTCGGCGGCCGATGCCGCGCGCGCCCCGAGCGCGAGTGTCGCCACAGCGACAGCGAAGCCGACCCGCTTCATCTGGCTGGTCATCGTGTGTGCTCCGGCGGCATCGTGTCGGGCGCGGGCGGGGGCGGCACCGCGCCGGCCACGATCTCGTCCATCGCGCGATCGATCGGCATGTGGGCGATGCCCCGCACACGATCGACCCAGCCGTACTGAGTCAACCACTGGGCGCGCTCGGCCTTCCATTTCTCCAGGCGCTGATCACCCTCGAATGGAACCTGGTCGACGATGCCGATCTCGGCGTTGCCGAGCTCGGTGGGCGCCTTCCACTCCGTGCGCGGGCCGAGCGCCGCGCGCTCGCTGTGCAGGATGCTCGCCGCCCACCAGGACGCGAGCGCGAAGATGATCAAGGAGACAACGCCGACGGCGACGACCTTCTTGAAGTCGATCTTGTCCTGTTGGGCTTCGCCGCTCGAAGAGTGCTCGTCGTGGCTGCTCATGGCTGCCTATACCCCAACGAATCGGCCAGGTAAGGATCCTTCACCGGGATTGCGAACCGACCGCGCATCCGCCAGACGGTGAACGACACCGACAGCAGGCCAACGCCCAGGAACGCGGTGATCGTTGTCCAGTGGAAGCCCAGGCTGTCGGGCGACAGCGTCGGCAGGATCAGCCAGTACACGTCGACGAAGTGGACCACCAGGATCCAGACCGCCACCACCGCCAGCTTGGCGCGGTTCCGCTTGAGCGAGCGCGACAGGAGCGCTCCGAACGGAATCAGGAAGTGGCCGAGGATCAGCACCCAGCCCACCACCGCCCACTCGCCCTTGAGGCGCGGGAGGAAGAACTGGATCTCTTCCGGCAGGCTCGCGATCCAGATCAGCATGAACTGCGAGAATGCGACGTACGCCCAGAAAGACACGAACGACAACATCAGCTTCCCAATGTTGTGGATGTGCTCGATGCTGACGTAGGCGCCGAACTCGTTCGTTCCCCGCGCCCGGTGGGCGGCGATGGCCAGGATGGCGAACACGCTGACAAAGCTGCCGGCAAAGAAGTAGACGCCGAAGATCGTCGAGTACCAGAGCGGGTTCAGGCTCATCAGCCAGTCGAACGCCGCGAAGGTGAACACCAGCGACATCAGCGGCAGCATGCCGGTCCCGAACACCCGCTGGCGTCGGGTCAGGTCGACCCCGCCCACCTCGTCCTGCTTGGTCGACAGGCGGAACAGGCGGCCGGCGACCAGCGCGAACATCAGGAAGTAGAAGATCGTGCGAACCAGGAAGAACGACTGGTTCAGGTACGGCTTCTTGTGCGCGAGCAGCTTGAGCACGTCGCGCGGCAGCGTCGACGGCGGATCGACCCAGGAGTACAGGTGCTTGAGCCCGAGGAGGATCGGAATGAACAGGAGGGCGAAGAGCAGTACGCTGGTCGCCATCGCTTCGAGCGGGCGGCGAATCACCACGACCCACTTGGCGCCGAAGGCGTGGAAGATCATCAGCAGGATCACGGCCGACATGCTGATGCCGCCCCAGTAGAGCCAAGCGACCAGGTACGAGAACATCGTATGCCGCGGATCAATCGCCAGGCCGCCGAACGTGGCGGCCAGCATGACCAGACCGCCGACCGCGCCTCCCATGACCAGACCGCGCCCACCCTGGTAGCGGTCCGGCAGGGTTACCTCACGCGCGCTCACGGAGCCTCCTTGTGTTCGGTCGCGCCGCCGTGCGCGGGCGCCGGCATCGGCGCAACGGCCGGCATCGACTCCAGGCGCGCCCGATCGGCGGGCGGAATGTGATCCAGCGTCACCGACTGGCTCAGCTGCAGCGCACGCACGTAGGCGACCACCGCCCAGCGTTCCTCGATCGTCATCTCGGCGGCGTACGAAGCCATCAGCCCAAAGCCCTTGGTGACCACTTCGAAGATGTAGCCCGGCGGGCGGTCGCTGTACTTGTGCAGCGACGGCGGCGGGCGCAGCGACATCTGGGTGGCCACGATGCTGTTGCCGTCGCCGACCGGTCCGTGGCAGGTCGCGCAGGTGATGTCGAAGCGCTTGCGCCCGAGGTCGAGCAACTGGCGGGTCACCGGCAGCGGAATCGCCTTGGCGTACGACGGCACGCGCTCGCCATTGGCGGCGATCTGGCCGGTCTCGCCCTCGTGGCCCGTGGTGAGCACGGCGTTCATGACGATCCGCTCGCGCGGGACCGTCCCCTCGGGCGGAGCGCGCATCGACAGGCCATCGTCGAAGAAGACGCTTTCCTTGTAAACGTGAACGCGGGGCTGGCGATCGGCGATCGGGTCGAGGATGTTCTCGTCGCACGCGACCGCCGACAGCAGTGGCAGCACGCCGGCGAGCGCGAGCACAACGAGCCGACCACGAGACGTCGCGGTCATCGCTCCGACTCCGCGACGGTCTGAATCTCGACGGCGCCGGCGCCCTTCACATCCGCCTCGACCTTCTCGACGCTGCCGCCCGCGGGCACCTCGACCGACAGGAAGAACCCGTCGATCGACGCGCGCGTGAAGAACTCCGCCTCGAAGATGGGGTGGTAAGGCTTGGGCAGACCCGCGAGCGCAAAGAAGCCGAAAAACGAGGTGGTGCCGCCCAGCAGCACGGCGAGCTCGAAGGTGATCGGAAGGTTGGTCGGCGGGCTGTGCGGCGGCCGGTTCGCGACGTTGATCGGAAAGTCGATGACGTTCATGTAGTAGATCATCGCGTAGGCGATGCAGGCGCCCGCGATCGCGCCCAGCAACACCAGCGTCGGAATCTTCGGTCGCCCGAGGCCCAGCGCGTCCTCCAGCCCGTGCAACGGATAAGGCGTGTGCGTGTCGACTCCCTTGTTCCCGGCCTCGCGGACCTTGCGCGTCCCCGCTAGCAGCGCGTCCGCGGTCGCGAACTGGCCGATGACGAAGCGCCGCGGAACGAAACCGCTGCCGTGTTCGCCGCCGCCGCTCACGCGTGATTCTCCCCGCCCGCGCCGTGGCCAGCGTGCTCGAGCTCATGGCGCAGTTCCTTGACCTCGGTGACCGCCACCGCGGGCACGAACTTGAGGAACAGCAAGAACAGCGTCGAGAACAGGCCGATGGTGCCGATGAACAGACTGATGTCGACCCAGGTCGGTGCGTAGTTCTCCCACTTCGACGGCAGGAAGTCGCGGTGGAGCGAAGTCACGATGATGTTGAATCGCTCGCACCACATGCCCACGTTGATCAGGATCGCGGCGATCCAGACCACCGGCAGGTTGGTGCGGCCGCGCTTGGTCCAGAAGATCTGGGGCACGACGCAGTTGCAAAATACCATCAGCCAATAGATGCGCGACATCGGCCCGCGCTGGCGCACCAGGAAGAACTGCGCAAATTCGTAGGGGTCACCGCTGTACCAGGCGATGAAGTGCTCCATCACGTAGCCGTAGGTGACGATCATGCCGGTGGCGAGCATCACCTTGCACATCATCTCGATGTGCTTGGCGGTGACCACGTGCTTGAGGCCGAGGAACTCGCGCGCCGGGATTATCCAGGTCACGACCATCGCGAAGCCCGAGAACACGGCGCCTGCGACGAAGTACGGCGGGAAGATTGTCGTGTGCCAGCCCGGCAGCACCGACGTCGCGAAGTCGAAGGACACGATGGTGTGCACCGAGAGCACGAGAGGCGTCGACAGGCCGGCCAGCAGCACGTACGACCACTTGTACTCGGCCCAGTGACGCCCCGACCCGCGCCAGCCGAGCGCGAAGATGCCGTAGATGAAGCGCTTGGTCGGGCTCTTCGACGAGTCACGCAGCGCCGCCAGGTCGGGCACCAGGCCCAGGAACCAGAACAGCAGCGAGATCGTGAAATAGGTCGAGACGGCGAACACGTCCCAGGTCAGCGGACTCTTGAACTGCGGCCAGATGCCCTGGACGCTCGGGTACGGCATCAACCAGTACGCCGCGAACCAGGGACGGCCGGTGTGCAGCAGCGGGAACAGCAGCGCGCAGATGACCGCGAACAGCGTCATCGCCTCGGCGAAGCGGTTGATCGACGTGCGCCACTTTTGCTGCAGCAGCAGCAAGATCGCCGAGATCAGCGTGCCGGCGTGGCCGATACCGATCCACCACACGAAGTTGATGATGCCGAAGGCCCAGCCGACGGGGATGTTGTTACCCCACGACCCGATGCCTTTGTAGAGCGTGTAAGAGATCGAGATGACCAGCAGGCCCAGCGCCGACAGCGCGATGCCGAACAGGGCCCACCAGCCCTTGCCCGCGCCGCGCCAGACGTGCTCGAGCAGGCTGTCGTTGATGGTCTGGTCGGTCTGCTTGCCCTCGATGAGGGGCCGCGGATCCAACGGATCGGACGAGATGACGGGATGAGGCGCGGCCATGCTAATCGAGCCTCACGAGCTCGGGGTTGGGGTTCCGCACGCGCGCCAGGTACGCGGTCCGAGGCCGCGTGCCGATCTCGTGCAGCAGATCGTAGCGCCTCCCGTCGGCGTGCAGCTTCGACACGCGCGAATTCGGGTCGTTGAGCGAGCCGAAGGTGATCGCCTGCGATGGGCAGCCCTGCTCGCACGCGGTCTGCAGCTCGCCGTCCTTCATCACGCGCTTCTCGATGCGCGTGTCGATGCGCTTACGCTCGATGCGCTGCACGCAGTACGTGCACTTCTCCATCAGACCGCGGCTGCGCACGGTGACGTCGGGGTTCATCCCCATCATCCGCGCGCCGCTGACCTCGCCGTTGTACTCGAGGAAGTTGAAGCGCCGCACCTTGTACGGGCAGTTGTTGCTGCAGTAACGCGTGCCGATGCAGCGGTTGTAGACCATCTCGTTCAGGCCCTCGTCGCTGTGCACGGTGGCGTTGACCGGGCAGACGTACTCGCACGGCGCGGTCTCGCAGTGCACGCACCCGAGCGGCTGGGTGATCACCTCGGGCTCCTCTACGGTGCCCGTGAAGTAGCGATCGATGCGGATCCACTGCATCTCACGGCCTCGGATGACCTGCTCCTTGCCGACGACCGGAATGTTGTTCTCCGACTGGCAGGCGACCACGCACGCGCTGCAGCCGGTGCACTTGTTGAGATCGATCGCCATGCCCCACTTGTACGTTTCCTTGCTGTAGTCGTGAGGCGTGTGGACCGTAGGCACCATCCCGCGGCGCTCTTCGATCTCCTGGTTGAACTCCGAGTGCTCATTGAGCACGTTCGCCAGCGTGGTCGCGACCGCCGGCTCAGGCGTCTTCCGTCCGTCGGGCGCCATGCTCCAGTGGTCCTGGGTGATGCCGAACTTGTAGCTGCCGCCGGTCTTCACCACCGTGGCGCCACCGCCGAACCAGAAGGCCTCGCCGGTGCGGATGGCGCCGGCGTTGAAGCCGACGCCCTTGGCAATGCGCTCGGCGCCCGAGCGGCCGTAACCGAGCGGCAGCGTGATCGCATCGTCGGCGTGGCCGGGCTGGATCATCACCGGTGCTTCGATCATCTGCTGCCGGTAGGTGATCTCGACCAGGTCGCCGGTCGCGACGCCCAGCTTCTCGGCCGTCTTCTGCGATACCAACACCGCGTTGTCCCAGGTCAGCTTGGTGATCGGGTGAGGCAGCTCCTGCAGCCAGGCATTGTTCGCGAAGCGGCCGTCGTACACCTTGGGGTCGGCGGCGAACGCGACCTCGATCCCGCTCCCGCTGTCGGCCTTGCGAGCCAGCAGGGGAGCCACCGCGCCCGCGAGCGCCGCGCCGTCGATGGCAACGTCGGTCTCGGGCTTGACGCCGGTGTCGGGGATGACGCCGTCGGCGAGCCACTTTTCCCAGATGTTGTCGAAGAAATCGAGCCCCGAGCCGAAGCGCGGCGACTGCGACTGCCAGTAGCTGCGAACGATCTGGTGCGCGCCCTTCTCGGCCTCGCCCAGGAACGCCGCCAGCACCTCGACCTCGGTGAAGCCGCCCCAGATCGGAGCGATCAGCGGCTGGCGGATCGAGACCGTTCCATCCATCGCGCGGGAGTCGCCCCACGACTCGAGCTCGTGGGCCGCCGGCACCAGCGTGTTGCACACCGCGGAGGTCTCGTCCTCGTAGAGCGTGTGGTAGATGGTCGTCGGAACTTTGGGCAGGAGGTCCGCGAGCTTGAAGTCGGCCGGCGCGGTGTAGACCGGGTTGCGCGCCGTGATCACCAGGGTGTCGACCTTGCCGGCGGCGATATCGTTGCGCAGCGCCCACAGGCCCGACGGACCGCTGGGGCCTTCGAGCAACACCGGTGGGTTCCAGGTCACCGTGGTGCCAACGTTGCCGAGCGCACTGTTGAGCGCGTTCACCAGCGCGTGCACGGCGGCGGGCTGGCGGCGCCCGGCGATGACCAGGCACTTGCCGCGGTTCTTCTCGAGGTCGCGCGCGACGGCCGAGAGCCAGCGCGCGTCCCAGGTCGCGGCGGGCGGCTGCCGGACCGCGGCCGCCAGCGGGCCGAGCAGCTCGAAGCCGGGGCGTGTCGACAGCTCGCGGGCGAGCGCGGCGGCGAAGCCGGCGACCTCGGAGCCCCGCAGGCGCATGCGGTGATCCGCCGACGCGCCGGTGACGGTCATCGCCGGCTCGACCACGTAGAGGCGGTTCATGTTCGAGCCGGGATCGCGCCGGGCGGAGAACGCACGCGAGAGCCGCAGCTGCTCGGGCCCCTCGCCGATGAAATCGGAGTCGAGCGACAGGATCACCGATGCCGCCGAAAGATTGTGGCGCGCCTCGAGCGGGCGGCCGAACGACAGCCGCGCGCCCTGCTCCGCTCCGTCGCCGACGACCGACGAGTAGCTCACGAACTCAGCTTTGGGGAACTTGCCGCGGATACGGTTGCGCAGGTCGGCGACGACCGGCGAGGCCGTCGGCTCGCCAAGGAAGCGCAGCGACGCGCCTCCGCTGGCGGCCAGCCGCGGCGCCAGCGCGTCGATGTCGGCCAGGAAGCTCTTCCAGGCGACCGGCAGCCCCTTGCGGGACAGCTGGCGAGCGCGGTCATCATCGTATAGGCCCAGAATCAGTCCCTGATCCAGCGCGGTCGCGGCGCCCAGGCTTCCCGAGTGCGTCGGGTTGCCTTCGATCTTGGTCGGTCGCCCCTCGTGGCTCTCGACCAGCAGGCCGATGCCGTAACCTTCGAAGGAGACGTTGGTCGCGAAGTGCAGCGCGTTCCCGGGGGTGACCTCCTCGGGCCGCCGCACGAACGGAATGATCTTGTCGGGCGGCTTGCGGCACGCGATCCCGGCCAGCGCGGTCGACGCGCCCATCAGCTGAATGAAGCCGCGCCGGCTCACGGCATCGGTCATCTCGGATGCGCCAGCCGGAAACTCGCGCTTCGCGGCTGCCGCCAGCTCGGGCGATCCCTCGCGCTCCTCGATGCTCCGCCAGGAGCGTTGCGCGGAGGGCGGACTCGTATCGCTGACAATCGGAAGCGATCGCGAGCGCTTCTCGCTCTCGCGCGCTTGCTTCGCGGCCTCTTTACTTTCGTCGCAACTCATCGGTGGCACGTGGTGCAGCTGGTGCGGGTATGAACGTCGTTGCGCTCGGCGAGCGCGCGCCCGGTCTCGACCGGGTCACCTTCCGGCTTCCAGGTCATGTTGGTGATCTCCTCGATGGGCCGCAGGTTCTTCTCTGGATGTCGGTGACAATCCAGACACCAGCTCATCGTAAGCGGTGTTGCTTTCTCGACAGCCGCCATCTGGTCGACGCGGCCATGGCAACTCACGCAACCAACGCCTTTGTTGACGTGGATTGCGTGATTGAAGTAGACGAAATCCGGCACACGGTAAACGCGCCGCCACTCGAGCGGCTTGTTCTCGAAGAAGCTTTTCCGCACCGGCTCGAGAAGCGGGCTCTTGTTCCACACTTGCGAGTGGCAGTTGAGACAGAGCGACGTCGGCGGGATGCTGGCGTTCGGCGATCGATCGACGGTGTTGTGGCAGTAGCGGCAGTCGATCCCCTCGTCGCGCGTATGGTGCCGGTGATCGAACTGCAGCGGCTGCTCGATCGGGTCCTCCATCATGCGCGCGTACGGCGTGCGCACGTAGATCAGCAGGCCGCCGATCGATCCCAGACCCCCCGCGGCCAGGACGAACAACGTGACCTGCGCGAGCGTATTGTGTCTAGGTCTAAACAGTAGGCTCATGCCGTAGCTGGCGCAGCATATAGGCGCAGGTTCGCATTGCCGTCAAGTAGACTGTTTGCCGTTCCAAGAATTCCCACTCGCCCGTACATCATGGTTCGTAGTCGTTACATAAGCGATGTTTCACGCGCCACCGCACATCGAAGAATTTTTAGAAAAACTAGAGTTTCCAATCACCGAACCAGGCCGTGTTTGAGGAGCCAGGTCGACAGCATCCGCGCGCGCCAGAGGGGCGCCCAGGGGAAGCGCGGGCCCAGGCGTTCGGTGAGCTCGCCAACTGTGATGCGGTCCGCGCCTTCCCGATCCCCGCACAGGGCGAGCGCCGCGATGACGTCCTCCCCCGAAAAGACGTTCTTCAACTCGGGATAGATGATGTAGCCGTTCTGGGCCGAGCAGAGAGCGCGCGCGACCTCGGTGCGAGCGATCCGGCGGTCGGGCGCGATCGGCTCGGTTGGATAGTGCGAGAAGATCTCGCCAAAGCTCATGGCGAGGGGCGGCCGGCCGGCGGGCGCCACCCGCGAAGCGCCTCCCGCGGGCCGAGGCACCGCCATGAGCCGCCGCCAGACCGCTTCATAGGCGGCGACGACCACGCGCCAGTCGAAGCACGCCCGCGCGTGCGCGAGCGCCCTGCGCGACATATCGGCGCGCAGGCGGTCGTCGGCCGCCAGGACCACGATCGCGTCCTCGAGCTCGCCGAGATCGACCTCGACGCTCTGGCCGAGCAGCAGGTGCAGCGGGCGCTCGTAGAGCAGCGGCCCCAGCTCGGAGAGAAACGACTGGTCGGGATTCCAGCGGGTCTTCACGCGGATGCCGACGCCGGCGACGACGGTGTCCTTGTATCCGTCGAAGTCCGAGACGATCGGCGGCAAGCCGGCCGCCATCGCCTCGACCACCGAGATGCCAAAGGTCTCCTGCAGGTTGTCGCAGGGTGAGACGAAGATGTCGGCGGCGGCCAGCAGATGGCGCTTGTCGGCCTCGTCGAAGTCGACACACAAGGTGAGTGCGTCAGCCACACCGAACGCCTGCGCCCAGAGCTGCAGCATCTCCGGGGTCTTGGTCCCCTGGCGCGCCCCCGCCAGCAGCAACCGCAGCGGCCGCGCCCCGGCAGGCTGGCGCGCGCGCGCCCGCGCGAAGACCTGCACGAGCGGGAACAGGTCCATCTTGTCGTATTCCGTGAATCGCCCGAGCGCCAGCAGCACGACTGCGTCTTGGGGGATTCCCAGCCGCGCACGCGTCGCCGCGCGATCGCCGACGCGTAGATGATCGACGTCGACGCCGAGCGGGATCACCGGCAGCTCGCAGGCGAGCGCTCGCGCCGCGCCTCCTGCCCCGGCCACGGCGCGCTCGGCGGCGGCGAACGACTTCTCGACCACCAGGCGGCCGGCGGTGCTGGTACAGAAGATGGCGTCGCCTGGGCCCGGCGGATGCAACACGCCGCGCGCGTAGCTGGTCATGAGGCGCGGATAGCTGAGCGAGTGGATCTGCGCCGTGACCGGGATGGTGGCGCGTGCGTAACGATCGCGCAGCCAGACGAGGTCGAACAGCTGCTCGGCGTGGGTCGCGTGGTGCAGGACCGAGATCGCGCCTGCTTCCAGCGTCGCCGGCAGCTCGAGTAGGTTCGGCGTCACCATGCGCTCGGGCGCGAGGTGGCCGGACTCGACGAAGAGCTGGTGCAGGGCCTCGCGATCGGCGGCCTCGCCGACAAAGAAGCAGTAGCGCGAGAAGCTCGCGTGGCGAAAGAGCGCCTTTAGCAGCTCGGTGTTGGCGACCAGGCGGCCAACGAGCGGGCCGGAGGAGGCGACATAGGTGCCGGGGAGAGCGAGAGTGGCGAAGGTCTCCATGGGCCGCGCGCCGGCCGATTGTACGCCCAATAGCCCCTCTCAGAAACGTGGTCGTGGTCGTGGTCGTGTACGTGTTCCTAGACGCGAACGTAGTCGCTGCCGTGTGCCAGCGCGTACGAGCACACGACCACGACAGCGACAAGGTCCAGGACCACGTCCAGGTCCACGTCCACGAGCCCCGCGGTCAGCGCGCTCGAGCGCTCGCCCGGCTGGCCGGCCCCAGATACCGCGGCAACCACGGAAAGAACTCCGTCACCGCGGGCGCCGCGCGCCGGAAGCGCTCGAGCAGGGCCGGCGGCGCCGCGCCTCGCAGCAGGTCGACCCAGGACCGCAGCTCGCGGTGCGCGGTCTCGTCGTCGATGTTCAAGGTGAGGTCACTATCACGGCCCGAGACCAGGTCGCACACCAGCACGCCCAGCGCCGCCTCGGGCAGCGTCGACGCGAGATCGGCGGACAGCCGGCGCGCGTCGTCGATCTCGCCGGCCGCCAGGTGGGCCTGTGCCAGGCGCAGCGCCGCGCGCCCGAGCGGCGGATCGCCGGCGGCGCGCCGGAGCTCGCTGACCGCGACGCGCGCCCGGCCACCGACCAGAGCCGCCTCACCGAGCGCCTCGTGCAGCTCGGCGCTGTCTCCGTGAGCTGCCGCGTGCGCGACCAAGAAATCCTGCACGGCGGCGTCGCCGCCACGCGCGCGGCACAGCAGCAACGCCAGCAGCAGGGCCTCGGGATCGCGCGGCCCGCACGACAGCGCCATGTCGACGCGGCGCCAGGCACCGTTGTTGTCGCCGGTCGCGAGCGCGAGGCGCGCAAGGCCCATGAGCGGTCGCACCGTCGCCAGCTGCAGATCGGACGTCACCTCCGCCAGCTCGCCGCAACGGGCGAAATCGGCCGCGGCCGCCGCGATTTCTCCCGCGAGCTCGCGCAGCTCGCCCCGGCGCAGGAACAGCGCCGCCGACGGATCGACCAGCCCCGCCCAGCTGTCGACGAAGCGCAAGGCCCCCGCGATATCGTCCGCGGGGAACAGACCATCGGCGCAAAGAGCGATGAGCTCGCCGCCGAATGGCTTGCCGACCAGCGCCATCGGCCCGGAGACTTCGAGCACGCCCGCAACCGAGGTGGCTGCCTCCGACCAGAGCGCGCGATCGCCCCAGAAGCGCGCAAGCTCGAGCAGCTTGAACCAGCTGTAGAGATCGCTGCGGTCGTGCTCGAGGCAGCGCAGCAGGAGCTGGGTGTCGCGCGTCTTCTTGTTGCGCGACGCCGCGTGCGCGCGCACGTAACCGAGGTGCTCGACCACGCCCGGCAAATGGCGTAGCCGCCGGCCTTGGGCGGCCAGGCAGGCGCGCACCGAATCCGTCACGTCCTCGTGGATCGGGAACTGGAACCGCACCGAGGGGTGATTGCGAAACAGGCGCAGCACCGAAGCGTCCCGGCGGTGGCCGTGCGGCAGGTGGTTGCGGATCACCACGGTCGCGGCGCCGGCCGCCGGATCGGCGACCAGCGTGCGAATCTGTTCAGCGAGCCCGCGGCTCACGATCTCGTCCGCGTCCAGAAAGAGAATCCAGTCGCCGGTCGCCCCCTCGAGGCCGGCGTTGCGCGCAGCCGAGAAGTCGTCGTCCCACGTGCGGTGAAGCACGCGCGCACCCTCGGCCTCGAGGATTGCGACGGTGCCGTCGCGCGAGCCGGTATCGACCGCGCGCAACTCGGTCCAGAGCCCGCGGACGGCGGTCAGGCAGCGAGGGAGCATCTCGGCCTCGTCCCGCACGATCATGCAGAGCGAGAGCGTGGCCGAGGTGGACATGATCGCGCTATTCGGCGTTGTACGCGCGGTGCGCGCGTTTACCGATTCCGAAAGACGCCAGCGTCGCGGCCAGCTTTGCGTTGGATTTAGCGGCCAACGCCGTGCAACGCTCGACCAGCGGGGCGAGACGTGTGCGGGTCACATCGTCGATCCGCGTGGACGCGGCGGCGGCGGCGGTGATCGCGGCCCCGAGGTGCTCGGCAGCGGTCGCTGCCTCGATGACCTCCTGCGCCTCCAGGCGCACGGCCAGCTCGCGCAACGCCGCTTCGATCGCGTCACCGGGAGCGGGTGCGGCGGGGCCGCGCGCGGGTTTTCCAGCCACTATTTCGCCTGCGGCGGCTGGCCCTGCAGCTGGGCCACGGCCTTAGAGAATGCATCGGCGACCGGGGCGAACACGCGCTCCGCTTCCCGCACCGCAACCGGGTTCTTGGTTCCGCCGGCGGCGATCAAACGATCGGCGACGAAGATATAGATGTCGGAGAGCTGCCGGCAAAGCTCGGGCGCGCGCGAGTGATCCAGCGTGCCCAGCAACTCGGCCACGATGTCGCCGGCGCGGTTGAGCGCCGGGCTGGCCTCGGCCGCGCGCCCGCCCTCGAGTGACACGACGGCGCGCCGCATGTGGCGCAGCGCCGCCTCGAACAGCAGCACCATCAGCCGCTCCTTGGACGCGGTCTCGTTTTGAGTCTGGGCGTACTTGCGAATGGCGAGCATGAGGTCCTTTTCCTAGTCTTGGTCGGTTTAGCCGCTAGAAGAAGACGACGAAGACGACTGCTGGGTCAGAAAGTTGCCGGTGGTCTTGAGCTGGCTGACGATCTGCTCCATGGCCGTGAACTGCGCGGTCAGGTTCGCCTTGAACGCGTCGACGCGGGCCTGCATCTGGTCCGCCTGATTGTCCATCTGCTTGATGCGCGTGCTGAGGGTCTTGCTGCTGTTGGTGAACAGACCGTCGACGACGTTGGTGTAGCGATCCGACAGAGTCTGCATCGCCTGGCCGATACCGCTGGTCGGATCGGAGAAGATCTGGTTGATCGCCTGCGGGTTCGCTGCCAGCGCCGTACCCAGGCGTCCGCTGTCGACGGTCAGCGTGCCGTCCTGGAAGTTGGTCTTGAGCCCGATGTCCGCGAGCGTCCGGATCGTCCCGCTGCCGACGATCGACGTCATCATGTTCTGCATGTCGCTGGTCAGGCTGCGAAGCGTGGAGTTCCCCGCGAGGGTCGCGTCGCGGTCGGTGCCGCTCGTGACCTGGGTCTGCTGCGACGAAATGAAGTTGACGATGTCGTTGTAGGCGTTGACGAAGTTCTGGAGGTTCAGCGCCGTCGTCGCGCTGTCATTGGCGACGGAGAGCGTCTCCGTGGTGTTGGTCTTGCCCTTGAGGGTCAGGGTCGTGCCGGGGATCGCGTCGGCGATCGTGTTGCTCTGGCGGGTGAACTGCAACCCGTCGACGGTGACGAGCGCGTTGGTTGCGCCGCTGCCAACCTGCGCGAAGCCCAGCGACTGCCCCTGCGTGCCGGTCGAGTTCTCCGCGATCTGCAGCGCGGTCGAGTTGTCGGCGCCGGTGAAGCCGGTGTCCAGATCGGTGACCGAGAGAAACTGCTGGCTGCCGTTGTTGAGCACCACCGCGCTCACCGGCGCGCCCAGCCCGCGGATGGCGCCGGCCACGTCGGCCAGGCTCTCGCCGTCGGTGATCGTGATCGGGTCGTAGGTCTTGCCCTGGATGGTCATCGTGAGCGTGCCGCCCTTGACCATGGTGTTGCCGACGGCGTCGGGCGTGAAGCCAGCGGTGCGCGACTGCGCGGCGGTGGCCATCGACTGGACCGAGACCTGGTAGCTGCCCGCCTGCGTCTGCGCGCTCGGCGTCGCCGTGAAGTCGGTGTTGACGGTCGTCGCTTTCGTACCGACCGCGCCGTTCGTCGACAGCGCCTGCGCCGCCGACTGCAGCGCCTGGATCTTGCCAGCCAGCTGGCCGATCACCGAGATCTGCGTCTTGAAATCGGTCTGCTGCGTGCGCAGCGTGTCCAGCGGCTGCTGCTCGATCTTTGTGAGGCCGTCGATGATCGACTGGGTATCGAGGCCCGACGCGAGACCACCAACTTGAAAGAGCGGAGTATCAGCCATGGTTTTTTCCTGCTGCGGCTTTCTGTTGCTACTTAGAAGACCGCCCCGCGACTGTTGAGCCGCGGGGCGGTTCGCCGGTTAGTCATTCTATCGGCCGGCCAGTCTGGGTCTTGAGCCCCACATCGGACCGGCAACACCTACTTCACATCGAGCCGCCGCCGGGGCCACCCCCGGCGGCAGTCAGTTCAAGCGAGGACTTAGCCGAGGAGCTTGAGCGCGACCTGCGGCAACTGGTTGGCCTGCGAGAGGACCGACACACCGGCCTGCATCAGGATCTGGGTGCGGCTCATGTTCGAGGTTTCTTCGGCCACATCGACGTCCATGATGCGGCTCTTGGCGGCCGACAGCGACACCGACGCCTCGGTCGCGACATTGATCACCGTGTTGAAGCGGTTCTGCTGCGCGCCCAGAGTGGCGCGGGTGGACGACACCGACTGCAGCGCCGTGTCGATGGAGCCCAGCGCCCCCTGAGCGCCGGTCAGTGTCGAGAGCGACAGCGCGTTGATGCCCAGCGTGCTGGCGGTGGCGCTCTGGGTGGTGACGACGATCTGGTCGTTGGCCGCCACGTTCCGGATGCCGACCTGGAAGGTCAGAGCCGCCGATGTGTTCAGCAGCGCGACGCCGTTGTACTCGGTCGCGTTGGCGATACGATCGACTTCGCTGATGAGACCGTCGACCTCGTTCTGAATGTAGCCGCGCTCGGTGTTGCTCACACCCGAGGAGGCCGACTGCGAGGCGAGCTCGCGGAGACGGGTCAGGATGTTCTGGGTCTCGTTGAGCGAGCTGTCGGCGGTCTGCACGACGTTGATGGCGTCGTTCGCGTTGCGCACCGACTGGTTGTAGCTGCGAATCTGTGCACCGAGGTTGACGCTGATCGCGAGACCAGCGGCGTCATCCGACGCCTTCGTGATGCGAAAGCCCGACGACAGCTTCGCGAGTGAGCTGTTGAGGTCGTTCTCCGTCCCCATCAGGTTCTTCTGAGCATCGAGAGCGCTGACGTTGGTGCGAATTGACAGTCCCATGAGAAGTTCTCCTTACCTGGCGGCCCCGCAGGGCTATTAAGTGATTGCCGGCTTTTTCTCTTCCGGCCCCGCGGACGCCGCGTCCACGTTCACAGAGTTTTTCGACACGCAAGTTCGGATCGATAAGAGCGCGTTGCTTGTATCCGGGATGACGATCTCCCGAGGGTCACGCACGGCGCGTACGGGCCTCAGGCATCGGGCATCGGGCCTCGGGCCTCAGGCATCGGGCCTCGGGCCTCGGGCCTCGGGCCTCGGGCCGGATCGGATCTGGATCAGATCCGGATCAGATCCAGATCCGAGGCCTGAGGCCTGAGGCCTGAGGCCTGAGGCCTGAGGCCCATTGGGCCGCCTCACGACCGATCCGCGCCGTGCGCTCTAGCCGCTGAGCTTGTTCACGAGCGAGAGGCTGAACGACTGCGCGGCCGCCGTCAGCGTCGCGTTGAGCGCGCTGTTCGCGAGCGCGAGCTGGCTCGACGACTCGATCATGTCTGCCTCGGACTGATTCGCCACGTTCTTCGTTGTCGCGTCGGCTGTCGACTTCGCCAGCGTCTGCGCGGTGGCGAACGCATCGCCCATCGCGCCGACCCGGGACAGCGTCGTGGTGACCTGAGTCGTCGCCGTCGTGAGGTCGGTGAGCGATCCGCGGACCGCGGCGCCGTTGTTGGTCTTGAGCGCGGTCGACAGCGACTGCAGCGTCGCGAAGAGATCAACGCCTCCGCCGACGCCCTTCACCGCGACGTCCGCGCGGACAGACGAATCCTCGAGGACACCCGGCGCGACCTCGACCTGGCGCACAGCCGTATCGCCGCTGTAGTTGCCGGCGGTATCGAACGGCGCGGTCTGATCTTTGTTGCCACCGAAGATGTAGCGGCCGTTGACGTTGGCGTTCATCAGCGTCACCGCCTGCTGCACCAGGCCATCGACCTCGGTGGCCGCCCCTGCGCGGTCGGCGGCCGAGTAGCTGTCGTTGCCCATCTGCACGGCTAGCTCACGCGCGCGCGCGAGCACATCGGTCAGGCTCTGAAGCGCGCTGTCCGCTGAGTCGACCTCGTCGCCCGCGCGGCTGGCGTTCTGGCTGATCGCGTTCATTCGGTCGACGGTCTGCTGCCCGCGCACCATCGCCGCCGCCACCATCGGGTCGTCGCCCGGGTGGACCACACGCATGCCGGTCGAGACCTCCTCCATCGCCGTCTGCGCGCGATCGCGGCTCTTCGCAGCGTTCGCGGCGGCGTTCTGGAAGATCATCTTGTCGGTCACGCGCATGGTTACTGCTCCGTGCTCACTTCAGGCTCATTAACGTATCGAGCATGCTGTCGGCGGTGGTGATCACCTTGCTGACCGCCTCGAACGCCCGCTGCGCGCTGGTCAGGTTGACCATCTCCTCGTCGAGCGAGACGCCCGAGGTCGACTCGCGCAGGTTGGTGAGGTTGTCGAGCAGCGCGCCGTCCTGATCGGACATCGCCTGCGCGCGCTGCGAGGCCCCGCCGAACGTCGCCACGATGTTGCTGAACGTGGTCTCGGGATCCGAGCCGCCGGCCAGCGCCGTCTGCTCGGTGCCGATCATCGCGTTCAGGTTGGTGTTGTCGCCGGGGAGGCTCGCGGCCGACGACGCCGCCGCCAGCAGCGACGGATTCGCGGCCAGCGTCGAATCGATGGTGATCTGACCGGCCGCGCCCGCCGACGTCGCGCCGACAGTGAAAACGTTGTGCCCGGTCGTGCCGTCGAGCGCGAAGCCCGCGGACGAAACGCCGTTGATTGCGTTGGCAAAATCGAACGCCAGAGAGTCGAGCGTCGTCGACGCCGCGCCGAGCGTTCCGTCTCGCGCCGAGATGGCTCCGCCGATCGCCCCTCCGGCTGCGCTGGTCGGCAGCAAGACCGGCCCGCTACCGTCAGCGCGCGTGAATCTCAACGACAGATGGCCGCGATTACTGGAGTCGGGGATCGTCGATAGCTGCGCCGCACGGTCCTGGCTCACCAGCGCGGTGCCGCCTGGCAGCGCCATCGACACGTCGCCCTGCGAATCCATGACCGGCGTGGCGCCGGTGAGCGAGGTCAGCTTGTCTTGAAGTAGCCTGCGCGCGTCGAGCAGATCGTTGGGCTCGGCGCCGCCGGCGCGCGCCGAGCGAATCTGCGCGTTCAGTGCCGCCATGTTGGCGGCGGCGGTGTTGACGTCGTTGACCATGCCGCTGATCTTGTCGTCGAGGCCGCTGCGCGCGTCTTCGATCGACTGCGACGTGCGGTTGAACGACTGAGCCAGGGACGTCGCGGACGAGACCGCCGCGGTGCGCGTCGCCGGGTCGGACGGGTTCTGCGCCACCGCACGCAGCGACGAGTAGAACGCGCTCAGCGCCGTGGAGACGCCGCCCGGCGCGTTGGGATCGAGCGCCGACACGGCGGCCAGCGCGTCGCTCTGGGTCGAGCTCGAGCTCTGCGAGGCGATGGCGTTGGGGATCTGCCGCTCGAGGAACGCATCGCGCGCCTGGGTGATCGACCCGACGTCGACGCCGCGGCCGAGCCATCCGTTGGGGACCAGCTGGTCCGGCGTCAGCGCCTCCAGATTCGCCGTCTGGCGCGAGTAGCCGGGCGTGTTGACGTTGGCGATGTTCTGGCCGGCGACCGCCGCGGCCTCGCGGTGCGCGGCCAGGCTGCTGCTCGACTGGTTGAGAATTGTGAGTAGATCGGGCATCGGCTAGACCACGCGGCTCACGGTGGTGGACGAACGCGCGACGCCCGCCGCCGGCGCCATGCCGCGCCGGTCATAGGCGGTGGGCCGCGGGCTGAGCGCGGTCAGATACGAACGCACGAAGGAGAGCGCGCGCTGTCCGAGCGCGCGGTTGAGGTCATCGAGCTCGGCGAGCGCAGCCGCCAGCGCGCGCACCTCGGCGAACGCCTGCGCCAGCTGCTCGGTCGGCGCCGGGGCGATCCCGCGCAGGCCGTCGATCGTGACTTCCTTGAGACCATAGGCGCGCGCAACCAGCGCCAGCTCCGACGAGAGCTGCGCTTGCTTCTGGTTGACGAGCGCGTTCCACTCGGCGCGCGCGGACGCGCGGCGCATGAGCCCCTCGACGTCCATCGCCCGGATCAGCACGCGCTCGGCGCGCGCCCGCTCGACCTCCGCGCGCAGGGCATCGCGGATTTGATGAGTGACGGCTATGGCATTTTCGAGGTTGTTGTTATCCATCGTCAGCGCTTGATGAGGGCCTGCAGGCGAGCGTCGATCTCGGCGTCCTGAAGGATCTCATCGGCAACACGCGACGGATCGGGATGGTAGGTCCCGGCGCGAACTTGCACTTCCAGATCCTGCAGTCGGGCCGCGCGACCGCCGGCGAGCGACGCTTTGCTGGTCGCCATCGCCAGGTCCACGTCGCGCGAGTTGTCGACGGTGACGCGATCTCGAGGAGGAGTCGTCGCGGGCGGGTCAGGCGGTACTACTCTCCCGACGTCTGCGACCGGTTTGGTCTCGTTGATTTTCATGGTGCATCTCCGGTGCGGGGTTCCTGAAGCTTCCCCACACCCGTATCTTCGGCACGTTTCTGGTAGGCATTAAGTGCCCGATGCACAACTCCGCTGTAGGTGCCGTTTTCCCCTGACTTTACCGGCACCTGTGAGGCACGCGCGCACAACGTCGCGTCGCTTCCCGTGTGGGTAGCCGTCCCACCAATCGGGCTCTTACGCGCCGCGAATGAAGCCGGATCGTCGTCTGAACCATCGTCGATGACATCGGTTGAAGGAGCTGCTTCGGCAGCTTTCGCGAAGGACTTCACTCCGGGCTTTCCGGTCTTCTTGATCTCGTCCTCGAGCAGGCGCGCGATGCCGATGCCGCCGCCTTTCGCGACGGCGTCCGCGAGCGTTTCGATGAACATATCGGCGCGCAGCTGCCCGCCGGCGACGTCGGCCGGCTTGAAGGCGCCGCTCGCGGTCAGCAACTGGCGCAGGATCGCCGCCTCCATCTGCTGCGCGGCCGCCTCGATGCTGTCGGGCGCGCCCGGGGCCGGTGTACTGGAGATCGGCATGGCCATCAGATCACGTCCAGTTCGGCGTCGATCGCGCCGGCTGCCTTCATCGCCTGCAGGATCGCGATCAGATCGCGCGGCGACGCGCCGATCAGGTTCAGCGCCTTCACCAGCTCCTCGACCGTCGTCGTCGCCGGCAGCGCCACCACGGGCTGCCTCTTCTCCTTGGCGTCGATGTTCGATTGATTTGTCTGCACCGTCTTGCCGCCACGCGAGAGCGCGTTCGGCTGCGAGACCAGCGGGATCGTCTGGATCGAGATCGAGAGGCCGCCGTGCGCCACCGCGACGGCGTGGATGCGCACGCGATCGCCGGCGACCACGGTGCCGGTACGCTCGCTGACCACGACGCGCGCGCGCTGATCCGACTCGACCTCGATCGCTTCAATCGCAGTCATCAGCGCCACGACCTTGCCCTTGTACGCGGCCGGGATCGTGACCTCGACCGACGCGGGATCGGCGGCGCGCGCCAGCGTGTTGTCCTTGAGCGCGGCGTTGATCGCCTCGGCGATGCGGTTCGACGTGGTGAAGTCGGGCGTCTTCAGACCCAGGACCATCGGGCTCTTCTCGAGGTTCGCCATCACCGCACGCTCGATGGTGGCGCCCATGGGAACGCGACCCGACGTCGGCTGGTTCTTCTGCATCGTCGAGCCGTGCAGCCCCACGTCGAAGCCACCCGCCTGCACCGGGCCCTGCGCCAGCGCGTAGACTTGGCCGTCGGGGCCGGTCAGCGGCGTGATCAGCAACACGCCGCCCGAAAGCGAGCGCGCGTTGCCCATCGAGCCCACGCTGACGTCGATGCGCGTCCCCGCCCGCGAAAAGGAGGGCAGCCGCGCGGTCACCATCACCGCAGCGACGTTGCGCACCTGCACGTCGGTCGGATTGATACGGATGCCCATGCGGCCGAGCATGCCGCTGATCGACTGCGCGGTGAAAAACACGCGCTCGGTGTCGCCGGTGCCGGCGAGGCCAACGACCAGACCGTACCCATAAAGCACGTTCTCACGCACGCCCTGGACGTCGACCAGCTCCTTCACCCGCACCGGCGCTCCGAACGCCGCGCGGATGCCCATGAGCATCAAAAACGAGATCAGCAGCGCGAGGCAGAGCCTCTTCATCGGGATCTCCCTCGCGCCGCAATGGAGGAATAGGAAACAGGGAGAAGCAGAGAAGCAGAAGAAAAGCCGGAGGATTTAAGCTGGCTCATTAGAGTAGCCTCCGTCCCCTTTCCCCTACTTCTCCCTGTCGAAATCAAAGCTAGTTCAAGCATCAGAACGGCCACAGCCACCCGAGGTAGCGAGAGAGGAAACCCTGGTGCTGGTTGTCGGTGAGAACGCCGCGACCGACGAACTCGATCTCGGCGTCGGCGACCATCGAGCTCTTCACACTGTTCTCCTGGTCGATGTCGATCGGGCGCACGACACCCGAGATGTAGAAGTGCTGTTCTTCGTTGTTGACCAGCACGACCCGGTGCCCTTCGACGAAGAGGTTGCCGTTCGGCAGCACCTTGCGTACGACCGCCGGCACGGTCGCCGTCAGGTACTCGGTGCGCGCGGTCGTCCCCTCGCCTTTGAAATCGCTCTTGGAGATGCCCCCGATGTTCAGGTTCGGGTCCAGCCCCTTGAGCTTGCTAAGCAAACCCAGAAACGCGGTCACTTGCGCGGACGAGCTCGACTCGCGCGTGAGATCGGTATCGGCCGAGCGATGCGCGTCGGCGACTTCTTCGATCTTGATGACGACCAGATCATTCGTGCGCAGGGCGCGCGCGTCGGTGAACAGCATCGACGCCGGCCGGCCCGGGTGCCAGAGGCTCCCCTCCGACTGCGGCTCGTCTTCCTTGGGGTTCACGGTGTCGAGCGAGTATTCGCGCCGCTTCGGCTTGTAGCTGGATATGTGGCTGGCGGCGCAGCCGCTGGCGGCCACGGCGAACGCGAGCGCTGCGAGGACAGACCCGCGCGTCGTCATGGCGCATCCACCATCAGACGGCCGTCGACGAGCTCGCCCTCGACCTGCTTGCCCGAGGCGAGCACCGCGCAGCTGCGGCCGCGTCCGCAGGGCGCGCCGCGGCCCGTCTGCTCGATCATCAGCGTGCCGCTGACGACCACCACCTTGACCACCTCTCCCGGACGAAGGGTCGGCTCGCCGACGACCGCTCCGTCGAGGATCTGGCCGGCCGCCACCGCTCGCAGGGCCACCGATGAGCGGCCAATCAACGCGGGCGTGTGGCCCGGACGCAGCTCGCGCTCCTCGGTGGCGTAAGCGCCTTCGAGCGAATCGCCCGCGCGCAGGGCCCGTGTCGCCACCGCGACCGGCGCAACCACGCGCACGCGCACCCAGAACCAGCTATCGCAGTGGCCGCCGTGCGACCCGCGCCCGCTGACCTTCACCGCGAGCCGGCCGGAGGCCACGATCGACTGCGCGACCTCGACCTCGGTCGTACGGCAATCGACCGGGCGCGCCGAGCCACGCTCCTCGACCGCGCTGTCGAGACGCGCGCCCGGCGTGGCGAGCGCGCGCTCGAGCGCGTGGCGCACCACCGGCGCAACCTCCGCCGTGGGGGCCGGGTCGCCGCCGCGTGTGCCGGCGACCGCGCGCGACGCGAGCGGCACCGACAACAACATCGACACCCACGCGACGATCGGCAGCGCTATGTGGCAGGACTTGATCATGTTCAGCGCAGCGACGTCAGCCTCTGCAGCATCTGGTCCGCGGTCTGGATGACCTTGGAGTTCATCTCGTAGGAACGCTGGGTGCTGATCATGTCGACCATCTCGACCACGGCCTGCACGTTCGCGGTCTCGAGGAATCCCTGCGACAGCATGCCGACACCCTGCTCGCCCGGCTTCGCCTGCAGCTCTTGGCCGCTGGCCGAGGTCGGCTGGAACAGGTTGCCGCCGATCGCCTCCAGCGCGCCAGGGTTGGTGAACGTCGTCAGCTCGATGCGGCCCAGCGTGGGCTGGTCGGTGCGGTTCGGCACCTTGCCCAGAACCGTTCCGTCGGTCTGGATCGTGACCGCGATGGTGTCGGGAGGCACGGTGATCCCCGGCTCCACGAGCTCGCCGCGCTGGGTGACAAGGCGGCCGGTGTCATCGACGCGGAAGTTGCCCGCACGCGTGAACGCGATGTCGCCGTTGCTGCGCTGGATGCGGAAGTATCCGTTGCCCTCGATCGCCACGTCGTACGGATTCTGGGTCGAGACCATGTCTCCCTGCGCCATCGAGCGCGTGGTGCTGCCGGCGCGCACGCCGAGGCCGACCTGCAGCGGCGCAGGCTGGCCACCGCCCTGCGGGCCCGCCGGCTGCGCCTGGACGATCGTCTCCGAGAGCAGATCCTGAAACTCGGCGCGCGTGCGCTTGAAGCCGGTGGTGTTCACGTTCGCGAGGTTGTTCGCGATCGTATCCATCTTGAGCTGTTCCGCCTGCATTCCGGTGGCGGCGGTGTAGAGCGAGCGCAACATCGTTTCCTCCTCAGCGGATCCTTCCGACTTCGATCGCCTTGTCGTCGAGCCGTCGGTAGGTTTGAATGGCCTGGGTGGCGGTTTCGTACTGCCGTTGGGCGTTGATCATCTGGACCGTCGATTCGAGTGGCGTGACGTTCCCCATCTCGAGCTGGCCGGTCGAGACGCCGCCCTCGGTGGGCGTCACCGTACCGCCAGGGCCGGCGGCGTAGAGCTGCGGCCCGATACGCACAACGTTCCCCTGGAGCTCGAAGAGCGCGATGCGATCGAGCGCCACACCGTCGGCGCTAACCACGCCGCTCTGGCTGATGGTGACGTTGGCGCCGGGAGGAACCATGATCGGGAGATTCGACGTGCCCATGACCTGCCGGCCATCGGCGACCATCGCGCCTTCGGGCGTGATGTTGAGCTTGCCATTGCGTGTGTAGGCCGGCTGGCCGGTCATCGACGTCACCGAGAGGAAGAGCTGGCCCTCGGGCACGATGTCGAGCGGGTTGTCGGTGGTACGGATCGGTCCTTGCGAGAGATCGGTCCCGGTGGCGACCACGCCGGCGAAGACCTTGTCCGTCATCGTTCCATTGGCCGCGCCGGGTGCGAGACCGCGCGGGGGCAGGAACGATTGAAACGCGGGGCGCGACGCCTTGTAGCCGGGCGTTTCGGCGTTCGCCAGGTTATCGGCGATGGAGTCGAGCTCGTCGGCTCGCGCCGCCGCCGCTGCCATCCCTACATACATTCCGTCTGCCACGTTCGATTCTCCCGAGCCGACAATCAGCAAGGACAGGGCCAACGATCGCGTCGCGTTTCTGACCGGAGAAGATCAACGGACCGTGACGCGATTCTCGAAGTGCCGACAGGTGAGCCCGGAAGATTTCGACCCGGCACGATTTGCCGGGAGGCAACCAGCGCAAAGATCTTGGGGCGCGGCCTCAAGTGGTTCACCGACGGTGCCGAAGCGAAAGATATGCGTCCGAGGACCCGCCTCGATCCGGTCATCAAGATCGAGGAGAAGAACGAAGAGGGCAAGCTGCGCGAGATGGCGGCCGCGAACCACAAGGTGAAGTCCGCCGAGGAGGCACTCGTGGGCGCGCGCGATACCGCCCGCACCGATCACCGGCGCGCATCGTCCGCGACCGACTGGATGCTCGCGGAGAACGCGCATACGCGCGCGCTGTCCGAGGTCCGCAAGGCGGAACGTGAGGTCAAGGTAGCTACCGACGAGGAAGGGAAAGCGCGCGGCGCTTACACCGTCGCGCACTCCAAGGCCGAAGCGCTGCGCCGGGTGGCGCAGGCGCGCGTCGACGAGATCCTGGCCGCTCGTGAAAAGGCCGAGTCCAAAGAGCTCGACGAGATCGGCCTCATCACGTTCAACAGTAACGGCGGCCAGCGGCCCTCCTGACGTCAGGATCCGGGCGCGAGCGATGGTCAGCAACCTGACAGGCAGCAACGCGGCGGCGCCTGGAGGGGCGGTCACGTCGCACCCGACCTCACACGATGAAGCGGCCGCCGCGGCGATTCGCCAGCGGCTGAGCTTGTGCATGATCGTGCGCAACGAGGAGACACGCCTGCCGCGCTGCCTCGCGTCGGCGATGCCGTGGACCGGCGAGACGATCGTCGTCGACACCGGCTCGACCGACGGCACCAGCGCTCTCGCCGACAGGGCCGGCGCGCGCGTGCTGCACTTCGCCTGGCGTGACGACTTCGCGGCGGCCCGCAATCACGCGCTGGCGGCGGCGACCCGCGAGTGGGTGCTGGTGCTCGACGCCGACGAGATCTTGCGCGTCGACGACGCCGCGGCCTGGGCGCGCGCTCTCGCGGCGGATCCCGCGGCGGCGCACTCGCCCGCCGCGTACTCCATCGACTGCCACGATCGGATTGACGATGGCGGCGTCGCCGTCGGGCCGGTATTGCGGCTGTTTCGCCGCGCGGTCCCCGACATGCGCTACCGCGGCGAGATCCACGAACAGATCGTGGCCGTCGCCGAGCGCCGCTGCGAGACTGCACACGCGCGCTTCATCCATTTCGAGCACGACGGTCACACCGGCGCGGTGGTCGCCGAGCACCGCACCGTCGAGCGCAACCTGCGGCTGGCGCGATTGATGGTCACGTCGCGCCCCGACGATCCCTTCAGCTGGTTCTGCCTTGGCCAGGCGATCCAGGCCGCCGATCCGAAGAACGGCGAGGTGATCTCGTCGTTCGAGCGCGCGCTCGAGAAGATCGAGCTGCTCGGGCACGAGCACCGCGACGAAAGCTACCTGGCCGCGCTCTGGATCAACCTGGTGCGCGCGCTGGTGCGCGCCGGCCGTGCGCGCGAGGCGCTCGAGGTCTCCCGGCGCGCGCTGTGCGACTTCGCTGGCTCACCGGATCTGCATTTTCTGCGCGCCAAGCTGCTGCTCGACGCCGGCCACGTCGCCGCCGCGTGCCGCGAGCTGGAAGAGTGCCTCACCCCGGCGGCTGCGCGTTTCTTCCTGCGCCAGGACCCAGGCGCGGTCAGCTACGCCGCCGAGACCCAGCTCGCGATCTGCTGCCTGAAGCTGGGCCAGCTCGACCGTGCGGTGCGCACGCTGCGGCACGCCGTCGAGAGCGCGCCCGCCGCATACCACCTGCCGCGCTTCCTGCTCGGCATCTTGCTCATCAGCCGCGGCGCCGCCGCCGACGCCGAGCCGCTGCTGGCCGCGGTGGTGGCGCAGCGGCCGCAGGACTTCGACGCGCGGCTGCACTGGGCGCGGGCGCTGCTGGCGCTGGGGCGGCGCGCGCAGGCCGAGTCCGCGCTGGCGCCCCTCGGCGACGACCCGCGCGCGACGCAGCTGCTCGCCGCGTAGAACCGATTCGGTTTCAGCTAACCGTCAAGACGCCAAGAACGCCAAGTCCGGATTTTCAAGAATCCGGATCCGGGATTTGGCGTTCTTGGCGTCTTGGCGGTTTCTAATCTGGGCCGTCGCCCGGCTCGACGCCCCCCGCGCGGATGTGGTATCGCGGAGGCATGCCGACGACGCCTGTTACGACCTCCATCATCCCCTACGCGGGGTGGGCCCGGAACCTGCGCATCGCCAACGCCGAGGTCGAGATGATCGTGACGCTCGACGTGGGGCCGCGCGTGATCCGTTATGCGGCGCCGGGCGGGCCAAACCTGTTCGGCGAGACCGCCGATCAACTGGGAAAGTCGGGCGAGCCACACTGGATGCCGCGCGGCGGCCATCGCTTGTGGACCGCGCCCGAAGACAAGACCCGCACCTACGCGCCCGACAACCGCGCGGTCGAGCACCGCGTGCTGTCGTCGGATGCCAAGGGGGTGAGCGTGCGCTTCACCCAGCTGCCCGACGAGCCTTACGGTGTCCAGAAGGAGCTCGACATCACGCTGGACGCGACGGGCAGCCGCGCTGTGCTCGTCCATCGCATCACCAACATCGGCGAGATGCCGGTGCGTCTCGCGCCCTGGGCGCTCACGGTGATGCCGCCCGGCGGGACGGCGATCATTCCGCTGCCGGCGAAGCGCCCGCACCCGGGATCGCTGCCCAACTCCGTCGACGCCGACTACTGGCCCAACCAGAGCCTGGCGATCTGGAGCTATACCGATCTCAAGGATCCGCGCCTGATGCTGGGCACGCACTTTATCACCGCGCGTCAGGATCCGAAGGCGACCACCCTGCTCAAGTTCGGGCTCGCGCACGAGTCGGGCTGGCTCGGCTACTGGCGCGACGGCGAGCTGTTCGTCAAGACCGTCGGCTTCGAGCGCGGCCAGCTCTATCCGGATCGCGGCTGTAACTTCGAGCTCTACACCGACCCGAACATCCTCGAGGTCGAGACGCTGGGGCCGCTCAGCATGCTCTCGCCCGGCGAGAAAACCGAGCACGTCGAGACCTGGAATCGGTTCTCCGGCGTGGGCGCGATCGGCGACGAGGCGAGCATCGCCAGGAACGTACAGCCGCTCGCGTCGCGCTGAAGACGCGCCGCTATTTTGCCAGGCTGGGGTAGACGGGGCAGCCGTGGGGGAAGACCCGCGCGTGCTCGTGCCCGGGGGCGCTTTCCGGCGTGGCGTCGCGGCAGGAGCCAGCGTCGTCGCAGGACACCAGGCGATCGATGGTCAGGTTGCGCGCGGCGGAGACCGGCCGCTGGAAATGGGGGCAGAAGACCAGGACCTTGATCAGCTCCGAGCGGCGCACCCAGGCAGTAGAGCATGTACGAGCCGGGTCGCGCTACGGCCGAGTCGCGTCATGTCAACCCTCTTGCCAGGTCCGGTCCCGATTCCATATTGGGCTCACAAAAGGAGGGACACACTCATGCGACGAATCTCCATGCTCATGCTGGGCGCGGCGTTGTTCGGTTTGGGAACGACGCGGATGGCCCTCGGTGACGAGATGCCGGGCCGCGCGACCGCGAAGGCCGAGGAACAGATCCAGACGCGCTTCCAGAGCGACGCTGATCTGCGCAACAACCAGATCCAGGCCGTCATCGACAACGGTGTCGTCACCCTGAAGGGCACCGTCGACACCGACGCCGAGAGAGCCAAGGCGGCGCGGTTGGCGATGGTCAAGGGCGTGACCCAGGTCGACAACCAGCTCAAGGTCGGCAGCGAGGGCGCTAAGGCCGCGGTGACCGACTCAACCATCACGGCCCGGCTCAAGACCGAGATGCTCGCCGAGGAACAGCTACGGGCGGTTCACGTCGAGACCAATAATGCGGTGGTCAGCCTGACCGGCACCGTGCCGACCGGAGCGGCGCGGGATCGCGCGATCGATCTGGCGCGATCAATGGGTGGCGTGTACCGCGTCGAGGACAACCTCAAGATCCTGCCGCCGCGGTAGCGCAAACCTCCTCACCCCGACCCTCTCCTCCACGCAGACGCGGAGGAGAGGGAGAGCGAACTAGCGACCTCCCCGCTGAGGCTTCGTCTCCGGAAGTGTTCTCCTCCGGCTCCGAAAGTCCTCTCCCCCGCTCGAAAGTCCTCTCCTCTACGTCGTGGAGGAGCGGGTTGGGTGAGCAGGTCCCCGGTCTAGTAAGCAGCGTACGACTTCTCTTCGACGATGTTCGAGCTGAGTAGCTCGTTGATCTGCCGCTTGATCGCCGCTCGCTCGTCGTTGCTGTGATAGACGGCGCGCGCCAGCTCTATGAAGCGCTCACCGAAGTCGCCGCCGCGCTCGCACTCGCGGATCTCGTCCTCGATTTGCCAGAGCGCCTCGTTCACTTTCTTCAGCGCCGCGGTCAACTGACCGAGCACCTCTGACGCCGCGATGGCGGCGTCGCGCGCGGCAATCAGCGCCGCGAGCTCGACGCGCACATTGGCGAGCTTCTCCGTCGAGGCGAGCCGCTCGGACTTGATCTCGAGGATGGTGATCTTGTCCACCAGCTCGCCGGGCCCGACGGGGACGCTCAAGTTCATGGCGCACCCGCGATGGAGAAGCGCTCGCCGAGAGAGCGCGCGATCCGGCGGAACACGCCGGCCCAGTCGCCGGGCGCCGACTGGCGAAAGAGTCGCATGCTCGGATACCAGGGGCACTCGTCGCCGCGCAGCCCCCAGCGCCAGTCGGGCAACGCCGCGAGCGCCATCCAGACGGGCATCCCCAGCGCGCCCGCGAGGTGAGGGATGGACGTGTCCGAGGTGATCACCAGGTCGAGCGCGGTCATGAGCGCCGCGGTGTCGACGAACGCGCCGTCGGCGTCGAGCGCGGGCCCGACGTCGACCACCGAGATCCCGAACGGCAGCGCCGCCAATTGCTGGCGGCCGTCGCCTCTTTGCAAGCTCACCACAGCGCCGCCGGCGGCCTCGATCATCCGCAGCAAGGGCGCGAAGAACGCGAGCGGGATGGACCGGCGGCCGTCGGCGCGATAGCGCGGATTGCCCTGCCAGCCAATGCCGATGCGAAAACGCGCGCCCGCGGTCCGCTCGGCCAGCCACCCGCGCCAGCGCGCGATGCGCTCCGGCTCGGCGGTGAGGTACGCCGCGCAGGGGGAACCCCCGGGCATCGCGCCGCCGAGGTACCCCGGCGCGCTGAACAACCCGACGCGCCGATCGATGCGCGCCGGCGCCGCCGCCGTGGTCCCGCGGGCGACGACCGTATCCACGCCGGCACACCGGCGAAGCAGGCGCTCCAGCGGCGCCTGGCACTCGAGCACGACGACCCCCGCGCCGGCAATCCCTTTGGCTGCCCGTGCATAGCGCGCGAATTGCAGCGTATCGCCGAGCCCTTGCTCCGCCTGCAGCAGCAGCGTGCGTCCGGCGAGCGCCTCGCCCGCCCAAACCGGCGTCGATGCGAGTGCCGCCGAGGGCGTGCTCCCCAGGCCGGGAATGTGGTGCCGCCACTCGAGCGCGCGCCACCCCTCGGCCTCGTCGGCCAGCGTCGCCGGATCCGCCAGGAGCGTCAGGCCCAGGTTCCACTGTGCGTCGGCGTCCTGCGGATCGAGCGCAATCGCGCGCCGCAGGTGAACCAGCGCGCCCGCGAAGTCGCCCTGCTCCTTGCGCGCGTAGGCCAGGTTGGTCTCGAAGCGCGCCTCACCGGGAGCGATCCCCAGGGCGTGCCGCGCAGCCACCTCGGCCTCGGCGGCGCGCCCGACCGCGAGCAGCAGTCCCGAGAGGTTGCCGTATAGCTCGGCCTCGCCCGGCGCGCGCGCGATGGCCGCCTCCAGGCTCACGATCGCCTCGTCGGGACGGCCCGCCGCGCGATAGGTGAGCGCCAGGTTCGACATCGCCCGATGATCCCCGCCGAGGTCGACGGCGTGCCGATGCGCCGCGATCGCCGCCTCCATCTTGCCCAGCGCCTTGAGCGTCCCGCCGAGGCAGGTGTGCGCAATCCAGCTCTGCGGATCGGCCTCGATCGCGCGCCCCAGAAGATCCATCGCGCGCACGTGGTCGCCCTGCTGCTGAGCCAGCACTCCGGCGCGCAGCAACTGTGCGGCGCCCTCCCCGGGGGGCGGTGGAATCACCGACGCGCCCGACGCTGTCCGCGCGCGTGCCGGCATCCGCCCCGCCGTCCGCATTACTTGTCCCCGACCAGCCCCGCGGCCATGACCCGCCAGGCGGGCAGCTTCGCCACCAGGCCCGTCGTATCCAGGTAGGCACCGTCCAGCACGGCGCGCTTGCCGGTGGTGTCGTTGGCGGGTGTGGTCATCTCGTGGGCCAGCACATCGGCGATGTGCACCGCGCCGCTGACGTCGAACTTGCTGCGGCCTGCCGCCGAGGGATCGTGGTGGAACGCCACCGCCTCGACGACCACTGTCGGCAATCCCCAGATGCCGAACAGGTAGGCGCCGACCTCCGGGTGAGACGTACCGAACTCCGCGCTCTCGAGCAGCGTCAGCGGCAGGCTTTCGCGCACCGCCTGACTGGCGATGCGCCGGTAGGCTTCCGGGAAGCGGTTCGCCAGCACCAACTTGCCCGCGTCGTGCAGCAGACCCGAGACGAACGCCTCGTCACGCTCCTGCTTGGTGGCCATCATTCGCGACGCGATCCGCGCGGTCAGGAGCGCGTGGCGTTGCATCAGCGACAGCGAAAAACCAAAGAAATCGTCGCGCACGTCGTAGGCCGAGAACACCGCCGACGCCAGCGCCAGGTGCTGCACTGTATTCATGCCCAGCAGCATCACCGCCTGCTCGACACTGGAGATCGGCGACCCGTTGGCGTTGCGCACGCCGAAGAACGCCGAGTTCACCAGCTGCAGCAGCTTGGCCGACATCCCGATGTCGCGCTCGACCACGGAGGCGATCGTCTTGAGCTCGGCGCGCGGATCGCGCAGCGCGATCTGCAGCTCGAGATAGAGCGCGGGTACGACCGGCAGCGCGGCGATGCCGCCGACCGCATCGCGGATCGCCGGCCGCTCCAGGAGCTCGCGCACCGTGCACGCGCGCGCGAGCGTGTCGCGCAGGCCGAGCACGTCGAATGGCTTGGCCAGGAACTGGTGGGCCACGCCGGCCAGGCGGACCGCGGTATCGCGATCGCCGGGCGCCGTGAACACGATGCGGGTCACGCTCGGGTGGTCGCGCTTGACGCGATCGAGCAGCTTCACGCCCTCGCCCGACTTCTGCCCGGTCAAGCGCACCTCGGTGACGATGACGTCGACCGCACGCTCCTCGAGCTTCTCGAGCGCCGCGGCGGTCGTGCTGGCGAAGATCATCTCCCAGCGGTGGCGCTCCGGATGCAGCAGGCGTTCGAACGCCTTGAGCATCCCCGGCTCGTCATCGACGAACAGGATGCAGTGCCTCCGCTCCGAGACCCACTGTTTCTGCACGTTCATCGGCCTCTCACGCCCCGACCGCCGCGGTCTGAAACTCCGGAACCATCGCGCGCAACCGCTTGAGCCCGTCGGCGTGCAACTGGCACACGCGTGGCTCGCTGACGTCGAGCATCTTCGCGATCTCGCGATAGGTGAGCCCCTCGACGTAGTGCAGGCCCATCACCACCTGCAGCCGCTCGGGCAGCTTCTTGAACCCCTCGGACAGCGCCTTTGTCAGCTGCGCGCGCTCGATCTTCTCCTCGATGCCGGGCTCGCCCGAATTCCCGTCGCCGCTCGCCAGGACGTGCGCCGCCTTGTCGAGCGACACGTGCGGCTCGAGCAACGCCTCGAGCCCGCTCAGCTCCTCGAGGTCGACGTTCATCGCCTGCGCCACCTCCTCGGTGGTCGCGTCGCGCCCCAGCTGCGCCGCCAGCTTCTGCTTCACCTTCTGCACGTCGTCGGTGCGCGAGCGCAGCCGGCGCGGCAGGTGGTCCATCTTGCGCAGCTCGTCGAGCATGGCGCCGCGGATGCGGTGCTCGACGAAGGTCTCGAAGCTGACCCCACGCGCGGCATCGAAGCGCGGCGCCGCCTCGAGCAAACCCAGTGCGCCCGCCGACCAGAGATCATCGAAGGCGCTGCGCAGTCCGGTGCGCACGGCGATCCGGCGCGCCGCGCGATCGATGAGCGGCGCGTAGCGCTGGATCAGGTCGTCCGCGTCGGTGGTCGACGACGCATATGTGGCCAGCGCGCGACGAATCATGCCATCAATCCAACCCGGGAATCAGCCCGCGGTTGCCGTCGACTCCCGCAGCAGACGCTGCCACATCACCTTGAGGCCGCTGTCGAGCTTGGTGGGCGGCAGCCCCTCGAACAGGCGCTTCGAGATGTCGCCGAGCGCCCGGCTGGCCGGCGAGCTCGGGAACATGTCGACCATCGGACGCTGCGCCATGATGGCGCGGTGGAAGTTCTCGTCGCGCGGGATGTAGCCCAGGTGGCGCACGCGCGCGTTGAGGAAGCGGTTGGTGACCGTCGTGAGCTTGTGGAAGATCCCGCGCGCCACCATCTCGTCGACCACCGGGTTCACGATCACGCTGAACGCGCTCACGCCGGCCTGTTGCGACAGCACCTTGACCACCGCGTAGGCGTCGATGAGCGACGTTGGCTCGGGGTTGACGATCAGGATCGCCTCCTGCGCCGCGCCGACGAAGAACAGCACGTTGTCACCGATGCCCGCGCCCGAGTCGATGAACACCACGTCGAACAGATCCTCGAGCGGGTCGAGCGCGGTGATGAACTGCATCTTCTCGGTGTCGCTGAGCTGGGTCAGGCTCTGCACGCCCGAACCCGCCGGCAAGAGCGCGATGCCGTGCGGTCCCTGGATCAGCACCTCCTCGATGGGACGGCTGCCCCCGAGCACGTCGCCCAGGTGATAGCGGGGCTTGAGACCGAACAGGATCTCGATGTTGGCGAGGCCGAGATCGGCGTCGATGACCAGCACGCGTTTGCCGGTCTTGGCGACGTGGATCGCTAGATTTGCGGCGATGTTCGACTTACCGACACCGCCTTTGCCGCTGGTGACGGCAAAGACCTTGAGCGCCGGTTTGGTGAGGCGCCCCTCGGCGGCGAGATTGCGAAGGCTATCTGCTTGGTCCACTGCTCGATGCTCCCTCTCGCGAATCAAGGTCCGAAGACCATTGCCACCAGATCCGGACCGGTCACTGCATGAATGTCTTCGGGTACGCGCTGGCCATCGGTGATGCACGAGACCGGCCGCGGTAGCGCCGCAACCGCCGAATAGATGCCCGCCGGGCCGTCGACCTCGTCGAGCTTGGTGAAGATCAGACGTTCCGGCGCGATGGCGCGGTAGCGGCGCGCGAGGGCGCCCAGCTCGCGCCCGCCGGTCGCTGCCGACAGCACCAGCTGCAGCTCGACCTGCGGCACCGAGCGCAGCAACGACGTCTGCGCTGCCAGCGACTCGTTGTCGGAACGGCCCGCGGTGTCGATCAGCACCAGATCTGCCCCCGCAAAGCGCTCGACCCCTTCGGCGAGCGCCGCACGATCCCGGGCCACGTGTGTGGGAATCCCCATGATCTTCCCGTAGCGGGCCAGTTGTTCACTCGCTCCCACCCGGTACGTATCGACCGTAATCAACGCCACCTTGAATCGCGTCTCGAGCAGCGCGCGGGCGGCGATCTTGGCGATGGCGGTGGTCTTTCCCACGCCAGTCGGCCCGATCAGCGCCAGAGTGCGCCGCCCCTCGGCCAGCCACGGCGCGGGCGCGGGCGCCAGCTGCTTGCGCATCGCCATCTTCACGGCGTCGTTGATCTCCTCACCTGTCCCGCACGCTCCCAGCCGGAGCGCCTGCTCAATCAACCCGCGTGCCAGAAAGTCTTCCATGCCGCGACGGACGAGGTGCTTGACCGCCTGCGATTCCTCGGAGGTGAACGCGGACCCACCATCCTCGAGAGCGTGCCCATTGCCCCTTCCGTTCTCGAGCGCGCCACCCGACAGGCCGTGCGAGCGGCCGCCGCCGGGTAGGCGATGGCGCATCTCTTCCACCAATCGCCGGAGCGCGCCGACCTCGCCCTCCAGGTCGGTGACCGGCAAGCGCCGGCCGCCGCGCGCCGCCGCCGCGGGCGCGCTCTCAAAAGCAGCGCGGCGGGTCTCGGGCGCGCTCGGCACCGGGCCCGCCGCCGTGACCTCGATCTGCGCCTTGCCGAAGAGGCCGGCGGCAACCTCGCGCGTCTCCAGGATCACCGCCTCGCCACCCAGCGCGGCACGGACGGCGGAGAGCGCGGCGCGCGCGTCGGCCGCGCGGAAGGTCCTCACGTTGCTGCTGTTGGGGTTCATTCGAGTCTATCTCCTTCAGTGGTCACGCCGCCCGCCCCATGGCGCTCGCGGAAAGATCGATGGTCGCCACCGGCTCGACCGTGGTGCCGGGCACCAGCTCGCGCGCCGTGATGACCGACAGGTCGGGCACGAAGCGCGAGGCGAAGTCGAACAACGGCCGCCGCAGGTCGGGCGGCGCGATGATCACCGTCGGCTGGCCGTCGGCCGCGAACCGCGCGGCGCGCTCCTCGAGCGCGTTGACCAGGCGGCGCGCGGTGTCGATGTCGGGCGCCAGCGTCGCCTCGCCGTCGCTCTGTCCCAGGCTGCGGCGCAGGGTATCCTCGGCGACGCGGTCGAGCGTGACCGCGCGGACCACGCCGCCGGCGTCAGCAACGCGCGAGGTGATCTGGCGGAACAGACGGCGCCGCACTTGCTCGACCAGGAAAGCGGTGTCCTTGCTGCGCGGAGCGGCGTCGGCGACCGCCTCCAGGATCGTGCGCAGGTCGCGAACCGACAGTCCCTCGCGCAGGATGCCCCGGACCACGCGCACCAGATCGCCCAGGCTGATCGTGCCGGGGATCGCATCCTCGACCAGCTTGGGCGCCTCCTTGCCGATCGCGCCCAGGAGCTCCTGAACCTCTTGCCGGCCGACCAGCTCGTGCACGTTCCGGCGGATCGTCTCCGACAGATGGGTGGTCATCACCGACGGCGGATCGACCACGGTCAAGCCGGCCGACTCGGCGCGCGCCCGATCGGTCGGCACGATCCACAGCGCGTTGAGCCCGAACGCCGGCTCCTTCGCCGAGATGCCGTCCAGCCCCGCGACGTGCGGCGTACCGCCCGACGGATCCAGCACCATGAGGCGATCGACGTAAGCGCTGCCTTTCCCGACTTCGACGCCGCGCAGGCGGATCCGGTATTCGTTGGCGTCGAGGCGGAGGTTGTCGCGCAGGTGTACCGGCGGCAGCACCACCCCGAGATCGGTCGCGATCTGCTTGCGCAGGCTGGTCACGCGGCCGGGCAGCTCGCCGCCCTTCTCGAGATCGATGAGGCGCAGCAGACCGTGCCCAACCTCGAGCTCGATGGCGTCGACGATGATCAGGTCCTGCATGCGCTCGGGCGCGGGCCGCGCCGCTTCTGCCGCGGCCTCGGCGGCCTTGCGCGCCTTATCGGGCTGGTCCCGCCGGCGCGAGAGCATATACGCCCCGACGCCGAGCAGGCCGAACGGGATCGTCGGCAGCCCAGGTACGATCGCCAGCGCGCACAGCACACCGGCCGCGTAGGTCAGCGTGCGCGAGCGCCCGAACATCTGGCCGCCGATCTCCAGACCCAGGTGCGCGCCCGAACCGGCGCGCGTCACCACGATTCCGGCCGCGGTCGAGATCAGCAGCGCCGGCATCTGCGACACCAGGCCGTCGCCGATGGTGAGGATCGTGAACGACTCGGCCGCCGTCGCCAGCGACATGTGGTCGCGAATGAGACCCGCGGCCAGACCGCCCACGATGTTGATGGCGGTGATGATCAGGCCGGCGACCGCGTCGCCGCGCACGAACTTACTGGCGCCGTCCATGGCGCCGAAGAACTCGATCTCGCGCTCCAGCGCCGAGCGGCGCGCCTTGGCGCCACGCTCGTCGATCAAGCCCGCCGCGAGATCGGCGTCGATCGACATCTGCTTGCCGGGCAATGCATCCAACGTGAAGCGCGCCGCGACTTCGGCGACGCGGCCCGAACCGCGCGTGATGACCGAGAAGTTCACCGCGAGCAGGATCAGGAAGACGACCGCGCCGACGATCAGGCTGCCGCCGACCGCGAAGCGGCCGAAGGTCTCGATGACGTCGCCGGCGGCGCGCGCGCCCTCGCCGCCCTTGAGCAGGATGAGGCGCGTGGTCGCGACGTTCAGGCCCAGGCGGAACAGCGTGGTGATGAGCAGCAGCGACGGAAAGACCGAGAAGTCGAGCGGCTTCTCCAGGCTCAGCGACACGAGCAGGATCAGCACCGAAATGCCGATATTGAACGCCAGCAGGATATCGAGTGCGAAGGCCGGCAGCGGCAGGATCAGGATCGCCAGCACGCCGAGGACGGCGACCGCGAGCAGGCCCTGGCCGGTGTTCGCCTTGGAATCCATCAGCTCGCGCCCCTCATCGAGCCTGAGCGCTGTCCGGTCAGGCGGTACACGTAGGCGAGCACGGCGGCGACCGCCTTGAAGGTGTCGGCCGGCACCGACTTACCGACCTTGACCCGCTTGTAGAGCAAGCGCGCCAGCGCGATGTTCTCGACGATCGGGATGCCGTTTTCGCGCGCGAGCTCGCGCATCATCTCGGCGAGCACGCCCTTGCCCTTGGCGGTCACACGCGGCGCTGCATCCTCGTCGGCGCGGTAGCGAATGGCGATCGCAATGTGGGTCGGGTTCACGATCACGGCGTCGGCGCGCGGCACCTCGATGCGCGCGCGGCCGCGCGACAGCTCACGGTGGCGGCGGCGGCGACGGGCTTTGATCTGAGGGTTGCCCTCGTCTTCCTTCGCCTCGCGCCGCGCGTCCGCCTTCGTCATCTTCATCTTCTGGTTGAACCGATAGCGGGTCAGTGCAATGTCCACGCCGGCCCAGAGAGCCATCACTGTCAGGACCTTGACCGCGCCCTTCGTGAGCGGTCCGAAGAGCATCGAGAATTGCGCGTCCGTGCGCGTGTACAGCAGCCCGGGAAGCGTCATGAACTCGTCACGCATCACCGAGTAAACGGCCCAGCCGACTGTCACGAGCTTGACGAGCGACATGCCCAGCTCGGCCCACAGTTGCTTACTGAAGAGGCGCCCGAGCTTGCCGCCGCTGAAGACTCTCGTGAGATCGGGTAGCACCAGGTGCGGCCAGACACGCGCGCGCGTCTGAATCAGGTACGCCGTCGCGCCGGCTGCGCCCGCCGCAGCGCACGCCGTCAGCGCCAGCACCAGCGGGCGTGCGAGGAGCGGCACGAGGCGCGCCACGTCCGGCGAAGACAAGCCTCCCGCGCTGGCTGCAAACAGGCGAATGAGCGCGTCGCGCAGCTGTGTCCCGACCGACATCAGAGCCGCGGTACCGACCGCGAACCCGGCAACTGCGTTGATCTCGCGCCCGAGTGGAAGCTGCCCTTCTTCCATCGCTTCGCCGATGCGTTTGGCACTGGCGGCTTCTGTTTTGTCCTCGTCCGAATCCTCCGCCATCACCGACCTCCGGTGAAGGCCGAAGCCGCGGTGCGGGCGGCGAGCTCGGCGATCGGCGGCGCCAGCAGGTAGAGCGCGCCGCCGCCGGTCAGGATCGTTATCGAGAAGCCGATGCTGTTGACGTTCAGCTGCGGCGCGGTGCGGCCGATCACGCCCAGCGAGACGTGGCCCATGAAGACCGCGACCAGGATCGGGAACGCCATTCGCACGGCGAGAGCCGCCGAAGCGATGGCCTGCGTGACGACTGCGCTTGCCAGCGAAGGGACGTCGATGCCGACCGTCGCGCCGGGCGGCATCTGGATCACCGAGCGGCAAAGCCAGGCGATTGCCTCGCGGTGCATGCCGGACATCACCAGCGCCGCGACCGAGAACATGGTGATGAGCTCGGAGATCGCGGTCGAGTCGGCGCCATGCACCGGGTCGATGACCGAGCCGTACGACAGGCCCATGGACGCCGACGCCAGCTGTCCGGCGGCACCGGCGGCGTCGAGCGCGAACATCGCCGAGAGGCCAGCCGTAAGACCGATCATGGTCTCGACGATCGCCGCACCCACCAGCGCGCCGGTGCCACCGCCGGGCGGCGCGAAGACCGGAAAGCCGGCGCCGGAGAACGCGGTGAACGCGAGCACGAGCGCGATCGCCATGCGCGCGCGTATCGGAACCGTGCGCAGCGCGAAGAGTGGCGCGACCGAGCAGAGCGCCGTACACCGGAACAGCACCAGCAAAAAGCCGAACAGGGTCGGTGTCAGAAAGCCGGCGTCGAGGGGCACGGAGCGATCTCCAATGCGATAAGCGTTCCAAGGGGCCTCGGGTCTCCGAGGCCCTCCGGATCCGCTCCCTATCTCGGGCCCATGCGCATCATCGCGTCGGCGAAGAAGTGCGCGTACCGCTCGAGCACCCAGTGACCCAGGCCCCAGGCGCCCAGCAGCGCGACGGTCAGCCGCGGCAAGAAACCGACGGCGGGATCGTTGATCTGCGTCGCTGCCTGCAGAATGCCGACGATCAGGCCCACGAGCAGCAACCCGCCAATGAACGGACCCGCCGTCGACGCCAGCAGCGTGAACCCCTCGCGCATCAGCGAGGATGGCACGGCCTCCATCAGGCGAAGCTCCGCACCAGCGACGACACCACCAGATGCCAGCCCCCGGCGAGCAGGAAGATCCCGATCTTGAGCGGCAGCGCGATCATCTGCGGCGGCACCATCATCATGCCCAGCGACATCAGCACCGACGCGATCAGGATGTCGACCAGCAGCATGGGCACGAACAGGTAGAGGCCCATGCGAAACGCGGTACCGAGCTCGGAAATCATGAAAGCGGGAATGACGACGGTCATCGGCAGCGCGTCGCCGCGCGCAGGCCGCGCCTGGTTCGAGACCTCGAAGAACAGACGCAGATCGTCGTCGCGCGTCTGTTTCAACATCCACTCGCGCAGAGGCCCTTCCCCGCGCTCGAGCGCGGTGTGCGCGTCGATCTTGTCGTCGAGATACGGGCCGAGCGCCTCGCGGTGCACGCGCTCCGCGGTCGGCGCCATGATGAAGATCGTGAGGAACAGTGACAGACCCGCGAGCACCTGGCTCGGCGGGAGCTGCGGCGTTCCCAGCGCCTGGCGCAGGAACGACATCACGATGATGATGCGCGTGAAGCAGGTCAGCGACATCACCAGCGCCGACGCGAACGACAGGGCGGTGACGAGCAGGAAGATCTTCACCGCGGCCGAGCCGCCGCCCGCTGTCAGCGCCATCTCGGCGCCGCTGCGCGCGGCCTGGGTCAGCGCGTCGGCTGCGCCTGCGTGAACCGGTGTGCTCAACGCACCCTCCCCGGCAACCCGAGCGCGAGCTTGCGGCGCAGCTCCTGGTCCTCGAAGCTGTCCTCGAGGATGTCCTCGAAGCGGGGCGAATCATTGGCAGGGGTGCCGCGCTTGAACAGGCGCGAAAGCAAGCCGTCCTGGGCCTCGACGCGCGTGTCGAGGGGTGGGCCGGTGATCTCGTCGTCGACGGCGGGCAAGCCGTTGGCGTCGATCGACCACGTGTTGTTGGTCCCGGCGATCGGAACCACCGCGACCGGCCCGCTCGAGCGCGCCTCCTCGACGATGATCTTGGGCGGCGCCGCCGCCTCGCGAGTCGGAACAACGCCCGCGGGCTCGGCGGACGCGGGGACGGCCTGCGCGAAGGAGAGCTCGGGCCCGGCGATACCGACACCGCTCGACTTGGAGGCGTCGGCGTCCGGAACCGACTGCAACAGGGTGATGCCGGCCTCGCTCAAGGCGAGGATCAGCGTGGCGTCACCGACGCGCGCCACCACCAGCGCGCGCTTCGGGCCGAGGCTCGCTGTCTCGAGGATCTGGATGTGGCGGTGGTTGTTCGAGGCGCGGCGGCGCGAGAAGTAGAAGGCGGCGGCGGCGAGCGCTAGCAAAGCACCGCCGCCGAGGAAGACGCCGCTGTTCGCGGGGGTGCCCGACGCGCTGGGGGTGCTCGGCGCGGCGAGGACGTCGGGCGCGGGGCGAGCGGCGGCGGACGACGGGGCGGGCGGGGACGGGGACGGGGACGAGGACGGGGCGGAGGCGAGCTTCAATACCGTCGCCGCGGGCGGCGGCGCCGCAACCTTCGCTGCGGGCGGTTTGGCCGGCGGCTCGGGATCCAGCGACAGCTTCGCCTTGAGGGCTGCTCCCAGCGCTTCCGGCTTCACCGCGGTCGGCGACGAGGCCGCGGGCAGCGTGGTCACGCGCGACTCGGGCTTCGCCGGCTCGGCGGACACCGTCGCTGCGCGCAACGAGCGCGCGGCGCTCGGTCGCGGACCGCCGTCGCACGCGACCAACGCGCGCAACCCGCCCGGCGACTTTTCCAATTCGACCGGGCCCTGGCAACCGACGTCACCGAGCGGAATCGCCAGCTCGACCTTCTGCTTGTGGCGGTGCGCGCGGATCTCCTCCGCGTCCTCGGCGACGTCGTTCTTCCAGGCACGGTTGGCCTCGTGAACGTGCGCGTCGTAGACGAGCAGGTACAACCGCCCCTCGCCCACCTTCGCGCTGGTCGCCTCGGGGTCGATCATCGCGTCACTCGTCACGTTGATGGCGACGCGGTCGCCCTCGCGCTCGGCGGTGACCTCGGTGATGGTGATCTGCGCGGCGAGCAGGCTGGCCGGCAAGAAAAGCAAAGATCCAATCATGGTCATGTCCTTTTCAGCGCAGGCGCGCGATGCGCTCCGACTGGCTGACGATGTCGGTGATGCGGATGCCGAACTTGTCGTTCACGACCACCGCCTCGCCGCGCGCGACCAGCCGGTCGTTGACCAGGATGTCCAGGGCCTCGCCGGCGATCTTGTCGAGCTCGATCACCGAGCCCGGCCCCAGCGCCAGCAGGTCCTGGATCGACATGCGCGCACGCCCGAGCTCCACCGCGATGTCGAGCGGCACGTCGAGCAGCAAGTCGAGCCGGCGCGTCTGGTCGTTGTTGTTTTCGTTCGAGTCCATCACATCACCTCGTCGTTGTTCAGGAAGCGGAAGTCATCGCGCCGCCAGTGCTCTCCATTCCCTGTACCGGGCGCAGGCCCTGTTCGACCGTAACGGCCATGCTGCCGCCGACGACGAGGGGCGTTCCCGTCATCTTGCGGCGGCCCTGCACGTAGATCGGCAGCGGCGCCGATTCGCTGCCGTCGAGCATCAGCAGGTCGCCCGCCTTCAGCTCGAGCAGCTTCGAGAAGCTCATCTTCGCGCGCCCCATCTCGACGCGCACCTCGACCTTCACGTTGCGCAGGTCGCGCGCCCACCCGCTCGCGAAGCGCGAATCGATCTGCCGGCTCGCCCGGGGCGGCGAGGTCAGCGACTTCTTGATCGGCTCGACGGTCGCGTAGGGGATCGCGAGCTGCACGCGGCCGGTCGCCACGCCCGTGACCTCGTAAGAGCACAGGATCGTCAGATCGTTGGGCGAGGAGATCATCGCCATGCGCGGGTCGGACTCGCTGCGCAGCACCTCGGGGCGAAAGCGCAGCACCTCGGACCATCCGGCCGCGAGCGCCTCGCAGAAGATGCCGAGCAGGCTCTTGAGGACGCGCCGCTCGACGTTGGTCAGCTCGTGGCGATTGTCATCCGCCCCGGGATCGGTCCGCGCGCTGCGATCACCGAGCGCGCCCGCCAGCACCGTGCGCGCGAGCGGCACTTCGACCATCAGCACCGCCTGGCCGTGGCCCGGGCCGAGCGCCAGGATCCAGACCGAATTTTGCGGCCCGAAGAGTCCGCTGACGTCGCCGAACTGCATCAGTGTCGAGGCCGCCGGCGCCGCGCGCAGGTCGAGGCGCGTGCGGCCCGCCAGGTTGGTGCCAAAAACCGATGCGACCTTCTCGTTGATCGAGTCCAGGGTCGGCATCTGCCCCCGGATGATTCGATCCTGGCTGGTCAGGTCGTAGGGCATGACCGGGACCGACTCTTCGGCGCCGGTCTCCGAGCCGACGCGGCCATCCTGGATGGCCGCCATCAATGCATCGACTTCACTTTGATCGAGGGGTGACGTCATGTGGGGTAGTGTTCTGCGGTTGTGGGTCTGTTGTGGGTCTGGCGGGGTTACTGGATGATGAAATCGGTGATGTAGAGGTTGCGGATGCGATGGCCGGGGATCAGATCTTCGAGCTTCTTGATCATCGACTCCTTGATCTCCTTGAGACCGTCGCTGCCGCGCAGCTCGTCGGGTGTGCGATCGCTGAGGTAGCTCAGGATCGCGTCGCGGATCGGCGGGACCTTTTTCTCGACCATTCCCTTGGCCACCTCGTCGGCGACCTCGATCTCGAGCGCCAGGTGGGCATACCGATCGACGTCGAGCGACTTGAGCTGGACGGTGAAGTTCTCGAACCGCACCGTCGGGCCCATGGCACCTTCGTCGCCGTGGCCGCCGCCCGGCGACTTCTCCTTGTCCTCACCGCCGCCGTGCTCGCCGCCGCCGTGCTCGCTGTGCTCGCCGCCGCCTTCGGCCGCGGCCTTGCCGCCCTCCGGCGCGGCGTGCGCCGCGGGACGCTTCATCACGAAGATCAGCACGCCGGTCAGCAGCAGCGTGTTGATCACGAGCAAGATCGGTAGCGCCTTGCTCTTCCCTGGTGCTGCGGCTGCGGGTGCGCCCGGTTCTTCCTCATCGCTCATTCGGACTCCTCCGCGGCCCTTGCGTAGCAAGGCGCGTACCCTCGCCCGATCCGCCAAATCAGCGGCGTTTTCGCGCGCCAGCCGTCAGGAGGGTGACACGGGCCGCTGTCGCGTCAGTTTGGTGACGGCGCTCGCCAGGAATGCGCGCCGAGCTCCACGCGCGCCTAAGGTATTTCGGATCTTCTACCGAGTTTCGTCTCGAAGCGAATGCCTCCAAGCGCAAACGGCCGCTCCACGGTCACGATCCCCGCCATTCGTAGCGGGGAGACGACCACGCCGTCGCCGAACAACCTACCGCCGGCGCGCGCGACCGGCGTGATGCCCGCGCTGCCCACGTCTGCGAACGCGGCCGGGCGCGCTACCGGTGTCGTGCCTGCGCTACCGTCATCGGCGACCACCACCCGCAGCGGCACCAACGTCGCCACGCCCGGGGCGCGCTCGACGAAGACCGTCGCCGTCGCCGATACCGCGCTCATACGCATCGATCACTACGCCGACGCGATCGTCACCGACACCAAGGCGCTGCGCCGCTCGCTGCCCGACGTCGCCGCCGAGGCGCTGGCGCTGTGCACGAGCTCGACGACCGACGCCAACGCCATGGAGCGGACGCTGTCGCGCGACCCGTTCATCAGCGCGCAGGTCATCTCGATCGCGAACTCCGCGATGTTCGCGCCGCGCATGCCGATCCTCGGCGTGCGCGACGCCGTCGTTCGCATCGGCCTCGACGCCGTCCGCGACGTCGTGCTGATGGTCGTGACGAACTCGACGATGTACCGCGTGCGCGGCTTCGAAGGGCGAGTCGACGCCATTCGCCGCCGCACGCTCGCGTCGGCGGCAGCAGCGCGCCTGCTCGCGAAGGTGCTGCGCGTGGAGTCCGAATACGGCTTTCTCGCCGGCCTGCTCCACGACGTCGGCGAGCTCGTGCTGCTCGAGCGTTGCGTGCAGGAAGGCATGCTGCTTCCCGGCATGCTCGAGGATCCGAACGACGGACCGATCTTGCGCGATCGCCTCGACTACCACCACGCCCGCGTCGGCGGCGCGCTCTGCCGCGCCTGGAAGTTGCCACCCGGCGTGATCGAAGCCGCCCAGTACCACCACGACTACCGGGCCCCCGACGGGAAGACGCGCTTCGCCGCGCACCTGTGCGCCGCCGCCGACGTGATCGCCCTGCGCGTGATGCCCGGCGGGCAGAACATCGAGGTCGGTGAGGCGCCTGCGATCGTCGAGCTCGGTATCACGGCCGAGCAGGCAAACACCCTCGTCCACCACGTCACCGCGGCGCTGCCGATGCTGCTTGCGGCGACGGGCACCGGCTAAGCACGAAGTGACCGGCGGCACACCGCCGACGCTGGGCGACGCCTCGATTTCCGACGGGCTCATCACTCCGCCTCCGAGCGCGAAGATCGTGAAAGCGCGCGCGCGCAGCAAGAAACTGCGAGAAGTGATAGGTGAGCTGTGTGGGCGCGTTCAGGACACCCTATAGACCGCGAATGTCCGACCTAATCTCGGAGGACTTGGCGAAGGCTCTACGGTCCCTCACCTGGAAGGCGAATCTGTGCTTTGGCCTCTTCGGCTTTTGCCTCCTCTCGGCCGCCGGTTGTTCGGTTCGCGTGTTTGCGCGCGTCGACGATCCGGTGAAAGCCGAGGGCGTGTCGCTGGCGCTCGACGATCACGTTTGCGATTTCCAGGATAACTCCGACTCGGGCGACGAGCCGACGCTGGACCTGGACCTGATCTTCTACGTCATCAATGGCGCATCCTCTCGGGTCACCGTCCATCCCGGCCGGGTTTCACTGATCATCGGCGGCCGAGCCTATCCGCCCGACGCGTTCAACAAGGACATCTACTTGCGCCCACGATCGTCGCGCGAGTTTCACGCGCACTTCAGCTACGACGGCGGCGCCAGCTGCACGAGCAACCTGGCGGTGACGACCGATCACGTGGTCGAGCTCGAGGGCCGCGACCTGCCGCTACGGCCGCTGAGCTTCCAGCCCAGTGATCAAGACGCCGACTAGCGTCGGCTATGCAGGATTTAAGGCCGACTTCAAAGCGGGAACTCCCGCAGCCTTCAATCTCAAGTCATCCTCTCCCGTCTGCGGGAGAGGGCCGGGGTGAGGGCGGCCTTGCGAGAGGCAGCTTTGCTAGACTCGCGGCGTGATCACCGATCCTCCTCCGCGGGCCGCGCGAAAACGCGCGGACTTCAGCCGCAGCGAAGCGATCCCGAAGCTGCCGCTTCCTCCGCCCGAAGCGGTGCGCGCGGCGACGCAGACTCTGTTCGCCGCGATGGCCAGCGGCGAGAAGACCGCGGTCTCGCAGGCGGCTACCCAGGTCACCGGCGAGCTCTCGCGCTTCTACGGCGTGCCCGAGCCCAAGGTGAAGGTGCTGGGTGTACGACCGCACGTGGTCACCGACGGCGTCTGCACCTACCAACTATTCGGCGACTACACGCCGGCCTTCCAGAGGATCCGCGTCTGGATGCGCACCGCGATCCGGGGCCAGGTCTCGAGCCCCAAGGCACTGCTGAACACGCTGCTCCACGAGCTCTGTCACCACCTGGATGCGACCCACCTCGACTGCCCGGACAGCCCCCACACGCGCGGTTTCTTCACGCGCGTCGACCAGCTCTATCACTTCACGCTGGCGACGCCGGAGCACGCACGGCGACCGTTGCACTGGGTCAAGCGCGGCACCCGATGGCAGATCGACTGGCAGCGCTCCCGCGCACGACCTGCCGCGCCGGCGAGCAATGCTCAAACCGACGACAAACCGAGCGATCTCTTAGCGCAGCTCACCCGCGGCCAAATCCGCGGCACCAGAGACTAGACGAGGAACAGAATGAAACCCGGGCCGCGGCCATCGACCAGCGATGAGCGGCCCGGAACTTTCAGCGGTTTAGACCTTGGTCGAGGAGTCCTGACCCGAGTCGACGTTCGTCGACGAGTCGCTGCTACAAGCCAGAGGGGCCAGCGCAATGGCCAGACCGAGAACCACCCAGATCGCCACGCTCGAGAACTTTCGAATCATCTTAGTTAGCTCCTTTTCGGGTCCGGGAAGAAGTGGGAAGCAGTATAGCGATCGGCGTTTTGGTGTCTAGCGTTTCCTGCGACACCCGCGCACTATCTGCGCGAGAACCTACTACCTATCTCCGCTGCGCGGTTGCCCGACTCCGCTGCGCGGTGGCACTCGCATGCGGTGCAGTCTCAATCGGGCCCGCCCTGCAACCCAGACCGGCAGCTCGGCGAGCCCGCCGAGCGCCCGCAAGCGTCCCGCGTCCGTCGACAAGGGGTCGCGCGCGAGGGAACGGGCGACCCGCAGGGCACGTCGGGTCCGGAATTCCGCGTGCAGAGTGCGCGACAGCGCCTGATAGAACTCCTTCGAAAAAGCGCCAGGAAACAGCGGATCCAGGTCACTGCTCTCGTTCCAGTTGCGCTTTTCGCCCAGCTTGGCGCTCACGCGTTCGTGAAACTTCGTGCCCGGGAGCGGGTAGCTCACGGAGATTCCGATCTCGTCGGGGGCCAGGTCGCGGACCAGCCGCCGCGTCATCTCGATCTCCGGCCAGCGTTCGCCCGGATATCCGAGCTGCAGGAAGAACCCGACGCGGATACCGGCGGCCCGCAGCCGCGAGACCGCACCGCGGACCTGATCGAGCGTGATCCCCTTGTCCATGGCGTCGAGGACGCTTTGCGCGCCCGACTCGACGCCCATCCATGCCTCGGCGCAGCCCGCGCGGCGTAGCGCATCGACGTTCTCTTCGGTCATCAAATCAGCGCGTGTCTGACAAAGAAAGGGCGTGACCAAGCCTTCGCTCGCGATTTGCTCGGCAAATGGCATCAGCCAGCGCTTTTTCAAGCCGAAGATGTCGTCGCAGAACCAGAGGTGGTCGGGCGCGTAGCGCTCGCGCAGCAGGCGGATCTCGTCGACGACCCGCTCGGGCGTCCGGATGTGATAGGTGTTGCCGTAGACCGGCTTCGCGCACCAGTTGCACAAATAGGGACAGCCCCGCGTGGTCACGACGTTGAGCGAGAAGTAACCGTGGCGCTCCCGCCAGAACGTCCGGTAGCGCTCGACGTCGACGAGGTCCCAGGCCGCGAGCGGCAGCGTATCCAGCTCCTTGAGCAGCGCGCGCGGCCCGGTGCGGCGCTGCATCCCCATTTCGGTGTAACAAAGACCGGGGATGTCGTCGTAGCGCGGGCGTGCGGCCGCTGCGTCGGAGACCGCGGGCGCAGCGTGTTCATCACCATTTCGGGAAACCCCATTCCCGCCCATGCGCGACAGCAGCTCGCCCAATGTGATCTCCCCCTCGCCGACGACGACGAACTCCGCGCCCGCTTTCAAATACACGTGCGGTGCGTCGGCGGCGTCGTGGCCCGACACCACGATGCGCGCGCCCGCGGCGCGGGCCTGGCGGATCATTTCCAGCGCCGCGTCGCGCATGCGCGAGAGGCACATCTTCGTGAACCAGTTGAAGACGTCGTCGTAAACGACCAGGACTTCCGGCCGCGCCCGCTCGAGCGCTGCGGCAAATCCACCGGTGTCCTCGTCGAGCGTCGGGTCGTAGAGAGCGACGTCATGCCCCAAAGACCGCAAATAAGCCGCTGCCGTGATTGTCGCCAGCGGGGGATACGGCTTACCAATCGCGAATTGCTTGCTGTCGAAGCGGAGGAGGTGCCCGTGGGCAAAGAGAATGCGACTCATGGGGAAGTCTGGAAAAGCACGAAAGTCTACTCCCGAAGTGACTTTCGCGTTTGGTCGCTTTTACCACTGAGCTAGACTGCCGCCGCCGGTGAATAGCGACAGTCGATCGGTTTTTTCGCTTCGTTGGTTCGCCCAGTCGTCGCTGGTCGTGCTCGCGGTCGTGTTGCCGTTCGAGCTCGTGCAGCCGGTGGCGCCGCTGGGCCCACTGCAGCTGTCCAGCGTCGAGGTATTCCTCTACGCCACCGTGGGGCTCTGGCTCGCGGGGCGCGCGCTGGCGCTGGCGGCGCGCGGTGCCTTGCCGTGGAGCGGCCCCGGTGGCGTGCGGGCGTGGTGGCGCGCGCTGCCGGAATCCTATCGCGCCGCGGCCGCCTGGTCGCTGGTGCTGGTGCTCTCGGGGCTGTTCGCGCCGCTGGAGCGCGGCGCGGCCATCAAGTTCGCCCTGCGCAGCCTGGGCGGCGTCACACTGTTTCTCGCGGCTTCGGACCTGCTCGATTCGCGCCGCGCCGTGTGGCGCACGCTGACCGGCCTGGCGCTCGGCGCAGGCCTCGCGGGCCTGCTCATGGCGCTCGAGATGGGCGGCGGCCCCTTTGCCGCACTGCTTCGCCCGTTCCATGGACAGACGTTCGGCGTGCTGGGCCTGGCGCGCGCGAGTGGTCCCTTCCAGTACCCGAACATCGCGGCGATGTACCTCGAGGCAGCCGTACCGGTCGTGATGGCGGTCGGTGTCCTCGCGCTCGACTGGGTCGACGTCCACGAAGGTAAGAAGATCCTCGTGGCAACGGCGCTGGTGGCCGTGATCATGCTCTACGCGCTGGTCCTGGCCGCGAGCCGCGCCGGCCTCATCACGGAGCTCTGCGTGCTGGTCGGGATCGGCGCCCTCGCGCGCGACCTGCGCATGCTGCGCCGCCTCGCATTCGGACTGGCGGGAGGGTTGTTGGTGCTGACCATCGTGGCGCAGGCTGTCAGCCCAATGCTGGCGCTGCGCCTGAGGTTCTGGCAGCAGCGATCTTGGTACGGATCGAGCATCGAGCCGACACTGGACGCGCCGCGTATGCCTGAGGTTCTCGATCCCGGCGCCGAAGTCTCGGTGCCCCTGACGATCATCAACACCGGTGCGCTGAACTGGCCTGCTACGGGCAAGAAGCCGGTACAGATCGGGTATCACTGGATGGCCGACGATGGTGTCACTTTGCTCGTGCTCGAAGGGCGCCGCACTGCACTGGTGCAGGACGTCCCGTCCGATTCCAAGATCAACGTGGTGGCATCGGTGAAGGCGCCCGACCAACCCGGCCGCTACGTGATCTGGTGGGACCTGGTTCACGACGGCGTGACCTGGTTCAGCGACGCCGGCGCGTGGGGCTACCGTCAGAGCGTCGCGGTCGGAACCAGCCCGTCGTTGCGCAAGGCGGGGAACAAGCGCACCTCGCTCAACTTGAACGGGTACGACGAGTTCTCGCGCCAGAAGCTCTGGTACGCGGGGCTGCTCGCGTTCCGCGATCACCCGCTGCTCGGCATCGGCCCCGACAACTTCCGCCACGCCTACGGGCATTACCTGGGGCGACAGCAGACCGACGATCGCCTGCACGCCAACAACTTCTACATCGAGGTGCTGGCGACGCTGGGGCTCGCGGGGCTCGGCGCGTTCGTCTGGCTCATCGTCGCACTCGGGCGCACGGCGCGGCGCGCGGCCTCCCTCCCCGGCCATCGCGTGCTGGTCTTCGGCGTCGGCGCGGCGCTCGCCGCCTACCTGGTGCACGGGACCCTCGACTACTTCCTCGAGTTCACCCCGACCTACGCGCTGCTCTGGCTGCTGGCGGGCGCGCTGGTCGCGCTCGAACGCGTGGCGCTCGAGCGCCGGCGCGCCAGCGTGCACGCGATCAGGGCCTCCAATCCGGGGGGGAGCGTGCCGTGACGCGCGATCGCTCGATCGAGCAGGTGATCCTGATCGAGGACGTGCTGCTGATGATTGTCGCGCTGCTGCTGGCGCACCTCTGCCACGAGCGCCTGGTCGGCGCCGTGCCGGGTCTGAAGCCTCCGGTCGAAACGCGCGAGTACGCCTATCTGCTGCTGCTCTATCTGCCGACCTGGGTGTTTGCGGCGGCGCGCCTGGGCATTCACCTGCACGCGACGCTCACCGGCCCACGCACGCACGTCGTGAGCCTGGTGCTGCGCACCCAGATGTGGGGTGTGGCGGCGATCGCGGTGATCCTGGTCGCAGCGCAAACGCCGCTCAACCGCTCGCTGATCGGTATCTTCGTCGTGCTGTCGACGGTGATGTTGCTGGCCGCCAAGGCGGTCCAGCGGCGCTGGGTGACCCGGCACCGCGGTGCCTCGCGTGTGCTGCTGGTCGGCGACGCCTCCGACGAGATGGCTGCCGAGATGCAGCGCCTGCGCGGCCGGCGCGTCGAGCGCTGCCCGAGCTCCGACCCGACCGAGCTCATGGCGCGCTTCCGCACGACGACCATTGACGAGGTCGTGCTGTCGCCCAGGCTTTCGGCCGAGCGCATCGGCGACCTGGTCGAGCTGTGCGCGGAGGCCGGTCTGCCGGCCTTCGTGCCGCTCGACCACGGCAACACCCCCGAGCTCGAGCTGCCGTCACCGACGGTCGAGAGCGTCGGCCACTCACACTTCGTGGTCTATCACCGGCGCCTGGGAAACGCGTCGACGCTGCTCTTGAAGTCGGTCTTCGATCGCGTGCTGGCGGCAGTGTTGATCGTCCTGCTCTCACCGCTGATGCTGCTGGTAGCGCTACTGGTGCGCATCTTCATCGGACCGCAGATCCTCCACATCCGCCGGCGCGGCGGGCTTTACGGGCGGCCGTTCTCGATGCTGAAGTTCCGCACGATGCGGCTCGGCGCCGAGAGCGAGCAGGTGGAGCTGGCGGCGAAGAACGAGATGGACGGCCCGGTGTTCAAGATGGCCGACGACCCGCGCGTCACTCGGCTCGGCCGCATCCTGCGCCGCACCAGCCTCGACGAGTTGCCGCAGCTGTTCAACGTGCTGGTCGGCCAGATGAGCCTGGTCGGACCGCGTCCGCTGGTGCTGCCCGAGACGGCGGCGCTGCACGGCGGGCACCGGCGGCGGCTGGCGATGCGGCCCGGCCTCACCTGCCTGTGGCAGGTCAGCGGGCGCAGCGACCTGACCTTCGCCGAGTGGATGACGCTGGACCTCGAGTACGTCGACACCTGGAGCCTCGCGCTCGACTTCGCGATCTTGCTGCGCACGGTGCCCGCGATCATCTCGGGTCGCGGCGCGCGCTAGCCCGCACCGGCGACGGTAACCAGGAACGGCGACGGTGGCGGACGTGAGGAGGGCTCCGCTCTCTCCGTTGTGGGGCGCGAGAGGCGTGGGGGACCGGCGGGGGCGGGTATTGCCTCCGCGGGGCCTCTGCGGGCGCTCCTGCCTGTCC